>Ga0310811_10012119_pt1 | contig 11184 bp, 7 predicted proteins | sample YCmetagenome_FD_207642 | JGI IMG/M metagenome (GOLD analysis project Ga0310811, IMG submission 207642) | Soil microbial communities from experimental microcosm in Duke University, North Carolina, United States - YC | ecosystem: Engineered > Artificial ecosystem > Soil microcosm > Unclassified ... | reverse complement strand
GCTGCCATTTTTTAAACGCTGGCCTGCGGATTTTCGCTATATTCTTGGGCTGCAAGAGGCATCGGTCGTCGCGATGGCCGATGGCTATGCCCAGGCAACGCGTAATGCGGCCTTCGTGAATCTGCACTCTGCCATCGGCGTCGGTCATGCGCTGGGCAGTATTTTCACTTCCTATCGCAATCAGACGCCGCTGGTGATCAGCGCAGGTCAGCAAGCACGCGATATGTTATTGACCGAACCGTTTCTCGGGGCAACTCGGGCCAGCGAGTTTCCCAGACCATATATCAAATGGAGCTGCGAGCCAGCTCGCGCGCAGGACGTCCCGGCGGCGCTCGCTCGCGCCTACTATCTGGCAATGCAAAAGCCCTGCGGCCCCACGTTTGTCTCTATCCCGGTCGACGATTGGGATCGCGAGGCCGAGCTGATACACCCGCGTCAGGTCAGCTTTGCGTTCTCCCCTGACCCGCTCATGCTTCAACAGATCGCCGATGCGCTCAACCAGAGCAAGCATCCGGCACTGATTGTTGGTCCCTCGGTAGACCGCGATGGAGCATGGAACGAGGCGCTGGAGTTAGCCGAGCGCTTGCAGGCCTCCGTCTGGGCCAGTCCGATGTCTGGACGGTCCAGTTTTCCAGAGGACCATCCACTTTTCGCCGGTTTTCTTCCCCCCGTGCGTAACTTACTGGCCGCGAAGCTGACGAGCTACGATGTGGTGGTCGTCCTTGGCGCACCGATCTTCACCTATCATGTGCAGAGCGAGGGGCCCTTTGTACCGGAGGGAGTACGCATTTTTCAGATCATTGACGATCCTGAGGCTACGGCCTGGGCTCCGGTAGGCATCAGCTTGCTCTCCACCCTGCGCCTCGGTCTGAGCCATCTGCTAGAACGCGTGGAGAAGTCCGTACGCCCGACGCCTGCTCCACTGGTACGTCCAGCACTGCCCGACGTGCTTGATCCGATACCGGCATCTTTTGTCCTCCACACCATCGCGCAAGTTATGCCCGAGAATGCGGTGATCGTCGAAGAGGCACCATCGCATCGCAACGACCTGCACGACTACCTGCCGATCCGCAGAAGCAACGGTTTCTACACAGGTGCCAGTGGAGGGCTGGGCTACAGTCTGCCTGCTGCCGTCGGGATCGCGCTGGCCGATCCCAGCCGCCGCATCATTGGCATACTCGGCGACGGATCGAGCATGTACTCGATACAAGCGCTCTGGACAGCCGCACAACACCATCTGCCCATCACCTTCGTCATTCTGAACAATCAGGAGTATGCGGCGCTGAAATCGTTTAGCCGCATGTTCAATACCACTGAATTCAGCGGCGTTGATTTGCCCAATATCAATATCGGCATGATTGCCCGAGGCTATAGCTGCGAGGCGTTGCAGGTCACGAAAGCCTGTGATCTGGCTGCTGCATTAACGCAATCGTTTAGTAGCAAGGGGCCGGTCGTGATTGATGTCGCGGTCGATCCTGCGGTAGCGATATTGTATTAGAGGCAAAAACGGCATCGAGAGGCGCGGGCAGTGCGGGCAGAGATAAACCGCTGCCCCTACCTCTGTGTTTCTTCGAGGGGGGGGACCACATGCATCCTGTTGTCTTGCCCGTGTGCCCCCGGCCATCTTGAATAGCCCATATATTCTTAGGTTGATGCGTATTGTACCCGTTCAAGCGTCATGGCACACGCCATTGCGTCTTTTCTCCCGCCATGAACACGCGCTCGAGAAGCTCGTAGGAGGGCGAGATGGCCGGTGGGGCCGGACGCCATTCGACAGTGTGCCATGACGCTTGACTGCGTACAGGCGTATCTCCGTGACATTGCGGCTTGTCTCATGAACTCCAACACATTCATTCCCCAAAAAAAGAATCTCGCAAAGACTCTTCAGAAATCTCACCATCCGCCGAATATATATACCAGGAGGAGCAAACACTCCCTTCCGCTCGGCTCTCACACTTACGATGTTGCCTGAAAGAGGGACAGTGCAGCATCGGCATGGGGATACACGTGCAGTACTGGTGTAGGGGAGCGTGTCAGGAGAAGATCTCGCTGCAATCGGCATGGTGTAGGTTATGTAGCATGTGTAGCTTTTTTGCCAAAAACTTGGTAGCGCGTCAGTGTAGGTTATGTAGCATGTGTAGCTTTTTTGCCAAAAACTTGGTAGCGCGTCAGTGTAGGTTATGTAGCATGTGTAGCTTTTGGGAGATTCCTGTATGGATTCCCCTTCTCTCCGTGACATTGCTGACAAGCAGCGACTAATACGCATCAACCTGAGAATGGTTCAGATGCCATGGTGCTGGTCAATGGATGCCCGCGAGGGTTGATGGCGTCGCATTTTCTGCCACCCCACGCGACCCCCACCGACCATCTTGCCCATCCACGAATCCTTTCCGCCATCGATTGGGACGGGAGGTCAAACCGAGCCATTCTTATGTTGATGCGTATTCATTGCCGACAAGCCGCGACGTTACCAGGGGGTCGATGGGCACCCGATATAGGCAAGCAGCAATGTCATGTACACAGGGTGCGGGGCAATTCTCTCCATTGTTGCCAGCGCCTCCATAGCCAGCGGGGTCGAGCGAGTTCGCGGACGCCATTCCGCTACGGCTTCATGGCGTCCCTACTTTTACGCGAAAGGTTTCTATTACCTGAAATACCCATATGACAACTACCTTGAAAATGTCCCCCAGAGCTTTCTGCGTAACCATTGCGGGTATTTCTGCGTGTCCCAAGTAGCAGTAAGAGAGCAAACAACGGAAAGAACGCTTGAGAAGCCTGGCCAGAGAGAGGGATGTAAAGTGTTTATCAGGAAAGGAATACATCATGCAACTCGGAATGATTGGGCTGGGTCGTATGGGAGCCAATATGGCACAGCGGCTCATACGGGGCGGCCATACGGTCGTTGGTTATGTGCGCCATGCGGAAACCATCGCGACGCTCCTCAAAGAAGGGGCCATCACGGAAGGAGCGACATCGGTGCCTGACCTCGTGAGCAAGCTTCCTCAACCTCGTGCGATCTGGCTGATGGTGCCAGCGGCTTCGGTGGATGCGACGCTGGCGACGCTTGTGCCACTACTTGCCCCCGGCGATATGGTTATAGATGGCGGCAATTCTTATTATCATGATGATATTCGACGGGCCGCCAATCTCAAAACACAGGCTATTCACTATGTGGACTGCGGCACAAGCGGGGGCGTCTGGGGTCTCGAGCGCGGCTATTGTCTGATGATTGGCGGTGAGGATACCATTGTCGAGCATCTCGATCCGATCTTCTCGACGCTGGCTCCCGGCGTCGATGCCGCATCACGTACGCCCGGACGCGAAAAAGTAGGAGGCACGGCAGAGCAGGGATACCTTCATTGCGGGCCAAATGGTGCTGGACATTTCGTGAAGATGGTCCATAATGGCATTGAGTACGGCATCATGGCAGCTTATGCCGAAGGGCTCAACATCCTGCACCATGCCAATGTCGGCAAACAGGCACAATCTGTCGACGCGGAGACAACGCCGCTGCGAGATCCCACGTATTACCAGTATGATTTTCCTCTGGCCGACGTGGCCGAACTCTGGCGGCGAGGTAGCGTCATCGGTTCGTGGTTGCTGGATCTCACCGCCAGCGCTCTGCTCAAGAGTCCCGATCTAGCCGACTTCGAGGGTCGAGTGTCGGATTCTGGCGAAGGGCGTTGGACCATCGCTGCGGCAATCGACGAATCGGTTCCGGTGCCCGTCCTCAGTTCGGCGCTCTTTGAGCGTTTCAGTTCACGAGGCGAGGCCGATTTTGCCAACAAAATCCTGTCGGCCATGCGCTTTGCGTTTGGCGGTCATCTGGAAAAGGCTGAATAAGAAATGAAAGGTTGATCATGACACAGAATCAATCAGATGCGCTGGTCTTTTTGGGGATCACAGGCGATCTTGCCAGCAAGCAAATCTTTCCGGCCCTGCAAGCCATGATCCGGCGCGGTCACCTCGATATCCCTATCATCGGCATGGCTGGCAGACCCTGGACGATTGAACAGCTACAGGCGCACGTTCGTGAGAGCCTCGAGCAGCACGGTGGCGTCGATGAAGCGGCATTCGCGAAGCTGTGCTCTTTGCTGCACTATATCTCGGGCGACTATAACAGCGAGGAGACATATACAAAGCTTCGGCAAACGCTTGGCGCGGCGCAACGACCAGTGTACTATCTGGCAATTCCACCCAGTCTGTTCGAGCCGGTCATCGAAGGACTGGGAAAATCTGGCTGCGCTCGCGGCGCGCGTGTGATCATCGAGAAGCCTTTCGGGCGCGATCTCGCTTCCGCTATGGAGCTGAATACGGTGCTTCACACGGTCTTTCCTGAGCCATCCATCTTCCGCATAGACCACTATCTGGGGAAAGAGCCAACACAGAACCTGTTGTACTTCCGTTTTGCCAACTCATTTCTTGAGCCCATCTGGAACCGCAATTATGTCGAGAGCGTACAGATCACCATGGCCGAGAACTTTGGCGTGGCCGGGCGCGGCAAATTTTACGAAGAGACCGGGGCTATTCGCGACGTAGTACAGAACCATATGTTACAGATCATCGCGGTCCTTGCCATGGAAGCTCCGATCGGCAGCGGAGAAGACGCCGAGGCGGTGCGCGATGAGAAGGTAAGAATCCTCAAGGCAATACGCCCCCTTGATGCCGAACACATCGTACGCGGTCAATATCGTGGCTATCGGCAGGAAGCAGGCGTGGCTGCCGACTCGCAGGTCGAGACGTTTGCAGCGGTCAAGCTCAATATTGCGACGTGGCGCTGGGCAGGCGTGCCCTTTTACATACGGGCCGGGAAGATGTTGCCTGTGACCACGACAGAGATACTGGTTGAGCTGAAACGTCCGCCGCAAGATGTGTTCGGGGAGACAGAACCCGCCGGGGCCAACTTTTTCCGTTTCCGCCTCAGTCCTGATGTCATGATCTCACTCGGAGCCAGAACGAAGATACCGGGCGAGGCGATGCGTGGTCAGGAAGTAGAGCTTGTAGCGCATCACCATATTGGCGACGAGATGCAGCCATATGAACGTCTGCTCGGCGATGCCATGAAGGGCGACCCCACGCTTTTCGTGCGCGAAGATACCGTCGAAGCGGCCTGGCAAATCGTCGATCCGATTCTGGGCAACGTCACTCCGCTCTCCCCCTATGAGCCCAATAGCTGGGGACCCCGCGCGGCCGAGCGGCTCATCGCAGACGATGGCGGCTGGCACAATCCACATCCATCCAACCACGACAAAGGTTCCCACCAGCACAGCCAGAGCGCAGGTACAGGAGAAAAGCAAGGATGATAGAACATACCACATTCCCTGTCGAAGATTGGAGCATTCACGAGAAAGAGTTCTCGTTTGATCTCCTGGCACAGACCGAGTCGCTTTTTGCGCTCTCGAATGGGCATATCGGCCTGCGTGGCAATCTCGATGAGGGAGAACCATACGGCTTTCCCGGCACATACCTGAACTCGTTCTACGAACTCCATCCGCTTCCTTATGCGGAGACGCAATATGGCGCGCCAGAATCCAGTCAGGCGGTGATCAATGTCACCAACGGCAAGCTAATCCGTCTTCTGGTCGGCGATGAACCGTTTGATCTTCGCTATGGCAAGATTCACAGCCACGAACGAGAACTGGATATGCGTGACGGCGTACTCCGCCGCAACGTTTGCTGGACCTCACCAGCCGGGCAGACCGTCAAGGTCTCGTCTGTACGCATGGTCTCTTTCAAGCTGCGAAGCATCGTTGCGATTAACTACGAAGTGGAAGTCCTGGATGCGCCCACGCATATCGTGCTCCAGTCGGAACTGGTCGCCAATGAGGAGCAATCCGGCACAGAACAGGACCCCCGCGCGGCGAACGCGATAACGCCTCCGCTTGTGAGCGAGGAGCATCTGGCGCATGGCACAACCGGACTCCTCATCCACCATACCCAGGCCAGTCAGCTACGGATCGGGGCCGCAATGGATCATGCGATTGAGGGAGGAGATGAGACAACGATCACCTGCGAATCCTCCCCCGACGTCGCGCGTCTGACGATTACCACGATACTCAAGCCCGGCGAACGCATACGCCTTGTCAAGTTCATTGCGTACGGCTGGTCAAGCGAGCGGTCCCGCGCAGCACTCCATGATCAGGTTCGTGCCGCGATTTCCTCAGCAAAGCTATTTGGTTGGGACGGTTTGCTTGAGGAGCAACGCGCCTATCTGGACCAGATATGGCATAGCGCGTCGGTTGAGATCGACGGCGATCCGGAGATTCAACAGGCGGTGCGCTTCGCGCTCTTCCATACGCTACAAGCAGGCAGCCGTGGCGAACGTCGGCCAATCCCTGCGAAAGGGCTCACGGGCACCGGCTACGAAGGACATACGTTCTGGGATACAGAAATTTTTGTCCTGCCAGTCCTCACGTTGATCTCCCCTCAACCCGCTGCCGATGTGCTACGCTGGCGCCATTCGACGCTTGATCTCGCCAGAAAACGCGCACAACTACTTGGTCTGAAAGGAGCCGCTTTCCCCTGGCGCACAATCCACGGCGAGGAATGTTCGGGCTACTGGCTCGCGAGCACAGCCGCATTTCACATCAACGCCGATATCGCCTATGCGGTTGTCAAATATGTTGAAGCGACCGATGATACGGCTTTTGAAGAGGAGATCGGCCTCGAACTACTGGTGGAAACGGCCCGGCTGTGGTTATCGCTCGGCCACTATGCGCTTTCCGGGCAATTTCGCATCGATGGCGTGACCGGGCCGGATGAGTACAGTGCGCTTGCCAATTGCAATGTCTATACCAATATGATGGCGCAGCAGAATCTATGTGCGGCAGGAGATGCCGCCAAACGTCATCCTCAAAAGGCAAAAGAGCTGGATGTGGACGATGCTGAGATCGCACGCTGGTACGATGCGGCCAAAAAGGTGTGTATTCCCTACGACGAGCGCCTGGGCGTGACGCCGCAGGCCGAAGCTTTTACGGATCTCGCCGTCTGGGACTTTGCCCACACGCCTCCAGAGAAATATCCTTTGTTTCTGCACTATCCCTACTTTGATCTGTATCATAAACAGGTGATCAAGCAGGCAGATCTGGTGCTGGCAATGCTACTCCGTGGCGACATGTTTACGGCTGAGCAGAAGGAGCGCAATTTTGCCTACTATGAGCCGCTCACGGTGCGCGATTCGTCGCTCTCGGCCTGTATCCAGGCAATCATCGCGGCTGAAGTGGGACAAATGCAACTTGCTTACGATTATCTGGGTGAGGCGGCCCTGATGGATCTGGATAATCTGGAACATAATGTACAGGATGGCGTGCATATCGCATCGCTGAGCGGATCGTGGATGGCACTGGTGATGGGCCTGGGGGGCTTGCGTACGCATAATGGCTCGCTCTCCTTCGCGCCCAAATTGCCGAAACAGATCGAGCGGCTTGCCTTCCGCATACGATTTCGGGAGAGCAGTCTTCTTGTTGAGGTGAGGGCGACAGAAGCCACATATCATCTGCTCGACGGCATGCCCTTAACGGTGAAACATTATGACGATGAAATCACAATTGCGGTAGATGTAGCGGTCACGCGCCCGATCCAACCTATCAAAGCCGGTCCACGCCCCACACAGCCGCAGGGCCGCGAGCCGATCGAACGCGAAACTCGCCGCAAGCGTCGACCGCACACGCACGCCACGCACCATTCCCCGATCACACATGCGACCAATCGACATCAGAAATGATACTACTTTTAATTACCGAGCAAACGCTGCAATACCGTTTCCAGGAGACTCTGGGAGGGAGCCTCCTGTGCGCGGGCACGCCAGCACACAAAGCCATCGGGACGAATCAGCACCGCCCCACCGGGCACGATATGATAGGCATCATGCCAGCGCCCCTCTCGATCGATCAAATCGGCGGAGTCGAGGCCGATGCGATAGGCATCAAGACGCATTTTCAGGCTGGTCGCGATGGTCTGCGCAGATTCGTACCATGCCTGACCTTGCTGGTCCGTGAGCAGTACAAAATGAGTATCGAACAGATCGAGAGTTGAGAGACGCTGGCCCTGTTTTTCCAGCCAGAGATGGGGAGCGCGTGTGCCAGGGCGTCCGCTGAGATCCAATTGAGTGGTGGGCAGAGCGGCCCCTTCTTCCGCGATAATAGCGGGAGAAGGGTAATGATAGCCGAGAATGACGACGGTATCGTCAACGCGCGCTATATTCTTGCTCGTCTGCTCGGGCATTCCCTGGTTGCCAAAGCGTAAGGCGGCCTGCTCGGTGGTAAATTGCGCCACCGGACGCCGCTCGCTCTCGTAGGTTGAGAGGAGAGAGGGAGCGGCGGGACCGTTGAGCACGGCGGCGAGCTTCCAGGCCAGATTATGCGCATCCTGAATGCTCGTATTCATGCCGAAAGCCCCGGCTGGTGGCATCACATGAGCGGCATCTCCTATGAGAAATATCCGATCCCGTTGAAACGCAGCAGCCACGCGCACATTTGCCTCCCAGGGCAGCACACTCAAGATTTCTACTGAGAGTTGGGGCAGGCCCACCGCCTGACGCACCAGTTCGATACAGCGTGCCGGAGTGAAATCCTGCGGGGACGCGCCATTGGCAGGATCATATTGGACGTGGAACTGCCAGAGGTCGCGATTATTCACAGCGGCCAGGATGCCCTGAACTGCGGGATTCTGCACAAAGCACATGATAAACCAGCGATCCTGCACCAGCTCACGCAGGTCGGCGCGGAAGTAGATATTCATACTATAGGAAAGCGGACCTCGTCCGAGCATAGGGATGGCAAGCTGCTTGCAAACTGGACTGCTGGCACCATCGGCGGCTATGAGGTAGTCGGCGCGAATCTGGTGTTGGGTATCGGCGGTTGTCGCTCTCACGCAGGCAGTGACGCCAGAGGGGTCTTGCACAAAGGAGACGAGTTCGTTACCAAAACGCAGATCGCAGTGTCGCTGGTGAGCAGTCTCGACCAGTAGCGCCTCCAGCTGGTTTTGTGCGCACAGGGCCCAGGTGGTCGGGCTGATCTGTTCCAGGTCAGCCGGGAGTTCGAAGAGGGAGCGACGGGAGAGACGACGGTGCTCGGTCCCGGCCAGCGTTTCCACAAAGAGCCAGTTCGTGCTGCGGGTCAGGGCAGCACCGGCTTCGCGAATGGCATCTTCCAGACCCAGAGGCCGAAAAATCTCCAGCGTTCGCGTATTGACTCCCTTGGCGCGAGGATGCACGGAGGTATGCGCATGACGCTCTACCAGGATTGAGCGTACGCCGTGACGCGCCAGGAAGAGCGAGGCAGAGAGTCCCGCCGGTCCTCCACCAACGATCAGAACAGGAATAGTCTCAGTGTGCACCAGAAACTTCCTCCTCAAGAATCCGCTACCAGTCCTTATACAGCTTACGGGAGTAAAAGAAAGTGGAGACCAGAAACAGCAGCGTTGTGAGATCAAACGGCTTCTCCAGAGCGTGGCGAATGCCCATCTCGACCGCCCGTTGGAGAGCACGATCATCGGCGCTGAGCACAATGATCGGGTGTAGCGATACTTCCTCTTGTTGTCGTAATGTCTGGATAATCTGTAGCCCATCCATGCCCGGCAGCGTCAAATCCAGGAGGATCACCCCATAACGTCCAGGTTGGTGATCAAGTTTTGCCCAGCCAAGCAAGCCATCGCTGGCAGTGTCGACCTCATACCCCTCATCTTCCAATAGCTCTTGCAAAATTGCACGTATTTCCCAATCATCATCAATAACTAATATAGGTTTACCCATGGAGTTCCCTTTCTGGTTGATCAGTGATACGTTTCGACAAAAATGCTCACTTCTTCTCGCTCTACAAGAAAGGTCATCCTTAACCTGCATCTATCTCTTATAGGTAGCACATACCCTATTATTATTGTCTCTCCTCGGTCAACTTCTTCGCGCCACATCTAAACAACTTCCCCCACTCATCATTGACGAGCGAGCTGGAAACGGCAATAAACGGTCCGCGAATCTGCAAAACGTTCTCTCGTTTGAGTTCGCCCAAGACCTTATTGACACTTTCGCGGGTAATGCCAGCAAGATCGCTAATATCGAGCTGGCTCAGTTGCAATTCATACCAGAGTTTTGTTTCATTGACCATATGTTGATAACCGGCATAGCGCCGCAGAACATGAATAACCTTTTCACGCACACCCAGCGTTGCCAGAATTTCAATCTGCTCCTGAGCCTCTTTCCAGCGTTCGGCCAGGATCTTATGCAAACGAACCAGCAAGGCAGGATACAATTGCAGCATCTCCACAAAATCCGCCTTGCGGATACTGCACACTTCACAATCATCAACGGCCTGCGCATCATTGCTATAGGTCGCATTGCCAAGCACATCGGCTTCCCCAAAAATATTTGGAGGATATAAGAGGGAAAACGTAACATTTTTCCCTGATTCCAGTACCCGGGACAAGCGTATCCGCCCCTTAATCAGGATATAGACAAAGCGAGCCTGGTCACCGGCCCGAAAAACATACGCGTTTCGACAAAAAGACTGGTTAAACTGAGCTACCCTCACCATTTGAGGAAGCTCTTGCAAGGCAATACCTTCCAGGAAATCTGTTCGGCCTGAGACAACCATAGGCTCAGTCTCTCCATTAGAGGAACATCTCAACAGCCTCGCGCAGGCTCGTGTGTGTTCCGACATTGCCAGGGAATACCAGATAAGGCAACCTATGACTTTTTACAGGTATTTCCCACACCGACACCCCGGGTAATATCTGGCCAAGAACGCGACAGGATTGCACATGCAGTGCCCTCCGTGCGACCTCGTAGGCCGTTAATCCACCCTTCGTTACAATAAATCTCGGCATACTTTCGTCCTCTGCCGTCAAAGCTTCTACCAGTTCACGGAAGTAGGAAGTCAGTTTCTCCATAATATGCCATTGTAATCGCGCTTCGCGCAGACGTTTGAAACGTCGACTCGTGAAACAGACGACGGTTTGACCTGCTGCAATCGCTTCTCTGAGCTGTGCCGCAACCTCTACGGCTGGCTTCGCCGTGCCAACGACGACATTCGGGACGGGAATTTCACATAAGGTGTAGATTCCACGTGAGACCAATTCGTGGAGCTGAGAGGAGGCAAGATTTGTATACGAGCCAACCAGTACCAGGCCACCATGGGTCGTCAGTGCGGCACTGGAGGAGATGTCTTCTGCTGTCAGATATTTTCGCGT
>Ga0310811_10012118_pt1 | contig 11185 bp, 8 predicted proteins | sample YCmetagenome_FD_207642 | JGI IMG/M metagenome (GOLD analysis project Ga0310811, IMG submission 207642) | Soil microbial communities from experimental microcosm in Duke University, North Carolina, United States - YC | ecosystem: Engineered > Artificial ecosystem > Soil microcosm > Unclassified ... | reverse complement strand
CGGGACGGCCGGTGGACCTCTCGGTGTGCACCAGCGTCCGCGCGCTGACCCAGGTGTTCCTCGGACAGCTCGATCCGGCCTCGGCGGTGCGCTCCGGGGACATCGTCCTCGCCGGCTCGCGGACCCTGGCGCAGACCTTCTCCCGCTGGTGCCCGCGGAGCCGCTTCGCGGAGCACGCCCGGCCCGCGGCCGCTCAGAAGAGCTGACCGAAGGCGACGTAGATGCCGGTCCGCTTGGTGTCGAGGTCGAAGCCGAAGTCGGCGCGGATGACCGCGGCCCGCCGCATCAGCCGCAGCCCGCCGCCGGCCCCGCTGTGCCACTGCGCGGAGTCGAAGAACTTCCCGTCCGGCTGGCCGGGCTGCCAGACGCGCCCGGTGTCGAAGAAGCCCGAGAGGCCGATCTGCAGCGGCGCCGGTCCCCAGGGAATCTCCACCGTGGCCCAGCGCAGCTCGACGTTGCCCAGCACCTTGGTGTTTCCGCCGTAGCGGTTCCGGGGGACGCCGCGCACGGTGTCCAGGCCCCCGAGGCCCTCGACGCTGGCGATGCCGCCGAGCTGGTTCCACTCCCAGAAGGGAACGTCCCCCCAGAGGTGGTCCGCCTCGCCGTGCAGCGCGAGCACGAGCCGCGGCGTCCAGAGCGAGAAGAAGATGCGGGTGCCGAAGGTCACGCCCTGGTAGCTGAACTGGCTCGCGGTCCACGGTCGCGCCATGCGCCCGGCGACCTGGATCAGGAAGCCCGAGTGGGTGTTCTGCTCGTCGTCGCGGGTGTCGAAGAGCACGCCGGCAAACGCCCCTCCATTGCGGCCGCCGGTCACCCCGTTGGGCCGCTCCATGTCGAGGTTCGAGCCCGCGTAGGGGGTGATCCAGAAGTAGCGGTACTGGTAGCCGGCGTAGAGCGTCAGCGGCGACTGGTCGCCGAACGGCTTGATGCGGAAGCGCAGCCACTCCCAGGTCCAGGCGTTGGTGTAGCCGAAGAACTTGTCCGGTCCCTGGAGGTACTGGCCGGGGAAGGTGTGATTCCCCGGGCCGTAGTAGGGGGCGTAGGGATCCTTGTGGAACTCGAGGTGTGCCTCCACGCGCACCGGCCCGAGGAAATGCGGCGCGTCCCAGGTGATGTAGTGCCCCTGGAAGCCGGTCGTGGTGGCGAAGAACTGCGCGGTGAGGCCGTGCCGGTAGGGACGGAAGTCCTTCCCGTAGACGTAGGCCAGGAGCACCAGGCCGAGGCCGAAGCCGGTGTCGGAGTTGAAGCTCGCGACCGGGATGGGAATGACGTCGAAGCCCTCGTCCTTGGAGGGCCCGCGGAGCGACTCCGGGTCCGGAGGGGCGATGGCGAAGTCGCCGGGCAGGATGCTCTGGCGCGAGCGGCCGCCCGGCTCGGCGAGGTTGAAGTCCTCGGGGCGAACCAGGGAGGGCGCGGGCTCTGGGGTGCTGCCGGGTGCTCCGGGAGCGGGCGCCTGCGCGAGCAGGACGAGCAAGAGGGCGTGCACAGGCCGCCCAATCTAGTCATCCGTCCCGGGCGGGACCCGTCGCCCCCCCCGGCAGTCACTCGCCGGTGGCCTCAGGCCCTTTCCGGCCGGGGCGGGGCGACGATCTCCGGCCCGCCGGCCGGAAGGTCCTCGGCCCGAGCCCGTCCCCATGCGCCGTTGGCGAGGCAGATCTTCCCCACCAGGGCGTAGGAGGTGGCCACGGTGAACACGGGCCCCCAGCTGCCGAACCCGAGATCGGCATACCCCTGGATCAGGTAGCAGATCTGCACTGCCGCCGCGCCGAGCGCGGTCACCCGTTCCATCGGCGTGGAGGCCCACCGGTAGGCGCGGGCGGTGAAGAAGAAGCCCACCGGGAAGAGCGCCCAGAGGAGCGAGAACCCCAGAAGACCTCCGAAGGCCCACAGCCCCAGCACGCTGTTGTGTGGGACGTAGGGCTCGAGCTCGTAGCTCCCCGTCACGTCGGGCAGCTTGATGTGCTCGTGGAAGGCGCGCCCGAACCCGAGGCCCAGGAGCGGGCTCTCGTGGTAGGTGAAGACCAGGTTGGTGTTCTCCAGCTCGCGCCACAGGGTGGAGGTGTCCGCCTTCGGATCGAGCATCGACCGGAACTTTTGCACCGGCCCGAAGGGGCCCGCCTCGGAGGTCCACCCCACTCCGACGTAGAGGAGGATGGGCAGGGCGCCGAGCGCCAGGATCCGGGCCGCCCGCCGCTTGAGCGGTCGCCAGGGGGTGATGAACCAGAAGACCAGCGCGATGAGCGCGAGGTCCGCGTAGGCCAGCCGACGGTTGTTGGCCCGGATCGCCCAGTAGTAGATGGGGGAGAGCAGGACGGCGAGACGGAAGGTGGCCGGAGAGGGCATCTCGAGGAGCAGCGCCCCGAGGATCGCCAGACAGGTCGCGAAGAGCACCGTGTCGAAGTGCGTGGTCGCGAACCCCATCACCTCCACCGAGGGGTACCAGGAGCGGAAGAGGATCGCCTCTCCGGCGCGGAACAGTCCCACTCCGAGCAGGAGCTTCCCCACGGTGAGCGCATCGGGCATCCCCCGGAGCGCCTGGCGCATCAGCGCGTAGATGATGGGGAGGTAAAGCCAGCGCAGGCTCTGCCAGAACATGAACCGCGGAGCTCCGCCGTGCAGGAACCCCCAGACGCACATCCAGGCCACCGCGAGAACTGACAGCCAGGCGAACGAGCGGATCGGCGCCGGCGAATCGACCCAGCCCCTCCGGTCAATCATCGATCGCTGGTGGTGCCTGTAGGCGAGCACGCCGAACATCAGCAGCACGAGGAAATCAAAGCCGCTCATCACCAGCGGCCCGACAGGGAGAGTCTGGTTGAGCCGGCCGAAGAGCAGCGCGCCGACCATTCTCCAGGGCGTGTGGACCAACCCCTCCGCGAACGCGTCTCCGGGAACCTCCAGCGCCCAGGCGAGGACCAGCAGGGTGAGCATCGGGACTCGCAGCGGGAGCACCGCCACGAGGCAGACCACGAGCGCGAGGATCGAGGGGGCGAGCGCGAGCTTCAGGTCCCCATTTCCGACGAGCCCGGCGACGACGGTCGCCAGCACGAGAGCCGAGAGCAGGAGCCATCCGATGATGGGGCGGGGTTCTCGGAGACCCACGCCCTCCCCCAGCGCCACCCCGCGTTCCATGACCCGGGCCTGCCGCATCGCTCAGAGCAGCCGGGGGTAGACGAGGAGGAGGAACACGGCGTAGCACAGCTCTGCAGCGAACATCGCCACCAGCACCGAGCGGAGCGCCCGGCGAGGATCCGACCCCCGTGCCGCGAGGGTCGGGAGAATGAACGTCGAGAGGACGATGGAGAGCAGCAGGAGCTTCAGCACCGGAGCCGACCATAGCAGGGAACGGTTCGAGTTCGCGGCGGTGGCCAGCTACGGGCTGATGGTGCTCCGCTCGCTTCGCCGACATCCGGCGCTCTTCCTGATCGTCTGGCTGGGGGTGGTGGCGTTGACCGCGCTCGGGCTGGCGGTGCTGCCGCGGACCTACGACGTGCAGACGACGCTGCAGGTCGCCCGGAGCACGCCCACCACCACGGTGGTCAGCAGGACCGCACAGCGCGACCTGGACGCCCCGACCCGGATCGCCGCCGCCACGGTGCAGCGGCACGAGAACCTGATCTCGCTCGTCCGGCAGACGGATCTGCTGAATCGCTGGAACCTGCGCCGTGCTCCCCTCCTGCGGCTGAAGGACGCGCTGTGGGCCAAGCTCTTCCGCGCTCCCACGACCGAGGACCGCGAGGAGGGATTCGTGGGTCTCATGGAGAAGCGGCTCTGGGTCGACGCCACGCCGGACACGGTGAGCATCGGGATCCACTTCCCGGACCCCGAGCTGGCCTTCGATCTCGTCGACGCGGCGCTTCAGAACTTCCTCGAGGCCCGGCGCGTCGCGGAGATCTCCAGCATCGAGGAGGCGATCACCATCCTCGAGCACCGGAGCGCCGAGGCACACGACGCGGTGGAGACGGCGCTGGCGGACATGGCGAAGGCGCGAGGTGACCGGGCCGCCCGGATGGGGCTGCGTTCTCGCATCCCGGTCGGCGCCCCGCTGGACAAGCCGGTGGACAAGGCCGGGGCGCAGCTCATCACCGAGGTGCAGACCAGACGTCAGCAGCTCGCCGCGCTCGAGGAGGTCCGGGCCCGACGGAAGATGGAGCTGGAGACGCAACTCGAGGAGCAGCGCGCGATCTACTCGGACAGCCACCCGGCGGTGACGCGTCTCGAGCAGGACGTGGAGGCGCTGCGCCGCGAGCCGCCGGAGATGCAGGACCTTCGGAAGGCCCTGGGAAATCTGGAGCGGGAGCTCCGGCAGCGGGGACTTCTCGCCGACGTCCCGCTGGGGGCGAAGCGGATCCGGTCGCTCTCCGGCGCCGCTGCGCTCGAGCCGGTCGACCCGCGCGAGGACGAGGACGCGGACGTGACCTACACCAAGGCGCAGGTCCGGCACGCGCTCGCCCGCTACAACGCCCTCCTGGACCGCATCGATGCCGCACGGCTGGAGCTGGACAACGCCCAGGCCGCATTCAAGCGCCGCTACGTGCTGATCCGTCCCCCGCAGAGGCCGAACGGGCCGGTGAAGCCGAGGGTGCCGCTGGTCCTTCTGGCCAGCACCGTGGCCGGGGCGGTCCTCGGGCTGTTCGCGCCCCTGCTCGTGGACCTCCTGTCCCGCAGGCTCGTCGAGCCCTGGCAGGTCGAGCAGGTGCTGGGAGTTCCCCTCCTCGGCGAGGTCTCGGAGCGCTGAGGTGGAGATGCGCGGCGCCGCCAGCGGTCGAGCGAACGATCCGTGCTAGTCCCTCACCCCGGAGGTCCAAGCGCCCTGGAGAAGGGGAAGACCGAGCCCGAGGTCAACGTCGGGGAGGGGGGGAAAGGCGCCCCCCGGGGCGTCGGAGCGCTCTACAACACGCTGACCTCTCGAGAGTGGCTGAGCCTGGCGGTGGTCTCGTCCGAGGACGGAGACCGGGCCTGGTGGCTGATCCAGGCGCTCGAGCAGATCGCCACCCACGCCCACCGGCCGTTCCGCGCGCTGAACGTGCTCGAGGTCAACGAGGCCCGCGCCACGGCCATGGCGCATGCGCTGTCCCCGGCCAAGCTTCGCGCGGCGTCCGCACCCCAGCGCTACGTGCTCGCGACCGACAGCCCGCTCCTGAACCCCACCGCTCTCGGGGTGATCACCGCTTGTGATGGGGTGCTGCTCCTGCTGCACGCAGGCCGCACGTCCATCCTCCAGGCACGCCGCCTGGTGGACTTCATCGGCCGGGAACGCCTGATGGGGGCGGTGCTGGGTTCGTGGTGAGCAGCCCCTCGCCGGCCGACTCCGCCACCGGAGATGTCTTCTTGGGCTTGGGTTCGAAGTAGCGCTTCAGGCCGAGGAACTTCTTCTCCATCAGCTCGTAGCTGAGCACCGCGACCACCAGGGAGACTCCCACTCCGAGCACGACGCGGGCGACGAGGGTGAGCCAGTGATGGCCTCCGAACCAGCGATCGAGCCGCTCGTTGGCCTGGACCTCCAGGAGGTACCAGGTGAAGAGACCGTGGTACACGTAGAGTCCGTAGCTGTACTTCCCGAAGAAGCCGAGGACGCGGCCCTGGAACAGGCGGCCGAGCCTCCCCTGACCGGAGCTTCCCCCCAGCGAGGCGAGGGTGAGCGCGCCGAAGAGGAGCGCGTACAGCGAGCCGCGGAGCTGGTGGAGCACCGGCAGCCAGAGCCCGGTCAGTACGCCGAACAGGGAGACGACCAGCACTGCCCCGAGCAGGGCGAGGAGGAGGGATCCGGCGCGGTCGATGAGGCGCGCGCCCAGCCCCTCACGACGAACCAGGATCGCGAGCAGCCCGCCCACCACCAGGGTGTCGATCCGGCAGGGCGTGAGCACCGACACCGACAGCTCGCTCATCCCTCCTGCCACCAGAAGGAGGCGCAGGGCGAGGCCGGCGAGGATGACCCCCACGCAGATTCGCTCCAGCACCGGCCGGGAGAAGGAGAACACCACCAGCGGCCACACCAGGTAGAAGTGCTCCTCGATGGCCAGCGACCAGAAGTGGCTCACGTAGGTGAGCGAGGCCCAGGACGAGGTCAGGGCGATGTAGAAGTTCGTGGTGTACGTCCAGAGCCATCCCTGGTGTCGGCGCGCCACCTCCAGGAGCGGCGAGGGCGTGACCAGGGCCGGCAGCACCAGGAAGAGGACGGCGAGCACCCCGTAATAGAGGGGGAAGATGCGAAGCGTGCGCCGGGCATAGAAGTTCCGGAAGTAGCGCGGCTGGCCCTTGGCCTCGAGCAAGAGGCCGGTGATGAGGAAACCGGAGAGAACGAAGAAGAGGTCCACTCCGAGCACTCCGTAGCTCGACGCCTTCACCGCCAGCCGCTGCAGCGTTCCGTTCGCGGGCGCATCGCCCACGAAGTGCACCGCCATCACCATGAGGATCGCGAGTCCCCGCACGCCGTCGAGTCCGGCGAGGTGCCCGGTCACTCGGATGCGGGTTTCCGATCGCACCTGGCTCAACCGGCACCACGGTTTCGGGGTGCCGTGCGACCCACCGCGCGAAGTGGAGGCCGTAGAGCACGGGTCCCTGCCAGTCGAGGGAGACCTCGTTCGTGGAATAGCTGTCGTTGTCGGTGTAGCGCTGCTCGTAAGGCGTCAGCGTGGTGCGGGGAAAGGCCGGGTCTCCCCAGTAGCCCCAGATGGGAATGGGGCGTGCCGCGGGGTTCGAGGTATCCCCCGGCTCCGGTGTGGCGTTCGGCCCGCCGGCCACGAAGCCGGGAGGGAGGTAGGGCTCGGCCTGCAGCGCGGCCCACCAGTGGTGGAAGGCGTGGCGCCGTCCGTGCGAGACGCCTGGCAGCCCGCTCAGGTAGGCGAAGTGGAGCAGGTTCCGTCCCAGGAGGTGATGGACGTTGGCCAGCGCCTGCGCGCAATCGGCGGCGGCCGCGCGGGGATCGGCGAGGCAACGGGGAATGGCGGAGAAGCCCGTCCGGACGAAGCCCGCCCCCAGCGAGCCCCAGAAGGTCGGCGCGCTCCGCTGAAACGGATCGTGGTCGCCCTCGGCCCGGGTGCGCTCGGCGTGTCGGGCGAGCAGCTCCCGGAGCATGTCCTTCCGGCCGGGGTCTCCCGCGGGAGCGCGAAGGTAGAGCCGTACCGCAAAGCCCTGCACCCTCTGGTAGCTCGGGTCGGTGTCGGCGGACGTGAAGAAGCGATCGAAGTCCTCGCGGAAGCGGGCCGCGCCGGTGCCGAGCAGCATCCCCGCCGCGGCGAAGGTGCGCGCCTCGCGCCCCAGCCCCTCGTTGCCGTCCGCGCGATAAGCGGGGCAGGTGGGGCCGTCGGTGGTCGCCGGGTTCCCATCGAGGTAGCGCTGTCCGCGCCAGGCTGCCCCCAGCGCCCGGTCGGAGAAGGCGGGGTCGCGAGGGCGGAACAGCGCGGCGGCGGTGGCCAGGTTCCCGACCGCCCGCGCGGTGGCCAGGGTCCCCACCTCACCGTTGCGATAGGGAGGCATCCGGTCGGGCAGGTTCGTGCCGTAACGCCCGTAGTGCTCCTCGCACGTGGTGTTCCGGAAGCCGCCGCTGCCGTCCTGCATCGAGAGGAGCCACTCCAGCCCCCAGCGCGCCTCGTCGAGCAGATCCGGGACCCCGTTGCCCGACTCGGGGATGTTCCGATCGTCGTCGGTGGGCATGAAGTCAGCCGCGGTGAGCAGGATCCAGAAGAGCGCTGAGTTGAGCGAGGCGCTGTACAGGGAAAAGTCGCCGGCGTCGTGCCATCCGCCGCGCACGCCGGCAGGCGCGAGCGCGGCGTCGCTCGCGTGGACCCATGGACCCTCGGCGTGAGTGGCCTCGACGGCGGTGAAGGCGCGCTGGAAGTAGAAGGCGCGCTCGACGGCGCGTAGCGCGTCGTCGAACACCTCTGGTCCGACCTGGAACGGATGGCTCCGGAGCCCGGCGGCCTCCAGGTGGAAACGGCCCGGGGTGGTGAGCGCCGAGAAGTCGCCCATCCACACCCGGCCGAGCGGGCCGAGGTCGGACACCGGCTGCTCGCAGTCCGGTCCACCTTCGAGAACGATGGTTCCGTCGATCTCCCTGACCACCCGGAACCGGTCGAACGATCGGGGTGAGCTGAAGCGCTTGACCATCCTCGGCGCGTAGCCGACCTGGGAGGCGGCCAGCATCCCGAATGGCTCTTCGGGCACGGCCCGCTGCGCCCGCTCGCGCTCCGCCCACGCACCGAGCACCCGGCGCGCGAGGCGGCGACCAGGGGTCGTGCTCACCACCGCCCCGACGGCGACGGCGAGGAGGACCGGGATCGCCACCAGCGCGCGGCGGCGCCCCGCCGGCACGCGTCGCCCCGATGAGGACGCGGGGATCACCCGCTCAGGGTTGCACGAATGGCGTGCCGGAGTCGTACCGGACCTTCGCCGGCAGCTCGTACAGTTGAGTGGTGGTCCCGGTAGGGTCCACCCAGGGCCAGGTGTAGCCCTTGCCCGCCGAGAAGAATGCGGGCTTCTGGCTCAGGTACAGCGAGCTGGGCAGCGTGCGTTCGGCGAAGGCGGGATCCCAGCGCACGGCGTTGCTCAAATAGTCGTAGTTGCCGTGGCGTACCGCGGTCAGGGCCACCTTGGAGTCGATCGGGTAGGGCGCCCAGTCGTCCCAGCCGAACTTGTAGAGCGACGGGGTATCGAGGTCCCCCGACTCGTACACCCATCCGTTCATCTGACCAGGAGCCCCGAGGACGTTTCCGATGAAGCTGTGCCAGTAGGAGTAGAAGGTCGCTCCGGCGCAGCGCTTCGGTCCGTTGCCCGGGCCGCCGTCGCCGAAATCCGTCCGGACTCCGCGGAGGTGGTTGCGGAACACCGTGTGGTAGATGGCGTTGCCGTGCGTCTTGTCCGAGTCGAAGTTGAAGCCATAGTTCCCCTCGAACAGCACGTGGTGTGACCCCACCATGTGCGAGGCGTTCAGCCCCACCTCGATCCAGCTGGTGTTGGTGTTGATGTAGCCGTCGTCGACGTAGTTGTAGCCGAACACCGAGGCCGTGCCGGCGGACCGCGCGACCATCACCTTGTTGGCCTTGACGATGATCGAGTTCTCCACCAGCACGTCCGAGGTGCCATTGGAGAGGCTGATGGCGTAACCGGCCCCCCCTGGCTGGGCCCAGGCCGCATCGTGCACGTAGGACTCGCCGATGGTCACCCGGAACGAGCGCTCCACCGCGAACCCCTCGTCGTGCCACACGGTGTTGTCGATCCGCTTGGCCCAGCAGTTCGCCGCCCAGTGAAAGCGGATGTTCCCGTTGTCACCGCCGATGACCTTCAGTTCCTCTATCCCGGCGCCCTGGGTGAAGGGCTCGGGGAAGGTGGAGAGCTGCGCGGAGTGCGAGGTCCGGTACGAGATGTGGACCGGCGTGGTGAAGGTCACGGTGTTCCCGCTGACGCTGGCGATCTGCTTGATCTCGTTGGTGGGGCGATCGCTGCGGCTGAACCAGCTGAAGGCATCGGGAAACGGATCGTCGGTGCCCTGCGCTGGATTGTGCCGCTGCCACACCACCCGGAAGTCGGGCGATGCCCAGATCTGTCCACGGCCAGCGGGATCGGCCTGCCACCCGGCTCCGGACAGCTCGTCGAGCAGGACGAATTGCCCGGGGCTGAACCCGCTGGCGCTGGCCACGGTGACCGAGGAGGTGCCCTTGGCCGCGTCGGCGGTGAGGCTGGTGGGGGTCTCCGTGCCGTTGCTGTAGCGGGCCGGCCCGATGATGATCAGCGGTGAGGGATTGGCTCCAGTCGCCTCCTGCCCCGGCTTGGCACCGTCCGTCTTCTGGAGGGTGGTCTGTCCCGGACCCGCGCCGCGCAGGGTGATGCCTTTCGAGAGGAGCAGGTAGTTCCCGCCGTTGACGGTGAAGCTGCACCACCTGCCCGGCGGGGCAGGCGTTGATCGCTGCCTGGATGCCTGCGGTCGCGTCGGAGGCGCCGTTGCCGTAAGTCGCCGCGTCGACGTTCCGGCAGACCGTGCTCCGGATCGGGATGCCGCCGGAGACCCCAGGGTTCCATGTCGTCCGCCGGTCGGGCCCGAGCGAGGAGAGGGAGGTGACGGTGACCGTCGCGGTCGCCCTCACCGTGGCGTCGGCCTGGCTGGTGGCCACGACGTGGTAGATGCCCTCGGAATTCGGGGCGGTGTACTTGCCGTTCGCATCGATGGTTCCGCCGGCCGCGCCTTCCTGCACCGCCCAGGTGACGCCGGTGGACTGGCCGCCACTCGCGCCGGTCACCGTCGCCGAGAAGGAGAAGGTCTCGCCGGGAGCGAGGACCACGCCGGGGTTGGAGAGCGAGAGCTGCAGGCCTCCCGGCGAGCCTCCGCCACTCGCAGTCGGCGCGCTCACCTTTCCGAAGCACGCGCAGGCCGCGATGGACGAGCCAGCGAGCAGGACGACGAGACGGCTCACCGCGCGCGCTGATTGCATTGCCTCTCCACCTCGGGACCGAGCGCGTGCGCCGCTCGGGGGAGAACCTGTTCGGGCTCCTCCCGACCGCAAGTCGGCGCCCACGCGCGATCCGCCACAGGGGCTATAGCCCGGAGCGACGGGTTCCCGGCACGGGGTCGCCGAGGACCCAGGCAATCAGGCTCAGGCCGCGGCGCGGGGACCTTCGGGCTCGAAGGTCCGTCGCAGGCACTCGCGGAAGTCGAGCGGTGGCGTCCAGCCGAGCACGTCACGCACCCGGTTGTTCGTGTAGCGGAGCGGCTTCAGCCGCGACTCGAAGCGAACGGGGATGAGGATCTGCGGCAACTTGAGGTTGCGCCGGAACACCGTGGCGAAGGCCAGCTGCACGGCGCGGTGGGCGAGCCCGTAGGGGACCGGCACGCGAAGGCCGCGCTGCCCCTTCCCCCGGAGGACCTCGCCGAGGAAGGACCAGATCCGCTCTCCCTCTCCGTCCACCACGTTGAATGTCTGTCCGCCGGCGCGTGGGTCCACCGCCGCGAGCGCGAAGAGGTCGGCGCAGTTCTCCACGTGGGTCATCGGCACGTGGGTCAGGGGGCCGATGACCAGGTGGAGCCGGGAGATCTGGAGCCCGAGTGCCGCGATCTCCGCGCGGTCCCGGCCCCAGATGAAGCCCGGGCGCAGCACGGTGAGGTCCCAGCCGTGGACGGCACACGCCCGGCGCACCACCCGCTCCTGCCAGGACTTGGCGATGGAGTAGCCGTCGCGCTCGTACAGGTCCG
>Ga0310811_10012117_pt1 | contig 11185 bp, 5 predicted proteins | sample YCmetagenome_FD_207642 | JGI IMG/M metagenome (GOLD analysis project Ga0310811, IMG submission 207642) | Soil microbial communities from experimental microcosm in Duke University, North Carolina, United States - YC | ecosystem: Engineered > Artificial ecosystem > Soil microcosm > Unclassified ... | reverse complement strand
GCCGACCGCTTTCGCGGCAATCTGCGCGGTGAGCGCGGTCGACTGCTTGCCGGTCTTGCCGGTGAAGGCATTGGCGTTGCCGGAATTGACCACCAGCGCGCGGGCCTTGCCGCCCTTGAGTTTTCCGCGGCACCATTCGACCGGGGCGGAGGGGCATTTGGAGCGCGTGAACACGCCGGCGACCGCCGTGCCCTTGTCCATGATCGCGAGCAGCACGTCGGTGCGGCCCTTGTAGCGGATGCCGGCTTCCGCGGTCGCGAGCCTGACGCCGGCGATCTCGGGCATGTCGGGGACGTTGGTCGGGGCAAGCGGGGAGACGGAGGAGGACATGAGGGCTTCCGGCAATGAGAGCTAAAGGGCAGCGCTCTCTATCATCTCTCTTTGCCCGCGGGGAGAGGCCGCTTTAGCCAATAAGAAAGCCGGGCTGGGAGATAGCTCCCAACCCGGCTCATAAAAGCTTCATACTCGTCCGAGGAGATTCCGGGGCGGCGATCGCGCCCCGGAATGACTTCGTCACTTCTTCGCCGGAGGCGCCATCTTGGAGTCCTTGGCGGCGTCGGGCGCGGCAGCGGCAGGAGCTCCACCAGCGGCAGGGGCGGCCGGCGTGTTGGCGGCCTGGTCGAAGCGCTCGATCTTGGCGGTCTCACGCAGCTTGCCGACATAATCGGCCTGCGCCTTGCGCGTCACATAGGTCTCGATCTGGCCCTTCACCTGGTCGAACGCCGGCGGCTTGCGGTTGCGCTTTTCCTCGACCTTGATGATGTGCCAGCCGAATTGCGACTTCACGGGGTCGGAGATCTGCCCGGGCTTGAGCTCAAAGGCGACCTTGGAGAATTCCGGCACCATCTGCTCCTTGGTGAAGAAGCCGAGGTCGCCGCCGTCGGAGGCGCCGGGGTCCTTGGATTTCTTCTTGGCGAGTTCGGCGAAATCGGCGCCCTTGTCGAGCTCGGCCTTCACCGCCTTGGCCTCGTCCTCGGTCTCGACCAGGATATGGCGGGCATGGACTTCCTCCTCGCCGGAAATCTGCTTGGCCGCGTCGTCATAGACCTTCTTCATGGCATCGTCAGTGGTCGCGGCCTTGCCCTTGGCGGCGAGAAGGCTGTCCATCAGCAGCCGGTTCCTGGCAAATTCCAACCGCTTCTTGAAATCGTCGCTATCGGCGATCTTCTCATCCTCGGCAGCCTTGGCGACGACCTTCATGTCGATCAGGAACGACAGCACGTTCTCGTCCTTGGTGGCCGGGTCCATCTGGCCGAGGCTCGGTCCGAGTTCCTCCTCCGCCATTGCCACGTCGCTCTGGCGGATTTCGGAGCCGTTGACCTTGGCGAGCACCTTGTCTTCGGCCCGGGCGGGACCGACAAGCAGCGCTACCGCAAGGAAGGTCGCGGCAAAGCCAAGGCGAGAACCGGTTTTCATTACCGGGGAGGCGATCATGGAAAATCCTTACCTGTTGGGATGGGCTAATTTAAGCGGGGCGGACACTCGCCCAATAGCGTGGTCTTGGCAACGCGAAACTCGGGCAAAATCATGAATTCGCTGATACCTTAACGTCGCTCGGCGGGCCCTTGGGCGCCGTTGACAAGGCTTTGGCCCAGCCATATCTCTGCGCCATCGTGTCAATGGCGATAGCGCTTATATTGCTGACGTTTTTGGCCGTTGAACCCAGGATTGCTTATTTCCCACTCATTTGGCGAAGGCTCCCCCATCGGGGCTTTTGCCGTGGCGCGTCACGGTGAGTTGATAGGCAATCGGGTTACTACCGCACGACGGCAAGGTTTGGCCGCGAGATACAGGATTTAAGCATGATCGGCGCGCTCGCCCGCAAGTTTTTCGGCTCCGCCAACGACCGGCGGGTGAAGGGTTACCAATCCCGCGTCAACGCCATCAACGCGCTCGAGCCTGAAGTGGCCGCCCTCTCCGATGAGGCGCTGAAGGCTCGCACCGTCGAGTTCCGAAAAGCACTTGCCGGGGGCAAGACCCTCGACGACATCCTGGTTCCCGCTTTTGCCACCGTCCGCGAGGCCGCCAAGCGCACGCTCGGCCAGCGCCATTTCGACGTGCAGCTGATCGGCGGCATGGTGCTGCATGAAGGCGACATCGCCGAGATGAAGACCGGCGAAGGCAAGACGCTGGTCGCGACGCTCGCGGTCTATCTCAACGCGCTGGCCGGCAAGGGCGTCCACGTCGTCACCGTCAACGATTACCTCGCCCGCCGCGACGCCGGCTGGATGGGCCAGATCTATACGTTCCTTGGCCTCACCACCGGCGTGATCGTCCATGGCCTGGACGATGCCGAGCGCAAGGAGGCCTATGGCTGCGACATCACCTACGGCACCAACAACGAATACGGCTTCGACTATCTCCGCGACAACATGAAGTACCGCCTGGAGGACATGGTCCAGCGCGGGCATTACTTCGCGATCGTCGACGAAGTCGACTCCATCCTGATCGACGAAGCGCGCACGCCGCTGATCATCTCCGGTCCGCTCGACGACCGTTCCGAATTCTACAACACCATCGACACCTTCTTTCCCAAGCTCGACAAGTCCGACTACGAGGTCGACGAGAAGCAGCGCACGGTCACGCTGACCGAAGGCGGCATGGAGAAGATCGAGAGGCTGCTCCAAGACGCGGGCCAGCTCAAGGGCGAGTCGCTCTACGACGTCGAGAACGTCTCCGTCGTGCACCACATCAACCAGGCGCTGCGCGCGCACACGCTGTTCACCCGCGACAAGGATTACATCGTCCGCGACGGCGAAGTCGTCATCATCGACGAGTTCACCGGCCGCATGATGCCGGGCCGGCGCTATTCGGAGGGCCTGCACCAGGCGCTCGAGGCCAAGGAGCATCAGCCGGTGCAGCCGGAAAACCAGACGCTGGCCTCGATCACCTTCCAGAATTACTTCCGGATGTACGAGAAGCTCGCCGGCATGACCGGCACGGCGGCGACCGAAGCCGACGAATTGTTCGACATCTACGAGCTCGAGGTCCTGGAAATCCCGACCAACCTGCCGGTCGCGCGCCTCGACGAGGACGACGAGGTCTATCGTACCCAGAACGAGAAATACGCCGCGATCCTGGCTGAGATCGAGCGGGCCAATGCGCGCCAGCAGCCGGTGCTGGTCGGCACCGCTTCGATCGAGAAGTCGGAAGTGCTGGCCGAGTATTTGAAGAAGCACGGCTACAAGCAGATCGATTTCGGCAAGGAAGGCGCACTCGACAAGCTCTACGCTGCCGCGCGCGCAGGCAAGCAGGCCAAACTGTTCGCGGTGTTGAACGCGCGCTTCCACGAGCAGGAAGCCTATATCGTCGCCGAAGCCGGCGTGCCCGGCGCGATCACGATCGCAACCAACATGGCCGGCCGCGGCACCGACATCAAGCTCGGCGGCTCGCTCGACATGCGCATCCAGCAGGAGACCGCGGGCATCGAGGACGAGGCCGAGAAGGCCAGGAAGATCGAGCAAATCAAGGCTGACATCGAGCACTTCCGCGAAATCGTGCTGAAGGCGGAAGAGACCGTCGAGGTCGAGCCGGCCAAAGGCAACAAGCCCGCCAAGACGGTGCAGAAGCCGGGCGGCCTCTACATCATCGGCTCCGAGCGCCATGAATCCCGCCGCATCGACAACCAGCTCCGCGGCCGTTCCGGCCGTCAGGGCGACCCCGGCCGCTCCAAATTCTTCCTGTCGCTCGAAGACGATCTGATGCGCATCTTCGGCTCGGACCGGCTCGACACCATGCTGACCCGGCTCGGCCTGAAGGAAGGCGAGGCCATCATCCACCCCTGGATCAACAAGGCGCTGGAGAAGGCGCAGCAGAAGGTCGAGGCGCGCAATTTCGACATCCGCAAGAACCTGCTCAAATACGACAACGTGCAGAACGACCAGCGCAAGGTGATCTTCGATCAGCGCGTCGACCTGATGAAGGACGAGAGCGTCGCCGAGACGGTGGCCGACATGCGCCACGCCTTTGTCGAGGACCTCGTCGCCAAGCATGTGCCCGAGCATGTCTATGCCGAGCAGTGGGATGTCGCCGGTCTCAAGGACGAGCTGGGGCGCGTGCTCGACGTCGCGCTGCCGGTCGACGAATGGGCCAAGGAAGAGGGCATCGCCGACGAGGAATTGCTCGAGCGCATCGAGACGCATGTCGACGAGCGCATGGCCGCCAAGGTCGCGCAATGGGGCCCGGACGTGATGCGTTACGTCGAGAAGACCATCCTGCTGCAGACGCTCGACCATCTCTGGCGCGAGCATCTGATCATGCTCGATCATTTGCGCCAGGTCATTGGCCTGCGCGGCTACGGCCAGCGCGATCCCTTGCAGGAATACAAGTCGGAAGCCTTCAGCCTGTTCGAAGGGATGGTCGCTCACTTGCGCGAAGCCGTCACCGCGCAATTGATGCGGGTCGAGATCGTGCCGCCGGAAGAGCAGCAGGCCCCGCCGCCGGTGCTGGAAGGGCACAAGATCAATCCCGATACCGGCGAGGACGAGATGACCTTCGCCAATGCATCGCTGGTGCCGACGCAGGCCGGCGGCGCCGCCGTCGCCGAGCGCGATCCCAAGAATCCCGCAAGCTGGGGCAAGGTCGGCCGCAACGAGGATTGTCCCTGCGGCAGTGGCAAGAAGTTCAAGCACTGCCACGGCAAATACGCCTGAGGCCTGACGGGGCGATCTGGTCCCCTTAAGACCTTATTTCTGCACCCGCGTTAACCCGATGATGACGCTCGCGGCAAAGCCTGCTGCGTGCTTCGCCTGGCCGCGCGCCGGTCAACCGATTTTTAGGAGGTTATGATTTACTTAACGTCGTGCATTGCGCGACGGACAGGGCGCATTTGGAAGGCTCTATTTTCGAGGGCGGCGTCTTGCAAGGCAGCGCGAACATCCAAAGCCGTTACTACGTCGCCATCTTCGTGCTGGCATCGGCCACGCTTTCCTACCAGATCCTTATCACGCGCTTCTTCAGCGTGATGCTGTATTACCACTTCGCCTTCGCCGCGATTTCGCTCGCCATGCTCGGGCTGACGCGCGGGGCGATGGAGGTGTACGGCAAGCCCGACCGCTACGCACCCGAGCGCGTCGCAGCCGAATTCGCCCGGCACGCGTGCGGGTTCGCGCTCGGCAGCGTCGGCGCCATGATTGCCTTCCTGTGCGCTCCGCTGGTGGTGCCCGCGGCCTTCGTGCCGGTCGTTCTGGGGCTGGCCGCCGTCTCCTTCGTGGTTCCCTTCACCGAAGGCGGCATCTGCATCACGCTCCTCTTGACGCGGCTGCCTTTCGGTGGCGGGCGGCTCTATGCCGCCGACCTCGTGGGCGCGGCGGTTGGATGCCTCGGCGTGATCTTTGTTCTCTTGCTGATCGACCCGGTCAGCGCCACGCTCTGGATCGCGGCCTGCGCGGCCGCCGCCGGCTGGCTGCTCATTCGCCGTGGCGACGACGTTAGTGGCCGTCGCCGGAGCGCGCTCGTCGCCACCGCGCTGGCTGTCGTGGCCGGCGCACACACCGGACTGGCCGCGACCGGCGAGACCCATATCGGCGTGGTCTGGGCCAAGGGAATCAAGCAGAGCGACACGCTGTTCGAACGCTGGAATACGTTTTCACGCGTGCGCGTTAAGGCCGTTGGAGAGGCTCTCCCGTTCGGTTGGGGGTTTGCCCATGAGCCACGGACCACGATCGAGCAGCACTATCTCGATATCGACGCCGATGCGGGAACCCCCATCACCCGCTTCAGCGGTGATTTCGGCAAGCTCTCCTATCTTCGGGACGACGTGATCAATTCGGCCTATCTCGTGCAGAAGCCGGATGACGTCGCCGTGGTCGGCGTGGGCGGCGGCCGCGACGTTCTTTCCGCGCTGTATTTCGGCGCCAAGCGCATCCGCGGCATCGAGCTCAATCCGGCGATCTTCGAGATCCTCACGGACAAGCTCGGAGATTTCTCCGGCCATCTCGATCGCGAGCCGGGCGTGTCGCTGGTCAACAGCGAGGCCAGAAGCTACCTCAACCACTCATCCGATCGCTATGACCTCATCCAGATATCGCTGATCGATACCTGGGCGGCGACCGCAGCCGGCGGCCTGACCCTGACCGAAAATCGTCTCTACACGGTGGATGCCTGGGACGATTTCTACCGGGCACTCAAGCCGGGCGGCATACTTTCGGTGTCGCGCTGGTATGATTCAAAAAGCCATCGCGGCGAGTTTTATCGCCTGGTGGCGATCGCGGCGGAGGCTCTGCAACGCCGCGGCGTGTCGGCAGCGCAGCTTTCGCGGCACGTCATCGCGGTGGGCGTCGGCGATATCGTAACCGTCATGACCAGCCCAGACGCCTTTGCCGAAGCGGAGTGGCTGGCGGCTCGCGAGCGGCTCGTGGCGCAGGGCTTCAAGATATTGCTGGGGCCGGACATCGCTTTCGACGCGATCACCTCGACGCTGCTGTCTGGTAAGGCCGACCAGGCATTCTTCGACTCGCTGCCCGAGAACATCACGGCGTCGACGGACGACAATCCGTTCTTCTTCTATACGGCGCGGTTTGGCGACTTCTTCAACTTCTCGGCGTCGCGCTCGATGAACAACAACGCTGCGATCAGCATGACCAGATGGCTCATCCTGTTCACGCTCGGCGCCTGCGTGTACTACATCGTGGTCCCGTTCTCGCGTCTCATGCGGCAAATGCCGTTCACGACCCTCGCGCCGCCCGTGGCCTATTTCAGCGCCATCGGCATGGGCTTCATGCTCGTCGAAATCGCGCAGATGCAGCGTCTGATGGTGTTCCTCGGCCATCCCGTCTACGGACTGAGCGTCGTGCTGTTTACGATCCTGCTGTTCAGCGGGCTCGGCAGCATGACGGTCGGCGCGCAGGCGCCTCGGCCGCTCGCTGTACTCGTCAGGGTCGTCGCCCTGCTGGCGGCATTGGCGGCCGTGGGGCTGCTGACGCCGCTCGTCACGGTCTGGGCGCGGCCGGAGGCAACCGGGATGCGCATTCTCGTGTCGATCCTGCTGCTGGCGCCGCCTTCCTTCTGCATGGGGATGATGTTCCCGCTGGGTCTCGGCGCATGGCGCCATCACGACGGCTTGTTGCCGTTCTTCTGGAGCACCAACGGCATCACGTCGATGTTGGCCTCGGTCCTGGGCATGGCGCTGTCGATCGAGATCGGCATTGCCAGGACCTATGCGATGGGCGCTCTCTGCTACGTCGCCTGTGCCGCGATTATGGTCGCGGCGAGATGGCTCGCGAAGCCCGTCGCCACGTCTACGCCGCAGCCGGCACTCCCGGCACTGGTTGCCGGGGAATAGGCGGCCCCCTGATCAAGTCGCGGCCGGCCTTCACGGCTTAGCTGCTGACGACCTCGTGCCGCATCACGAATGGCGCCAGCAGGGTGTGCACTTCGTTGGTGACGGCGTCGCGCTCTCCCTGACTGACAACCCGTCGCAACGAGGATTGTCCCTGCGGCAGCGGCAAGAAGTACAAGCATTGCCACGGCAAATACGCGTGATCCCTCGTCGTTGCGAGGAGCGAAGCGACGAAGCAATCCAGACGACCCCGCGGAACAAAGGATAACGCCGATCGCCTGGGCCTCATGGCGTACGCTGACCGCGCGAGCGACGCCGCAGGTTACCAGGTCGTGGCGCAGTCAGCCACGCGTCACGGGCAAGAATGTTGCCATCTCAATTGGCGAACGCATTGCCGTTCGCTATCGAGCATGTCACCGCCGACACTTCCGGGCGACCTGTCTGCGTGAACCGCTTGCCACTCAGGGAGTTCCAGGCCATCGGAGCGCCGTTTTCGCCCCCCACGAGCACGTTCGCGGTGCAGCTTTGAAAACTGCCATCGAAACTGACTCTAAGCTGGGCGGCGTGATTGCCATGCTGCGCTGTGCCGATCAACGTCGAGCCGGCAAAGTGAAACGTACCCCGCCCCGGACTTAGCTCGCGATCTCCACCGTATCCATGACGGTTTCGCGCTACTCCCTTCGCAAAGATGCGACCCGCGGAGCTGATGTAAATCGTCCACTCGACGCTTCGCCCGCCGCGATGGACCGATCCATCCGGACCAATGCCAGGGACGAACATGCCGAATGAGACGTCGATGGTTTTGCCAAGCAGCGCGGGCGGAGCGGCGGCAGACGCGGGGTTCACGGAGATCAAAGTAGCGACGGCGAAAAGGGAGAAATGAAACTTCATGTCAGCTCCGAATCCGTTACTTGGGCAGCCTACGATGGTGCGCAGTTGATTTGAACCTTCGAGACCGCTCGTGCAGGTGCTACTATCGTTGAGTGTTGGAGACGCCAAAGAGAGCAGCACAAAGGCGGTCTCCAACTGCGCGTGAACGTGGCAATGGGATCTGGTTCGCGAAAGGATCCACGATCGCCCTTGATAGGCCGGTCGCGTGCGGCCGTGTTAAGCGTGCTTCACCTCGTGTCGCATCACGAACGGCGCCAGCAGGGTGTGCACCTCGTTAGTGACGGCGTCGCGCTCGGTCTGGCTGACGCCGGAGAGCGTGACCACGGCAAGACTGCCATGGCTGCCGTGAGCGCCGACCTTCACCTTGCAGTCGATACCCCGCTCCAAGAGCGGCGTGAGCACGCCCGCAAACACGCGCTGCGCCGCATCCCAGCGCAGCTGCGGCTTGAACACCTTGCCGACGCCGGTGAGCGGCATCGGATCGATCGGAATGATCTGCACGGGAACGGCGGCGCGCTCGGGCGTGCGCTCGCGCACCCAGCTCTCCAGCTCGCCCGGCTGCACGCTCGCGCCCGGCTTGAGCTGCACATAGCCGACCGGCAACTCGCCGGCATAGGCGTCGGGCTGGCCGACGATGGCGGCGAGCCCGACGGCAGGATGCTGGAACATGATGTCTTCAATCGGCGCCGGATCGATATTGTGGCCACCGCGGATGACGAGATCCTTGGCGCGGCCGGTGATCCAGAGATAGCCGTCGGCATCGAGCCGGCCGAGGTCGCCGGAATTGACCCAGCCCGGCTCGACGAACGCGCCCTTGTTGTGGGCGTCGTTGAGATAGCCGCCGAACACGCCGGGGCCGGCCATGGCGACCACGCCGATCTCGTCGACTGCGCAGTCGCGTTCGAACTTGCCGTCAGCGTCGAGCTTGACGATGCGCACGCGGCTGTAGGGGATCGGCTGGCCGGCCGAGCCAAGGCGCACGGGCCGCGTCGCATAGGCGATGGTGTGCACGCTCGAGGTCTCGGTCATGCCATAGACTTCCAGCACCGGCAGCTTGAACCTGTCCTGGATCGCCTTGCCGACCGCGACCGGAATCGCCGATCCGCCGGCCGCGGCGAATTTCAGGCTGGATATGTCGGCATTATCAGGCGGAATGGTTAGCGCCGCGGCAAGCACCGTGGGCACGCCGGAAAATGCTTCCGGCCTGAAGCGCTCGATCAGGGACCAGATGTTCTTCACGGACGCCGGATTGCGCCATCCGGACGGCGACAGCACGATCAGGCAATTACCGGCGGCGAACGTCGCCAGCGCCTGTGTCAGCGAGCCGCCGACATGAAACAGCGGCATGCCGAACAGAAGGTTGCGACCCGGCATCGCCTTGAGCACCAGGTTGCATGCCCAGGCCTGGTAGACCTGGTTGGTGTGGGTATGGCGCACCAGCTTTGGCGTGCCCGTGGTGCCGCCGGTGTGGAAGTAGGCGGCGATGTCGCTGCCGGAAATGATCCGGCCGCTCACCAGCCGGTCGGAGGGCTGCGTCTTGATGAGCTCGCCGAACGAATGAATCCTGTTAGCGGGATCGCCCGGGCCGAGCTGCACGACCGCCTTCAGATGCTTGAGCTTGCCGCGCACCTGCTCGACCTTCTGCCAGATGTCGGTGCCCGGCATCGGGCCGAGCGCCACCAGCACCTTGGTGTTCGCCGCTTCCAGGATTTCCGCGATCTGGTGCGGCTCGAGCAGCGGATTGACGGGATTGGCGATGCCGGCCGCCTCCGCGCCGAACAAGGTGACGAACGCATCCGGCACCAGCGGCAGCAGGAAGCTGACGACGTCACCTGGGCCCACGCCGAGCGCATGAAACATGTTGGCGGCCTGCGTCACGCGGGCGATGAAGTTGCGATAGGAGATCGTGACCGGCGTATCGGTCGGCTCGGCATTGGCGAGGAATTGCAGCGCGGGCGCATCGGGATTATGCGCAGCACCGAGCTTGATTGCCTCATAGGTGCTCGGCGCCGCGATGCGGCCCGCGTAAGGGATCTGTTCGAACGCCTGCATCTCGGCGTCGCTGGCAAGATCGGGATATTCGCTGCCGATGACGCGATCGAGCAGATGAATGCCCATGGGTAACTCCCTCCTCAAAACTACGGCGGGTCCTTCTGCGGGCCCTCGCCACCGGCGGCTAGAATTATCGATTATTGACGCTTCGTCCATGGCCGGATGGCGCCGCGGTTGACGCACCGGCCAGGCGCCTGCGGTGTTGGTCGGCCGCAAGGCTGCCAAAAAGGCTCCGAAACTCGCTTGCGCGTACCGGCTATTTTTGACAGCCGATTCAAAAGGGTTGAGCGATCTCAGCCCTTGGCGCGCAAAAATTTCGCTTGCGCCGTCGGGCAAATCAGTGGCCCTTCTTTGCGCGTCCTGCTGCTGCAAGAGGGGCGTTGCGCACGTCACGAAACGTTGCGGCGGGATGCGGTGGACGCGACTGAGGCGATGCGACGAACGCCTGATCTCGCGGACGGCGAAGTCGTGTGGTCCTGGCGCCCCGACGCTGGCGTTCAAGCTTGTGAGAGGCGAGCTTCTCACAGGCGACGGTGGCAAAAGAGCCCGGTCACCGGGGAGAGCACGAAGTAAGCCGTAAACCACTGCGCAGGGAAGGCCGGAATTGCTCCGGTTCACCTGTGGTCCTACCCCCGTGCTTTTTTATTTGCACGGGGCCCATGGGTGCAATCGGCGCCCGGCCTTCCCTGCGCCCTCTGATTTTCGAGGGACATATTGATGCAGAACTCGGGCAGATCATGCCGCGGGAAGGTGGAGGCTTGCCCCGTCATTGCGAGGAGCGAAGCGACGAAGCAATCCATGCCTCGGCAAGCTGCGAGATGGATTGCTTCGCTTCGCCCACCCTACGGCACCTACATCCGCCTTCGCGCCGTCGCCGCGGCGGCCGACGCATCGACGACATTATCCACTTCCTCGCGCCAGCGCAGGATCTCCATTGCCAGCACGGGATGATTGAAGCCCTTC
>Ga0310811_10012116_pt1 | contig 11186 bp, 6 predicted proteins | sample YCmetagenome_FD_207642 | JGI IMG/M metagenome (GOLD analysis project Ga0310811, IMG submission 207642) | Soil microbial communities from experimental microcosm in Duke University, North Carolina, United States - YC | ecosystem: Engineered > Artificial ecosystem > Soil microcosm > Unclassified ... | reverse complement strand
CAGCAGCGCCGGCCGAACGGGGTGAGCACGAAGCCGTCGATCCGCGCCTGTTCCTTGGTGCTGTCCATGAAAGCGCGGATTTCCGGATAGCGTTTGAAATAGGCGTCGATATAGGTCTTGGCCTCGCCGCCGGAAATGCCAAGCTGGCGCGCCAGGCCGAAGGCGGAAATGCCGTAGATGATGCCGAAATTGATCGCTTTCGCGCGCCGCCGGGTCGCGCCATCCATGGACGCCATCGGCACGCCGAACACTTCCGAGGCCGTGCGCGCGTGAATGTCCTCGGCCCGGTCGAAACTCTCCTTCAGCGCCGGGATGTTCGCGACATGGGCGAGCAGCCGCAATTCGATCTGGGAATAGTCGGCCGAGATCAGGCTGTGGCCCGGTGCGGCGATGAACGCCTTTCGGATCCGCGCCCCCTCTTCGGTGCGGATCGGGATGTTTTGCAGGTTCGGGTCGGTCGAGGAGAGGCGGCCGGTGGTGGTCGCGGCCATCGAGAAGCACGTATGCACGCGCCCGGTCTTCGGGTCGATCTGCTCGATCAGCGCGTCGGCATAGGTGGATTTCAGCTTGGCCAGCTGGCGCCAGTCCATCACGCGCTGCGCGATGTCATGCCCGGCCTCGGCCAGGGCTTCAAGCACCGAGGAGTCCGTGCCCCAGGCGCCGGTCTTGTTCTTCTTGCCGCCGGGCAGCTTCAACGTCTCGAACAAGATCTCGCCGAGCTGCTTCGGGCTGCCAACGTTGAATTTCTGGCTGGCCAGGCGGTGAATGTCGGCCTCAATCTCTTCCATGCGCCCGGCAAAATCGGCAGACATCGCGGTCAGGTCCGCGCGGTCGACCATGACGCCATAAAATTCCATGTCGGTCAGCACCGGGATCAGCGGTTTTTCCACCAGCTCGTACAGCGCCAGCGATTTGTTCACCCGCAGCATCGGTTTGAGACGCTGCCAGAGCCGCAGCGTGATATCCGCGCCTTCGGCGGCATAGGCGGTGGCGAGGTTGAGCGGCACGTTCACGAAGGTCAGACGTTTGCGCCCGGAGCCCGCCGCGTCGTCGAATGTCTTGGGCCCGTGGCTGAGGTGTTTTTCACACAGTGTGGCGCGGTCGTGCGCGAAATTGCCGGCATCCTGCGCGTAGGAGATCAGCATCACATCATCGATCGGCGCCACGGCGCCGAACCCGGCCCGCGTCAGCACTTCCGTCTGATATTTCGCGTCGAAGAAAATCTTCATCACGGCGGGGTCTTGGAGCAGGGGCCCCAAGCATCCCAGCACCGCCGCCGGGGTCAGCTGCGGCGAATCTTCGAGACCGAGATTATGCCCAAGCGGCACATAGGCGGCGCGGCCGGGTGCGGCGGCGAGCGCGATGCCGACCAGGTTGCCATGCAGCGACAAGTGATTGTCGGTCTGCATGTCCAGCGCGAGGATCCCGCCCCGGCGCGCTTCGGCGATGAACGCCTCCAGCGCCTCCATGGTGCTGATGGTGGTGTAGCCGCCGAACGGGGCGGCGCTGGTCAGCTCCGCCGCCACGGGCGCTTCCGTCGTTTCGCCCAGTCCCAGCCGATGTTTGATGCTCTTGAACGTGTTCTGGTCGAGAAAAGCCGAAAGCACAGCATCATCCCAGCGGCGCAGGACGAAATCTTCCACCGGTTCGGGCAGCGGCGCATCGGCGCGCAACGTCACCAGCTGCTTGGAAAGGCGCGCCTTCTCCGCATGCTCGATCAGCATGTCGCGCCGCTTGGACGGCTTCATGGAAGGTGCCGCTTCCAGCGCCGCCTCGAGCGTGCCGTATTCATTGATCAGTTGCGCGGCGCCTTTCGGGCCGATGCCCGGCACGCCCGGCACGTTATCGACCGAATCGCCGATCAGCGCCTGCACCTCGATCACCTTGTCCGGTGTCACGCCGAATTTGGCCTCCACCTCGGCCAGGCCGATCGGCGTGTTCTTGATCGGGTCGAGCATGCTGACACCCGGGCCGATCAGCTGCATCAGGTCCTTGTCGGAGGAGACGATCACGGTCTCGCCGCCCACCGCGGTGACGGCCTTGGCGTAGGCGGCGATCAGATCGTCCGCCTCCCAGCCTTCAAGCTCGACGCAGGGCACGCCGAAGGCGCGCGTTGCTTCGCGGATCAGGGCGAATTGCGGTCGCAACTCCTCCGGCGGTTCCGGCCGGTGCGCCTTGTACTCGTCGTATAAACGGTTGCGGAAGGTGGTGCGTCCGGCGTCGAAAATCACGGCCAGATGGGTGCCGGTATGGTCTTTCAGCAGCCGCGCGATCATGTTGCAGAAGCCGAAGACCGCGTTCACATGCGTGCCGTCGGGCCGCGTCATGTCGGGGAGGGCATGGAAGGCGCGGAAGATGAATCCCGACCCGTCGACGAGCACTAGCCTCATGGGATCAGATCAATGCGCAGAATCGGTGGCGCCGGGTTCCAGCACAAACAACCGCGAGCAGTAGGGGCACATGATTTGCGTGTCGACGATCTTCAAGTAGATACGGGGATGCCCATAGGCGCCATTGCCGCCATCGCAGGAAACCGCTGTGGTTTTGACATGAATGATCTCGGTCGGTTTCTTTTGCGTGGTGGCGTCCATCGGTGCTGCCTTCAAAGGTGGAAGTCGTGGCGATGATAGCGGCAATCATCCGGAAGCCCAAACTCGTGGCGCTGCTCGCGCTGGCGCTGCTCGGCGGCTGCGTGCCGATCCCGTTCGGCGTGCCGAAGGCGCGGCCGGATTTTCCGATCGTCACCAGCGGCTTGTTCCATCTCCCCGACGGCGCCACGCGGCCCTATCGCTATTACCCGCCGCAGGGACAATTGCGCGCCGTGGTGCTGGCACTGCACGGCTATACAGACAGCCGGGACGGCTGGGTGATCCTGGCCAAAACGCTGAACCCGCGTGGCATCGCCATCTACGCGCCTGACCAGTCCAGCTTCGGCGCCACCGCGAATCGCGGCTATTGGCCGGGCACGGAAAGGCTGGTGGACGAGGCGCGGGACATGGCGGTGATGCTGCGCGCGCGCTACCCGGACCAGAAACTCTTCGTCATGGGCGAGAGCATGGGCGGGGCGGTCGGCCTTTTGCTGGGCGCCTCCAAAAACCCGCCGCCGGTGGACGGATATGTGCTCTCCGCACCGGCGGTGTGGGGCGGGGAGGCGATGAACCCCGCCTACCGCCTCGTTCTTGGGCTGGCCGAAGCGGTGGCGCCGGGCAAACGCCTAACCGGGCAGGCGGTGCATATCACCGCGAGTGATAACCGCGCCGCGCTGATCGCCTTTGGCGAGGACCCGCTGACCATCCATGCCCCACGGCTCGACAACCTCGCCGGGCTGGTACGGCTGATGGGCCAGGCACAGGACGCCTGCGCCGATTTCCGGCAGAAGGCGCTGATTTTGTATGGCGGCCATGACGAACTGATCCCGCCCGAGGCCATGCGGCATTGCTGGAACGCGATCCCGCCGGACGCGCCGGTGACCTTGGCCTTCTACCCACCGGATTATCATCTGCTCCCGCGCGACAAGGAGCGCGCCGTGCCGGACAACGACATCGCGGATTTTATTCTGGGGCAGGGGCTCAGTTCGGCCGCGCCTAGCCTGGCTACGGTTTTTTTAGGCGAGGCCGATTAGAAGAAGAAAGTGGCCGCTTTTTGAAAAAAGCGGCGCAAAAACCTTTGCTACTTTGGGCCGGTGGCGGTGAAACCAGCACGGCTCAAGGGGGCGGTCAGTTTGGCGCGGAAGATCGTGAACGGGCCGGAGCGCGGGAGATGATTCTTGAAGGCGATCTCCCACAAATGCGAATCCGCAATGTAGAGATAGCCTTGGGAGATCGCGAAGCCGTCCGCCCAGGAAAGCCGGCCGGGCGCACGCAGGAAGAGGTGCGAATGCAGCTGATGCGTGGCGGGATCCAGGGTTAGTGCGACCACGGTGCTGTGCTCCAGATCCCCGCCATAAAGCGTCCCGTGCCGGTCCATGATCAGACCGCCGGTCAGCTCCGCCGTGCCAAGAAATTGCACCTTGCCGGATAGCTGGGCGGCAGACAGGTTGGGATCGATCAAAGCCGATGTCGGGACGCGCCAATAATTGTGGTCGGTCAAGGGGCGGTAGTAGAGCCAGGCGGCATCCGGCGAAAGTGCGATGCCGTCCGCGTGAATGGCGACCACCGTGCCGTCAGGCCGTTCGGCCGGCTGGCCTTTGATCATCAAATGCTCATTCGGGTCGGCGAAGGTGGAGCGGTCCCCGACCAGGACTTGGCGTGACTGTCCCGTCCGCAGATTCAAGACGACGAGGCTCCCGCGATTGCCGATATTGGTCAGGTAAGCATAGCCATGGACCAGGTCGATGCGGACGTCGTTCAGAGAATCGGCGGGCGCCACGGTGCCCTGGAATCCGTAGATTCGCCGCACCTTGTTATTGGTGAGGTCAAATTCGACCAGTTTAGGCTGCGCGGTCGGGCCGGCAGCCGACAACACCGCCCGGCCGGAATCGAGCACCCAGAGATGGTCCGCTTTGTCCACCCACATGGCTTGAGGCACTGACCATTTATGCGCGGTGTCTGAGCCTGGCGTGTTCCAGGCTTCGTTGGGATAGGGGGTCACGGCTCCTGTCCGCGGATTGACCTCGACCAGTCGATTTCCGGACTGCGCCGCTGGCGCGCTCGCAAACACGCGTCCTTCGTGCGACACGCCGATGCCCACAAGCTTGAACGTATCGAATGTTTTTACCGTCTGCAGCGGTGGCCCATAATCGCCGTGAGTTTGCGCCAGCGCCGTTGTTGACAAGCCAGCCGCAGCGAAGGCGCACAGCAGCGCCTGCCTCGCAATCCGCATGAACGGCATTTTGTTCCCCGCCTGTTTGTTTTTTATCTAGGCGGCCACGCTGCCATGATTACCTGGCTGTGGCTAGAGACTTTGTTAGCCTGGGCCCGAGGCCCAAACTAACAAAGTTTTTTTGCTACTTTTTGTCCACAAAAAGTAGCGCTTCCTGTCTTATCTTAGTGGTGGTCGGGCTCGTCGATCGGCCGGGGTTTGCCCTCGGCGTCGATGGCCACGAAGGTGAACACTGCCTTCGTCACGCGATATTCCTCCATGCCGATGCGCGCGCGCCGCCAGGCTTCCACGCTGATCTTCATGGAGGTCCGTCCGGTGGAGACCAGTTCGCAGTACACGGTCACCTCGTCGCCGATTTTCACCGGGCGCAGAAAGCTCATGGCATCGGCCGCGACGGTGACGCAGCGCCCACGTGAGGTGCGCGAGGCGAGATTGCTGGCCGCCAGATCCATTTGGCTCATCAGCCAGCCGCCGAAAATATCGCCATTGGCATTGGCGTCGGCGGGCATGGCGATGGTTCGGATCATCGGGCTTCCGGCCGGCGGTGTTTCCGCCGGCTGTTCGGTGGCCATGATCAGAGGCTCTTGTCGATCCAGGCCTTCAGCGCCGATTTCGGTGCCGCGCCCACCTGCGTCGCCGCCGGCTTGCCGTCCTTGAACAGGATCAGCGTGGGGATGCCGCGCACGCCGAACTGCGACGGGGTCATCGGGTTCTCGTCGATGTTCACCTTCACGACTTCGAGCTTGCCGGCATATTCGGTGCCCAGTTCTTCCAGTGCCGGCGCGATCGCCCGGCAGGGACCGCACCATTCGGCCCAGAAATCCACCAGCACTGGCGCGCCGGCTTTCAGCACGTCGGTTTCGAAACTCGCATCGGTTACGGGCTTGCTCATTACCAAATCCTTAACTTACAGAATCTTTAACAGGTTCCCATCAACATGGCGGCGAATGAGGGGGCGATCAAGCGGGCGTATGAGGATCAAGCCAGTCCCGCGTTACCCGCATGGAAGTTGCGCTCTCGGTCCAGATCAGCAGGCAATGGATTTCCTTGAGCGGGAAGATTTCCATCAGAATGGCCCGGTAGGCGGCGAGCTGCTGGAGATACTTGGTCGGTATATCTTCAGGCTGTTCAGGAGGTTGGCGGTCGGTCTTGTAGTCGGCCAGCCATACCGCGTCCGCGGTCACGGCCAGCCGGTCGACCACGCCGGCAATTTCCACGTCGCCGAGCACGCCGGCCAGGGGAACTTCAGACTGCGCGCCTGGCGCGAAAAGCGGGGCCAAAGCGGGATCGCGCAGGATGGTCATGACCGATTCGCAAAGCTGCTCGGCCTCCTCGCCCAAGGCCGCATCATTGGCCAGATAGCGCCGCGCGGCTTCCTCGCGCGCCGGGGGCGGCAGATCGGGCAGATGCTGCAAGAGCGCGTGCACGGCTTGTCCGCGCGCCATGGCGGCGGTGCGGCGGCGTTGCGATTCGGCAAATTCCGGGCCGAGCGGGCTGGCTGCGATGGCACGCTGCTTCTCGTCATCCGTACCGCGGCTGGGGGCGATGCGCTCCGGCCGCGTCGTCTCGCCCGCAGGCGGGCGGGCGGTCCAGTCCGGCGCCGCCCCGGCCCAGCCCGGCAATGCGGCAACCGCGGCGGCCTCGCGCCGGGCGGCGACGCGGTCGGGTGCGGCGGTTTGCGCACAGGCATAAACCAGCCGGCCATCGGCGTTGACGACACCGTCGAGCCGGTCAAAGCCGGCTTTGACCGACTCATACCAGCAAATATCGGGTGCGGCGCGCTTGCCTTCGGCGCCGCAGACGATCAGCTCGTCCTCGGCGCGGGTCAGCGCCACATAGAGCAGGCGGTTATACTCCTCTTCCATGGCCGCGGTTGCCTGCCGGGCCGCCTCCGCCAGCGCTTCGGACCGCAGCGCGCCACGGGGGCAAAATACCGGCACCGTTGCGTTGCTTTGCCCCGGCACCGGCAGCCAGAAGAGTTTTTTGTCCATTTTCGGCAAGGTGGTGGTGTCGGGCAGGATCACGATCGGCGCCTGCAACCCTTTCGCGCCATGCACGGTCATGATGCGCACCACATCGCCGCCGGACTCGGCCTCGCGCTTAATGGAGGCGCCGGACTGCCGGAGCTGGTGCAGGAAAAGCTGCAGCGACCCCGGCGAGATTTGCGAGAAATTCAATGCCTCGGTGAGAAACTCGTCGATCGGCTCGGCCGCTTCCGCACCCAGCCGCTGCAGAAGCTTGGCGCGGCCGCCGAGCGGCCCGAGCGCTTCGCTCAGCAACGCGAACGGCGTGAGATAGTCCACGCGGCTGCGCATGGCCTCGAAAAAAGCGCGGGCGGCCTGCCAATCCGGCCGCTCGGCGGCGCGCGAAAACAGCACGGAGACCAGCCGCCCGCGCCGGTGCAGGGCCAGCTCCATCAGGCTCTCGTCGGACAGCCCGCCGAGCGGCGACGCGAGATATTGGCCGAAGGCGAGATCATCCTCCGGCAGCAGCAGCGCATCGCACAAGGCCAGCAGGTCGCTCACCGCCGCCTGCTCGGTCAGCACCATGCGGTCGAGCCCGGCCACCGGAATGCCGGCCTCTTTCAAGGCGCTGGTGACGGCGGCGACCAGCCCGTCGCGCCGCCGCACCAGCACCAGGAAATCCCCAGGGGTGGCGGTTCGCCCCCGGCTGGGCAGCTCCTGGCCGAGCCGGGCGGCGATGAAGTGCGCGATCTGCCCGGCCAGCAGGGTTTTCGCCGAATCCGCGGTCTCGTAAGCGTCGGGCACCGACCAGGCCGGCACTTCCGAGGCCGGGCTCTCCTTGGTCAGCGGCCACAGCGTCACCGACCCGGCCTGTCCCGCCCGGCTCACGCCATGGCGCAGCACGTCATCGCCCAGGCACACGCCACGCCGTGCCGGGCCTTGTGCGAACACCGCATCGGTCAGCGCCAGCACGGGGGCGGTGGAGCGGAAGGAGACGGAGAGCTGCCCGTCTGCCCAAGCTTCGCCTGCCGCCTGCACCTTGCGGCGGAATTTCTGCCGGTAATGCTCGAAACTCTGCAGATCCGCGCCCTGGAAGGAGAAGATCGATTGCTTCGCGTCGCCGACCGCGAAGATGCTGCGCTGCCGCTCCTGCGCGCCGAGGCCGGAGAAAAACTCGTCACCGATGGCATCGGCGATTTCCCATTGCGCAGGCGCCGTGTCCTGCACCTCGTCGAGCAGCACATGGTCGATGCCGCCATCGAGCTTGTAGAGGATCCAGGCGGCCCCCGGATCTTCCAGCAACCCGCCGGTATGGCGCACCAGATCGCCATAGCTGAGCCGCGCGGCGAGCTGCTTTTGCGTACGCTCTTTCGTCAGGATCGGCGCCATCAGCTGCAGCAGGAAGGCGTTGATTTCGTGAAGCTGCGCCGCGCGCAGGGCTTCCTGTGCCGCCGCGACGCGGGTGCATTCGCGGGTGATTTCGTCGCGCATGGCCTCCTCCTCAGAGGCCAGCTTTTTCCCGAAATAGCCGCGCAGCGTCCGCGCCTCGCCGTCACCCCCCTTGGTGAACCAGGTTGCCTGCCAGGCGCCCCAGGCTTCCATGCGGCCTTCCTGCGGCAGCGCCATCCAGTCCAGCGCGTCGAGCGCCCATTTCTGGCCGCTCGGATTGCCGAGCTCGGCGATGCGGCGCAGCACCTCGCGCAAGGCGGTCTCGCGCGGCAGCAAGACGGCAGTGGCGCGCAGGTCGGCACTGCTTTCCTCGCCAACGCCCAGGGCCGTGCGGAGCCAGGCGAGACCCTCAGCCGCGTCGGGCAGGGTTGTGCCCGCCTGGGCGAAATCCCAGGCCAGCGCCGCGAAACTCTGCTCGTCGGTTTCCGCCGCCAGCGCAAAAATCGCCCCGCGATGGCCGCCCTCGGTCAGCACCGCTTCGCGGGCCTCGCGCAGGCGCAAAGCGGCATCGGCATCGTCCGCCACTTCGAAATGCGGCGACAGGCCGGCTTCCAGCGGGAAGCGGCGCAGCAGCGACTGGCAGAAGGCGTGGATGGTGCCGATCCGCATGCCGCCGGGCAGGTCCAGCACTTCGGCGAAAAGCTTGCGCGCGAGTTCAAGGGTCTGCGCCGTGGCGGGGACATCGAGCGCCGCCAGGTCCCCTGCCAAGCGGGCCTCGGGCATCACCACCCAGGCGCCGAGCCGGCGGTTGAGGCGGATGGTCATCTCCGCCGCCGCCGCCTTGGTGTAGGTGAGGCAGAGGATTTTTTGCGGCTTGGTGCCGGTGAGCATCAGCCGCAGCAGCCGGTCGGTGAGCAGCTTGGTTTTGCCGCTGCCCGCCGAGGCGGCGACGAAGGCGGAAGTGGTCGGGTCCGAGGCGCGCAGCTGTTCGGCGTTGGCGACGTCAATCACTGTCATCGTTGGCCCATTCGGCACGGCGGGAAATGCCCGCGTAAGCGTCGTAAAGATTTTGTCGCGCCGGGTGGGGGCTGGCGAGATAGGGCGTCGCGGGGTCGGCGAATTTCGCGAACAGAGCGGGCAGCACGGCGCGGGCGGTCTCGATCACCTCGCGCAGCTGTTCCGGCTGCGCCGAAAACAGCGCATTTTCCGCGCCGGGCTCATGCCGGCCGGACAGGCGCCAATAAGCCAGTTCTGCGACCGCGCCGGCGAGCGCCGGGCCGAAGGCGCCGGCCTCCGCCATCACCGCTTCAAGCGGCAATTGCGGTGCGGTGCCGGTGGCGACGGCATTGGCGCTGGGCGGCACGCCGGTCTTGTAATCCATGATGGCGATCTGCCCGTCGGCGCGGCGCTCGATCCGGTCAACGCGGCCTCTCAGGACGAAACCGCCCATCAGCTCCATTTCCGCGGACTTTTCGAGCGCGACGGCCAGCGGCGCGCCGAGCGCCGAGCGGCGCTCCCGCTCGGCTTTGACGATCCAGCCGGCGATGCGGTCCAGCCGCGCCGCCCACCATTGTTCCAGCGCCGCGCGCGGGTGGGCGGCGCGCATCGCCGCGTGCAGCGCCTCGGCCAGTCTGCGCGTGGCGTCTGGGGCCGCGAGATACGCCGGATCGGCGAAAAACGCCGCCAGACCGGCATGGACGATATCGCCGAACTGGCTTTGGTCGCTTTCCTCGTCGAGTGCCGCGAGTTCGCGAATGCCTAGGATCCGCCGCACATAAATGGCGTAAGGGTCGGCCAGCAGCGTCGTGACGTCGGAAATACTCAGGCTTGTCGGCCGGGCGGCGGCGGGCGGGCGCGGTTGTGGGCGCGGCCGGGGGATGCGGGCGGCCGGGGCATCGAGCTGGGCGGCCCAGGAGGCGGCGGGATGGGCGGGCAGGGCCAGGCCGGCGCCCTCGAGCAGCGCGTTCAGCCTGGTGAGCCAGCGCGCCGGCACGGCGGGGGCGCGCTCGCGCCGGGCGGGGGCGGCCAGAATGACCGTGCCGCAGGCGGCGGCCAGGGAGAAAAAATCATGCGCCGTCGCGGCGATGTCCGCCTCCGCCGCCGGCAGGCCGGCGGCTTTGCGCATCGGCCGGCTGAGCCAGGGGCCCGGCTCGGCCATGGCAGGCCAGACGCCTTCCACCAGCCCGCCCAGCACCGCGATGTCCACGCTTTGCAGCAGCGCTTCCTGCACGCCCCAAATGGCGACGCGCGGATGGCCGTCTTTGGTGCGCGGGCGGCGGACCACGGTACCGGCCAGCAGCGCGTCGAGCAGTTCCGGCAGATCAGCGGGGCTTATGTCAGGCAGGTCCGCCAGGGTTGCCAGCGCTTCCCGCAACAGCTCCGAGAGCGCCGTGCCCGCCTCGCCGGACCAAAGCCGGGCGGCACCTTTTTGCGCCGCCGTTTCGGCCAAGGCTTCCGCGGTGATGATCAGAGCTTCCAGGGCCGCGGCCGGGTTGACCGCCTCAGGAAGGGCAAGGGGGGCGAAACGCGCCGCCAGCCGGTCTAAAAAATCCCGGTCGGGCTCAAAACCGTCTTTGTCCAGCCGGACGCGCAGCCCCGCGAAGCCGGGCGCCGGGCGCGGGCCGCGGAGGGCAAAAATCTCTAGCCGCTTGGCATGGTCGCGGCATTGTTCAGGGGCGAGGCCAAGGGCGGTGAGCGGGTGCTTCAGCAGGGCCAGCAGCGGCAGCGGCGCGTAATCGGCGGCGGCGGCGCGCGCCAGCAGGCGCAAAAGGAGGGAAGGCGGGGTGTCCAGCAATTTTTCGCCGGCGCTGTCATCGGCGGTGACGCCAAAGCGCTTCAGCGCCGCGGTGACGCGGGTGGCGAGGCCACGATCCGGCGTAATCAGTGCCGCCGTGCGGCCCGGCACTTCCAGCGCGTCGCGCAGAATCATGGCGATGGCGGTGGCGTCCTGCGCCTCGTCTTGCGCCTCCAGCCGGGAGAGCGCCTGGATATTAAGTTGGGTCTTATGTTGCC
>Ga0310811_10012115_pt1 | contig 11187 bp, 17 predicted proteins | sample YCmetagenome_FD_207642 | JGI IMG/M metagenome (GOLD analysis project Ga0310811, IMG submission 207642) | Soil microbial communities from experimental microcosm in Duke University, North Carolina, United States - YC | ecosystem: Engineered > Artificial ecosystem > Soil microcosm > Unclassified ... | reverse complement strand
GACCAGCCCTGCGATTCCGTACCGCTGGTATCCAACCCAGAGTGCGGAAAGAAGCAGAGCGACCAACAGCGATATCTTGATCATGTCATCGATTGTGTCACCTGAGTGACAATGGCGCAAACTCTTTAGTACCAAGCTGTCTACCAACCAGCCCCGCAGAAGCCGTCCCATCCTCTGCGGGGCTAATTGGGCGAGGGATCAGGCGGGGGGTTGCCTGTCGCTCGCAGCGCGGGGACTACTCGCCGTCGGCGGCCGGGGTGGTGGCCTCGTCCATGGCGTTCGTCTCATCCGCGGCGGGGACGTCGGAGGCAGGGCTGACGTCCTCGAGAGAAACGGTCTCTTCGCGGGGCTCGGTGTTCATCGAGATCACTCCTTGTCGTGTGTCCTTTGCCCAACAATCATGCCGTGAATGGGCCTCAGACGCAACTCATGATCGAGAAAGCTTGTTGTCCGAATGCCAGTTGTTCTTACAGCCCGCGGCCTTCGCATTGAGAATCGTGGCGCATTCCGGGCAGCCAATGATGCCGTTCGGCCAGTTTCTCTTGAACAGCAACGCAGGCGGCAGCACGCCGTACACCCGAGCGTGTCGCTCTTGACGCTTTCCACACCAACAGCGCCAAGTCACCTTGCCGTTCTTGACCTTCACGACTCGCCAGTTGCACTGGAACTCATGAGAGACGGTGTTGTTGAGATAGGCTCTCACTTCGCCTTCACCTTCTTGGCCCGAGACTCGCGCTTCACAGGTGGCGGCGCAGAAGCCTTGGCACGCTTAGCTTTGATGGCCACTCCGACGGGCGTCGGCTGCAGAGCGAGTTCCGCTTCTCGTGCCTCCTCGAGCGCAGCGGCCTCTGCCTCAAGCCGTTCTTGCTCTTTGCGCTTCACGGCCTCTTCACGACGACGAATCCGCCACTCTTGGATCTCCTCGTCGCGTTGTTGCCGTGCCGGCGTCTTCGTCTTCATCTTCGGCACACGGGCCTCTGGCGGCTTGCCCTCCTTCCACGCCTTGGTGCGACCCCCCTTGAGAGTGCGGCCCGGTTTCGCCGTTGGCTTCGGCGGTGCCGCCTTCTTCTTTGCCTTGTCAGCCATCGGCCCTCAGCCTTTCCGTGAATCGAGCTTGTTGGATCTGTCCCTTGAACCCGAGCCGCATCTTCGGACGACCGATGAGACCCAAGTCTTCTGCGCGCTTCATTGCCGCCCGCAGTTCTTCGAAGTCCATCCCGGCGCGCTTGTCTTTGGCCTCGATGATGTACTCAGCCATCCCTTTCCTCCAACTCCTGATCCAGCGTCTTGAACTCGCCGGGAATCATGCTTCCCTTGCCGTTGTCGTGCTTCTCGCCGTGATTCTGTTTCCCGACGAGCACACACCGCGTCGTATACGGCCACACCCCCGGGTTCCAGGTTGCGCCGCAACGGCCCTCTGAGCATGACGGGCTGTGCATCGGCGTAGGTTCTGTGTGACCCGGCTTGAGCACTTCCCGTGTTCCGCATTCATTACACAGCTTCAACTTCAACGTTCTGGCCCCCTGACCGTGGCTTGGAAAAGACCCATCGCAGCATGGGCCTCATCGATCGTCGCATATCGGCACGGGCTTTTCGCAATTGGCTTTCCGGAACGTACCTCGACGAGTTTCCAAGTCGTGCCTCGATCGTCGGTCGTCACGTCGAAGTAGAATGGAAGCCTCACTGCCTGTACGCCGTCCTGGTCCGCATCGAACTGGCCCATCCAGACTCTCCCTTGCTTGTCGCTGTGAATGGCTCCATGCTCGTGGCGCTCGAGGCGACACCTCGAGTAGTACGGCGTTTGGCACGTCTTGAGCACCGATAGACATCTATTCTTCATTGGTCGAGCCCATCACGTACGCCTTGCCGAAGTCGAGCAATCCCGCGGCCTTGTAACCCGGAATGCCGCCGCCGGGCATGATGACCGAATAGGCGGTCTCGTCGTCGTCGGGATCATCGCCAGGCACAAGTTCGGCCGCAACAACGATCCAGTCCGTGAGAGTGCCCACACGAGCTTCCGGGTGAGCAGCGGCGTATGCGTCTCGATATGCGAGAAGCGACGCCTCGATCATGTCGTTGGCGTCTTTCTCTTCCTGTGTCCTTGGCATGGTGTCCTCCTCATGGCAAACGTACATCTGTCAAGGTGCAAAGATCAACCTTGCTGGTTTCTCGTCGTCGTCGCTCGAACATTCGATTTAGAGGGCGTGTTTAAGGCAGCCAGAAGACACGCTGTGACCCGTGCACCGGTCGTTGCGTGTCGTTTCATGTATCGCACTCCTGAACGTCTGTACGGGCCTTACAGCTCCTGATCCGCACTTTCCATCGGAGCGCCGTCGTACGGGCACCACGACCAGCTGTCTTCGCCGAACTTCTTACAGCGAGTGCATCTCCGAACCGCACCCGCATTCTTGCGGCCTTCCAACTCATCTCGGATCTCTCGCGCCAAAGTTCGGAGCCGTCGATCGATCCGCGTTTTCACGGCCATCAGACGAATGGATCGCACATCCGCACCACCTTTTGGCAGCGGGGATTTTCCACGGGTCGCCAGGCCTCGGACTTCGGTTTGACCAGTAGACGTTCTAGCCCTTACCACCTTGGGCTTGACCTTGGGGTTAGGATCAGCACCTCGCCCCTCGAGCCCGTCCGAAAGTGCCGCAGAACAGAGCATCCCGTACGCATCCACCCAGATGGTAGGCATCATGCGCAGTTCATCGGCCAACAGAGCGAGCCGTACTCGCGCACTTTCTCTGCCAGCCGCAAAGCCCTCTGCACGGGCATCTTCAATCGCCCGATCAATCAAACCTTCTTCATCAGTCATTATCATCCCCTTTCCCGGGAGGTCGAGGTGCGCACATTTTAATTTTGTTGTTTACACACAATGCACACTTGTTAAGGGTGTGCATTTGTTAACAACAAATGTAAATAAGCACCGTCATCTACGAGTACGTCCTCGGCCGCGCCCCGAGCCTTGACGTTCTTTCACCTGCGAAAAGTCGAGCTCGAGGATATCGGCCTCGGCCACAACGGTGTACGACATCTTGCGTCCGCGAGCACCCGGCACAGGATCGCACCTCACAAGCCCGAGATCTGCGGCCTCGTCAATGAGAGCCGCAATGGCCTGATTCTGTGAGTAGCCGCGCATTCGGCTTTCCCGAACCTTGATCGTGAGAGCCGTCTTCCCGATGCCTGGATTCTCTCGAACGATGTCAACGACCGTCTGCACACTTCCCTTTCGCAGAGCAGCCGCAGGGTCCACACCAAGCGTGAGGTGCTTTGTCTCGGCGTCGAACCCGAGCGAAGTCTTTTCCAGTTCGACGTCTCGGCCTTCGACCTGCAAGAACCGAATGGAGTCGTCGCGCGTCAGGATCCATCTTGCATCAGCCCAGTCGTCAAAGACCGTTGCGCCTCGTGCCCTGTTCCCGGCCTCGAGCCCTCGTCCTGTGTGAGCGATCAGGAACATCTCACTAACGCCAGACGCTTTCTTGATCTCGTCCAACGTCTTCAGCAACCGCAGCACTTGGTCATTGTCGTTGGCCTCGACGCCCGACATTGCGCAGATCCTCGCGAAAGAGTCAATGACCCAGACCTCGACGAGCTCGCGCTTAAGCCAATCAATGGCCCATTGCCGACCTGTGCCGGACAGCAACGGAATCCCGTATCCCCGGCCGTGCCAGATGATGAGGTTAGAGGCCTGATCCTCGGTCATTCCCTGCGGACGCATGTACCGATTCTCAAGCACGGCCTGTGTCATTTCCAGCGACCAGAAACCTACGGTTCCAGCGCCCAACTGGTCGACCTTGAAACGATCAAGAAACGGCGTATGCGCGGCTAGGGAGCGAACGAGGTTACAGACGAACAACGTCTTTCCGGATTTGAACTGACCGGTGATGGACACATTGTCGCCGACACTGGCCAAGCCTTCCACGAGGTATTCGACATCCTCGGGCTCTTCCTCGAGCCTCTCGCTGAAAAGCACCGTGGCCTCATCCGGCGGTGGCAAGAATGCGGCATGCGCCAGCATCTGTCGGCCGCGTTCTTCAACACGCTGACGCCAGACCCACTTCCGTGCAGCCTGGTCGAGGTCGTCCTCTTCTTCGGCGGCCTTTTCCTGCTCATACTCCTCGTCGGAGATCTCGACAATTCCCGGCGCTTCGGCGAGCTCTTCAGGGACGGGCTCAAGCGTGGGGTGCCGCGCGATGCATCGGTCAATGTCGCGGTGTAGATCGTAGCCTTGCTCATCTTCTTGTTTCTCAAGGCCGGGCGGGAACTCTTCGAGCGCGGTGTGGATTTGATCGCGGCTGAGGCCAAGCTTAATGAGCTTCAGCGTGACCTGATAGACGGCACCGTGACGAGAGCCGAATCGATCGATGGCCTCATCGGATTCCATCTTGCCCACACGCCGTGCATAACCGGGCAGGCCTTCGAGAGACACTTTCTCATACGTGCCATCGCCGACGGCCTTCTCATGGACAATGCGGGTATCCCTGATCGCGGGGATCTCGAGCAAGTCCTCAGGAGCCCACACCATAGAAGCCATACGACGCCAGATGACCTCGACGGGCTTTCCCTTGCGGTTATACGTGCCAGGAAGACGGAGCAGGGAGTTGTCGGGGTGCTTGGCGTCGGCTTCTAGCAGGTCACGCAGGCCTTGGTTAAGGCGGTAGTGTTCCTCGATCGTCACCTCGCGAGACAGGTGCAAGTAGACGTGGAGGTTCTTGCCAGTGCCGCTGTAGACAAGCGCAGGCTGAAGTTGTTTGATGGCAGCCATGACGGCGGGCTTGTCGTTGACTTTCTCCCAGTCAATGTCGGCCCACAGCCAGTCGAGCGATACGCCGTCGCCCTTGACGCGCCGTTTCTCAGACCTGAGCGCCGGGCAGATGAAGATGTTATCTGTGTCGATGTGTCGCTCGACCCACCGCAGCAGACGCCCACGTCCTGCCGGCCAAGAGAACTGCGATTCCTCCCATCCCTCGCCTTTCGCGGCGACTGCGACAAAGCCTTCTTCATCGCCGAAGAGCATATCAAGATAATGCTCCACGCAGGCCTCCTGTTTATAGTTGATTCACGACTGAACTACAACGATAACATATCCGAAACTCATGGGTTTATTTGTCTGCGGCGCGGTGTGTGATACGGTAATGCGTCAGGGCACATCGACCGAGAGAGGCCACCCGTGAAATACCTACCCCCCGATATCCGTGAGCTTCTGCAAGTGCCGGAATTCCTTCGCATGATGAAGACCGCACCTTGGCTTCCGCAGAACTTGCGGCAGGGGGATCCCTGGCGTTTGTGGGCTCTCAAGAACGACGGTGTGTGGGTCACCCTCGAGTATCCGACCTATGCTGACGCATGGCGCGTGCTGGTCAAAGCCGTCCGCGCGCCTGAGCGATTCCAAGACGTGGCGATCGTCAACAAACGGCGCATGACCGCGCCTCCTGACGGCCTAGAACGTGCGTTGCGACGCGCAGGATTCACAGGTCCGTGGTGCCCACGATGCCGGCGCCCAACGTACTTCGGCGCATTCAAGCCCACTCATCACGCGCTACGCCTGATGCCGGTGCTGAGCGAGGACGAGCCATTCCGTTGCTACTACTGCGGGATCCGAAGGGTGGCCACTAAAGGTGTTGTGTGATTGTCGATGTCATGGGTGGGCACCACGAAGATGGCGACTTTGCTTGAAGTGCGGGAGGTACAGCAGTGAAGTACAAGTTCAAAACGAAGCCTTACGCACATCAGAAGGAGGGGATTTACTTTGTCTTCAAGCAATGGCGTCAAGGTCTGGGTGCTGCTCTGTTATTCGAGCCGCGGACAGGCAAGACGAAGACGGCGATCGACTGTTTATCCATCCTGTACCATAAGGCTGGTGTGCGGAAGATCTTGGTGGTGGCACCAAACCGAGTACTTGGAACGTGGGTCGAAGAATTCCACATCCATTGTCCGCTTATGGTTCAGACAATCATCTGGGACAAGGACGCTCGGAAAGTGCCTCTCCCGAAGACGATGGGTCCATATGACCTTCAAGTTGTCATCACCAACTTCGAGACCTTTAGTACTCCCGGCCGGCGCATTAGGGGTCGGCGACGTTCTAAGGCTAACGGTCGATTCAAGCACAGGACTCTCATCCGCAACTGGCTGGGCCGTGATTATGCCGCGGCTGTCATTGATGAAGGTCACAAGATAAAGTCGCCGTCAGGCAAGGCAGCCAACATGATTGTCTCCATGCGCGACGACTTCGAATATCGTCTGCTACTGACCGGGACACCGATCACGAAAGCCCGACGCGCGCATGACATCTACATGCTGTGGCAGTGGGTCAATCCCGATCGGTTCGCGTCGTGGGGTGCCACGGTCGAGGCGTTCAAGAATCACGTCGGCGTGTGGACACAGAAGCACGGATTCCCGCAGTGGCTGAAGGCCCGAGATGCGGGCATGAAGGATCTTCAGAAAGGCATTCACGCCGACGGCATGGTGGTCCGTAGAGAAGACTGTTTCGACCTGCCCGAGCGTCGTGATCGAATCCTCTCCGTGCCGTTCACACCAGCGGCGGCGAAGCACTATGAAGAGATGGCCGAGCAGATGGTCACTCAGCTGAAGTCGGGCAAGATCGCTGAGGCATCGATCCCGCTCGTGGTCACGCTTCGACTCCTGCAGATGACGTCGGGATACGTTGGTATCACGGAGAAGCGCGGCGGCAAGCGCGTGTCTGTACCACACACCATCAGCACGGAAAAGATCAAGGCTCTCGAGGAACTGTTGGTGGAGGAGGTCATCGAACGGGAAGAGAAAGTCGTCATTGCCGCGCGATTCAAGTACGACCTGACACGCATCGAACGCCTCTGTAAACGCCTTCAGATGCCCGTGTGGGCGATAAGGGGCGGCGTGTCACGTAGTGACACCGATCGCGCGATCCGATCGTTTCGGATGCACTCCGACGGACCTGCTGCTATGGTGATGCAGCCGTCCGCTGGAAGCCTTGGCATTGACCTTTCGACGGCCTCTCACATGGTGTGGTACAGCATGACTCATTCATGGGTTGACTGGACTCAGGCCTGTGATCGGATCGCCCTGAGCAAGTTGCCTACGACATTCACATATCTTCAGGTGCCTGATACCGTGGATAGTTTGGTCTATGAGGCCTTGATGAACGATACTGACGTTTCGCGCATGATTCTCAGCAACCCAGATCGATTGCTCCTGAGGAGGAAGTAGTGAGGCATGTCATCTTGGAGGGTCCCGACGGCGGGGGTAAGTCACGACTCGCTGAAGCGATTCTCGCGACGTATCCCGCAGTGATGCACGCCAAGGCCTCCCACAGCATTCGTGGGCCTGTGCGGAATCTCGCCGCATGGGTGAAGGACGACATCGACAAGATGGCGACCTTCGAGACGCTGAACGTCTACGATCGTCACCCCATCATCAGCGAGCCCATCTACGGCTGGCTGTGCCGCGGCAACCCCCAGCCCGGATTCCTCGGCCGTCTCGACGGCACCTCGAGCGGAAACCCTTGGCTGTCAACGCAACGACTCTCTCTGTACGAGCACGCGCTGGTCGTGTGGTGCATCCCGACTCTCGAGCAGTGTATGGCGGCAGTCGATCCCGAGCGCGACATGCCCGGCGTGGTCGACAACATCGAGAAGATCCACGAGTGGTACTTGCTGATGATGCGCGCATGGGGCGGTCCATCGATCAGGTACGACTTCACGGACCCGAAGTACACGCGGGATGTCTTGCCGCGCACGGGATTGTTCTCCGGCGCCGTCGAGTTCGTCATGGAGAACGGGCACGTCTTCCAGGAGTGCATCGATGGCCCGCGATAAGCTGAACCAGATCTTCGACATGCAGCGTGAGCTGCAGGCCGCCCTCGGTCACGACTTCGACAAGATGACGATGCGCCGGCGTATCGCCTACATTCTCGAGATGTCTTACGCGCTGACCGACGAGATCCACGAGTCGACGAAGGAAGTCGGCTGGAAGTCGTGGGCAAGGTCCAAGCACATCAACGAAGAGGCGTACCGATCGGAGCTGATCGATGCGTTCTTCTTCCTGCTCAACTTGATGTTCGCCGCGCGCATGACGCCGATGGACCTGTTCCGAGGCTACAAGGCCAAGCTGGCCAAGAACTTCGAACGCATCAGGAATCGATACGACGGGGTATCGACGAAGTGCCCTGTATGCCGGCGAGACTACAACGACGCCGGCGTGGAGTGCGCGCCATCGTGGGGTCACGTCGACCACACCAACATCCCTCGAAAGGCGCGCGCTCGTGCTGCATAGTTTCGTCTACCCCGACGCAATCACCATGCACAACACCCTCTGCCGACGCCTGATGTTCGGCAGCATGGGCAAACACTTCGACTGGATCGGGTCGCCAGAAGTCGGGATGTCCAACGTCCAGATCGGCCTCGAGTCATTCGACTACGACTTCAACTTCGCGGAGGCATTCCAGCAGTCAACGCGATGGCGGCTGATGGTGCGTCAGTACATCAACCCCGAATCGCTCGACTGGGCATTGGGCATGGTCGATGCCCACCTCGGCAAGAAGCCCGGGCAGAAGACGCGCATCAACCAGAAGCGCGGCATAGCAACGGTTCGGATGAACCCGATCACCGATTGGGACCCCGAAGAAGATGACTACGATCAGGCGGGCTCAGAGCTGAGCACCAACCTCGTGGGGTCACGCAAGACAGGCACGCGCACCGCACGACGGTGGGGGTCCTGCATGTTGAACATGACCTATCGGATCTCACCCCGTCCGACGGTCACGCTCAACTCACGCACCACCTACTTCGGCATGCTCGCCATGATGGACGTCACTGTCGCCCACGTCTTCGGCAAGATGTGCAACGCGATCACGGGCTTCAGCATGGCGGACACTCAGTTCGTGTGGAACATCAACCTCGCACAATGGCACGGATTCAGGTCTCTCGCATGGGCCCTAACAGACGATGATGCACGGGCGAAACTTGAGCGTCATTATGAACGACGCGACGATTTCAAGAAGAGCCGACCCGGCTTCTATCGTTCGTTGACCGGGTATCGTCGCCTGGCTCGACTGGATGACCAAGGGGTGCTTTACGGTGATGAGAGATTCGCGTCGGCGTTACGGATGCGCAAGAGGTTTCACACGGAAATCCACGGGCCCGAGTACGCGGCGCAATTCGCGGGAGGAAGTCTTCACCCCGACTGGGGTCGCCCGTTCGAGCCGCTTAAGCCTCTCTGGTCCAGCACCCTCGACTTCTCGCCGATCGGAAGGCCCCTCAATGCCTAAGACCGAGCAGCAAGCCCGGCTTATCAAGAACTACCAGGAATGGCGGACCCAGCACGCCGAAGGCCTCGACGGCGTCCACGATGCGCTCGAGGCCGGCGACTACGTCGAGGCATGCCGCATCATGAATGCGGTAGTCCAGCACGCCGCGCAGGTCGCCGTCGCAATGCAGAACATCGTGGTCAAGGCAAGCAAGGGAGAGGCTCTCGATGACGAATAGGACTCCATTCTACGAGCACCGTGCCGGTCTCATTCAAGAGCTGCTCGAGACGGAACCCATTCACACGGGCTCGTGGCAGCGCATCGACACATCGTCATCTCCCGCTCACGCGACGTACGAGCTGACGGACGTTCCGTTCCGGATGCACGTGCCACGCGGTCGGCAAGCGTTGCAAGACATGCTGCAGCCTGACTTGCCGTGGGCTGAGACTCACTTCCAGGAGCGCGTCGGTGGGGAACCCCTGAACCCGCCGCCGTCGCACGAGATCTGGCCTCACGCCGTGCGAGGCAACGGACAACACCTCGACGGAGGCAAGTTCTCCCACACGTACCCCGAGCGATTCTGGGCGCGATACACGGGTGGGCACGACATCACCGGACTCGAGGGCGACTTCATCCACGAGGATGGCAAGATGTATCGAATGGTCAATGGCCAACGATACGGCTCGCCTATCGACGTCAGCCGATTTCCCCGAGTCGAGCGTCAAGGCGTACGCTTCCGCTACGGCGACTTCGCCGACGTCGTGGAGCTGCTCAAGCGTGAACCTCTTACGCGGCAAGCATATCTGCCCATTTGGTTCCCTGAGGACACGGGGGTCCACGCCGGTCAACGTGTGCCCTGCACTCTCGGGTACCACTTCCTCGTGCGTGAGGGATGGCTGACATGCCGCTACTTCATGCGGTCGTGCGACATCTACCGCCACTTCACCAACGACGTCTACATGGCGGCGCGCCTGATGCAGGAAGTGTGCCAGATGGTGAATCTGGGAACAGAGCATGAGTTGCTGCCCGCGCAGCTCATCATGTATATCACCAGCCTTCATGGCTTCGTCGGTGATCGCGAGAAGCTCGAGGCCATGCTATGAGAATCACGCGAGAGCGCATGCTCATGGACATGGCCAAAGTCGTCGCGCAGCGATCCACCTGCTCACGCATGTCTGTGGGTGTGATCGTCGCCGCAGAATCCCGACCTCTTGTGTCGGGCTACAATGGCGCGCCTTCCGGCATGGACCACTGCGATCACACCTGCACATGCCTGCCTGACACGATCCGCGGTGGCGAAGTGATGGAATGGCGAGCCGAGCTGCACGAAAGAGGTTGCCCTGCCGGCGATCCGTGCAAGATCGCAGTTCACGCTGAAGCCAACGCCATCGCGCACGCCGCCAAGAACGGGATCTCGCTTGATCTCGCACACCTATTCACCACGATGGCTCCGTGCTATCCATGCTCTCAGCTCATCATCAATGCCGGGATAGTTGCTGTGGCATACTCCATCGAGTATCGTGACGTGTCGGGATTGTCGTTGCTGCGAGAAGCTGGGGTGCAGGTGTGTCGACTGGCGTAATGAACAAGCGGCTGAGGCTTGCTGTTCGGAATGCCGCCTGCACTGCCTGCAAGATGTGCCAAGACGTTGACGACGTCTGCACCACAGGCACAGGCCCGAACGGCGCACGCATCGGCGTAGTGACAACCTTCGCCCTGTCCCCACGATCTATGATGTTCAAGGATCTCCGCAAGTACTTGGCCGACGCAGGCATTGATCCTGACCAAGTCATGTGGATGTCGGCGATCAAGTGCTCGGGCAATGGGTCAATCACCAAGTCAGTGATGAAGGCATGTCGCCCGTATCACGAAGCAGAGCTTGATTTCCTCGAGCTCGACTATGTGCTGAGCATCGGGTCAGAAGCCCTGTTCGCCACGAC
>Ga0310811_10012114_pt1 | contig 11187 bp, 9 predicted proteins | sample YCmetagenome_FD_207642 | JGI IMG/M metagenome (GOLD analysis project Ga0310811, IMG submission 207642) | Soil microbial communities from experimental microcosm in Duke University, North Carolina, United States - YC | ecosystem: Engineered > Artificial ecosystem > Soil microcosm > Unclassified ... | reverse complement strand
CGTGCAGCGGCGGGAGACGGGATCGTAGACGGCGTAGAGGCAGGTGGCGCCGATCTCGCCGGAGGTGTTCTCGCCTTCGGTATCCGCTTCAGCGGGATCCGGCGCAGCGCCTTCCCCGTCGCCGTCTCCGTCCTCGGCGCTGAGCCGGGTGACGATGTCGTCGAGATGGGTGAGCAGTTCGTCGGGCGGCAGGTCGATGTCTGCCAGCGTGCGCACGGCGGTGCGCAGCCGTGCCATGGTCGCCGAGGCGTGCAGGCCGTGCCCGACGACGTCGCCGACGACCAGGGCGACCCGTGCGCTGGAGAGCGGGATGATGTCGAACCAGTCGCCGCCCACCCCGAGGCCGGAACCCGCCGGCAGATAGCGGCCGGCGACGTCGACCGCCGAGAGGTCGGGCAGCCGCCGTGGCAGCAGGCTGCGCTGCAGGATCAACGACGTCTCGCGTTCCTGCGTGTAACGCCGGGCGTTGTCCACGCACACCGCCGCCCGCGACGCGATCTCGCCGGCCAGCACGAGGTCGTCGGCGTCGAACGGATCCGGGCGCCGATGCCGGAGGAACATCACCGTGCCGAGGACGGCGCCGCGGGCGCCGAGCGGCGCGGCGATCGCCGAATGGATGTGGAATTCCCGGATGAGGGCCTCGCGGCGCGGGCTCCAGGCGAGCCGGTGGTCCACGTCGGCGTCGTCGAGGTAGACGGCCCCGACGGGCCCGACCGCCGCCAGGGACCTGGCCGCCAGCGACACCTCCGGGTAGATATCGCCCTGGCCCACGTCGAGGGCGCTTTCCGGCGTGTCGCAGTAGACCGACTTCTGAGCGACCCGGCGCAACGCGACCGGCCCGGCGAGCGGACCGGTGGGCGGCTCCCGCCCCCGCAGCACCGACTCGAGCAGGTCCACCGCGACGAAGTCGGCGAACCCCGGGCAGGCGACCTCGGCCAGTTCGCGCGTCGTGCGCACGACGTCGAGGGAGCTGCCGAGGGTCCGTGTCGCGTCGGTGAGCAGCGCGAGCCGGTCCCGCGCGATCATCATCTCGCCCAGGCGCCGCTCCCGGTTCAGCCGCACCCGGCACACCAGCACGCTGACCAGGCAGGACAGGGCGATCAGGCTGAGCACCACGACACGCCCGCCGGTCGAGACCTGCGCCAGCCCGAACCCGTAGATGGACAGGGCGGCCGCGAAGTCGATCGCGGCCACGGCCATCGTCTGGCCGAGCGGCAGCAGCGAGGCGGCCACCAGGGGGATGAGCACGGAGCAGCCCGACCACCGCACGAGGCCGCCGTCGGAGGTCTCCAGTTCCAGTACGGAGACCACCACGACGGCACCCACGGCCGCCGCGAAGACGCCGTGCTCGGTACGTCGTGAGGGAGCCAACTGTAACCCTCCTTGCCCTTTCCAGCCTGGCACAACGCCAGGGGAGGGGCGACCGCTGCCCGGGTCCGCGGACGGGGTCCGTCAGCGCCTGGCGCGGCTCGCGCGCCAGGCGGTGAACAGCAGGAACAGGCCGACGACCAGGACGACGGCGCCCAGCCCGGCGTAGGCCGGGTGGCCGCTCATCATCGAACCCTTAGCCGCCCCGGTGCCCTGGGCGATCCACAACGCGCCCAGGGCGCTCAGCACCAGGCCTGCGGCGAGGCGAATCCACATCGCGACTGCTCCCTCTCTCGGAACTCAGAACACTGCGCAAGTGTCGGCGGGCGGGTGTCACGTCGCCGACGGCTTCGACGTTGTGACGTGCCGCGCCGGTGCGCGGTTCAACCGGGGGAGCGGGTGCGTCTCGCGGTACCGGGTCAGCTGTTCGCGAGCATCGCGGCGAAGTCCCGGGCGACCTGCGGGTAGATCAGGTTCTGATCGTCGGTGAGTCCCGCCTTGACGTTCCGGGTGAAGTCGTCGACCAGGATCTCGGGCCGGCCGGCCTCCAGCGCGTCGAGGACCGTCCGGGCCACCGTGGCCGCATCGATCTTCTCGGCGTCGATGCCGACCGTCATGTCGGTGTCCACGTAGCCGACGTGCACGCCCAGCACCTCGGTGCCCTGGCCGGCGAGCTGGGACCGGGCGGAGTTGGTGTAGTTCCACGCGGCGGCCTTCGAGGCCGAGTAGGTGCTCATCCACGGCGCGCCGACGAACGAGACGACGGAGAGCATGTTGACGAACGCGCCGCCGCCGTTGCGGGCGAGCACCGGGGCGAACTCCGAGGTCATGGAGATGAGGGAGAGGTAGTTCGTCTCGATCTGCCGGCGGGCCTCCTGCAGTGTGGCCTGCAGCGGGGTGTCGGGGGTCAGGATTCCGGCGTTGTTGACGACGAGCGACACGTCGGACAGCTCCTGGGCGACGGCCGCCACGCGCTCGGGGTCGGTGACGTCGAGGGTGACGGGAACGACCCGCGGGTCGCCGGCCTGGATGCTCTCGGCGTTGCGCGCGCCGGCGTAGACCTTGCCGACGCCGCGTGCCAGCAGGTTCGCGACGAACTCGCTGCCGATGCCGCGGTTGGCCCCGGTCACCAGGGCGACGGCTCCTTCGATCTGCATGTCGTTCTCCTCGGAAATTTGGATGACGACAATCATCCTAACAGCTTTTGGATGTCGTCTATCATCGATGGCATGGTGCGCGCGTCACGAAGCGAGAAGCAGGCCAGGCACGAGCGGATCGTGGAGGAGGCCGCCCGCCGGATCCGCGAGCGCGGAACCCGCGAGCCGGGGATCGCCGAGATCATGGGGGCGGCCGGACTGACCCACGGCGGCTTCTACAAGCACTTCGCATCCCGCGACGAGTTGATCGCCGCGGCTTCGGAGCGGGCGATGCACGCGGCGGAGCCCCTTGTCACCGAGGTGCAATCCGAGCCGGACCCGCTCGCGGCGTTCGCCGACTGGTACGTCTCGACCGCCCACCGCGACGATCCGGGCGACGGGTGCGGGGTCGCCGCGCTCGCCGTCGACGCCGTGCGCGACGGCGCGGTGCGCGCTGCCTTCCGCGACCAGGTCACGCGGTACCTCGAACTGCTCGAGGGGATGCTCGGCAGCGAGGACCCGGACCGCCGGCAGCGGGCGGCGGTGACCCTGAGCGCGCTGGTCGGGGCCGTCGTCATCGCCCGTGGGCTCGGCGACACGCCTACCTCGGAAGCGCTGTTGGCGGACGTCCGCGAAGCCGTCCGCGAACGGCGGCTGCTTCCGGCGGGCTGAGCGAATCAGGGCACTTCGGTAGCGCCGTCGATGCTGCCTGCTCTACTGCTTTCGCGCCGCTGCTCGTACCATCGAGCTCAGCGCGTACGCCTTCCAGTAGTCGTTGCCGATGGTGTCGGCCACGCGCAGAGCACGGTCGAGGTCCAGGCCGACCCAAGCGACGGCGATCTCTGACAGCGCCTGTGGCTTCGGAGCGCGTTTGAACGAGTCGTTGACCCTCTGCACGGCCTGTTCGAAGAGCGTGCCGGCCCGCGCGGGATCGAGCGGAACGAGCATCGAGGCGATCTCGGCCACGGTGCGGGCCCCCTCGAAGGAGGACTCGGTGGCGCGCGAGGCGGTCAGCACGACTCGCCCCTGCCCTCCTCCAGGCCGAACTCGCGCTCCAGGCCGACATCCTGCGCGCCCCCGCCCCCTTGGTCAGCGCGAACGCCCCGCTGAAACAGCAGTCGAGCACCACGACCTGGCGTCGTGCGCGGCACTCGTCCAACTGCTCGATCACCCAGCGCGCCTCCAGCCCGGTGGAGGCCAAACGGTCCCGGTCCGTGTCCACGGCCGCGAAATACAGCCGGCGCTTGGCACTGAGCACGTCGTGGCAGGACAGGTAGACCACTACGGTCTCCCCGTGCGCGCGGCCCGCGATGAATTGCTCGATGTCGAGCCGTAGCTCGTGCACGTTCCGGTCTCGCAGCACCGTGACCTCGAATCCGCCGACCTGCGGATCACCCAGCACCGCGGCCAGATCCGACGCGTCCTGCGCCGGGGAACGCAGCGCGGCGAGGCGCGCGTCGGCGTACTCGCCGGTCGCGATCACCAGGGCCGAGCGCGGCCCCCTCGGCAGCTCAGGAGCCGGCAGTATGACGGGCAAGCCACGCCTCGATCACACGGTCCTGCTGCTTCCGGCTCGCGCCCGTGAGCTTGATGGAGTCGCCAGCGATACTCGCCTCCACCGTGCGCCCGGTACGCGCCGCCCACGTCTGCAGCGCCGTCAGCAGGCGGCCTGCCGCGGCGGCCGGGAGCTTCGCGAGCAGCGCGCCGAGGGCGATGCCCTTCTGCCCCGCCTCCGGCGTGCCGTGCTCCACCGAGAAAAGGGCGTCGTCCAGGTCGTCGCCCAGCTCCTCCAGCAGCAGCGCCGTCCACGCGGCCTCGTCCTGCGCCTCCTCGCCCTGCGCCAGGGCGACCCGCAACTGCAACTCCACGCCCCACCCTCCGCACGCGGATCAGTAGCCTGAAAAGCCGGAACCCATTCTACCGAGCCGCGTTCGCGCACGGGCGCGGTTCGGACGATCGCCACGCCGCCGACACGGCCGGTTCGTCCGCGGATCACCCGGCGGCGCGCCGCGTGGGACGAAAGGCAAAGGATTCATCTCATCCCTGGTTGGGTGCGGCGCGGACTGTCATCGTGTGCCGCGTACCCCTCCGTGCACACCACCCTCTCGGGCTACCCACCAGAAGGTCTACTCTGCCATGCGTCTGCGATCACATCGGTCATTTCGCATCCTGTTGTCCCTGGCGACGGTCGTGTCGCTGTGCACCGCCGGCGCCGCCGTGGCCGCCGCCCCCGCGTTCGCCGACGGACCCGGTTCGGGCTCGCCGTGGGTGGTGAGCGTCGGCGACTCCTACATCTCGGGCGAGGCGGGCCGCTGGGCCGGCAACTCCAACGACGGCGAGAGCGGGATCGACGCGCTCGGACCCGCCGCGTACGACGACAACGCCACCGGCACCGCCGAGACCATCCCGCGCTGCCACCGCTCGTCCTCCTCCGAGATCCACCTCGGCGGCGGGGTCAACGGCGAGAACCTCGCCTGCTCCGGCGCCGAGACCGGCACCTACTTCGACTCGGGGAACTTCAAGCCGGGCCTCGACTTCTACAGCGACTCCTCGGGCAACCAGGGCCAGGCGCTGATGCTGCAGAACTTCGCGGCCACGCACAACGTGAAGATGGTCGCGGTCTCCATCGGCGGCAACAACTTCAACTTCGCCTCCATCGTCGAGGACTGCGTCGAGGACTTCCTGCTCTCGCCGTCCTGGTGGCCGGACTACTGCAGCGACGACTCCTCGGTGACGAAGAACTTCAGCAGCGGCAACGTCGCCGCGCAGATCGCCGCGATCAAGACCGCGCTGCTCAACGTGCACCAGGCGATGGCCAACGACGGTTACGCGGACTCGAGCTACTCGATCCTCGTCCAGGACTACCCGTCCCCGATCCCTAACGGTTCCGGCTTCCGGTACTCGCAGTCCGGCTACACCCGCCAGGACACCGGCGGCTGCGGCTTCTGGAACACGGACGCCAACTGGGCCAACGGCACCGCGCTGCCCACCATCGACAACGCGGTGTTCACCGCGGCCGCGCAGACCGGTCTCGGCAACATCCGCACCATGGACATCAGCTCCGCGTTCAACGGGCGGCGGCTGTGTGAGAACACGGTGGGCCTGCTCGAGGAGGTGGGCCTGCCGAGCTGGCGGAGCCCGGGCGCGGAGAACGAGACGGAGTGGATCAACCAGATCCGGACCGTCTCGACGATCGGCAGCGACTACTACATCCAGGAGTCGCTGCACCCGAACTACTGGGGCCAGCTCGCTCTGCGCGACTGCCTGCGCCAGGCCTACAACGGCGGCGCGGTGCGCAGCGGCACCTGCGACATCGCGGGCAACGGCCTGGACAGTCAGGGCGAGCCGTTGATGACGCTGCACTGAGGATCCGTCTGACAGGATCCGCTGACAGGATCCTGAGGCGCGCGATCACGCCGCGCCGCGCGCCCGGCGCGCGGCGATCGGCACTCGGCAATCAGCGCTCACAGTTATGAGCACGACGACCGGCCGGCGGGCCCGGAGGCGACTCCGGCGCCCGTCGGCTGGGCTGTTCAGGGGACCCGTGCGCGTGTCTCCGTCTTCGAACGTCAATACATCGCGATACTGGATTGCCTCGCACCCCCGCCCGGCCGGACCATCCCTTCCCTCATGAGTTGCTCACGAACCCCCTTGTTTTCCCTCCGGCTCGTCTATATAAATAGCCGATGCATGCCTGAATGAGGACACGGATACCTTCCCATTCGGACATTCAGTGCATCTCGTGCCCTATGGAAGGGAACTGCGCACATGAGTTCAGCCGTACAACGGCGCCACCGGCGACTCGCCTCGGCGACGGCGATCTCCGTCGTCCTGGCCGCCTTCTCCGCCGGGGTCGCGGTGGCGAGCCCGGCGAGTGCCGACCAGGGCGCCGCCGCGCTGCCCGGCAGCAGCCCCAGCTATGCGACCGCCGCCGCCGACCAGGGGCAGACCGCGGCTGCCACGCAGTTGTCCGTCCGGGTGTACCTCGCCGGCCGCGACCCTTCCGGGCTGGCCGAGTACGCCAAGGACGTCTCGGACCCGACGAACGCGCTCTACCGCCACTTCCTCAGCGCCGGCGCCGCCCTCCAGCGGTTCGGGCCGACGCAGCAGCAGACCTCTGCGGTCACGTCCTGGCTGACCGGCGCCGGGTTCACCGTCACCTCGACGACCGCGCACTGGATCGACGTCAAGGGTCCGGCGGCCGACGTCCCGAAGGCGTTCGGCACCTCCCTGCACAACTACCGGACCTCGCAGGGCATGCTGCACGCGCCCCAGTCGAACGCGCAGATCCCGCGCTCCGTCGCGAGCGCCGTCTCCGGCGTGTCCGGACTGGCGCAGGCGACCACGCACGCCGTGACCATGTCGACCTCGAACGGCAAGGCCCCGGCGCCCTCCGACCCGTCGTGCGCGGCCTACTACGGCCAGAAGAAGGCGCCGTCCGGACTGCCGGCCGTTCCGGCCGGATACTCCAACCCGTCCCTGCTCGCGCAGTGCTCGATGTATCCGGCCGAACTGCGTCAGGCCTACGGCGTCACGCAGTCCAAGCTGACCGGTAAGGGCGCGACCATCGCGATCGTCAACTGGTACGGCTCCTCCACCATGGAGGCCGACGCGGACCAGTACGCGGTCAACCACGGAGACAAGCCGTTCGCGCCCGGCCAGTACTCGGAGGTCAGCACGCCGTCGCAGTGGACGAACAAGGACATCTGCGGCTTCGGGGACAACTCCGAGGAGGCGCTGGACGTCGAGATGGCGCACGGCTTCGCGCCGGCCGCCAAGGTCGTCACCGTCGCGGCGAACTCCTGCTTCGACAACGACCTGCTCTCCGCCGAGGCCGAGATCGTCGACGACCACCTCGCCGACATCGTCTCGAACTCGTGGGGAGAGTCCATCTTCACGACCGCGGGCGACCTGGATCCGGCGGCGATGGCCGCCTACAACCAGGTCTTCGAGATCGGGGCCATCGAGGGCATCGCCTTCGACTTCTCCACCGGCGACTGCATGAACAACGACGCCTTCTCGGTCTCCACGGGCCTGAACTGCGACCCGACCGTCAGCCGCGCGTCGGTCGACTGGCCGACCTCCTCCCTGTGGGTCACCGCGGTCGGCGGCACGGCGCTGGGGCTGAACAAGCAGGGCGGCTATGCGTTCGAGACCGCGATGGGCGACAACCGCAGCGGCCAGACCGCCGCCGGTGCGGCCGCGTGGGCGGCGTCGGCCGGCACCTTCGGCGGCGGCGGCGGCGTCAGCGAGACGGAGCCCCAGCCGTGGTACCAGAGCTGGGTCGTGCCCAAGAAGCTGTCCACCACGCTGATGAGCGGCGCCAAGACCACGCCGAAGCGGACCATCCCGGACATCTCGCTCAACGGTGACCTGTACTTCAGCAGCACCCTGGTCGGGCAGACCTCCGGCGGCGTCTACTCGGAGGCCGGTTTCGGCGGCACCTCGGTCTCGGCTCCCTCGTGGGCCGGCATCCTCGCCGACGCCCAGCAGGCGCAGGGCGGCCCGATCGGCTTCGCCAACCCGTCGATCTACCTGCGGGCGGGGCTGGCCACCGACGTCACCGGGAGCCCGCGCCAGATCGGCAACAGCAAGATCGACTCGGTGATCTTCCAGTACCCGGCGAGCAGCCCGTCCGCGGGTCTGTTCCGCCTGGTGCAGTACAACGCCGACGAGGGCCTGCCCGCTGCCAAGGGCTACGACCTGGCCACCGGCGTCGGCTCGCCGAACGCCCTGTTCCTGCGGTCGTTCGGCCGGCGCTTCTAGGAGCTTCCGGGAGCTTCCGGGATTCTCGGAGCTCCTGGGAGATTCGGGAGCTTCCGGGCGTCGCCCGGTCGTGAAGAGTCGAGGGTCGTGCGGCTGAAGCGGACAGCTTCGGCCGCACGACGCGTTTCGGCGGCGGGCATCGGCTTCCGGCGGCCGCGGCGCGCATCAGCTGTGCCCGATACCCGCTGATAGTCCGCTTTCAACCGTTACGGCCGCTGACCCGGCGTAGCTAATCAAGGACCGAGTGTCCAGATTAACTTATCAACCGTCAGTTTCTTGAGTTCCGCGTCCGCGCTCGCCTAAGCTCGGCCGGGTCCGCGTCGCGCGGGCACCGCCGACGGCAACGCCGAGTCTCGCCCGCCGTCTGCGGAAAACCGATCCCGAGGGGCGAGAGCGGAGGACCCATTCTCGTCGACGGCACGGTGAGCCCGGCACGGTTCGCCGACTCCGCCGACTCGGGGTGAATCCGCGCACTGCGCGGTAGGGCCACACTCCTCCGGCCCGAATCCGACAGCTCACTTCGCAGGCGTCGGAGAGGGAACAGCACAACGATGAGTCACACCACCACCGGGTCGTCGCGCCCGTTGAAGCGCGGCCTGCACCGCAAGGCCTCCCGCACCCGCCGCCTCGCGACCGGTGCGCTGGTCACGGGGGCCGGGATCAGCCTTCCGCTGGTCGTCGCGGCCGCCGCCAACGCGGCCGGCACAACCAGCGGCTCCAGCACGTCCGGCAGCAGCGGCACCAGCGCGTCCTCGGTCAACTGGACCGCCATCGCCCAGTGCGAGTCCGGCGGCGACTGGACGATCGACACGGGCAACGGGTACTACGGCGGCCTGCAGTTCAGCGAATCCACCTGGCTGGCCAACGGCGGCGCGCAGTACGCCCAGTACCCGAACCAGGCCAGCGAGGCCGACCAGATCGCCGTGGCCGAGAAGGTCCTGGCCACGCAGGGCATCGGCGCCTGGCCGGTGTGCGGCGCCTACGCCGGCGCCAGCACGACCTCCTCGGGGGGCACCGGGAGCACCGGCAGCACGGTTGGTTCGTCGACGGGCGGCAGTTCGACCTCGTCCTCGACCGGCACCGGCTCGACCTCGTCCTCGACCGGCGGCTCGACGTCGACCTCGGGCACGTCCGCGAGCGGCTCGTCCGGCACGTCGGACTGGTCGGACTGGTCCGGCTCCAAGTCCGACAGCTGGTGGACTTCGCACTCTGGAGAACACCACCACCACTACGCCGGCCGGCACTGCCGCCCGCATTCCGGCTCCGACTCCACCTCCTCCCAGGGCGGCTCGTGGGGGCAGCACAGCGGCAGCCCTTCCTCCAGCTCCACGACCCAGACCCAGGCCCAGTAACTCCAGTAACTCCTGAGCTCGATTTCTCCCCAAGGGCCGAGACGGGCGGCGGTGCAGCGCCGCCCGTCTCGACTCGGAGACGGAGACGGAGACGGAGACGGAGACGGAGCCGGGGATCGGCAGCGCCCGCGACTATCTGGATGACAGCAGACCGGCGTTCCTAGGTCCGGCGTTCCTCGGTACCGGCCGCACGGCCGGCGGCACACTGTGCTCAACGTACTGATCGCAGAGGTCGTCGGCGGGGCGGCGGTGCGAGAGGCTGCCGTCATCCGCGAGTGCCGCGGCCGCACGGGCCAGGATCACGAGCGCGGTGACGGCGAGCATGAGGCAGATGATCCCGACGACGCTGCGGGTGCTGCTCAGGTGCGTGGCTTCGTGCAGGACGAGGATGCCGACGGCGAGGCTGGCGAGCGGAGTCAGTGCGCTGATGATCGGCAGCGTGATCAGCGGAGCGTCGGTCTGGTAGGCGGCCTGGGTCAGGGCGAGCGATCCCAGCCCGCCGACGATCAGCGCGTAGAGCGGCCACGACGCGGCCACGGCGCTGAGTCCGTGCCCGAAGGTGTGGGCGAACGCCATCGTGAGCACGGCCACGCACGTGTCGGCCATTCCCGCTGCGACGGCGAGCAACAGCGGCCGGGCACGACGCCCGGTGGCCAGCAGGCCGACGGCGGCGATCGGCACGGTGATCAGACCGGTGACGAGCGCGGCCGACGCGGCCTGCCCCGACGAGTGGTCGCCGGAGTGCCCGTCCGGACCGAGCAGCGCGACGCTGACACCCACCGAAGCCACGATCGCGAAGATCGCCGGCCAGCAGCGGCGCGGCAGCGGCCGCCTGGCGAGCACACTGCTCAGCGAGACGCTGACGAGCAGCGAACAGCCGAGGATCATCTGCACCGCGAGCAGCGACCCGGAACTCAGCGCCGCGGCGTGCATGGCGAAGCCGCCGGCCTCCAGCGCCGCACCGATCAGCCACAGCGGCTGCCGGGCGAGCAGGGCGAGCAGCCACGGCCGGCCGGGCGCCCCGGTCGGCGTGCGTGCGGCCTGCCGGTGTTCGACTGCGACCCCCGCTCCGTACAGCACGGCGGACAACGCGGCGAGCAGTAACGTCGTCATACGCATCACGCTATTGATCGGCCGGTCCGCCCGCGATGGGCCCACCCTGCGTCTTAATGGTGGGGTTAACCCCACCCATCAATACACGTATACGGCCTACGGCGACGTGGCGGCCCGCAACAGGCCACACGATAGGCCGCCGTGGCGATGCGAGCGGCGCACGACGGTCACGCGACAGGCCGCGGTGCGACCCTCAAACCCGAAGGCGACACAGCTTTCTGCTGTAATGCGTCTGGAACTTCGAAAGGGTCAAAGTGCACAAGCTCAAGCGGTTCCGGCTATTCGCCGTCATGGCGGCAGCGGCGGTCACGTACTCGGTCTCGCGCCGGTCGCCAGCGCGAACACCGGTCCCGACGGATTCACGATCCTCTACGCGAGCAGCGGTCAAACGGCACACGTGTGCAACGTCATCAGCCAGTACGACTCGAATTACCAGGCCGTGGTCTGCGCCG
>Ga0310811_10012113_pt1 | contig 11189 bp, 6 predicted proteins | sample YCmetagenome_FD_207642 | JGI IMG/M metagenome (GOLD analysis project Ga0310811, IMG submission 207642) | Soil microbial communities from experimental microcosm in Duke University, North Carolina, United States - YC | ecosystem: Engineered > Artificial ecosystem > Soil microcosm > Unclassified ... | reverse complement strand
TCCACCGCGCCTGCCAGATGGTGCGGATTGTTCGCTATCACACCCATCGGCCGTCCTTCGACCCTGATCAGCGCGGTGATGATGCCGATACCGAATTTCGGCCGAATTTCCAGGACAGAGCCTTTGTCGGCGATAATTTCAAGCACGTCGCGCATGTTGTAGAGGCGCAGACGGTTTTCCGGCACGACGTGCCGAAGGCGGCGTTGGTCGTGAGCCTCCCACGAAGCCAGCGGTCCCTGGAAGTAGGAAAGATACGTTCGAGCGACGTCCACCGCCTCGTCTTCGTCCTTGACCAGGATATCGACGACGCCGTTCGGCACCTGAATCGACATCGGCCCGACTTCCTCGGGTGTGTAGATGCCAAGGCCGCCGCCTTCGATCATAGCGGGGCCGCCCATGCCGAGCGTCGAGCCCTCGGTTGCAATGATCACGTCGCTGCATGCAACAAGCGCGGTATTGCCTGCGAAGGTGCGCCCGTTGACGATAGCGACCAGTGGCACAAGCCCGCTCAGTCGTGAGAACGTGGTAAAGGTGGGCGTGTCGATCGCGACACGCGGACCGATGTAGTCCTCACCCGGACGGCCGCCGCCGCCCTCGCCGAACAGTACGACCGGCATGCGGAAGCGGTGCGCCAGCTCGAAGATCCGGTCCTGCTTGTAGTGGTTTCGATGCCCCTGGGTGCCGGCGAGTACCGTGTAATCGTAATGCACCACAGCGGCGCGCGAACGGCTCTCGTCGAACAGGTCGCCGTTGATCGAGCAGGTGCCTGCGACGACGCCGTCCGCCGGCGTGTTCTTGCGTAAGGCGTCCATCGAATGCCGCTGGTGCTGTCGTGCCACGGTCAGCGGCCAATATTCGTTGAACGAGCCCGGATCGACCAAACGCGCGATGTTCTCGCGCGGCATCCGGTATCCGTTCTTGCGCCGCCTCGCCACCGCCTCCGGTCGGTTCTCGTCCAGGCTCAGCGCGTGGCGCTCGATGCTTTCGCGCAGATCGTCGCGGATGTGGTCGAGGTCAAGCTCGTCCCCTGCCTCCACGATGTCGGCCGTGATCCCGGTCTGCTGCACGAACACGATCGGAAAGCCCTCGCGCACGACGTCGCCTACCGTCATCGTCACCTTGCGGACGATGCCGCCGTGGGGCGCGGTGATGACGTGCTCCATCTTCATGGCCTCGACGATGGCGACCTGTTGACCGGGTCGCACCTCGTCGCCAACCGCTGCATTGATGGCGACGATCATCCCCTGGATAGGTGATGCAACCCCAACCGATCCATCGGGGCCCATCATGTCGGAGATTTCGTCTTCGGCCAGCCGCGCCGTCTGCTGCTCGGCTTTCATGGCTGCATCGTGCTCGAACAAAGCCAATGGATCGCGGCTCTTCACCCGTGCCCCGGCAAACCCCGCCTCCGCGCCCGCGAGCGATGGTTTGGCATGCCGCTGCCGGGTCTCGCCGGTATGCGCCAGCTCGGCGATGTGCTCATCCACCCAGCGCGTGTGAATATTGCCCGACATGAAGTCCGGGTGGGCCAGGACGTTTTGCAGGAACGGGATGTTGGTATCGACTCCGTCGATGCGGAATTCGCTCAGCGCACGAGCGGCGCGCGTTACCGAGGCCGCGAACTCGGGCCGGGGCGAATGCGCGATCACCTTCGCCAGAAGCGAGTCGAATGCGCTCGACGTGCGATAGCCCGCATAGCCGAATCCGTCGGTCCGAACGCCGGGGCCACTTGGCGCCTCGTACGCCGCAAGCGTGCCGCCGCCGGGGCGAATGCTGCCATCGGCACCCACGGTCTCCATGTTGACGCGCGCCTGGATGGCGAAGCCGCGCAGCGTCGGTTCCCGGCTGAGGTCAAGCTCATTCAGCGTGCTGCCTTGCGCGAGCAGGATTTGCGTCTGCACCAGATCGACGCCCGTCACTTCCTCGGTGACGGTGTGCTCCACCTGCAAGCGCGCATTCGTCTCGATGAACACGAAAGGCTGCGCCCCCGTCTGGCCCGTGGCGTCCACCAGGAACTCGAACGTACCCAGGTTGGTGTAGCCGACGCTCTTCGCGAACCGCACGGCCGCGTCGATGATCCTGTAGCGCAGATCGTCCTCCAGGGAGGGCGCCGGAGCCACCTCGATGACCTTTTGGAATCGCCGCTGGACACTGCACTCGCGTTCGCCGAGATGCGTCACGGACCCGTTCAGGTCGCCCAGGATCTGCACTTCGATATGGCGAGCGCGGGGGATGTACTGTTCGACATAGACATCGCCGCAGCCGAACGCCGCCGCGGCTGCCGAGCGGCACCGCTGCCAGGCGGGCTCGATCTCCGCTTCGCTGAACACTGCGCGGGTGCCGCGCCCGCCGCCGCCGGCAACCGCCTTGATGATCATCGGGCCGCCGCGCAGCGACGCGAAGAACGCCTGCGCCTCGTCCAGCGTGACGGCGCGATCGATCCCGCGGATCACCGGCACGTCAGCCGCAACGGCCGCCGTCCGCGCCCGCGCCTTGTCGCCGAACAACTCCAGATTTGCCGGCGTGGGACCGACGAAGATCAGTCCCGCCTGCGCGCAGCAGCGGGCGAAGTCGGCCCGCTCGGAAAGGAACCCGTAGCCCGGATGGACCGCGTCGCATCGGCTGGCCTTGGCTGCCGCGATTATGGCATCGGCGTCCCGATACGCTGCAACACCCTGGCCCGGCAGTTCCCGCACCTCATCGGCCGCGCGCGCATGCAGCGAGCGCGCGTCGTCGCGCGAATGCACGGCGACAGAGCGAAGGCCCAGATCGGCCGCTGCCCTGGCGATGCGAATGGCGATCTCGCCGCGATTGGCGATCAGGAGCCTGGTGATGGGCATGTTGTTCCTGCGCTAATCGGTGGCGCCTGCGAGCGACTCGTCAAGAGACTGCCGTCTGCCGACCCGGTGGATGATCACTGCCAACGGGAGACAAAGCAGCAGCATGAAGCCTCCCAGGACAAAGAAGCTTTCGTTGACGCCAGAGCGGTCGGCGATCGCGCCCATGATCGGCGGAACCACGATCGACGTGAACCGCTGGCCCGTCTGACGTAGACCGACGACAGCGCCCTGCTGATGACGGCCGGCGGCGCGCGCTTGTACGGACAACACCAAAGGCTGGATCACGCCTTCAAGCCATCCGCGCATCAACTGAAACAGCAGCAGCAATGCCAGGATGCCGCCGAGTAGCGGCGTCAACGCGATCAGCAGGATCGAGATCGCGGTGCCACTCAGCATCGTGCGCTGTGCATTGCCGAGGCCCATGGCGCGCCCGGCAAACAGCGCTCCAAACCCGCTGGCTATTTCGGCCGCCGAGAACAGTATGCCGATTGTTGTGCTTACCAGCCCCACCTGCTTGAGATAGACAACGTAGACCGATGTCTGGATGCTGTAAGTGCTGTTGCGCATCGCCATAATCGTCAGCGACAGGGCGATCGCCGGAATGGCGAGCAGCATCAGCGAGGCCCAATAATCCGAAAGCCGGGGCCAGACATCACGAGCACGGAACCGTGCGCGCGCCGCACCCTCTTGGTGTGGCGAGGCGACGAACTCAGCCTCGGGGGCACACAGCAAGGCGATGATCAGTACGCCGCCCCATACGACGCCGACCAGATAGGACGGCCAGGTGCCGCCGAAATCCCACACCGCACCGCCGAGTAACGGCGCAGTTGTCGAACCGAGCCGGGCGAAGAATGTAAATCGTCCGAGATGGCGCGCCTCGCCTATGGCCAGTTGCGCGATCAGTGTTTGCGCCCCGGACCAGGCAAAGGACACCGCGGCGCCGTTGACCAGTTGCAAGACCAACAAGCTCCAGAACCACGGCACAAGGGGAAACAATGGCGCCAGAACGATGCTTGTCCCGACAAAGAACAGCGTGACCTTGCGTGTGCCGAAACGGTCCATCAGCACGCCGATGTGGATCGACAGAAACATCCCCGCGACGGAGCGGGCGCCCACCAGGATGCCCACTTCGCCAGCGTCAAACCCAAGTGACAGCGCGTAAAGCGGCATCAGGAAGGTGTAGAAATCGACATAGCCCATGCTGAACGGCGCGGCGACGTACAGTGCAGTTAGCGACCGAGTGCCGGAACCCTTCATGCAGGCGGCCACTCCGACGATGGCGCGGGCTTATTCTCCTGCGCGTCGCCGCATGTTCCCCTGCCCATCACGGCGTCGCAGTCGAAATCCAAAAGTCGCCAATCAGGGCGCAGCCCGGCGCCGGCATCGGAGATGGCGTCTGGACGCAGAGAAACGGGTGCGGTCGGCTGCCATAGCGAGATGACCATGCCGTCGCGATCCCGGAAAACGCGGCGACGTCGGCGACAAAGTATTGCGCGCGCAGTAGCCGATCCATTGCCGTGCCGGCAGCATGGCACAGCGCCTCCGCATAGCTGTATAGCGCAGCAGCCTGAGTGTAGCCCGCGTGCGCGAGACTGACGAAGGAGGGCGAGATATCGCTGCCGATGATGCGGCCGTCGTGGCCGGCCGCCATCAGACCAGACGGCAACATGAATTCGCCGACCTTCAGGTGCGGTCCATAGGCAGCCATCTCGGGGACATCGGCCTCGATAACCTCCTTTCTGCGCCTCGCGTCGTTGACGAGCGCAATCAGATTGATCTCGATGATGCCGCCTGCTGTCGCAAACGATTTGGTCGGCACCACTGTCAGTGCGCACGGAATGCCAGCGTAATGCGCGTTCCACACATCGAGGCAATCTGGCGCGTCGGCGATGTCAGCAAGGTAGATCTGCGCCTTGATCGATTGTCCCAGTGCCGAGCCTGCCGCCTCCAGCGCCGGCTTCAGCTTGTGCTCAATCAGAAACTCCGTTTGGCGGCGGATGGGGATGCCGGCCCAAGCCGCGTGATCCGGTACCGCCGCACGCGGGTCGAGACCCGTACCCGGGTTATGCGCCATCTGCCCTGCGACGAAAACAAACTCGTCGCATACGACGGCCGGGACGAACCCCGAGGTTGGGGCCGAGGCAACGCCAGGTGGATACACCTTACGGATCTCCCGCCCAGGCTCCGGCAACACCGCAACCAGCGAGGTCGAAATTGTCGAGCTGGCGCCGAACAGGCGTTCCATGACCACCGAAGTACTCGGCGGGATGTAATCGCCGAAATTCTCGTGCCGCGACAGGTGATAAGCGGCCACTGCACGCGGATTTGGGTAGTATTGGTCGAGCCGGATCGCATGCGACAGGTCGGTCCCATATTCGCGCAGCACGTCCGTCATCCGCCGCAGCACGAAGTCCGCCTCGCGACGGCTCGGGTGGCGGGTGCCGTAGGCCGGAAATCCGGCCGGGCCGCTCACGCTCGCGTCGATTGTCCCCGTTCGCCAGTCGAACGCCTCGTGTCCGGTGAGGAACACCCAGAGACCAGCCTTCACCGCATAGGCGTATGAAATCGGTGTGCCGACCAGGCTGTCGACCGATCCAATCTCAAGTGCCATCCGCCCCCCGCTTTCAGCCTTCGGTCGCTCGGAGCGACAGGTAACAAGTGACGCGCCACGGCCATACTTCAGTGCGAGCGCGCTCCCGTCGCAAGTTCACCCCTATTCCGCTGTCACACCCGTGGCATGCCCAGGCCACGCTCAGCGACAATGTTGCGCTGGATTTCGTTCGTTCCGCCGGCGATCGTGCCGGAGAACGCACTCAGGAAATCGAACATCGGGCTGCCGAATGGCTCCTCCGCCAACAGGGCGAACGCCTGGCCATCGACGCCGCCGATCCGGACCATGAAAGAGCAGATCCGCTGGCGCAACGCCGTCGAGGACAGCTTGACGATGGACGGCAGGACGCTGGCCGATGCGCTCGGCGTTTCGCTCTCCTGCAGAACGCGCCGCAGCAGACGCCGTGCCGCCTGCATTTCCGCAAGAAAACTGACGAACTCGCGATGGAGTTGCGCATCTCGCAACCAGGCCGCACCGGCTTCCAGCGATTTGCGGTAAAACGCCTCGATCTCGTAGCGTTGACGCTCGCCGCCTTCGAACGAGATCACGCCGCGCTCCGACGCCAGCGTCGCCTGCGCCACGCGCCAGCCATTGTTCTCGGCGCCGATCATGTTCCCGGCCGGGATTCGGACATCGGTCAGGAACAGCTCGCCGAACTCCGCGCGGCCGTTGGCCTGCCGGATCGGCCGCACCTCCACGCCCGGAGATCGCATGTCCATGATGAAGTAGGTGATGCCGCGGTGCTTCTGTGCGTTCGGATCGGTCCGCGTCAGCAACAGGCAGTGATCGGCGTACATCGAGTTTGACGACCAGATCTTCTGTCCGTTGATCACGTAATGATCGCCATCCCGCACCGCCCGGCACCGGAGTGACGCCAGGTCGGACCCAGAGTTCGGCTCGGAAAAGCCCTGGCACCAGACTTCGCCGTTTGCCACACCTGCCAGGTAGCGGCGCTTCTGCGCTTCGGTGCCGTGCGGCAGTAATGTGCCGGGCATATGGATCAGCGAGATGGTGAACAGCCGGTTTTGCGGCGCATCCGCACGCGCCATCTCATCGGCAACGGCGATCAGGTGGCGTTGCGAAAGCCCAGCGCCGCCGTACTCCTTTGGCCAGTGCGGAATAGCGAGGCCGACCTTGCTGCGCTCCGCCATCCACCAGCGCTGGAACGCGATGTATTCCTCGTTTGACGCCCGGGCCATGCGGGCCTTCCAGTCGGAGGGCACGACCTCGGCCAACCAGTCGCGGATTGCCTGGCGGAAGGCGGACAGGTCATGTTGCGCTTCAAGGATGCTCATAGTTCCAACTCCAGCGCGGAACGCCCGGACGATGTCATGGCGGCCAGTGCAGCGGCAGCCCGATCGCGCAGCGCGGTGTTCGCCATGATCAGCACTTCATTCAGGCGCGCTCGCTTGAGGAAAATGTGCGGATCGAAATCCCAGGTGAACCCGACGCCGCCGTGCAGTTGGACGCAGTCCGTGGTGACGAACACACAAGCTTCCGTGACTTCCGACTTCGCAAGCATTGCCCACAGTTCGGCGTCAGGCTCGTCGGTCACCGTTCGCTGCACGGCGTGTCTGACCATCTCGTCCGCGACAGCCAGCTTCGTGGCCAAGTCGGCGGCGCGGTGTTTCAGTGCCTGGAACCCTGCGATCGGCTGGCCGAATTGCTCGCGGGTCTTCATGTAGGCAATGGTGCGTTCAGTGATGGAACGGGCACCGCCGGCGCTGTCGGCAGCAACGGCGAGCGCCATGGTCCGTGTCAGTGCTGCGCAGGTCGCCGCCGCATCGGGCAGAATGCCGACAGGAGATGCATTCGTCAGGCGAACGTCGATCACGTTCCGCGTCCGGTCCCACATCGGCGCCACAGTTACCTCGGCCCCGGCCAGGTCGACGATCGCCCAGGCATCGTCGGCGGGCGCGAGAAGGAATGCCGCATCGACGCCGCCCAGGCAGCGCAATGTGCCAGAAACACCGGCGCCAGAGCGGGTCAGGCTGTGTCTGTCCAGTGTTGCTGGCACAGCGGCACTGACCTCCCCGGATCCCAGCCGCGGCAGCCAAGTCTGGCGAATATCGTTGCCGCCGGTTTCGACGATGGTCTGGGCGGCCGACAAGGTGGCGATGTAGGGGCCGGGCGCCGATTGACGCCCCAGTTCGCCGTGCAGGATGGCGAGCCCCTGGGCGCCCATGCCGAGACCCCCGAACTGCTCCGGAATCCCTAGTCCCAACCAGCCGAGTTGCCCGGCTTGAGCCCACAGCGTCTTATCGAGCGCGTTCTTGCCGTCGACGAACGTGTGCAGCTCGATGCTGCCGCATTGCTCGGCCAAGACGCTGGCGATGCTTTCCCGTAACGCATCGAGAGTTGCTTGATCCAGCGTGCTCGTCGGGCCGAGCGCCTCTTTCTCCATATTGTTCCTCCCCATATGCGCGCCGGCCAGCAATGTGTCTCATTCGGACATGCACGGCCAGGGCGCAGGGGCGCGGGCAGTCGACGCCCTCACGCAGTTGCCGAGGTCGGCGACGTTCCATCCCTGTTGCGTCATCTCACATCGCCTGATTACTGTTGCGTCAACCAACGACGGAGGATTCGGTCATGGCTCAACGCAGACGCGTTCTCCAAGGCGCGCTGACTGGAGCCGCTGCTGCGCTTGCGTCTTTCGGCATCAATCCGGCGCTGGCACAGGAGGTTGGCAAAATCGCCGGTCGGTCCGAAAAACCCCTGAAGGCCGCCTTTTCCAATGCAGGTTTGCAAGCGACATGGTGTGCTCAGGGCAAACAGGCTGCGGAATATTGGGGTAAACTGTTCAACGTCGAGGTCGTCTGGTTCGACGGCGAACTGGCCGCGCAAAAACAGCGATCCGCCATCGATAACATGGCCTCCGAAAAGTGGGACTTCGTCGCAATCCAGGCTTTTGGCATCGGAACGCTGACCGCCCCCGTCAACCGGATGATCGAGGCGGGCATCCCAGTGATCGACATGGATACGCTGATTGCGCCGCTCGATACCATCAAAGTGCACAGCTTCATCGCGCCGGACAACGAATTCATGGGCGCGTCGGTGACCCAATCGCTGGTCGATGCGATCAACGGCGAAGGCACCATGATCATGACACAGGGAGCGCTGGGCCACACCGGCGCTCAGGGACGCGCGCGGGGCTTCGAATCTGTCGTCAAGAAGTATCCAAAAATACAAGTGCTCGACACTCAGCCCGCCGACTGGGATGTGACGAAGGTGGCTCGTATCTGGGAAACCCTGTTGACCAAGTATCCCAAGATAAGCGCTGCCTACTTCCACAACGACGACATGGCCCTGGCCGCCTATAATGTGATGAAGGCGCACAATCGCACCGACATTCTTATTGGCGGCTGCGATGCGATGCCTCCGGCGCTGACTGCAGTGGCGGACGGCCGGATGCACGCGACGGTCCGCAACCCATCCTGCCGCATTCACGGCGGTGCCATTGTGGCCGGCGTCGCTGCCAAGGTGGCTGGCGAAAAGACCGGTGCGAACGGTATCCCAAAGAATATTGTCGCCGACGGTCCGGTGGTGACAAAGGTGAATGCACCAGGCATGGCCTGGATGGAGACGCATTTCCTGATCTGATTCGATCGTGGCGCCACAGCTGCTGGAACTTTCTGGGATCACCAAGTCGTTTGGTGGCGTCACGGCTCTTTGTGACGTGCACTTCTTGCTTGCATCGGGGGAAATCCACGGCCTTGTCGGCGAGAATGGTGCCGGCAAGTCCACTCTGATGAAGATCATTGCCGGGGTGCACACCGACTATCAGGGCGAGATGCGCCTGGATGGGCAGCCGGTGCGTTACACCTCACCGCGAGATGCGCGTTCCGTGGGTATCGGCATGGTGCATCAGGAACTGTCGGCCGTGCGCGCGTTGTCGGTCGCCGAGAACGTCCACCTCGGCGTCCAGCCGTTGAACCGCTTTGGCTTTGTCGATTGGCGTGCGATGTGGCGCACTGCTTCCGAACATCTGAAGAGCCTTGGAATCGATCTCGATCCGCGGCTACCAATGGGCTCCTTGCCACTCGGACTGCAGCAGCTCGTGGAGATTGCGCGTGTACTGTATTCCGGGGCTCGTATCGTCATCCTTGACGAACCAACATCAGCTCTGTCGCCACCCGAGATCGAACGGCTGTTCGGATTGCTGCGCCGCCTGCGCACGGCAAACCGCAGCATCGTATACATATCACATTTCCTCGACGACGTGCTGGCCATCTGCGACAGAGTGACCGTGTTCCGCAATGGTCGGACTGTTGCAACCGAACCATGCGCTGCGATCGACAAACGATGGATCATCGACCGCATGATAGGCGCCGGCCACGCCGGCCTCGAGGAGAGCTATCTCTCGGATATTATGCTGCATAGCCGGCGCGGTACGAATGTCGTTCTCTCATTGCAGGATCTGGGTTGCGACGGTGCCTATGAAGATGTGTCGCTGCAGGTGAGGGCGGGCGAGATCCTGGGCATCTATGGATTTCTCGGTTCAGGCCAGCTTGAACTGGCACGCACGCTATTCGGTCGCCTGCCGGCCCATAGAGGCCGGATCCTTCTCGACGGACGACCGGTGCACCTGTCATCGACGGCGCGTGCAAGGCGCGCCGGAATGGCGTACCTGCCGGAAAGCCGGCACATGATGCTGTTCGCTGCGGAACCAGTATTTAAGAACGTGACCATCGCCATCCTGGATCGCATCGATCGTCTCTGGCTTCGGACAAAGGTGGAACGCGGCATCGCCGAAAGGCACGTCAGGCGCATGAGCATTCGTCCTCCACATGTCGGACGTGCGCTTGGCACTCTGTCTGGTGGCAATCAGCAGAAGGTGGCACTCGCCAAATGGCTCACGCATCTGCCGCGCGTGCTGGTGCTCAGCGAGCCGACACGCGGGATGGACGTAGGCGCAAAGGATGATGTGGTAAATATTGTGCGCGGGCTTCGCGATCAGGGCGTGGCGATTGTCGTGACCTCGACCGAGCCGGAGACAGTACTCTCGCTGGCCGATCGGATCGTGGTGATGAAAAAGGGGCGCATCGTGCGGGAATTTGTTGATGAGCCGATAAGCAAGGACCGGCTACTGGAAGCCGCATGAGTGAGTCCTCCGATCTTGCAGGCGCAGCCGGGCGGCGGCCCCGCTATCTGGACTGGCTTCGCGGTCGCCTCCGCGACGTGGCACCGCTTGCGACTCTGCTGGTCCTGGTTGGCTTCTTCACAGTCGCAAGCAACTCGTTTGCCACATTGGGCAATCTGCAAAACATCCTGACGCAGATCTCGGTGACCGCCATCATCGCGGTCGGGCTGACTTTCGTGATTCTCTGCGCGGAGATCGACCTGTCGGTGGCGAGCATTGCCAACGCAACCGGGATCATCGTCGCATATTTCACTGCGCAGGAGGCAAGCGTGACGATCGCCAATGTCCCCCTGCCAGGTGGGGCGGCAATCGCGATTGCACTAGCATCATGTCTCGCTCTGGGCTGGATAAATGCATTTGGCCTGACCCGTATCGGTATTCCCAGCTTCATCATGACGCTCGCGATGCTGCAGATCGCCGCGGGAATTTGCGCCTTATTGGTCCGTGGCCAGATCGCTTACGCGGTGCCACCGCTCATCGGCACGCTGGGCGCACACTCCCTCGGCATCGTACCATGGATCGTCATTGTCGCTGCCCTTTTCCTGTTGGCGGGCCATCTTGTACTCACGTACACACGCTTCGGCCGCTACGTCTACAT
>Ga0310811_10012112_pt1 | contig 11189 bp, 12 predicted proteins | sample YCmetagenome_FD_207642 | JGI IMG/M metagenome (GOLD analysis project Ga0310811, IMG submission 207642) | Soil microbial communities from experimental microcosm in Duke University, North Carolina, United States - YC | ecosystem: Engineered > Artificial ecosystem > Soil microcosm > Unclassified ... | reverse complement strand
GGGGCAGGCGGCGCGGCTCCTGTTCACCGCCGCCTTCATCGATGCCGGGGAAGCGCACCGCATCGGGCTGGTCGAGATGGTCTGCCCGCAGGCGGCGACTGGCTGCGACGTGGTCGACAGCATTGCCGGTAACGCCCCCTACAGCCTCTACGCGCTCAAGGCGACGCTGGCCGGGCGCTTCGGCGTCGACAAGCGCTTCGACGACGCCTTCGCCTCCGCCGATTTTCAGGAAGGCTGGAAGGCGTTCCGCTCCGGTCGCAAGCCCGACTTCGCCGGATGAGTGGAGAACGGGTGGAAGCCTGGCAGACGATCGGCGCAGGTAGGGGGCAGGGCGGCATCCTGATCGTCGCCGACCATGCCTCCGCGCGCGTTCCCGACGATATCGATCTCGGCATCCCGGCCGATGTGCTGACCCGCCACGTCGCGGTGGATATCGGCGTGGCGCCGCTGGCGCAGGCGTTGTGCGATCGGCTCGGCTGCGACGCGGTGCTGGGCGGCGTGTCGCGCCTTGTCTGCGACTGCAATCGCGAGGAGGACACGGCGGGCCTCATTCCGCTGTCCAGCGATGGCATCGACATTCCGGGCAACCATTTGGATGCGGCCGGGCGCGAGGCGCGTCTGGCCCGCATCTTCCGGCCCTATCATGATGCCGTTGCGGCAGCGATTGCGCGGGGGCGGCCGGCGCTGATCGTATCCCTGCACAGCTTCACGCCGAAGCTGGAGACCCGGCCAGAAGAGCAGCGCCCCTGGCAGATCGGTATTCTCTACAATCAGGACGAGCGCGCCGCGCGGATCGCGATTCCCTTGCTGGAGGCGACCGGTATCGTCACCGGCGACAACCAGCCTTATTCGGGCCGCGTGCTCAACGCGACGATGAACCGCCATGCCGAAGGCGCCGGGCTTCCCTATATCGGCATTGAGGTGCGGCAGGATCTGATCGGTGACGATGGCGGCGTGGCGCTCTGGGCGGAACGGCTGGCGCCGATAATCGGCGCGACTTGGGACAGTTTCGCCGACGCGACGGATGACGGCGCCCGCCGGCGGGCATAGGAAAGCGGGATGCGCATCCTCTTCCTCGCCGCCGCCCTGCTGACCCTGCCGCTCGCCGCCTGCGACAAGGAGACGGCCTCTAGTAGCCATGGCGCGGTGTCCGGCGATGGCGGCGCCACCATCCCCTGCGCACTCGGCGGATCGGAAGCCTTCAAGCCTGATTGCACGGTCGAGCGGACGGCAGTGGCGGACGGCATCGTGCTGACCCTGCACCACCCCGACGGCGGCTTCCGCAGGCTGCAGGTCGCGACCGACGGGCGGGGCGTGGTCGCCGCCGACGGCGCGGACGCCGCCAACGTGAAGGTGGTTTCGCCCGGATCGATCGAGGTCACGGTCGGCGAGGATCGTTACCGCTTGCCCGCGACCGTGAAAGGGCAGACAGCCGGAGCGCAATGACCGGTCGCCCGATCCTCACCGCCGCCGAAACCAAGGCGGCGGAAGATGCGCTCTTCGCGCGCGGGATGCCGGTGTTCGATCTGATGGTGAAGGCGGGCCGCGCGGTCGCCGATATCGCCTGGGATCGCTTCGGTCCGCGTGAGACACTGGTGCTGTGTGGCCCCGGCAATAATGGCGGCGACGGCTATGTGATCGCGGAGCGGCTGCGCGAACGCGGCGTGGCGGTGCGCGTCGCGGCCTCGGGCGAACCGAAGACCGACGCGGCGCACGAAGCGCGGGAGATGTGGGGCGGGCCGGTGGAGTCGCTGGCGGAGGCGGCGTCCGCGCCGCTGGCGATCGACGCGCTGTTCGGAACGGGATTGTCCCGGCCGCTCACCGAAGAAATCGCGGCGCCCGCCACGCGATTGCTGGCGGCCGCGTCGGCGCGTGTCGCGGTCGATCTGCCGAGCGGCATCGCGACCGACGATGGGGCGATGCTTACCGCACTTCCGTCCGCGCACCTGACCGTCGCGCTCGGCGCTTTGAAGCGCGCGCACCGCTTGATGCCGGCGGTGGCGCAGTGTGGGGATGTGGTGGTCGCCGATATCGGCCTCGGAGATCTGCCGCGCGGGGTGATCGAAATCGCACGCCCCGCGATCGCGGCGCCGGGGCTGGATGCCAATAAATATACGCGCGGCAAGGTGGTGGTCGCGGCGGGCGCGATGCGGGGTGCATCGCTGCTGGCATCGCTCTCCGCCCAGCGCGCGGGCGCGGGCTATGTCGAGTTGCTCGGCGCGGAGGGCGAGGCACCGCCGCATGCGCTGGTCCGCCGGGCATGGGACGATGCCGCGCTCACCGACAGGCGCATCGGCGCGATCGTGATCGGACCGGGCCTCGGCATGGGCGGCGAGGCGCGGCGGCGGCTCGATCTCGCGCTGGCCACCGATCGGTCGCTCGTGCTCGATGCCGATGCGCTGACGATGCTGGCGAAGGACGGGCTGGACCGCCTGAAGGGCCGGGCGGCACCAATGGTGCTGACGCCCCATGGCGGCGAATATACGCGGCTCTTCCCTGATGCGCAGGGTACGGCGCTCGACAAGGCGCGGGCCGGGGCACGGGCGGCGGGCGCGATCCTGTTGCTCAAGGGCGCCTGCACCGTCGTCGCGCATCCCGATGGCCGTGCCGCGATCGGCGCGCCGGCACCTGCATGGCTGGCGAGCGCGGGCACGGGCGATGTCCTCGCCGGCATCCTCGGCACGATGCTGGCGCAGATGGACGATCCGTTCGCGGCGGCGCAGGCGGCGGTGTGGCTCCATTCGGAGGCGGGTCGGCGCGCGGGGCCTGCGCTGATCGCGGACGACTTGATCGCGGAGCTTCCAGGCGCCATTGCCGCCTGCCTGTGACCGACTCCCCCATCATCCGCCTGGCCGCGCGTGGCGACGGCATGACCGCCGATGGCCGCACCGTGCCTCTCGCTGCGCCCGGCGATACTGTTTTGGCTGACGGCACCGTCCAGCTCGGTCCGCACCATCAGGCGCCGCCCTGCCGCCACTTCCCGACCTGCGGCGGCTGCACGCTCCAACATGTCGATGACGCGGCCTATGCCGATTATCTCGTTGATCGTATCGCCGGTGCGCTGGCGCAGCAGGGGCTAACGGCGGAGATCGGACGCCCGCACCTCTCGCCGCCGCGCACCCGCCGCCGGGCCTCGCTGCGCGCGGAGCGGATCGGGCGCAAGATCCTGCTCGGCTTCAACGAGGGGCAGAGCCGGAAAATCATCGATCTAGCGGAATGCTGGATCCTGCTGCCGGAACTGTTCGCGCTGCTGGCGCCGCTGCGCGGGCTGCTGGCGGTTCTGCTCGCAGACAAGCGCGGTTGCGGCGTCGAACTGGCCCTCGTCGATCAGGGCATCGACCTGCTGCTTACCGGCATTGATCCGGATGGGCTTGCCGCGATCGAGGCGATCAATGATTTCGCCCAGACGCAAGGTCTCGCCCGCGTCTCCACGGATGGCGGCTATGGCGCCGAGGCGCGCTGGGAGCCGCGCCCCGCCACGGTGACGCTCGGCGGCGTGGCGGTGGGATTGCCGGCGGGCGGTTTCCTGCAGGCCACGGCGGACGGCGAGGCCGCGCTGCTCGGATCGGTCCGCGAGATCGTCGGCGAGGCGAAGATGGTGGCCGACCTCTTCTCGGGCCTCGGCACTTTCGCGCTGCCGCTGTCCACGTCGGCGAAAGTGCTTGCAGCCGAGGGTGCGCGCGACGCCATCCTGTCGCTCAAGGCGGCGGCGGGGCAGGCGGGGCGCCCGATCGTAGCCGATCACCGCGATCTGTTCCGTCGGCCCTATACGGCGGCAGAGTTGTCGCGCTTCGGCGCGGTCGTTCTCGATCCGCCGCGTGCCGGTGCCAAGGAACAGGCTGCCGAACTCGCGAAAGCGGAGCTGCCGCGCATCGCCTACGTATCGTGCAACCCCGCCACCTTCGCGCGCGATGCGAAGATGCTGGTGGATGGCGGCTGGCGGCTGGACTGGATCAGGCCGGTCGGCCAGTTTCGCTGGTCGACCCATGTGGAGCTGGCGGCAAGTTTTAGCCGATAGGTTCTCCGTTCGTCCTGAGCGAAGTCGAAGGACGTGCAGCGAACGCGGCGCTTGAAGCACGCACTTCGACTTCGCTCAGTGCGAACGGTTTTCTTGACGCGGGGGCCGCGCGTCAGTGGCCTTGTTTGTTGCCGTCCGGATCGTGCGAGAAGACGCGGCCGACGGATTTCGCATCCTGCCCGACGCCGTGAACGGTGTTGCAGGCGGTGACGAGCAAGGCGCCCGCCAGCAATGCCAGAGTGGTGATGGTACGCATGAAGTCTCCCTCGCTTGCGCCGCAGCATAGCGCGCGGCGCAAGCGAGGGGAATCCCGCCTCAATCGTCGGCGAACATCTTGCTGAAGGAACGCTTCTCGCGGGTCTTCCAGTGGCCGCGATGATAGGCGTCGGAGGCCAGCAGCGGCATCACTGAGGTCGCCTCGGCATAGACCATCTGCTCGAGCGCGGTGCTCACCTTGCCCCACGAAGCGGCTTCCTGCAGCGTCGAGGAGGAGCAGGCGCCGTCGCGCACGTCCGCCACGGTGATCTGCACGGCGTACTTATGGACCTCGCAATCGTCGTGGCCGAGGATCTCGGCGCAGACCACGGTGTCCTGCACGAAGTTCTTCGGCACGCCGCCGCCGATCATCAGCAGGCCGGTGGTGCCCGCCTTGATCTTGATGTCGGTCAGTTCGCGGAAGTCGGCGATCGAATCGATGGTGAGGTAGGGCTTGCCCGCCTTCATCGCATCGACCTGGTGCTTCACCAGCCCGAAGCCTGCCGACGAATCGGTGAACGCCGGGCAGAAGATCGGCACGTCATGTTCGAACGCCAGCTTGACGAGGCTGTTGTCCTTCTTGCCGTTCTGGGTGAGATACCGGCCCATCTCGCGGATGAAGGCGCGCGACGAATAGGCCTTGGCGGGCAGCGTCTCGGCGATCTCGAAGATGGTGTGATCGACGTTCTGCAGCGCCACCTCGTCGATATAGGTGTCGTAGATGCGATCGATGTAGAGCGAGCGCAGCGTGTCGTCGTCAGGAATTTCATTGGCTTGGTAGTGTTTGTGGCCAAGCGCTTCGAAGAAATCCATGTCGACGATCGAAGCGCCGGTGGCGACGATCGCGTCGACCATGTTGGACTTCACGAGCTCGGCATAGAGATCCATGCAGCCGCCGGCCGAGGTCGAGCCCGCGATCACGAGGATGACCGAGCAATCCTTGTCCGCCAGCATCTGGTTGTAGATGTCGGTCGCACGACCGAGATCGCGCGAGGTGAAGCTCATCTTCTTCATCGCATCGACGATCGGGCGCGCGTCGAAGCTGGTGATGTCGACATGCTCGACGACGGTGGAGAGCAGCTCCGCCTTGCGGGTGTCGTTGATCGGGGATTGGTCGTTCATGGTCTCGCTCCCGAGAATAGAAATGGGCGACGCGGGCCGAGGCCCGCGCCGGGAGTGGGTTCCTTGTTGGCCGAAGCCTTTACAGCTTGATGACGCGGCCCGCCACCGTCGCGGGTTCAACCGTCGCGGTGTAGAGGCTGACCATCGGCTCGTCGTCGACGATGACCGTCTCGCCGTTGGTGAAGCCGTTGAAGGCGGTGCGCATCGCGCTGCCATAGGCGCCGAGCATGCCGATCTCGATGAAATCGCCCACGCGCGTGTCCGCCGGCAGCTCGAACGGGCCGACCATGTGGTCCATGTCGTCGCAGGTCGGGCCGTAGAAGCTGAAGCCGACGTCCTTGGCGTTGCTCTCCGGCTCGCGCAGCAGCGCGACCGGGAAGCGCCAGCCGATGTGCGCCGCATCGAACAGCGCGCCATAGGCGCCGTCGTTGATATAGAGTTCTTCGCCGCGGCGGCGCTCGACGCGGACGAGCACCGAGGCATATTCCGCCGACAGCGCACGGCCCGGCTCGCACCACAGCTCCGCCGAATAGGAGACGGGCAGCGCCTCGAACGCCTCGTGGATGACGCGGAAATACTGCTCCAGCGGCGGCGGGGTCATGCCCGGATAGGCCGACGGGAAGCCGCCGCCGACGTCGATGACGTCCACGGTGACCGACGCCGAGACGATCGCGGCACGCACGCGGGCGAGCGCATCCGAATAGGCCTGCGGGCTCATCGCCTGCGAACCGACGTGGAAGCAGATGCCGAGCGCGTCGGCGACCTGGCGGGTCGCCATCAGCAGCGAGGCGGCATCGGCGAGGTCCACGCCGAACTTCGACGCGAGGCTGAGCTTCGAGTGATCGGACGAAACGCGCAGGCGAACGCACAGCGTCAGGTCGGTCGCGCCCTTGGTGGCGCGCACGATCTTGTCCAGCTCCTCATGGCTGTCGAGCGAGAAGGTGCGGACGCCGTGCGTGAAATACGCCTCGGCGATCGCTTCCTCGGCCTTCACCGGGTGCATGAAGCAGAGCGTCGCTTCCGGAAGAGTGCGCGCAACCAGACGGACCTCGGCGATCGAGGCGACGTCATAGTGCGTGATTCCGCCTTCCCACAGGGTCAGCAGAAGCTCAGGTGACGGGTTCGCCTTCACCGCATAGAGCGACCGACCCGGAAACTTCTCCGAGAAGAAACGGGCGGCACGCTTGGCGGCGTGCGGACGAACGAGCGTGACCGGCTGAACCGGACGAAGGGAAGCAGCTACCCCCAGCGCGCTATGGTGCTTGTGCAATTCAAGGGACCTCCAACGAGCAGTTACGGTTAAAAGCTGCCTTGCGGTTGGAAGTCCCATGGGGCAGCGAGGGGGGCGATATACGGACGCCGAACCCCCATGTAAAGACCCATGGAAACCCGCGGAGAACAGCCATTTTTGCCGCCGACTCACAGCATGCGTTAACGAACCGGGAACCGACTCTCGAGGGTGTCCGGGCCGCAGCCCTTGCCCTGAGGGGAATAGGGGTCCGTACGCCCCTGATTGCAACCGAGGTCCGGGGCGAACCGGTCTATATCAAGGCCGAATGCCTCCAGCGGACCGGCAGCTTCAAGCTGCGGGGCGCATGGTGGCGGTTATCGTCCTTGAACGAAACGGAAAAGCGGGCCGGAGTCGTTGCCTTCTCGTCGGGCAATCACGCGCAGGGCGTGGCGTGGGCGGCAAGCAAGCTGGGGATGCCCGCGCTGATCGTGATGCCGTCCGACGCGCCGTCCGCGAAGGTGGCGGGAACGCGCGCGAGCGGGGCGGAGATCGTCTTTTACGATCGTCTGACCGAGAGCCGCGAGGAGATCGCCGGCCGGATCGCCGTCGAGCGCGGCGCGGTGCTGGTGCCGAGCTTCGATGATCCGTGGATCGTGGAGGGGCAGGGCACGGCCGGGCTGGAGATCGTCGAGCAATACGCGCAAGCCACCGGCCGCGAGGTGAAGCGGATCGCGGTGTGCTGCGGCGGCGGTGGCCTGTCCTCCGGCATCTCGCTCGGCGCACCGGATGCCGAGATCGTCGTGGTCGAGCCGGAGGGCTGGGACGACATGGGCGAGTCGCTGCGCCGGGGCGAGATCGTACCTGTCCAGCCGAATCCGCCTGCGACCGCCTGCGACGCGCTGCAGACGCTGCGCGTGGCCGACCTGACCTTCGGCATCCTGAAGGGGCGTGGCGCGACCGGCGTATCGGTGAGCGAGGCGGAGGTGGCGGACGCGATGCGTTTTGCCTTCGAGCGGCTCAAGATCGTGGCCGAACCCGGCGGCGCGGTCGCGCTGGCGGCGGCGCTGGCGGGCAAGGTGTCGCTCGACGGCACGGTGCTGGTCGTGTCCGGCGGCAATGTCGATCCGGCGAAGTTCCAGGCGATGACCGCATGATTTTGGGCAGCGGCTTCGCCACCTTCGCGCTCAGCCTCGCCATGGTCGCGGCGTTCGTGCTGGGCTTCTTCGGGCTTCGGCTGATCGTGACCGGGCAGGACCGCAAGCGCGGCGGCCTGATGCTCGGCGTCGCGGCGGTGCTGGTGATCAACGTGCTGATCTGGGCATGGCCGATGCCGCACCCATAAAGCCCCTCCCTGGAAGGGAGGGGTAGGGGTGGGTCTTGGGTCGCGATACGGCGGCAAGATCGGGCAGGCGAGCCTCACGCGCGCCTCCACCCACCCCTCAATCCCCTCCCTTCCAGGGAGGGGAAGAAGTTACTTCAGGCGCATGTCCAGATAATCGTCCACCGACTTCATCAGCTCGGTCATCTCGTCGGCGAAGAAGTGGTTCGCGTTCGGGATGACGTCGTGGTGGATGGTGATGTGGCGCTGGGTGCGCAGCTTGTCGACCAGCTTCTGGGTCGCGGCCGGCGTCGCCACCTCGTCGGCGTCGCCCTGGATCAGGATGCCGGAGGACGGGCAGGGCGCCAGGAAGCTGAAATCGTACATGCTGGCCGGCGGCGCGATCGAGATGAAGCCGCGCGCTTCCGGGCGGCGCATCAGCAGCTGCATGCCGATCCACGCGCCGAAGCTGTAGCCGGCGATCCAGGTCTGCGATGCCTCGGGGTGGATCGACTGCACCCAATCGAGCGCGGAGGCGGCATCGGACAGTTCGCCGATGCCGTTGTCGAACACGCCCTGCGACTTGCCGACGCCCCGGAAGTTGAAGCGGAGCGTCGCGAAGCCGCGGCGCACGAACGTCTTGAACAGCGCCTGCACGATCGCGTTGTTCATCGTACCGCCCGCCTGCGGGTGCGGGTGCAGGATCAGCGCGACGGGTGCGCGGGGGCGCGGACCGGGGGTGAAACGGCCTTCGAGACGGCCTTCGGGACCGGGGAAAATGACTTCGGGCACGGGCACCTGACAGAAACAGAGGGGTGCGGCACTGGCCGCGCGAACGGCGTCCTATATAGAAAGGCACCCGTTTCGCGCAACGAATCTGGAAACACGCCCGTATCATGCCGTCCCGCGTCTATCTCGACCATGCCGCGACCACGCCGCTGAGGCCGTCCGCCCGCGCCGCGATGCTGGAGGCGTATGATGCGTGGGCGAACCCGTCCTCGCCCCACGCCGAGGGGCGCGCGGCGCGTGCGGCACTGGAGGCGGCGCGGATGCGGATCGCCGAGGCGCTGGATTGGCGGGGCGCAATTCTGTTCACCAGCGGCGCGAGCGAGGCGATCGCGATGGTGATGGCGCGGGCGAAGGCGGGGCGCCGCATCGTCTCGACGGTGGAGCATGATGCGGTCCGTCGTCATGGCGAGGATGCCGTGCCGCTGCCCGTCGGCGCAGATGGCCGGGTGACCGAGGTCGGCCTTGCGCTCGCGATCGAGCAGGCGGGCGAGCGGCCATTGGTCGCGGTGCAGGCAGTGAACAGCGAAACAGGCGTGATCCAGCCGCTCGACGCGATCGGTGAAGCCGTACGCGGCGCAGGTGGCCTCTGGCTCTGCGACGCGACGCAGGCGGTGGGCAAGATGGACCTGCCGGATGCCGATTTCCTTGCTCTGTCCGCGCACAAGTTCGGCGGGCCGCCGGGAATCGGCGCGTTGCTGGTGAAAGACCTCGCCACGCTGGCGCCATCGGGCGGGCAGGAACAGGGTTATCGCGGCGGCACCGAGGACTTCCCTTCCATTGCCGGCATGGCGGCGGCGCTGGAAGAAGGCGCGGGCTGGATCGAGCGTGTCGCCGATCTTCGGACGCATCTCGACGCGATGGTCGACGAGGCGGGTGGAGAGGTCGTCGCGCGCGACGCGGCGCGTCTCGCCACCATCGCCTCCTACCGGATGCCGGGGATGCCGGCGGCGGCGCAGTTGATCCGTTTCGACAGCGCGGGTTTCGCCGTGTCGGCGGGCAGCGCCTGCTCGTCGGGCAGCCTCAAGCCGAGCCATGTGCTCGCGGCCATGGGGCTGGACGCGAAGGCGGCGGGCGAGGTGATCCGGGTGAGCTTCGGCCGCACCACGCGGCGTGAGGACGTCTGGCGCTTCGCCGAGCAATGGCGCGCGATCGCGGGCGATGCGAAAGCGCGCGCAGCATGATCTATCTCGATTATCAGGCGACCACGCCGCTCGCCCCGGAAGCGCTCGCGGCGATGCGCCCGCTGCTGGAGGATGGGTTCGGCAACCCCCACTCGCCGCACCGCATGGGCCGCGCGGCGAAGGCGGCGGTCGAGGTGGCGCGGGACCGGATCGCGGCGCCGTTCGCGCCGGGCGGGCGCCTGCTGTTCACCGGCGGCGCCACCGAGGCGCTCAACTGGGCGATCAAGGGCGTCGCGGAGACCAGCCCCCGCCGCCGCATCGTCACCACCGCGATCGAGCACGCCGCCGTGCTCGATACGATCGCATGGCTCGGCGGGCGAGGGCATGACGTCATCGTGCTGCCGGTCGATCGCCATGGCTTCGTCGATCTGGATGTCGCGCGCGCGGCGATCGATGGCGATACGGCGCTGGTCGCCGCGATGCTGGTCAATAACGAGATCGGCACGATCCAGCCGATCGCGGAGCTAGGCGCACTCGCGAAGGCGGCGGGCGCGGTGATGATCTGCGATGCCGTGCAGGGCTTCGGTCGGGTCGATCTGCCGGTCGATGCCTGCGATCTGATCGCCATTTCGGCGCACAAGATCCACGGCCCCAAGGGGATAGGTGCGCTCTGGCTGCGCGATGGCGTGGAACCTGCGCCGCTGATGCATGGTGGTGGGCAGGAGGGTGGCCTGCGCTCCGGCACGCTCGCGCCGGCCTTGTGCGCGGGCTTCGGCGCGGCGGCGACGCTGGCGTTCGAGCGGATCGAGGCGGATGCTGCCTATGTCGAGGCGCTTTGGCAGCGCGCAGCGGGTCTGCTGGAGGGCTGGGCGCTCAACGGATCGGCCGATCATCGCTGGCACGGCAACCTCAACGTCCGCCGCGACGGCCTTGATGTCTCGCGCCTGATGGCCGACGTGCGCGACGTCGCCTTCTCGGCCGGCTCCGCCTGCGCCAGCGGATCGGGACGGCCGAGCCATGTGCTGGAGGCGATCGGGCTGACGGCGGCGGAGGCTCGTTCCAGCATCCGCCTCGGCTTCGGCCGCTATACCACGGAACAGGAGATCGACACCGCCATGGCGTTGATCCGCGAAGCCGCCGACCGCCAGCAGGCCTTCGCATGACCCGCATCCGCTTCCTCGATCCGCGCGGCGCGCTTTCCGCCGAGGTCGATGCGCCCGCCGGAGAGCGGCTGCTCGACGTCGCGCAGGCCGCCGGCCAGCCACTGGAAGGCACGTGCGAGGGGCAGATGGCCTGTTCCACCTGCCACGTCATCGTCGATCCCGCCGATTTCGC
>Ga0310811_10012111_pt1 | contig 11189 bp, 12 predicted proteins | sample YCmetagenome_FD_207642 | JGI IMG/M metagenome (GOLD analysis project Ga0310811, IMG submission 207642) | Soil microbial communities from experimental microcosm in Duke University, North Carolina, United States - YC | ecosystem: Engineered > Artificial ecosystem > Soil microcosm > Unclassified ... | reverse complement strand
GGGCTGACAATCGACCCAGGAAAGCCGCGCCGGTGTCCACGTCCCAGACGTTGCAGGCCCGCATGGGCACGGTTTTGTCATAGTTAGTAGTAGGCGTGTGCCCTATAAAAATCTCCTTGAACAACTGCAACCGCTTCGGGTAGCGCTTGGATATCGGTTTCATCCGGCCATCCATGGCTACCGCCATTTCCAGCAAGGTCCGGTCCCAGGTAAAGGTGGACGGGAAGCGCTCATTGTGCGGTCCCTTCATCGATGAAAATCCCGCGTGAACGAACAACCTGTTTTCCTCGTCGACGTGGTACAGTACCATTTTTTGCAGGAACTCGAGGTGGCTCAACCGCATCTCAGGCGTCGTTTCGATATAACTCTCGAGCGTCGCCAGCCCACCATGAAATATCCAGGCCGGGTCAGGGAATTTGCCCTCCAGCCATTCTTCGCACCACAGGTCGTGGTTCCCCTTGATAAACAAACAAGATTGCCGTTGATTCAGCCTTATCAGGTACTCCAGTACCGCCGCGGACTCGGACCAGCCGTCGACATAATCCCCAAGGAAGATCAACCGGTCGTCGTCCTCCAGCGACAGCTTCGCCAGCAGATCCTCCAGCGCTCTGAGCGCCCCGTGGATGTCCCCTATGACCAGCGTTCTACTCATTTTCGATATACTTTGCCGGTAGATCATCTATTCCCGCGCAGCCCGCTTCGTCCAGCTTCAACCCGATGTTCCCCGGCTGGTGCCGCAATACCAAACTAAAGAATCGGCTGATGTTGTCAGTCTGATTCATAGTCATGACTCCAGTAATGTTCGATACAATTTAAGATTTTCGCTTTCATAGCAAACGAAGATTACCCTGTCAATGCCATGTTCCCGCACCGCCTTTACTGCTATCTCTGCCGCCAATTCCTTCGGGAACCGGTAGATGCCAGTGCTGATATTCGGGATGGCCAGTGACTTGACGTCGTGCTTCATTGCCAGATTCAGGGAGTTTTTATAACAACGCGCCAGTAACTCCGGCTCGTCATTCTTGCCTCCGTTCCATACAGGTCCAACCGTATGGATAACCCAGCGCGCCGGTAGGTTCCCGCCGGTGGTGATCACCGCTTCACCAGTAGGGCAGCCGCCCTGGCGTTCGCGTATTTTTATGCAGGCCTCCAGTATGGCCTTTCCTCCTTTCCGGTGTATGGCCCCGTCTACTCCACCGCCGCCTAGCAGTGACGTGTTGGCGGCGTTGACGATCGCGTCTACTTCCATGGTGGTGATGTCACCTTGTATTGCTTCGATATGCATAATGCTATAATTTATCCCTTAGGATGTTACGCGCCAGGCCAATTAAATTCTCTCATCTTCTGGCCCAGCGCTTTTGCAGCCGCCGGAGTCGGTGTCGACAAAAAAAGGAATTCGGGACATTCTTCTAAATTCAAAAGCCATTTGTTATCGTACATCTTCAATCATTTTTCGTAGTGAAACATCTTCGGGAAAACTAAACCCTTTGCCGATATATGCTCTGACCAATAAAATCTCTCCGACGATGGCATCGTTCATATCTTCCAGCTCACCCGCAGGTATCCATAGCTCACGGTGGATCATTCCGCCGACCTCCCGGACCTCGTACTGCGAGACAACAGCTTCCGGCAGCACGAAGGCGGTTACTGCGCCAAGGAATCCGGAAAAGCTGTCCCGGGTATTCCACTCCAGCGCGATTTGCTCAGCATAGACCCGCTCGAGTACCGGGTAGAAAATGGGTTGCCACTCCAGCCTGGGCGGGAAACGCTTCCAACCTGAAGCAGCGATCAGCTCCAGCTCGCGGAGACCGACGGGGCGATATAGGGTGACTACGGCCATTATATTTGTGCTTTCAATCGCTCGCGGATTTCCGCCAGACTAGCGTCCACAAGAAGTTTTCCATCACGGAAAACGGTTTTTAACTCGCCGCCGCATTCTTCCTCCCAGGTGCAGTCGTTCTTCAGCTCGAGCACTCCCGTCAAAGGATTGCGGGTAATCTGGAGCAGCCCGCGGGCGGACTTTTTGGTGCCATCGTCGGTTTTCGGGTCCTTGAAGATGGCGCGGCCGACGCCATTGACTTCACCGTAGGTGGCCTTCATGGCGAAGCCGAAGGTGTCGCGGGTAACGTACTCATATGTGTAGGAGCCGATTCCGAGGACGACGTTGTAACTGGCGAAGCCCTTTTGTTTAAGTCCCTCGAGGATCGCCAGCTGGCGCTCGGTGGTGATGCTGTCGCCATAGATCAAACCGATGTGGGGATCGAGCAGTTTATATCCCTTGGGGGTGATCACGCCGCCGAAAGTTTCCCATAAACATTCGATCGCGCCTTTGTGTTCAGGTGTTCCGACAGGGGCAGCAGGGTCGCCGACGATGATGTTTACCGGATCCCCACTATCAGGCCGGATAACGACCTTGCCATTTCGCGCGAGAATGTCCACCTTGAGCCTGGGCATAAAGTCAGAGATGACCTGCCAGAAATCCCAGGTGTCGCTTACGATGGACACGATGCCCATGGGATAGACCTGGTTGATGAGCCGGCGGAACGTGCCGATCTCGTCGTCCTGCGTACCCATGCACATGACGCTGTGCTCGGTGGCGGGGACGGAGCCGCCAATCAGCTCTTTCTCACAATCCGCGTTATAATAAGTCTCCAGGAAGTCGATCGCCGGTATCGTGTCAGTGCCCGTAAAACTCAGCAGGTGCGCGGCACCGCTCATGATGGCGTCCTCAATGCCGCTCATGCCGCGGAACGAAAAGTCGTGGCCCTGCCAGGGGACGAAGCTGAGTTCGTCGCCCACCGTTTCCCCGGCATACCTGGTGAAGGTCCGCAAGTACTGGAAGGCGGTGGTTGCAGAAGTACTGGGCTTCCAGAGCACAGCGCTCATTAGGGTCTCCAGCATATTGGTGAGCCAAAAGAATTCCGGCACGGTGTTCCTGATGGTGAACAAAGGTACGCGAGGGGGCACCAGTGTGCCTTCAGGGAGCGCCTTGATCTCCAGCGGCAGATAGCTGAGGTCGTGCAGGGCGGCGATGTGGTGATACGTAATGCTGTCCTTGCCCAGGTAGTTGTCCATCCTACGAGCGTATTCCCGGAGTACCTCGTCCTTGGGCCGCTGAAAGAAATCCCTGGAGAACTGGCCGATAAGATATTCCTTGATGAAATACTGAAGGCCGAAAAATACGATCTCGTGTACATCCTCATTCCTCGACTTACGGGGAGTCAGATTTGAGTATACAAGCGTGGTTCCTTCGGGGTACTGGAACTTGTGGCCAACTTTGTAGCCGTCTTTCAGGAGCATCGGGGATGTCTTCATGGTACTATGCTGTTTAAATTGATACTATTAGGTTTCAGTTTATGGTTGAATTTGTAGAGCTCGGGGTGGCGGTTCTGCAGGCCCTCGCGCTTAAGACCGGTGTTGACGACGTATTCGGCGTCCAGCATCTTGCGGCGGAAGTTCCGGCGGTCGATGCTGACGTCTAGGATGCATTCGTACAGTCCATGGAGCTCTGTCATCGTAAAAAGCTCGTCCAGGAGTTGGAAGCCCGCGGGGTAGTACAATATTTTTGAGCGGAGCCGCTCGAGAGCCGTTTTGAAAATTTCTTTGTGGTCAAAGCCCAGGGCAGGCGCCTTTCGGACGGGAAACCACCGTACATCATTGGCCATAAGGCCGGCCGAGACCTCAAATCTATGGGGGTTTATGAGCGCGAAATACGTCACCGAGATCGCACGCCCACGCGGGTCGCGGGAGGGATCGTCGTAGGTATATAACTGCTCCATATACACTTTTCCCATGTGCAGCTTGGTATGCAGTATTCTGGAGCAGGCATCTCCAAAACGCTCCTCCATACCCAGGAATGCCCCCGGTAGTGTCCATTCGCCCTTGAACGGCTCCTCCGCACGGTTGAGCAATAATACTGACAGGGTATTTTCGTGATAGCCGAATACCACGACGTCTACAGCCAGGGAAGGGTTTTTATATGAGGAAAAATCGGGCATTCGTTTGCGTCATTTTGACGCAAACTAGAACTTATTTTCCTAACCACCAATTTATTCCTCCATAAGTTTCCTCTCAATCCTCCGATCCGGAATAAACCAAATAACCGCCACAAGCCAATAAAGACACATGGAAATGACCGGCTTCAGGAAGGATATGGCGATGGCGCAGGCGTAGATGCCGATCGAGATCAGGCCTTTCCAGTCGTGGCCCATCGCGTCCGACAGGGCTTCGTTCTTGCCCTGGCAGCGGATGAGCATCCGGTAGAGGATGATGTAGGAGACGCCGCACATCAGCAGGACGAGGCCGAAGAGCGCCACGGGGCCGGTGGTCAGGTGGCTCTCGCCCATCCATTCGGTGACGAAGGGTACGAGCGACAGCCAGAACAACAGGTTGAGGTTAGCCCACAGGACGGCGCCGTCGATCTTTTCCACCAGGTAGAGCATATGGTGGTGGTTGTTCCAATAGATGCCGACGTAGATAAAGCTCAGGACATAGCCGAGGAGCTGCGGAAGCACGCCCCCCAGGTCGCGGAGATCGTTGCCGTGGGGCACATGGAGCTCCAGGACCATGATGGTGATGATGATGGCGAAGACGCCGTCGCTAAAGGCTTCGAGACGTCCTTTTTTCATACGCTTTTTTTGAGGATGAAGGTGTGGAAGGAATGGGGCGGGAGCGTTGCGCTGAAGAGGTGACCGCCGACGGAAATATACTCGACCCGCGGAGTATCCCCGCGGCTGGCCAGAACGACGACCACCGAGCCGTCCGGGTTGACAAAGCAAAGGGCGTCGTCGGCCGACGGTCCGCTACATTCCACCAGCCGGGCGCCCGGGCGGACAAAGTGGGCCAGGTGTTTGAAGACATAGTAGTCCGGGGTGTACCGGAACGTATGGCGGACGGTATCCACCGTGACCAGCGAGTTTTGTCTCCAGCCCCAATGGCTTATGCCGCCTTCATCCAGGGCGAGGTTCCAGTACATATACGCGCGGGCTCCGCTGGCGATATAGTGTTTCATGAGCGTCCAGGTATAGGCGGCATAGGTCCAGTCGTTATGACCGTCGCCGCATTCCTGTTCGCTCTGGTAAAGGTCCAGGTCGGGATAAAGGCGGTGGATGCCCGCGATGGCGCCCTTGCCGGCCCATTGAAAACCGACGCCCCGGATGTACCGGGCGCTGGCCGGGTCCCGCAGCAAGGTGTCCACCAACAGGGTGTTGGCGCGTTCCATGGTGCCAAAAAACAGTTTTACGCCGAGCGGCTGCAGGGCGGGACCGAGGTACCTACCGACGAACCGGTTCAGGGAAGCCGCGGTCCAGGTGCAGCTGGGGAAGACCTGGCAGGAATTGAATTCGTTCTGGGGCATGACCATACCGATAGTAATGCCTTCGGCCTTATAAGCTTTCAGGAACTTTACGAAATACTGCGCGTAGGTCCTGAGGTAGGGCTCGTCTGTCTTGAACAAATCGAACCCCTCGCCGCCCGAAGCGGTGCCCGCGCAGGCGTAGTTGTTATTGACCTTCATCCACGCCGGCGGGCTCCAGGGCGAGGCCCACAACCGCAGCCGCGCGTTATAGCGCTGAGCCGCGTGAATGAAAGGTACCAGCGTCATCCGGTCGCGGGCGATGCTGAAGTGGGTAAGGGAAAAGTCGCCCGGCGTTTCGTCGTAGGAATACCAACCGTCCGAAAAATCATTGGCGCCGACGGGCATGCGGCATATCGTAAAGTTCGCGCCCACGCCCGGCGCAAACCATTCCCGGAGCACGGCAGCCCGATCCGCCGGGGACAAGCGCCCGAGCGCCTTCCAGCCGAGCTCGTTGAAGCATCCACCGAAACCTTCCATGGCTTGCATCTTCGACAGCGTATCCACCTTAAGCGTGGGTTTGCCCGTAAGGATAGCCGTCGGCGACGGTTCGACCGCCCAGGGCGCCGAAGCGGTGGTGGACACCCACTGGAGGCGTTGCGCGTACAGCGAAGGAGAGAGAAAGACAAGACAAAAGATCAGGTGAACAGGTCTCATATCCCTAAGATAAGGCTTTCCTGCCCCATACCTGGTGGACGATAAAGGTGGTCACGACCCTGCCTTCTTCGGCTAAACCGGTTTTACAGGCGGCGACGGCTTCGTCCAGGGTTTTTTCCGACAGGATACCGGCGTCCAGTATCCTTGGCCGGAGGGAGGCCGCGAACTGCATGGGCAACGCCGCGTAGGGATGGGACCCCGGAAGGGTCAGGACGGCGCTGCGCATTTGGATGTCTTTCAGCCCCGCCAGCCGCCACATCGCGTGTAACCGACGCCCCGCGTTGAAGTCTCCCCCACCCCGCCGGAACGCCTCCGGGCCGGACGAGGTCCAGCATGTGCCGGATCAACTCCGCATCGCGTCCCACCGGCGCAAACAGGAAGCGGACATGGGCCAGATCGAATAAGCCCGGGGCAAAACCAGTGGCGTAAGCGTCCGCGTCCTTTATCACGACATTGGCCAGGGCTTTGCCGCGGACCAGCGCGTGGGCCGACTCCAGCTGGAGCGGGTCCCGGTCCACGCCAATCACCTTTCCTTCCGCGCCGACGCGACGGCTCAGGGGTTCCAGTACTCCCTGGGCGCCGCAGCCCAGGTCGATACAGTGCCATCCTTCGCGGATGCCTATCATGTCTAGGCAGCGTTCGGCTTCAGGTTCCCACATCTTCGCCTGTAAGCGCAGGCGTTCGAGTTCCGGACCGGCGGTAAGGAGGTAGCCTTGGTTGTTCATATATGGACGCCGACCCCAACGGTTGGTTGGAGGGTGGAGATCGGCTGAACGTACGTGGGCGTGCTTGTCGGGGAGATGATGGGCGGCGCGCCCGAACCCGTGGTTACCGATCCACCGTTCGGATTGACGGGACCGGTGTTGGACGACGGGCCTTTTGCCCTGTACCAGGCCGACGCGTATTCGAGTTTTCCACTGAGGAACCAGTGCCTGCCCAAAGCGTAGCGAACGCCCGCCCCCACCTGGAAGGCAAAGCCGGTATGCACCGTGTTCATGTCCAACATCCAATCCTCTTCCGAGCTGCCGATACCCAGCGAACCACCGCCGGTTAATGCCTGCATGGCTGTCGCTGTGTACTTCGGCCGTTTTGTTTCCCACACCCCCGCATATCCCTGGACCGTCACGGACCAGCGTTTATTCAACGACCATTCGCCGTACGGGCCGCCCATCAGCGTGACAAAAACCCAGGGGTCGCTCGTCACGTTGAACCGGCTGCCAGGGTCGTCCGATGCCAGTTCATCATCCATCTTCTTCGTATCCACGCGGTTCCACCCGCCGCTCGTCAGCACCGACACGCCCCAGTTGCGCCCGATGCGGTAAGCGGCCGTCAGTTGCAGGACGGGGCCCGTCTTTGCAAAAGCGGATAGTGAGTCAGACAGGCTTTTAGAGCCGTATTTCCCCACCGGGATGGCGGGGCCCAGGCCGGCCGAAAATGTCCAGCGTTGTGCGGTGGCGTGAGTGAAGGAGACAAAAAGGAAACAAGCGATTGCAACAAAAGCTTTCATACGGGGTTCTTATCTCTTGAAGATAAGAACTTTAAAACATAAGCCCAAGTCCCAGCGTCACGTTAACCGAGTTAATGGATTGAGTGCTGCTACCCGACCCCGTTGTTCCGTATGCAATGGGCTGCTGGCCTGCGGCGACTTGCGAGCCGAGGCTGGTCTTGGCGTATGGGATGTTCAGGCTGGCCCCGGTGTAGTCGCCCCGGAGGTCGAAGAACACCTTCTCGATGACAAAGCGCAGCCCGAGGTGCCCGTCATAAGCGAAGGTCATCCGCGTCTTACCGTTGTCCGTGGCGTAGGTGCCGTCGTAACCGCCGCTGCCGTTGGGCGTCGGGGCGCCGGTGCTGGGCGAGCCTTCCAGTATCCATACGGACGGGATAGACGTCACGAGCGCGCCCGCGTTGGCGCCGATGGTCCATTCCCAGTGGCCGCCGGATCCCATCGGGAATTCGCCGAAAACGCCGAGCAGGGCCTTACCCATGCGCCAGGGCGAACTGCCGTAGAAATAAGCGGTGTTCTGATTGATGCTGTTGAGGGAATTGCTGACGGTATGATTCTCCACCTTGTGGGTTTCATTGTCCAGCATCAAGGATAAACCCCAAACGCGACCGAGGCGGTAGCCTGCCTCCAGGCCCCGGGAGGATCCCGTTTTGGCAAAGCCGGACTGGGCGTCGAATACATCCATGGAGCCAAACTTCTGCAACGGGATGGAAGCCCCGTAATGGAGGGAAATCTGCCAGCGCGGCAACGTGTCCTGTTGCGCCCTTGCTGCCTGGAGTATACCCACAAAGCAGCAGAGCATGATAACGGTACGTTTATTCATGTAAGGTTGTTTAGAGGGTGCAAATTAGGGGGTTTGATCATAAATTTGTTCTTTTTACCGATGGACGATCATTCCTTACGCCGCATCAGACTCGCCAACGCCGTCTTTTTTTTCCTGTCCGGTTTTGGATATTCTTCCTGGGCATCCCGTATACCCTCGATGCAGAACAAGCTCCATCTGAACGAGGCGCAGCTGGGCGCCGTCCTTTTCGCGTTACCCATCGGCCTCATGTTGACAATGCCTTTGACCGGAAGGCTGCTTGGCCGCTTCAATAGCCGGAGTATTTTGTTGATTGGCGTGATGATTTTTAACGTAATGTTAGGATTTGCGGGGTTCTCCACGCATACCTGGCAGCTGGTTTTGATCCTGCTTTGTTTCGGGTCCGCCCGCAATCTCTTCAATATCTCGCTGAACGCCCAGGCGGTGAGCGTCCAAAAACTTTACCCTCGGTCCATCATGACCACATTCCACGGGATATGGAGCCTCGCGGGTTTTGCGGGGGCCGGTTTAGGGTATATCATGGTCAGCCATAACATTTATACCTCGTGGCATTTGCTCGCGGTCAGCATAGGCATGATCATAACGACGCTGCTGTCCTATCCCTACCTGCTCCACGACAAACCCACGCCTTCCAACGAAAAGAAACCGTTGTTTTCATTGCCCGACAAGCACCTCCTGAATTTCAGTTTTATCTGTTTCGCTTCCATGGCTTGCGAGAATACGATGTACGACTGGAGCGGGATATTTTTCCAAAAAGCGGTGGGGTCCTCCAAAGCCGGTGCCACCGCGGCTTTTGCGGTATACATGATCGCTATGACCACCGGCCGTTTTAGCGGTGATAAGATCGTCGGGCGCTTTGGCATCAAACCGCTTCTTAGGGTAAGCGGCATGCTGATTTGTTCGGGTATGTTGCTGGCGGCGTTGATCCCTTACCCCCTGGTGGCGGGGCTGGGCTTTGTCGCCGTCGGTCTTGGGGTATCCTGTATTGTGCCGCTGGTCTTCAGCATGGCCGGGAAGTCCACAAAAATGAGCAGCGGCAGCGCCCTGGCCGCGATATCCACCGTGGGGTACCTCGGTTTCCTCATCGTACCGCCCCTGGTGGGTTTTGTGGCCCAGGCGCTGTCGCTGCGCTGGTCATTTGGGATCATAGGGTTGCTGGCGGCGTTGATCGTGTACCTGGTGTCGCGTATCGAGCGAGAAAAGCCGGTGGCGCTGACGCCGATCCAGGTGGCGCCCGGCGCCTAGCGGGACTCCGGATAGTCGGCGCTGAAGGTGAGGTCTTTCCACCCCTCGAAGTTCGTCTTTAAACTATCCAGCTTTTGCTCCGCCAGCTCGAACGCCGGTTTGCCGAGCAATAACCGCAAATAGGGTTGCGCCGCCTCCACCGCGGTGATGACGCATTCTCCCGCGCGCACCGGATCGCCGGGTTGCCGCCCGCTGCGGGCGGCGGTGGCTTCCATGCGGCCGCCCACGACTTCCTGGTAGTCGTCGATCGCCACCGGCGTCGCGATGATCGAACGTCCCGCCCAGTCCGTACGGAAGGGCCCCGGCTCCACGATCAGCACCTTGATGCCAAAGGGCGCGACCTCGATCGCCAACGACTCGGATAACCCTTCCACCGCGTACTTCGAGGCATGATAGAACCCGGTGGCGGCAAAACTGACCAGGCCGCCAATGGACGTATAGTTAACGATATGTCCCTTACGCCTCATCCGCATCTTTGGCAACGCCGCCTGTATGGTGTGCAGGGTGCCAAAAAAGTTGGTCTCCATCTGCTGGCGGATCTTGTCGTCTTCGCCTTCCTCGATCGATGACAGGTAACCGTAGCCGGCATTGTTGACCAGGACGTCGATGTGTCCGAAGTGTTTTTCCGCCTGTGCGATGGCTGACTGTACGCCTGCTTTATCCGTCACATCCACCGACAGGGCGAGCGCCCGCTCCTCGTGACCTTTTATGATGTCCTGGACCGATTTTACCTGACGCGCCGTCACGACCGCCCTCCAACCCCGCTCGAGAACCAATTTGGCCAGCTCGCGTCCAAAACCCGTCGAGCAGCCCGTAATAAACCAAACCGGTGTATCCATATAGCTGAATTTTGGACACGAAGGTACGAGCGGGCCGCCGGGGGCGGGTTACGCGGGGCAAACCAATAATTGCGAAAATCAAACAACGCGGGCGCTGCCGCGGGCTCGCGAGTGGTACAGCGGGCTCGCGGGCGGCTGCGCCGCGCTCGTCAGACCACGCGGAACTCCGTCGGCCGCATCTTCGTGTGTTTGCGGAAAAAGTTGTTGAAGTGGGCCGGCTCCTCGAACCCAAGCCCGTAGGCTACTTCGGACACGTTCCAGTCGGTGTGCCGCAAGAGGGCTTTGGCTTCCTGCACCAGGCGCTCGGCGATCAGGATCGTGGTCGTCTTGCCGGTCACTTCCTTTAGCGCCCGGTTCAGGTGGTTGACGTGCACGGAGAGCTGGCCCGCGAAGTCCGACGCCTTGCGCAAACGGACCTGTTGCTGGGGGGACTCGATAGGGAACTGTCGTTCGAGCAGCTCCACGAACATCGTGGATATGCGCACCGACGCGTTGGCATGCTGGTAGTGGGTGGTGACCGGCTCCGCCTTTTGGGCAAAATGTATCAGCTCCAGCACATAGTTCCGAAGCGCATCGTATTTATAGGCATATTCGGAAGCGATCTCGGTCTGCATCCTCATAAACACCTCCGTTACGATCCGGGTCCGCTCCTCGTCGAGCAGGAAGATGGGGTGCCCTCCGGGCCGGAATACCGGCAAGTCGGTCAACCGCGTACCCCATGAACGGTTCATGAAGGACTCGGTGAAGATGCAGAAAAAACCGCTCTGA
>Ga0310811_10012110_pt1 | contig 11189 bp, 9 predicted proteins | sample YCmetagenome_FD_207642 | JGI IMG/M metagenome (GOLD analysis project Ga0310811, IMG submission 207642) | Soil microbial communities from experimental microcosm in Duke University, North Carolina, United States - YC | ecosystem: Engineered > Artificial ecosystem > Soil microcosm > Unclassified ... | reverse complement strand
TCCAGATAACTCTCCCACGGCGCATCGAGCGACAGATAGGTTTCGTCCACCTTTTCTCCGCCGCGTTCGAGGATCAGATCGCTCATCACGCGATTCGACTCGTATGGGCACACATAGTCTGAACCGATCATGCTCACGCGTGAGCCGAACTGCGTGAGCATGAAACCGGCGAGCGGCAGGGTGTTCTGATTGGGCGCCGCACCAGTGTAGATGACATTGCGGCTGTATTCGAAGCCTTCATACGGTGTCGCATAGAAGAGCAGCGCATTATGCCGTTCGACAATCGGAATGACCGCCTTGCGCGTGCTGGACATATAACAGCCGACGATGACCCGAACCCGGTGTTCGAGAATCAGTTGTTCGGCGAGGTCGGAATAGCGCCGCGGCTGGCATTGCGGATCTAGACAGACGAGTTCGATCTCTCGTCCTGACACGCCGCCTGCGCGATTGATCTCCTCCACCGCAAGCATGGTGGCTTGCAGTTGAGTGAGCTCCGCGGCTGAGGTCACGCCTGAGCGTGAGTAGAGCACGCCAATTCTGATTGGGTCCGAGGTACGGCCGGCATCAATACGGGGCATTCGATAAAACCAATTGTCGTTACGTTTGGGAAGTACGCTGTTTTGTGCGAGTGGCACGCGGCTGGTGCGCAAGCGCACTTTATTTGTGCGGTGCTGAGCCAGTCAGCCGCGCCGACTGCTTTATTTATAATGCCTTCCGCTTTGGCAGGAACGCAACTGATCAATTCGCATCCGGGTCACAAAAGGGTTTTGCGGCCCGCATCCCGACCGATAGCAAAAGCTGGCATAGCCATTGCTTATAGAGTCGCGCTGACCCATCGTGCATGACGGGGGTCCACAGCATCTATTTCGCTGTTCGAGACAAAGGCGTCTTGAGCGGCACCGGCCAAAAAAGCCCGAAACCAGCTTGTCTGGTTTCGGGCTTTTTGCGTTTGCGATTTGTAATCCATGGCGGAGTGAAGCAAATGAAAAGACGTACCTTCCTGTCGGCAGTCGGCTCCGGATTGGTGACCGCTGCGGGCACTGCGCTACCTAAGGCTGCGTTTGCCGCGGGAGCCAGCGATCCGATCAAGCTCGGCTTGCTGTTTTCGCAATCGGGCACGATGGCCAACGGCGAGTCGCTGCTAAAAGATACGGCACTGATGACGATCGATCAGATCAACGCCAAGGGCGGCGTGCTCGGGCGCAAGCTACAGGGTGTCGTCGTCGATCCGGCGTCGGACTGGCCCATGTACGCGCAGCTCTCGAAGCAACTGATCCTGCGCGACAAATGCGCGGCGCTGTTCGGCTGCTGGACCTCGGTGTCGCGCAAATCGGTGTTGCCGGTGGTCGAGTCGCAGGACAGTCTGCTGTTTTATCCGCTTCACTTCGAAGGCGAAGAGCAGTCGAAGAACGTCGTCTATCTGAACTCGCCGCCGAGCAGCTCGGTGCTCCCGGCGATCGATTACCTGATGAGTGATCAGGGCGGCGGCGCCAGGCGCTTCTATATGATCGGCAGCGACTACGTCTGGCCACGCACGATCAACAAGATGCTCAAGGGCTATCTGAAGACCAAGAACATTCCTGACTCGGCATGGCGCGAACACTACGTACCATTTGGGCAGTCGAACTTCCAGACCATCGTGCGCGACATCAAGGACTTCGCCGCGCAACCGGGCGGCCAGGCCATCGTTGTGATGACGGTGGTCGGCGATTCGATTCCGGCGATGTTCAAGGAAGCGATCAATCAGGGCGTGCGCGCAACCGATATTCCGATCCTTGGTCTCGACGTAGTCGACAGCGATCTGGAAGGCCTCGATACGAAGCCGCTGGTCGGTCACCTCAGCTGCTGGTGCTACTTCCAGAACGTCGATACGCCGCAGAACCGCCAGTTCAAGAGCGAATGGAAGAACTACGTCAGCGCCCACAACCTGAAGCATCGGCCGGACATGGTGATCGACCCGATGGTGTCGACCTATCTCGGCATCAATCTGTGGGCGCAGGCTGCCGCGAAAGCGCAGTCCATCAGCACGGACTCGGTGCGCAAGGCGCTCGCGGGTCAGTCGATGGTCGATCCGGCGGGTTACACCGTGAAGATGGACGCTTCCACGCAGTACTTGTGGCGTGGCGACATGATCGGCTCGATCAACGCGACTCAGGGCTTCGACGTTATGTGGAAGTCCAAAGACATCGAGAAGCCGGTGCCATTCAGCCCGTTCATCGGCAAGGCTTGACAGTCCCTGTCGAATCGTCAGGCAGTGGTGGGATCGGCATACGCAAGCATGCCGATCCCCGTAGCAGGATCGAATGGAAACACCCATGATCAATTTCAGGCAGATCTTTTTCGCGATCGCTTGTTTGGCGCTTGTCTGGGCCACTAGCGCGAGCGCCGCGCCGGGCCGCGCTGCGATGCTCACGTCGTTTTGCGCGACGGACGGCGATAAGGCCGCTGCACTACAGCAACTCGTCGAAGCCGGCGTGTCGGATGATACGCATGAGCGTGCGTGGGCGCGTCAGGTCGTCGATGCGATTCGTAACGGCGCGCTGGTGTGCGGCGCAGACGGTCAGGCGACGCTGCAGGAAAACCCTGCGCTCGACGCGGCGACGCTTCAGCCGCGCGCCAACGCGCCGGCGGATTCGCCCTATGTGCCGAGCATCGTGATGATGCGCAGGCTCGCGGTGGCGTCGGCGGAAATGGACCTCTTCTCGCCACAGCAGGACACCCGCGCGACGGCTGCGCGGCAAGTCGACAAGTTCTTTGCATTGCTCGATCCCGCTGTCGTCGCCCGTGCGGTCAAGGCGCAGCACGACCCGGATATCGCGACCATTCTCACGCTGGCTCTGGCTAAACGCGGGCTGAACAGCAATGTGAAGGCCGACCGCCTGGCGGCGATCAAGGCTGTCGCCGAGGTGCCGAGCGAAACCGCGCGCACCGCGCTGGCGAACTTTGCGGCGCAGGATTCCGTGCGCTCGGATCCGGACGTGCTGGATGCCGTGCAGGGCGCGATTCGCCACATGGACACTTGGCTGTCGCTCGGCAAGGGCTTGTCGATTCTGTTTAGCGGCTTGAGCTACGCCGGCGTGTTGCTGCTGACCGCGCTCGGCCTGTCGATCGTGTTCGGCCTGATGGGCGTGATCAATCTCGCGCATGGCGAATTCATCATGATCGGCGCGTACGCGACGTATCTCGTCGAACGTTTCATGCAGGCCTATCTGCCGGGCTGGTTCGACGCCTACATTTTCGTTGCGATTCCCGTGGCGTTCATGATCTGCGCAGCGTGCGGCATGTTGCTCGAATTCTTCGTCATCCGGTTTCTGTATCGCCGGCCGCTGGAGACCCTGCTCGCCACCTGGGCGGTCAGCATCGCGTTGATCAAGCTGATTCAGGTGTTGTTCGGCTCGCAGAACGTCGAGTTCATCACGCCCGGCTTTCTCAACGGCGGCATGCAGGTCGCGCCCGGCTTTTTCGTGACCTACAACCGCGTGTTTGCAATCGTGCTCGCCGTGTTGATCTTCGCGGCAACCTTCGCCGTGGTCCGCTTCACGAAGCTCGGATTGCTGATGCGCGCCACCACGCAGCTGCGCGACATGGCGCGCTGCCTCGGCGTGCCCGCCGAGCGTGTCGATCGCATCGCGTTCGGCCTGGGTGCGGGTCTCGCGGGACTGGCCGGCGTAGTGTTGACACAGATCGCCAGTGTCAATCCGTCGATGGGCACGGGCTTCGTCGTTGACTCATTCATGGTGGTGGTATTAGGCGGTGCGGGCAGTCTCGCAGGGACAGTCGTCTCGTCGCTCGCGCTCGGCGAAATCAACCAGTTTATCGAACCGTTCTACGGAGCGGTTGCCGCCAAGGTGGCCGTGCTTCTGCTCATCGTGCTGATTATCCAGAAGCGCCCCCAAGGACTCTTTGCATTGAAGACCCGCGTATGAACACGTTTCCCGATCCGCGCACTAGCAGGAGATTCACCCTGTCGGCACTCGCAACGAAATGGATGGGCCAGACCGTGGAGGTCAGCATCGTCCCGTTGCTGGTCCTGGTGGCGCTCTATCTGCCCTTCGCCTATTTTGTGATTCCGGAGTCGAATGCGCTGCATCTATCGCTGTTCGGCATCAACCTGATCGGACAGATCATGTGTTTCGCGCTGCTCGCGCTGGCGCTCGATCTGGTCTGGGGATATGCGGGCATCCTGAGCCTCGGGCACGGTATCTTCTTCGGCATAGGCGGCTATATGATGGCCATCTATCTGTTGAACGGCGCCTACGCTGAGACGCACGTATTACCGGACTTCATGCAATACATGGGCGCGCACGATTTTCCCGCCGTATGGAAGATGCTCTCGCGGCTCGACGTGACGATCGTCGTCACGATCGTCGTCACCGTGCTGGTCGCCGGCGCGTTCGGTTTCGTCACGTTCCGCTCGCGCATCAACGGCGTGTATCTGTCGATCATCACGCAGGCGCTCACGTATGCGCTGATGCTGCTGTTGTTCATCAATGACGTGGGCCTCGGCGGCAACAACGGCATGACCGGCTTCACGAGCCTCGCGGGCCGCAAGCTTGCCGATACGTCCACGCAGATCGGCCTCGCGGTGTGTTCGTGCCTGCTGCTGGTGGTGGCCTATGTCGGCGTGCGCTTTCTCGCGCGCTCCAGTTTCGGTCGGGCGCTAATCGCGGTGCGCGACGACGAAGCGCGGATGCGTTTTCTCGGCTACCGCACGCATACGCTGAAGCTCTTCGCATGGTGTCTCTCGGCGGTCCTCGCGGCATTTGCCGGCATGCTGTACGTGCCGCAGGTCGGCATCGTCAACCCGACTATCGTTTCGCCGCAACTGTCCGTTGAGATTGCCGTGTGGGTGGCCATCGGTGGGCGCGGCACGCTGATCGGCGCAATCGTCGGCGCGATCGTGGTCAACGGACTCAAGTTCTGGCTGACCGCGCAACTGCCGGCGGTGTGGCCTTTCATTCTTGCAGCCGTCACGCTCGTGATCGTTGTCTACTTCAGCAACGGGGTGTGGGGCACGCTCAAGGCCGCCGGCAGCGAAAGCAAGGGAGACGGCCGATGAATCACCCACAACGGGCTACGGCCATCTACATCAGCGGCCTGTCTGTCAGGTTCTCCGGGTTCGCGGCGATCACCAATCTGTCGATGGAGTTCCGTTACGGCGAGATCCGCGCCATCATCGGTCCGAACGGTGCGGGCAAGACGACGTTGATGGACGTCATCACGGGAAAGACCCGGCCGGCCGGCGGCGAGGTCTTTCTGAACAAGGTCACGGACCTCGCGACGCTCGACGAAACGTCCATCGCGCGCCTGGGCATCGGCCGCAAGTTCCAGAAGCCGAGCGTGTTCGAAGCGTTGCGGGTTCGCGAAAACCTCGAACTGGCGATTCGCAACGGTCGCGGATATGCGGAGATGGTTCGCTCGCGCCTCGGCGCGCAACAGAACCGGCGCATCGACGAAGTGCTCGAGACGATCGGGCTCGAGTCCGAAGGGCATCGAATGGCCGGCACACTGTCGCACGGGCAGAAACAGTGGCTCGAAATCGGCATGCTGCTTGTCGCCGATCCGCAAGTGATTCTGCTCGACGAACCGGTTGCCGGCATGACCGACCACGAAACCGCACGCACCGCCGAATTGATCGCGCGGCTCAAGTCGCCCGAGCGGGCGGTGGTGGTGATCGAGCACGACATGGATTTTGTCGGCGAGATCGCGGACCTCGTCAGCGTGTTGCATGAAGGGCAGCTGCTCGGCGAGGGATCGATGGAGAGCGTGCGCAACGATCCGCGCGTGATTCAGGTTTATCTCGGACGGTGAACATGCTGAAGATTTCCGCACTCAATCAGTTTTACGGTAGCAGCCACACGTTGCGCGACGTGTCGCTGAACGTGGCCGAAGGCGCCTGCACCGTCGTACTCGGCCGTAACGGCGTGGGCAAGACGACCTTGCTGAAGTGCCTCGTCGGGTTGCTGCCGGTCAAAGGCGGTGAAATCGAACTGGCGGGTCAGCCGCTCACGCGCACGCCGTCGCATCGACGCGTGCTCGCGGGTCTCGGCTACGTACCGCAAGGACGCGAGATTTTTCCGCAACTCAGCGTCGAAGAAAACCTGCGCATCGGCGCTTACGCGGGCGAGCGCAATCAGACCGCCAAGGGCAAGCAATTCTCCTTCGACGACGTCTTTCATACCTTTCCTGTGCTGAAGACGATGCGCCGGCGCATTGCGGGCAATCTGTCGGGCGGACAGCAGCAGCAGCTTGCGATTGGCCGGGCGCTTCTGACCAATCCAAAGCTGCTGATTCTCGACGAACCGACCGAGGGCATCCAGCCGTCGATCGTGATGGAGATCGAGGCAGTGATCCGTTCGCTGAAAGGATCGCTGTCGATCCTGCTGGTAGAGCAATTTTTCGATTTCGCGCAGGCGGTAGCCGACGACTATGTCGTGCTGGTTCGCGGGCAGGTTGTGTCGGCGGGACCTGGGGACCAGATGGAAGCCAATAACGTCAGAGCGCTAATTTCAGTGTGATGCGGCGTCAGCGTTGCGCCAATTCACTTCGACAACCCATATTTGAGCAGGAACACCATGATGAAATGGCTTGAACAATCGATCATGCACACACGCGGCGTCGCGCGCGGCCAAGTCCGCGAAACGCATGAACTCAGCGAATCCCGTCAGGGCACGTTTCACTACACCATCGGACCGTACTCGACGCCGGTGATGAACATCGCCCCGGGCGACCGGGTCGTGGTTCAGACACGCGATGCATTTGACGGCAAGATCCTCACGGAACAGGATCTGCCGAGTCAGAAGTTGCGGGTGCCGTTCCTGAATCCGCAAAGCGGCCCGATCATGATCGAAGGCGCCGAGAAGGGCGACGTTGTTGCGGTGTACATCGAATCGATGTTGCCGCGCGGCGACAATCCGCGCGGCACCTGCTGCCTGATTCCGCGCTTCGGCGCGCTGACCGGTACGGAATACACCGCAACGCTCAATGAGCCGCTGCCCGAGATCACCCGCAAGATCGACGTGGACGAAGAAGGCGTCTACTGGAGCAAGCGCGTCACGCTGCCGTACAAGCCGCATATCGGCACGCTGAGCCTGTCGCCGGAAATCGACTCGATCAATTCGCTCACACCGGACAACCACGGCGGAAATATGGACGTGCCCGACATGGGCCCGGGCAGCATCACCTATTTGCCCGTACGCTCCGCCGGCGCGCGGCTCTTTATCGGCGACGCGCACGCGTGCCAGGGCGACGGCGAAGTGTGCGGCACCGCTGTCGAATTCTCCAGCACAACCACGATCCACGTCGATCTGATCAAGGGCTGGCACATCGAATGGCCGCGCCTCGAAACCGATGAGCTGCTGATGGCGATTGGCAGCGCCCGCCCGCTTGAAGACGCGACGCGCATCGCGTACCACGAACTGGTGCTGTGGATGGAAAAGGAATACGGCTTCGACCGCTGGGATGCCTACATGATGCTCAGTCAGTGCGGCAGGGTGCGGCTGGGCAATTTCGTCGACCCGAAGTATTCGGTCGGCGCGGCGATCAGCAAGAAATATCTCGCACCGGCTGCCTGAGGAGACACCAGCATGGATCTCAAACTCAAAGGTTTGAAGGCACTCGTAACCGGCGGCACCAAGGGTATCGGCCGCGCCATCGCGCAAACGCTGGCAGCCGAAGGCGCGGACGTCGCGCTCTGCGCGCGTGACGGCGCCGCGGTCGAACAGACGGTGGCCGGCATCGTGCAGATCACAGCCGGTGCGGTCAAGGTATGCGGCGCCTCGGTCGACGTTTCGAACGGTCCGGCGTTGCAGGCCTGGACACGGGACGCCGCCGCGCAACTGGGCGGCATCGACATCGTGGTCGCCAATGTGAGCGCGCTCTCGATCGGCAACGATCCCGAATCATGGCGCAAGGAATTCGAAACCGACCTGATGGGCACGGTCAACCTGGTCGACGCCGCGCTGCCGTTTCTGGAAGCGAGCAAGGCCGCCTCGATTATCGCGATATCGAGCGTGTCCGGCCGTGAAATCGACTTTGCCGCCGGCCCTTACGGGACCTTCAAGGCGGCGCTGATCCACTACATGCAAGGCCTCGCGTACCACCTCGCGCCGAAGGGCATCCGCGCGAACGCCGTGTCGCCGGGCAACGTCTATTTCGAAGGGGGCGTGTGGGATCACATCGAACATAACGATCCGAAGCTGTTCGCGGAAGCACTCGCGTTGAATCCCAGCGGGCGCATGGCGCGCCCGCAGGAGATCGCGAACGCGGTCGCGTTCGTCGCGAGTCCGGCGGCGAGCTTCGTGAGCGGGGCGAATCTTGTAGTGGATGGCGCGCTCACGCGCGGGGTGCAGCTCTAAGTGCCGCAAGGCTGCGTCACTTAAGTCGATTCGACAAAAAACCAAGGAGCCTTGACGATAATGAAAAGAATCTCTTCCCTTCTGACTGCCGGCCGCTCAGGCGGCGCGGCGGTCGCCCTGCTGGTATCGCTCTCGATGGCGAGCCACGCGGCCATGGCCGCCGATCCGATCAGGATCGGCGTGCCCGTGGGTCTGAGCGGCGCGAATAGCGTGGTTGCTCCGTCAGTGGTTCAGGCGGCGCAACTGGCTGTCGACGAGATCAATGCGAAAGGCGGCATTCTGGGACGTCAGGTCAGCCTGGAAGTGGCCGACGACGGCAGCGGCGCGGCGGGCGCGCAAAAGGCCTTCGATTCGCTGATCTTCGAAAAGAAGGTCAACGCGCTCATCTCGATGGAAACGAGTGCCGCGCGCAACGCAGGCCTGCCGATCGTGACGCGCGGCAAGGTGCCGTTCATCTACACGTCGTTTTATGAAGGCCGCTCCTGCAACCGTTATATGTACGTCGATGCATGGGTGCCCGACCAGCAGGTCGCACCGATCGTCGACTACTTCATGAAGCAGCAGAAGGCGAAGACGTTCTTCCTGATCGGCAGCGACTACGCGTTCGGTCGCGGTATGCTCGACTTCACGAAGACCTACATCGAGAAGCACGGCGGCAAGGTGGTGGGCAACGAGTATCTGCCGATGGACGGTTCCGACTGGACATCGATCATCAGCAAGCTGCAGGCGGCCAAGCCTGACGCGATCATCACCTCGACCGCGGGCGGCGCGCCGAACGTCACCCTGACCAAGCAACTGCGTGCGGCCGGCGTGAAGGTTCCGTACGGTAATCTCGCCGTCGACGAGGGTACCGCCAAAAGCATGGGCGCGGACGCGCAGGGGATCTACATCTCCGGTTCGTATGTGACCAACATCGATACGCCGGCGAACCACACGTTCCTCGCCGCGATGCAAAAACGCTTCGGTGCGGATCTGAAGACGCCGAATGATCTGTCGGTGCCGGAGTACGAGGCGATCTACCTGTACAAGGCCGCGGTGGAGAAAGCCGGTTCGGTCGACACGGCGAAGGTGATTCCGGCGCTCGCCCAGGTTTCGTTCGACGGCCCGCGTGGCCAGATCCGGATGGACAAGCAACGTCATACGCCGCTCACGATGTATCTGGGCCAGGTGCAGCCGGACGGTTCGGTGAAGGTGATCGAATCCTTCCGCAACGTTGATCCGGGGGCGCAGTGTCCGGCCTTGAACTAAGCCGTGCCATGGAGTTCCGGCAATGCTGAATCTCGGCCTTGACGTCGTCACCACGGCGGCCATTCTGTTCATCGTTTCGGCAGGGTTGTTGATGGTCTTCGGCGTGATGAAGATCATCAACTTCTCGCATGGCGCGTTTCTGACGACGGGCGGCTATGCGAGCGTGCTCGTCGAGCACGCCGGCCTGAACTGGTGGTGGGGCGTGCCATGCGCGCTCGTGATCGGCTTCGTGGCGGGGATGGCGGTCGAGCGGTTCATCGTTCGCCCGCTGTACGCGCGCCCGCTCGACGCGATTCTGGCGACCTGGGGTCTGGGCATCATCGTTGGCCAGCTTATCACGCTGGCTTTCGGCCGCGGCGTGCAGATGGTGGCCAGTCCGGTGGACGGCGCGATCTCGCTCGCCGGTACTCAGTACTCGGCCTACCGGCTGATTCTGGTCGGCGTGGCCGTGCTGGTTGCGCTCGCGCTCGGCTGGCTGCTCAACGGCACCCGGCTCGGCTTGCAGACCCGGGCGGTGATCATGAACGAAGCCCTCGCACGCGGGCTCGGCATCAGCAGTTCGCGGGTGCGCTTCATGACCTTCTGTACCGGCGCGGCGCTGGCGTCGGCCGCGGGCTGTCTGATTACGCCGCTTGCCAGCGTCGATCCGAACATGGGCGTGCCGTGGATCGTCGGCGCATTCATGCTGGTGCTGGTGTCCGGTTCTTCGCTGGTCAGTCTTGCGGTGGCGAGCGTGGTGCTCGGTGGCGCGCAAGTGCTGGTCAGCACCTTCGTCAATCCCGTGCTCGGCGGTCTGACCATCGCGGTATTGGCGGCCTTGTTGTTACGCGTTAGACCGGAGGGCTTCGCACGTGGCTGATCCCGCTTCCTCCCTGTCGTTTCGCACCGCGGTGGCTTCGCCGTGGAAGGGGCCGGCAGCGATCGGCGGCGTGGCGCTCGTCGCTCTGGCCATATGCAGCATCACGCTACCGACCTTCCTCGTCAACAACCTGATTCGCGCGTTTCTGTATGCGGCAGTCGCGTTGACCGTCGATCTGTTGTGGGGGTATACAGGCATCCTCACATTCGGGCAGTCGGCATTTTTCGGCATCGGCGCTTACGCGGCCGGTCTGATTTTCACGCATGCCGGCTTTTCGTTTCCGCTTGCGGCGGCGGCGCTCGCCGCCGGCGTCGCCGCAGCCTGGATCGTGTCGCGCGCGATTGGCTGGCTGGCGTTTTATCACGGGGCATCGCCGCTCTACGCCTCGGTCGTCACCCTCGTATTGCCGATCGTGCTGGTTCAGTGCATCTATTCGGGCGGTGAGTTCACCGGATCGAGCAGCGGCCTGTCCGGCTTCGATAGCTTCGATATTCCGCTTGAAGCGTGGTTCTTCATCGCGGGCGCATTGCTGGTTTTGCTGGCCGTGGTGGCCTGGATGTTCGTGCGCAGCGATGCGGGACAACTGCTGGTCGCCATCCGCGAAAACGAAGCACGCTGCGAGTATCTCGGCATCGATGTGTCGCGCTACAAGGCGCGGCTGATGGACGCGTGCGCGGTCATCGCCGCGTTCGCGGGCTTTCTGTTTGCCTGCGTGCAGATGGTGG
>Ga0310811_10012109_pt1 | contig 11190 bp, 7 predicted proteins | sample YCmetagenome_FD_207642 | JGI IMG/M metagenome (GOLD analysis project Ga0310811, IMG submission 207642) | Soil microbial communities from experimental microcosm in Duke University, North Carolina, United States - YC | ecosystem: Engineered > Artificial ecosystem > Soil microcosm > Unclassified ... | reverse complement strand
GTGGCAGATGCCGGTGGCCTTGATCTCCACCAGGACCTCGCCCGCCTTCGGGCCTTCCAGGTCCAGCTCGACGATCTCGAGCGGCTTCTTCGCTTCAAACGCGACCGCGGCGCGGGTCTTCATGGATGGAACTCTCCCGGACAGGCTCATGGCTTCTAGGCCGGGGTGTGTCTGGGCGCGGCTGAAGCACTGATCCGCCCTGGTCCCATGGCGCCGCCCCGCGCCGGTCGTCTTTCATACCCATATTGGGTGACGCCGCAACGGTTGAATGTCGCGCGGCGCGCCCCGGACCAGAAATTCGGCGAACGCCGGTCGGCTGGCGGCCGTCAGGCCTTGGCCGGGTCCCACTTGCCCGCCTTGGAGCAAGCCTCGATGGCCTTCTGGGTGAAGGCGTCCAGCGACATGTGGGCGTCGGGGACCAGCTTGGCGGCCTCCGGGTCGGGCTTGAGGATCTCGTTGATCTGGCTGAGCTGGCCCTTCTTGTAGAGCTCGGGGTGGCGTTCGGCCTGGCCGTTGGCCGCATAGGCCTTGCCGTCGGTGGTGACGAACAGGGCCAGGGTCGGGGCGCACACCACGCGCACCTCCGAGACCTTGAACGGCCACTGAGGCCCGACGTCCTGCTCGGTGATGCTGGCCCCGCTGCGGTTGCAGCCGGCCAAGGCTCCAGCGAGAGCAACGAGCGCGGCCGCGCCGAGCACCGCCATCCTGATCTTCATCGTTCCCGTCTCCCTGACGCCGCTGGCATTGCGGGCTCGTCTCTTGTGGCTCCCGCCGCAGAGCCGAACGGCCTGCACAGGTTCATCGCCGTGTCTAACGCGACTTTGTTGCGCGCTCAACTCCCCGGCGGGATTCGCCCGGCCGAGTCGTGCTCTTCAGTGCCTCGTTTTTTGGCGAATATGCCAAAAAATACCGCCTGCGAGACGGCCCGGGACCTGGTTTTTGTGCGTGAGCGTCAAAAAAGGCGCGAAATCCAGGCCGGATTTCTACATCTGAGCTTGTTATCGCCATGAACCATCAATATTTGAGTTGACACCGCAACTACCCGGCGTAGCATGATCCATCAAGGAGAGATCAAGGCGCGGGGTACATGCGCCAAGACGGGTCGGAAGCGCCGCGTAGATATTGAGTTGTAAGGCTTTTTCCGGGGTTTGTCCCCGCCTTCAACGGATGCGGCGCCAAGGTCGAACAAAGAGAAAAAGCCGGCGAGCCCGAACGAGTTGACGGCTCAAGGCGTTGGGAAGACGGTCCCTGCGGCGCACTGCGCGGCCGGGCCGGCGGATTGAGAGGGAAGTCCTCGGGCTTCCGATAGGGAAAAAGGGTGTGGCCACCATGCGGAAGTTCGGCTCATCGGGTTTGATGATCGGCGCCAGCGTCGTCGCTGTCGCCGCCGGCGTTCTGGTCGCCTGCGCCCACGACAAGCCCGGCCAGGTGGCCGAGAACAGCCAGGCCATCCCCGATCGTCCCGACTGGAACTGGGACGTGCGCCCGATCCTGTCGCAGAACTGCTTCTCCTGTCACGGCCGCGCCACCCAGAAGGGCGGCGTGCGGCTCGACACCGAGCAGGCCGCTTACGCCGAGATCTCCGAGGACAAGGGCCACCGCTCGATCGTTCCGGGCAATCCAGGCAAGAGCGAGCTGTTCCGCCGCATCTCCACCACCAACACCGAACTGCGCATGCCGCCCAAGGAAGCGCACAAAACCCTGTCGCCGCGTGAAGTCTCGATCATCGAGCGCTGGATCAAGCAGGGCGCCCACTACAAGCAGCACTGGGCCTACATCACCCCGGCCGTCGTGGCGCCGCAGAAGTCCAAGTGGGACGGCCAGGCGGCCAACCAGATCGACCGCTACGTCTACGCCAAGCTGGCGCAGGAGGGCCTGAGCCCGGCGCCCGAAGCCGACCGCGAGACCCTGATCAACCGGGTCTACCTCGACCTGACCGGCCTGCCGCCGACGCTGGCCGAAGTCGACGCCTTCGTGAACGACAAGTCGCCCAACGCCTACGAGAAGGTGGTCGACAAGCTGCTGGCGTCCAAGGAATACGCCGAGCGCCAGGCCACCACCTGGCTCGACCTGGCCCGCTACGCCGACACCCGCGGCGGCCTCAACGACAACCCGCGTCCGATCAGCTTCCCCTACCGCGACTGGGTGATCACCGCCTTCCAGCGCAACATGCCGTACGACAAGTTCGTCACCTGGCAGCTGGCCGGCGACAAGCTGCCCGGCGCGTCGCGCGAACAGGTCCTGGCCACCGCCTTCCTGAAGGAGGGCCGCCAGGACTCCGAAGGCGGCGCGATCGACGAAGAGTTCCGCATGAACTACGTCGAGGAGCGGACCGAGCTGATCGGCAAGGACTTCCTCGGCCTGACCGTCGGCTGCGCCAAGTGCCACAACCACAAGTACGACGTGATCTCGCAGGCCGACTACTACTCGCTCGGCGCGGTCTTCAATCAGCTGGACGACCGCGGCGGGGCCTCGTTCAACCGCGGCACGCCGATGGGCTCGACCCTTGAGTGGCCGACCGCCCTGCAGTCCAAGAAGCTGGCCGTCGCCCAGGCCGACGTGGTGGCCAAGGAGAAGGCCTACGAGAACGCCCTGCGCGCCGCGCAGGCCAAGGCCCAGGCCGCTGTGGCCAAGGTCCCCGATGGCCAGCGCGCCCAGTTTATTGAAGCGTCGATCAACGCCGACACCCAGGCCTACTACCCGCTCGACAAGGGCTACGACAAAGGCAACGACGCCTCGTTCCAGGAGCTCTATCTCGATCCCCAGGACCAGGCGGTCGGCGAGCCGAAGCCCGGGGAAAAGACCAAGTTCCCGGGCCTGACCCAGGCCCAGATCACCGCCACCCTGCAGCGCAAGATCCTGGCCGACGTGAAGGCCGGCAAGCCGACCCCGATGATCGCGCCGCGCACGCCGCCGGCCATGGCCGGCGGCAAGCCGGGCGCCGAAGGCGGCGCTGCGGGCGCCAAGCCGGGCCTGGAGAAGGCCGGGTTCGCCCATGGCCTGGCGGCTGGCAAGGACGGCAAGCCTGGCCTGACCAAGGCCGCCTTCACCCAGGGCGGGCCCGACAAGGCCGCCCCGGGCAAGCCCGGCGGCAAGGACAAGGAGGGCAAGGCGCCGATCCTGCGCCGCGGCTTCGGCAACATGGCCCCCGACATGGCGGCGATGAAGGCTGACCCGCAGCTGCCGCGGGTGGCCTCGCACGAGGTCGACTGGGCGCTCGAGCAGCTGGTCGTCTCCGGCTATGAGGATCCGGCGCTCGGCGACCCGCAGCGCATCATGAAGCGCCAGCTGCCGCAGTGGGTGCATGGCGAGAGCCTGGAGTGGACCGACGCCGGCCTGCCGAACCAGAAGCGCGCCTACGTCTCCAACGTGAAGTGGGTCCCCGGCCACAAGGGCGACGGCATCCAACTGCACGACTCGGTGTTCTCGACCGCCAAGGGCGTGGGCATGTTCGAGCGGACCCAGCCCTACACCCTCGATTTCTGGCTGAAGCTGCCGAAGAAGCCCTACTTCGACTCCACGCGCCCGCACGGGCCGTCGGCTTCGATCCTCTATAACAACAGCGGCATCGAGGGTAAGGGCTACGAGCTCTCGATGTCGAACAACAAGCTGGCCTATTCGATCACGGATAGCGCGCCGGCCGAGATGCTGCAGATCAGCACCGACGCCGACGTGCCGACCGGGCGCTGGGTGCACATCACCTCGACCTACGACGGCAACTCGAAGGCCGAGGGCATGCACCTCTACTTCGACGGCCAGGAGCAGAAGGTCGAGGTCGAGCACAACAACCTGACCCGCTCGGCCATGCCGGGCGGCGGCAACAGCCAGTTCGTCAGCTACTTCGGCCTGGCCGCCGGCACCAACTTCAACCGTCCCGAGCTGGTCGACGGCTCGATCGACGAGGTGCGGGTGCTTACGCGCGCCCTGACCCCGCTGGAGATCCAGTACCTGCAGGATCCGAAGCTGGTGAACGCGGTCCCGACCCAGCAGGCCAAGGCCGACATGGCCGTCATCACCGCCGACAAGGACCCTCAGGTCCAGGCGGCCTGGCAGGCCCTGACCGAGGCCCGTCTCAACGAGCAGAAGGTCGAGAGCCCGATCTACCGGATCATGGTCGCGGGCGACCAGCCGCAGTACCGCAAGAGCTATGTGCTCGACCGCGGCGTCTACAACTCGTACCTGCAGGAAGTGAAGCCGGGCGCCCTGCCTCAGGTGTTCCCGTGGGGCGACAAGCTCCCGCGCAACCGCCTGGGCCTGGCCCAGTGGCTGTTCGATCCCAAGCAGCCGCTGACCTCGCGCGTGTTCGTCAACCGCATGTGGCAGGGCCACTTCGGCCAAGGCATCGTGCAGACCACCGACGACTTCGGCACCCAGGGCACCAACCCGTCCAACCCGCAGTTGCTCGACTACCTGGCCGTGGAGTTCATCCGCTCCGGTTGGGACATCAAGCACATGCACAAGCTGATCGTGATGTCGGCCACCTACCGGCAGTCCTCGAACATCACCCGCGAGGCCCTGGAGAAGGACCCGGTCAACCAGTACACCGAGCGCGGCCCGCGCTTCCGCCTGCCGGCGGAAACGATCCGCGACAACGCCCTCGAGGCTGCGGGTCTGCTGGTGAAGCACGTCGGCGGCGATGCAGTGTTCCCCTACGCGCCGGACGCCATCTGGGACAACGCGGCCCAGGGCGTGTCGGTCTATCCGACCAACGTGCCGGACGACCAGATGCACCGGCGGTCGCTGTACACCTACATCCGGCGCAACGCTCCGGTCGCCAACCTGACGCCGTTCGACATGCCTGACCGGCGCGACGCGACCACCACCCGCACGGTGTCCAACACGCCGCTGCAGGCCCTGGTGCTGCTGAACGACACCCAGTTCGTCGAGGCCTACCGCAAGCTGGCCGAGCGGGCGATCAAGTCGTCGGCCAACGTCGACGAGCAGCTGACCACCCTGTGGCGCCTGGCGGTCCGCCGCCATCCGGACGCCAACGAACTGGCGGCGATCCGCAAGTTCCGAGAGGCCGAACTGGTCCACATGCAGCAGAAGCCCGACGAGGCGAAGAAGCTGCTGGCGATCGGCGTGGCGCCGGCCGACCCGTCGGTCGACGCGAACCAGCTGGCCGCCATGACTGTCTTGACCGCGGGCGTGATGAACACGCCTGACGCTTACACCCTGCGCTAGGAGGGATGGATATGAGCAAGAAGATCGTTCTCGATCCGCAAGAAGTCGCCAATTTCACGCGACGCTCCATCCTCGGCACGAGCATGGGCCTGGGCGCCATCGCGGCGGCCGAACTGCTCGGCGGCGGCAAGTCGCTGGCGGCCGGAACCGGCGCCGCGCCCGGCGGCAACGCCGGTCCCGACCTCGGCAAGCTGGCCACCGGCCAGTTCCCGCCGCGCGCCAAGCGGGTGATCGACATCCACATGAAGGGCGCGGTCAGCCAGGTCGACACCTTCGACTACAAGCCGGAAGTGATTAAGCGGAACGGCCAGGAGATCCCGGCGTCGGTCAAGGGCAACGCCAAGGTGTCGGCCATGTCCAACGCCCAGTCGTCGTTCCCGGTGATGGGCCCGATCGCGCCGTTCAAGCAGTACGGCCAATGCGGCCGCTGGGTTTCGGACCTGTTCCCGCACGTCGGCGCCATCGCCGACGACCTGTGCTTCGTGCACTCGATCTGGACGCCGCAGGTCAACCACGACCCGGCCGACGTCCTGCTGCACACCGGCTTCCAGCTGGCCGGCCGTCCGTCGGGCGGCGCCTGGGTCAACTACGCGCTCGGCTCCGACAACTCCAACCTGCCGGCCTTCATCGTGATGCGCTCGCAGTTCCAGTCGGCCGGCGTGGGCGCGACGCAAGCGACCTGGTCGGCGGGCTTCCTGCCGTCCCAGCACCAGGGCGTGGAGTTCCGCTCGGGCAACGAGCCGGTGCTCTACGTGGGCAACCCCGACGGCATGGACCGTCAGGAGCGCCGGGGCCAGATGGACCTCATCGACCAGCTGTCCAACTACCAGTACCAGACCACCGGCGACCCGGAGATCCTGTCCAAGATCTCGTCCTACGAGATGGCCTACCGCATGCAGGACTCGGTGCCGGAAGTCACCGACCTCAGCGACGAGCCGCAGTACATCCTCGACATGTACGGGCCCCAGGTGCACCAGCCGGGCACCTTCGCCCGCAACTGCCTGCTGACCCGCCGCCTGATCGAGCGAGGGGTGAAGTACATCAACCTGGTCCAGGTCGGCTGGGACCACCACAACGGCATCGCCCGCCGTCACCCCGGCGACTGCTGGGCGGTGGACCAGCCTTCGGCGGCCCTGGTCACCGACCTCAAGCAGCGCGGCCTGCTGGACGACACCCTGGTCACTTTCAAGGGCGAGTTCGGCCGGACGGTCTACGCCCAGGGCGGGATCAACCCGAACTGTGGCCGCGACCACCACGGCGGCAACTTCACCATGTGGATGGCGGGCGGCGGCGTGAAGGCCGGCTACGCCCACGGCAAGAGCGACGACTTCTCCTACAACGTCGTCGAGGACCCGATGGAGGTGCACGACCTCAACGCCACGATGCTCTACCTGCTGGGCATCGATCACCTCCAGCTGACCTACCACTACCTCGGCCGCGACTACCGCCTGACCGACACGGCCGGGAAGATCGTCAAGGGGCTCGTCGCCTGATGCTGACGCGAGCCGCGGCCTGCAAGGCGCGCGGCTCGATCCGCCCCATCGGAAGAGGCGTCGTCTGCGCCATCAGGGCCTCGGACGCCTGGTTTGTTGTCTGTGAGTTCGCGTAGGGACTGTCCGCCTGAGGACAGAGTGCAAGAAAGAGATACGGGAAACAGTCGCGTGAATGTCCATATGACCACCGGGGCTCACCCCACGACCAAGGTCGTGAAGCAGACCCGGTACTCCACCGTCGCCATTGCCCTGCACTGGACGATCGCCGCCGCGATCGCCCTGCAGATCGTGCTCGGCTGGCGCATCGGCGACGTGGAGGGCGTGACCCGCACCGCGATCCTGCAACTGCACAAGACCATCGGCGTGACCATCCTGGTGCTCACCGTGGCGCGCCTGGTCTGGCGCCTGGTGAACCCGCCGCCGCCGGTGGACTCCAGCCTGACGCCGATCGAGAAGCTCGCCTCGCACTGGGTCCACGTGGCCTTCTACGGCCTGCTCCTGGCCCTGCCGCTGACCGGCTGGGCCATGGTCTCGGCCCAGCGCATCGGCGCCATGAAGCTGCTGGGCGGCGTCCACTGGCCGGACTTCCCGGTCATCACCGGCCTGCCCGGCGCGGTGCAGGACACCCTGGCCGACCTGATGGACAAGACCCACACGGTCCTGGTGTGGGTGATGCTCGCCATGCTCGCCCTGCACGTCCTGGGCGCGCTGAAGCACCACTTCGTCTCCAAGGACCCGACGGTGTCGCGCATGGCGCCGGGGACCAAGCCGGGCAAGATCCTGGAGCCGCGCCTCATCGCCATTCCCGTGGTCGTGGCCCTGCTGGCCGGCATCGGCTACGCCATCAAGGCCGCCGAGCCGCCGGCCCGTCCGAAGATCGCCAAGCTGGCCGACGCCGACATCTTCCTCGACGTGGTGCAGCCGGTGCTGAACCACCGCTGCGGCTACTGCCACAACGACGACCAGCCCAAGGGCGGCCTGTCGCTGGCCACCTACGAGGGCATCGTCCAGGGCGGCCGCCATGGCTCCTCGATCGTCGCCGGCAACGCGGCCCGGAGCGAACTCTACAAGCGGGTGATGCTGCCGTCGGGCAACCCGGACTACATGCCCAAGGAAGGCAAGACGCCGCTCAGCAAGAACGAGATCACCGCCATCGCCTGGTGGATCTCGCAGGGCGCGCCCAGGAGCGCCAAGGTCTCCAGCCTGAAGATGACGCCGGAGGCCAAGGAGGCGCTCACCGCCATCGTCGGCGGCGACGACAGCGGCGAGCAGATCGGCTCCAAGACGGCCCCGCTGCCGGTGGTGCCGGAGGCCGACCCGGTGCAGATCAAGAAGCTGGAAGGCGAGGGCTTCATCCTGCGCAAGCTGACCAAGGGTTCCAACCTGCTGGTGGCCGACTACGTCTCGCCCAAGCCGACCACGCCGGAAGCCATCGCGGACCTGGCCAAGCTCGGACCGCAGCTGATCGACCTCAACCTGCGCCACGCCGGGATCACCGACGCGGAGGTCCACACCATCGCCGGCTTCAGCCACCTGCGCCACCTGCGCCTGGAGGAGAACGCGATCACCGACGCCGCGGCGAAGGACATCGCGGGCCTGAAGGACCTGACCTACGTCAACCTGACCAACACCAAGATCACCGACGCCGGCTTCGCCGTGGTGGCGGCCCTGCCGAACCTTGAGGACTTCTACTTCTGGGGCACTGGGGTGACGCAGCCGGCCATCGACAAGGTCAAGACCGCGCGCAAGGGCCTCTCGCTCTACGCCGGCCTGACGGCCAAGGACGTCAAGCCCGAGACCAAGGTCATGGCGCCGACCAATTGACGGCCGCGTGAGTATGGCCCGTCGAGGAGGGCGGAGGCGCGAGCCTCCGCCCTTTTTCTTTTAACGATCCGGCCCGGTCACCCGCAATTCCGCCGTGCTCTTGCGCCATAGGCTCCATTGGTTGGGATCATGGAGGCGTACATGGACATCCAGGAAATCGTGGCCGGCATCGGCTCCAGCGACGCCTTGAAGGGCGTGGCGGCGAAGATCGGCATGAGCCAGGACCAGGCGCAGGGCGCCTTGCAGGGCGTGATCGAGCACGTCACCGCCGGCCAGCCCCTGGAAGGCATGGTCGAGGGCGTCGCGGCCAGGGTCGGCGCGAACCCGGACCAGGTGCAGCAACTCCTGCCCAATGTCATGGGCCTCCTGCAAGGCCATGCGGAGAACGCCTCCGAAGGCGTCCAGGGCATGCTCGGCGGGCTGTTGGGCTCGCTGCAGAGCTCCCCGGCAGCCAGCCTCCTGGGCCAAGCCGAAGGCGAGTCCCGCGGGGGCTTGGGCGGCCTGATCGGCGGGCTGTTCGGCAAGCACTGACCGTCCTGGCCTGATCGCCAGAGCGGGTTGAGGAAAAGTGGGAACCGGTTTTCCGCCCGCAACCTGCTCTGACTCTGAGATTCGAGAGCACGATTCAGCGAGCGCGCGATTCGGCCCGATGCATCGTGCTCTCGGGCGGCGTGGGCGCGGCTTCGGCTTGACCCAAGAGGCCTCCAAGGCGATGGCTTCGCGTCATCCCTTTCGGAAGGCCGCTCTGCTCATGACCCTCCGCCGCGCCTACGCCGCTCGCCGCTTCACCGACGCCTACGAGCAGGCGATGGACGGCCGCTATCAGGTGACGCGGAACATGTCGGACAAGGTCCTGGCCCCGGCGGCCCTGGCCAAGGCCGCCGAGGGCTCGGAAGTGCTGTTCTGCTGCCTGACCGAGAAGATCACCGCCGAGGTGATCGCCCACCTGGCCCCGCACCTGAAGGTGATCGCCACCCTGTCGGTCGGCCTGGACCACATCGATCTGGAGGCGGCGCGGCGGTTCGGGGTCACGGTGCTGAACACCCCGGACGTGCTCAACGAGTCCACGGCCGAGGTGGCGATGATGCTGATCCTCGGCGCCTGCCACCGCGCCTCCGAGAGCGACCAGTTGGTGCGCTCGGGCGGGTGGACCGGCTGGGCGCCCACCCAGATGCTGGGCCTGGGCCTTTCCGGCCGTCGCCTGGGCATCCTCGGCCTCGGCCGTATCGGCCGGCAGGTGGCCAAGCGCGCTGCGCCGTTCGGCCTGGAGATCCACTACCACAACCGCGGCCAGCTGCCGCCGGAGGACGAGGCGGGCGCGATCTACCACCCGACCAGCGACGCCTTGCTCCGGCACAGCGACATCTTCTGCATCACCGCGCCTTCGACCCCGGAGCTCAAGGGCTTCCTCGACGCCCGCCGCATCGCGCTGCTGCCCAAGGACGCGGTGGTGGTGAACGTGGCTCGGGGCGACATGGTCGACGACGAGGCGCTGATCGCGGCCCTCAAGAGCCGCCGGCTGTTCGCCGCGGGCCTGGACGTCTACCGCGGCGAGCCCAACCTCGACGCGCGCTACCGCGCCCTGCCCAACGCCTTCCTCCTGCCGCACATCGGCAGCGCCACCATCGACACCCGCAACGCCATGGGCTTCTTGCTGCTCGACGGGCTCCGGGCCATCGAGGAAGGCCGGCGGCCGCACAACCAGGTCATCTAGGGCGGTGAGCGACCCCCGCGCGAAGGTTCTCTGGGACTTCTGGATCGACCGCGGCGGCACCTTCACCGACGTCATCGCCCGCGATCCGCAGGGCCGGCTGCACGCCCGGAAGCTGCTGTCGGAGAACCCCGGCGCCTACGCCGACGCGGCGGTCCAGGGCATCCGCGACCACCTGGGTCTGGCGGGCGGGCAATCCATTCCGGCGGGGGTCCTTGGCGAGGTGCGCATGGGCACCACTGTGGCCACCAACGCCCTGCTCGAACGCAAGGGCGAGGCGACCCTCTACGTCGCCACCCGGGGCTTCGCCGACGCACTGCGCATCGGGGTGCAGGCCCGGCCCGACATCTTCGCCCGCCGCATCGTCAAGCCCGAGCCGCTCTATGCCGCAGTCATGGAGGCCGACGAGCGCGTCCTGGCCGACGGCGTGGTCGACCGCCCCCTCGATCTCGAGGCCGCGCGGGCCGCGCTGCGGCGGTTTCGGGACCGAGGCTACGACGCCGTCGCCATCGCCCTGATGCACGGCTACCGCTACCCCGCCCACGAACGGGCGCTGGCCGACCTCGCGCGCGAGATCGGCTTTGCCCAGGTTTCGGCCAGCCACGAGGTCTCGCCGCTGATGAAGCTGGTCGGCCGGGCCGGCACGACCGTGGCCGACGCCTACCTCTCGCCGGTGCTGACCCGCTACGTGGCCCAGGTGGCGGAGGCGCTGGAGGTGGAGCGCACCGGGGCGCGGCTGCTGTTCATGATGTCGTCCGGCGGCTTGACCGGCCCCAGCGCCTTCCGCGGCAAGGACGCGGTGCTGTCGGGCCCGGCGGGCGGGGTGGTGGGGATGGCCGAGTCCGCGGCGGCGGCGGGCTTTGGCCGGGTGATCGGCTTCGACATGGGCGGCACCTCCACCGACGTAGCGCACTTCTCGGGCGGCTACGAGCGCACCCTGGAGGCGGAGGTGGCCGGGGTGCGGCTGCGCGCGCCGAT
>Ga0310811_10012108_pt1 | contig 11190 bp, 13 predicted proteins | sample YCmetagenome_FD_207642 | JGI IMG/M metagenome (GOLD analysis project Ga0310811, IMG submission 207642) | Soil microbial communities from experimental microcosm in Duke University, North Carolina, United States - YC | ecosystem: Engineered > Artificial ecosystem > Soil microcosm > Unclassified ... | reverse complement strand
CATCCCCCGGAGGGGGTTGGGCCGTGGCCACTTCGAGTTGTTGGCGGCTCGCTCGTCGAGCATCGCGCGACAACGGCGACGACGGCTCGCCATGATGGCGCACCAGCGAGCACACGAGACCCGGGCCGGGCGCCCGCGCAGCGCCCGCGGTCCGCGAGCAGAAGGGACGACTGACGACTCATGAGCTTTCCACTGACCTCGGAGCAGCAAACACTTCGGCTGAAGGCGCGGGAGCTGGCGGATTCGGTGTTTGCGGAGCGTGCCGCCCGGTGGGATGGGGCGGAGGAGTACCCGTGGGAGAACGTGAAGGATCTGGCGGCGGCGGGATTCATGGGGATGACGATTCCCGCGATGCATGGGGGCGGGGAGCGGCCGCTGCTGGACGTCGTGCTGGTGATCGAGGAGATCGCGCGGGCGTGCGGCATCACGGGGCGGATCGTCGTCGAGGGGAACCTCGGTGTCGTCGGCGCGCTGAACGCGTACGGGACGGAGGCGCAGAAGCGGCGGTACTTCCCGTGGGTGCTGGAGGGTGAGAAGCCGGCGATCGCCATCTCCGAGCCGGCGGCGGGCTCGGCGGCCACCGACATGACCACGCGGGTGGAGGAGACGGCGACGGGCTGGCGCGTGAACGGCCACAAGTGCTGGATCACCGGGGCTGGCACCTCCCGGCTCTACCTCGTCTACGCGCGCTTCGGCGGACGCCCGGGCGCCGACGGTATCGGCGGGGTGTTCGTCGAGCGCGACACGCCCGGATTCCGGATCGGTCGCCGCGAATTCATGATGGGGCTGCGCGGCATCCCCGAGGGCGAGCTGCACTTCGAGGACTGCGAGGTGCCGCGCGAAAATCTATTGACCGGTCCCGGCGACGGCTTCAAGAAGCTGATGAGCGCCTACAACGGCCAGCGGCTGGGCGCGGCCACCGTGGCGCTCGGCATCGCCCAGGGCGCCTACGAGCGCGCGCTCGCCTACGCGGTCCAGCGCCATCAGTTCGGGCACGCGATCGGCGACTTCCAGGGCATCCGCTGGAAGCTCGCCGACATGGCGATCAAGCTCGACGCCGCACGCCTGCTGATCCACCGCGCCGCCGCGGGGGCCGGCCGCGGCTTCCCCGACGCGCTCGATGCGGCCAAGGCCAAGACCTTCGCGGCCGAGATGGCCCAGGAGGTCACCAGCCAGGCGCTGCAGATCCACGGCGCCGCCGGCTACGGCCGCAGCCTGCCGCTGGAGCGCATGGTGCGCGACGCCCGCATGTTCGCGATCGGCGGCGGCACGCTCGAGATGATGCGCAACCTGATCGCCGACCGGTTGCTCCCGACTCGCGTGAACTGGCGCGCGTGAGATGCCAGGGGTGATCGAGACACGCCTGAGATCGCCCTCGGGTTCGACGCCTCGCCACGCTTGCGTGGGCGGGGCCGCCGGGTGTACCTAGTGAGCGCGATGCCTGCCGCTCTCGGTTCGCGCACTCCGCTCCGCTACCTCGGTCTGCTGCTGCTCGTGGCGACCGCCGCGGTCCTCGCCCAGGGTGCGATCGTCCCGCACACGCACGCCGGCGTCGGGCCGGGCCTGTACAACCAGGACCACGACCTGGCGCTGCTGGCGACGCTGCACGGCTCCGCCGCCCTGCGCGACGCGCAGCCCGCGCCCTTCGTCTTCGCTGCGGTCAACGCGCTGCTTCCGCCGGGCACTCCCGCGCCGGCCTCGACACCGCGCTCGACCGTCGACAGTCGCGCCCCGCCCGCCCGCTAGAGCTCTCTCCCGACATCCCTCGTCACACGTCGGCCGCCCCCCGGGGGTTGCCGATCACCACTCGGGGAGGACTCCATGCACGCAATCGTCATCGTGGTGGTATGGCTGGCGCTGGCACTCGTTCCCGTGCTCGCGCACGCGCAGGACGCCGAGGCGCTGCGCCGTGAGCTCGAGCAGCTGCGGCGGCAGCAGGAGCAGTACCAGAAGGCGATCGAGGCGCTGAGCGAACGGCTGCAGAAGCTCGAGGCCCAGCAGGCCGCTCCCGTCGCCGCGCCGCCGACCGCGGCCGCGCCATCGGCGCCGGCAGCGCCCGTGGCGCAGTCGCCCGGCGGCACGTCGAGCCCGCCGTCGGCGATGGATCTGATCACGCCACGCCCTCCCTTCGCGCTCTACCAGCAGCGCGGCGCCGGCCAGCTCCTGTTCGACATGGGCGTCGCCGGCGACTTCGTCGGCAGCCTCACCCAGCGCAACGTGGAGAAAGCCAACGCCGGCACGTTCGCCGGCCGCGAGAACCGCTTCTTCCCGCGCGAGGTCGAGCTGAGCCTGTTCGGCCAGATCGATCCCTACGCCCGGGCCGACGTACGGATCGAGGCCGGTGAGGAGGAGCCGGGCACCGCGACCAGCGTCAGCCTGGCCGAGGCGACGATCACCCTGCTGACCTTGCCCTACGGCACGCAGGCCAAGCTCGGCCAGATGCGCAATCGCTTCGGCTGGTCCAACGCCGTGCACGAGCACGACCTGCCGTGGGTGGACCGTCCTGACGTGTATCGCGTCTTCCTCGGCGAGGAGGGGTTGGTCGAGAAGGGCGTGGAGGCGACCTGGGTACCGGACTTCCTGCCCTTCTACCTCGAGGTGCTCGGCGGCGTGTTCAACGGCGACAACGACGTCGCGTTCGGCCGCGGACGTCTCACCACGCCACTGGCGACCGGTCGCGTGCGAGCGTTCTTCGAGCTCACCGACACGATGGGACTGCAGGTCGGCACGTCGGTCGCCAGCGGTGACACGCCCGCGCGCCTGCGCAGCACCCTGGCCGGCTTCGATCTCAAGTACAGGTACCGTCCCGACGGCTGGCTGCACCCCCTCCTCACGCTGGCCGCGGAGGGGATCTACTCGGCCCGTCGCGTCGAGAGCGGCGAGCACGAGCGCTTCGGCTGGTACGGCTGGGCCGAGCTGCAGCCGTGGCGCCGGTGGGCGTTCGGAGCACGCTACGACTCGACGCAGTATCCGGTGAACCCGGGCCGGCAGTGGGCGGTGGAGCCGTACGTGAGCTTCCTGCCGTCGGAGTTCCTCCGCTTCCGGCTGGCCTACAAGCACACCGATCGTACCCACCGAGACGGCTTCGATCTGGACGGAGGCAGCGGCCGGATCGTCGACGAGCTGCTCCTGCAGGCCACGTTCATCCTGGGCGCGCATCCCGCGCATCCCTTCTGAAAAGGAGCTGACGATGAAGCGACTCGCCGTCCTGATCCTGCCGCTCCTCCTCGCCGGCTTGGTCCTGCCGGCGGCGGGTGCAGGCAGTAAGCTGCGGGTGGTCACGACGATCCCCGATCTCAAATCGCTCACCGAGGCCGTCGGCGGCGACTTCGTCGACGTCGACAGCCTCACCCGCGGCACGCAGAACTTCCACGAGGCCGAGGTGCGTCCCAGCATGATGCTCAAGCTGCGCCGGGCCGACGCCGTCGTCGAGAACGGCCTGGACCTCGACGCCTGGGCCGACGTGGCGATCGAGGGCGCGAACAACCCCCAGATCGTGCGCGGGGGGCGCGGTCGTATCGAGATCTCGCAGGGCGTGGAGCTGCTGGAGGTGCCGACGGCCCGTGTCGATCGCTCGATGGGCGACGTGCACCCGCGCGGCAACCCCCACTTCTCGCTCGATCCCGGCCTGGCGCCGGTCATCACCCGGAACATCGTCGAGGGCCTGGCCCGGCTGGCGCCCGAGCACCGGGCCGCCTTCGAGCAGAACCGCCAGGCCTTCCTCGCCCAGCTCGAGCAGCGCATGATCGGCTGGACGAAGGCGATGGCGCCCTTTCGCGGCAGCAAGGTCGTCGTCTATCACCCGGATTTCATCTATCTGCTGACGCGCTTCGGGCTGGTGCAGGCGGCCACGCTCGAGGACCGGCCCGGCATCCCGGCCTCGCCCCAGCACATCGTGAGCCTGATCCGGCAGATGAAGGAGGAGAAGATCAAGGTCATCCTCGTCGAGCCGTGGAACGACGTGAAGCTGGCCACGCGGGTGGCGGAAGAGGCCGGCGCCAAGGCCCTGGTGATGGCCACCGCGGTGGGCGCGGTGAAGGGCGCGGACAACTACCTGGCGGCGATCGACTTCAACATCACCGCGCTGGTCAAGGCGCTGCAGCCGTGATCGCCGACCTCGTCGCCATCCTGTGGGCCCCGTTCCTGATGTGCCTGGTCCTCACGGCCATCCACGCCTACCTCGGTGTCCACGTGCTGGCGCGCGAGGTCGTGTTCGTCGACATCGCGATGGCGCAGATCGCCGCGCTGGGCGCCACCGCGGCATTCCTGCTCGGCTACGAGACGGAGACGTGGCAGTCCTACGCCGGCGCGCTCGGCGCCACCCTGATCGGCGCGGTGGTGCTGGCCGGCACGCGCAGCCGGCGGCGCCGCGTCTCGCAGGAGGCCGTCATCGGCGTCGTCTACTCGGTCTCGTCGGCGGGCGCGGTCCTGCTCGCCGATCGCGCCGCCCATGGGGCCGAGCAGGTGCGCGGGATGCTGGTCGGCAATCTCCTCGCGGTCGGGCCCCTCGAGGTCGCCAAGGTCGCGGTGCTCTACGGCCTGGTCGGGCTGGTGCACTGGCTCTGCCGGCGTCCCTTCTTCCTGATCTCCACCGATCCCGATGCGGCCTACGCCGGTGGCTGGCGTGTGCGGTGGTGGGATTTCCTGTTCTACGCCTCGTTTGGCGTGGTCGTGGCGAGCTCGGTGCGCATCGCCGGCGTGCTGCTCGTGTTCTCGTACCTGATCGTGCCGGCGCTGGCCGGCGTGACGCTCGGCGGATCGCTCACCGCGCGCCTGCTCATCGGCTGGGGCTTCGGCGTCGTCGTCAGCGTGCTGGGGATGGCGGCCTCCGCCGCGCTCGACCTGCCGACCGGTGCGACGGTCGTCTGCGCGTTCGGCCTCATGCTGAGCGTCTTCGGCCTGGGCTTCCGGCTGGGCTGGGTCCGCAGCCGTGCCCCCCTGGCCTGAGCCGATCGGTTTGACCGGGGACGGCGCGGCCACTACGATGCCAGGGTGAGCGTGAAGCGGTCACGGACCCTGCTGCTGGCCTGGCTGGTCGTGCTGATCGCGGCCCCGGTCGCGGCGGCCGTCCTGGTCCCCGACCCCTCCTGGGTCAGCGGGGTCTACGACGGCGGCGACAGCGACGCGGTCGTGCAGCTCGTCTGGGACCTCGCCGGGGGCGTGGTGCCGGCCATGTCGGCGCCGGCCCTGTTGCCCGGCCTGCCCCACGCCACCCAGCCCTCGGTCGTCCTGGCCCCCAGCCGGTCGGCCGCCCGCTCGGACTCCCGCGCGCCCCCCGCGCGCTGAGCCTCCGCTCGATCGACGTGGCGTTGCCGTCCGGGACGCCGTCCACCGTCCATCACGGAAAGGAGTCCGAAATGTTCGGACTGGGTACGCAGGAGCTGATGGTGATCTTGCTGATCGCCCTGGTCATGTTCGGAGGCAGCCGACTGCCGGAGGTCGCGCGCTCGCTCGGCAAGTCGATCAACGAGTTCAAGAAGGGCATCCAGGACGGCGGGAAGGACGACACGCCCGACGACAAGAAGTCCTGAACGATGCTGGGCCTGCTCGTCCCGGAGGTAGCGGTCGTCGAGAAGATCGTGCGCTCGGTGGTGATCTATCTGTTCCTGCTGCTGGCGTTTCGCTTCACCGGCAAGCGACAGATCGGGCAGCTCACGCCCTTCGACCTGGTCGTGCTCCTGATCATCTCCAACGTGCTACAGAACGCGATCATCGGCCCCGACAACTCCGTGGGCGGCGGGCTGATCGGTGCGATCGTGATCCTGGCCCTGAACGCCCTCGTGGTCGAGGTGACCTATCGCTCCAAGCGGGCCCGGCGCATTTTGGAGGCATCGCCCACGGTGCTGATCCACAACGGGCGGATCCTGCACGATGCGCTGGCCCGCGAACGCATCACGCTCGAAGACCTCCATGCGGCGATGCGCCGGGCCGGGGTGCTCGACGCCTCCGGCGTACGCGTCGCCGTGCTGGAGGAGAACGGGGGGATCAGCGTCATTCCCCACACGACGACGGGGCCGACCGCGACGACGTTCCAGAACAACTGAGCGCGGCGGTCGCGCTCGTCGGCGTCAGTGCCCGCCGTGCAGGAACGGCAGGCGGAAGAAGAGCAGGAAGCCGTTGAGGGCGGAGACGCCGCCGAGCGCGGCCAGCGCCGTGGAGAACCAGAACATCGGGCGTGAGGTCGACAGGATGGAGACCGAGGCGCAGACGATGGAGATCTGCAGCAGCACCTCGGCGTAGTCGAAGTAGGGGTCCTTGGCCTGGTTGACGTCGCGCTCGTGCTCGAAGGCGCGGGCCTTGGGCTCGATCTCCTTCTTGTCGGCCTGCATCCGCTTCTCTTCGTCGCCGAACTTGCGGGCCAGCGCGTCGATCTTCTCCCGCTCGGCGCCCTTGAGCGTCGAGGGCTCGGCCAGCTGCGTCTCCAGCACCATCTTGTTGCCGCGGTTGAGGTGCTCGCGGATGACCTTCGACTGGTAGTAGGCCCACTGGTTGGAGGCTTCCTGCTGGGCGACCAGCATCTCCTTCATCGCGTTGTTGCCGCCCAGCGAGGCGACGGCCAGGATGACGGCATAGACGGCGGTGACCAGCGCGACGCGGCGGCTGAACGCCTTGTCGCGCTGCTCCTCGAGCTCGGCGGGGTTGGGGAGCTCGACCTCAGCCACGCGGCGGCGTCTTGCGCATCTCCTCGCGCATGGCGTCCTTGCCGGCCTCGAAGGCCGTCATGAGGCGCTGCGTCTGCTCCTCGAACAGCTCGCGGCTCTTGTCCAGCCACTCGCCGGCCCGACCCTGGGCATCGTTGGCCATCTCCTGGGCCCGCCGCGCGAACTCGCCGCCCTGCTCGACCAGGAGCTCACGCGTCTGCTGTCCGGTGCGCGGCGTCAGCAGCAGGGCCGCCGCTGCACCGATCAGCCCACCGAGGAAGAACCAGCCGAGATAACCCGCCGCGTCGTTCCGCTCGTTCGCCATGATGGGTCCTCCTTATCCGCGCCGCAGCCGTTGCACGAACACCTCGACGCCTCGCCACAGACCACCGGCCATGCCCACGACCTCGCCGATGCGAGCCAGGCCGCTCAACCCGACCACGAGCCGGGCCAGCCCACCGGCCACCGCCTGCAGCTGCTCGGTGACCTCGCCCACGCGCACCGCCTCGAGCCGAGCCTCGTGCGTCAGCCCGCGAACCTCCTCGATGATGCCGTGGATCTGGCTGATGAGCGGCCTCAGCTCCTGCTCGACGATCGTCAGGACCGCGTCCGTCCGGCGCAGTGCGCCGCGCAGCGCCAGCACCGCCGAGACGAGCGCCGCCGTGAGGGCGACGGCACAGCCGATCAGCACGACCCAGAGCCACGGCGGCATGAGGCAGGAATTATCACCGCAAACACCGCTGAAAATCAATAAATCCGTTGACTTTGGGCTCTCTCCCGACCACAGTTAGGGCCATGTCCCCGACCGATCGATTCGAGGAGCTCAGGCGCCGTCACGCGCAGGCCGGGCTCGGGGGCGGCGAGGACCGCATCCGCCGCCAGCACAAGGCCGGCAAGAAGACGGCGCGCGAGCGGCTGGAACTCCTGCTCGACCCGGACTCGTTCCTCGAGATCGATCGGTTCGTCGTCCACCAGAGCCACGACTTCGGCATGGCCGAGCAGAAGGTGCTGGGCGACGGCGTCGTGACCGGCTCGGGGCGCATCCACGGCCGGGTCGTGTTCGTGTTCGCGCAGGACTTCACGGTCTTCGGCGGCTCGCTCTCGGAGGCCTACGCGCGGAAGATCTGCAAGGTGATGGACCTGGCGATGAAGACCGGCGCGCCGGTCATCGGCCTGAACGACTCGGGCGGCGCCCGCATCCAGGAGGGCGTCGTCTCGCTGGCCGGTTACGCCGACATCTTCCTGCGCAACACGCTGGCCTCCGGCGTGGTGCCACAGATCTCGGCCATCATGGGGCCGTGCGCGGGCGGCGCCGTGTACTCGCCGGCCATCACCGACTTCGTGGCCATGGTCCGCAACACCTCCTACATGTTCGTGACCGGCCCCGACGTCATCAAGACGGTCACCCACGAGGAGGTCTCGGCCGAGGACCTGGGCGGCGCCAACACGCACGGCGGGACCTCGGGCGTGGCCCACTTCGCGGCGGACAGCGAGGAGGAGTGCCTGGCGCTCATCCGCGAGCTGCTGACCTTCCTGCCGTCCAACAACGTCGACGACCCGCCGCGCCGGGTCACCCGCGATCCGGTCGATCGCCGCGACGAGTCGCTGCAGAGCCTGGTCCCCGATCAGCCGAACCGCCCCTACGACATGAAGGACGTGATCCGCACGGTGCTGGACGATCACTACTTCTTCGAGGTGCACGCCGCGTTCGCGCCGAACATCATCGTGGGCTTCGGACGGCTGGGCGGCCGGCCGGTGGGGATCGTCGCCAACCAGCCCGCGCACCTGGCCGGCTGTCTCGACATCAACGCCTCGGTGAAGGGGGCGCGCTTCGTGCGCTTCTGCGACTGCTTCAACATCCCGCTGATCACCTTCGAGGACGTCCCCGGCTTCCTGCCCGGCACGGCCCAGGAGTTCGGCGGGATCATCAAGCACGGCGCCAAGCTGCTCTACGCCTACTGCGAGGCCACGGTGCCCAAGCTCACCGTGATCACCCGCAAGGCCTACGGCGGCGCCTACGACGTGATGTCCTCCAAGCACATCCGCGGCGATGCGAACTTCGCCTGGCCGACGGCGGAGATCGCGGTGATGGGTCCGGAGGGCGCGGTCAACATCCTCTACCGGCGCGAGATGGACGGCGCCCCCGATCCAGCCGCGTTTCGCGAGGCGAAGATCCGCGAGTACCGCGAGAAGTTCGCCAACCCCTACATCGCCGCCGAGCGCGGCTACGTCGACGAGGTCATCGAGCCGCGCGACACCAGGGCCCGCCTCTGCGCGATGCTGGAGGTGCTGAAGACCAAGCGTGACACCAACCCGCCGCGCAAGCACGGGAACATCCCGCTGTGAGGAGCCAGGCGTGAGCAGCAAGGAGCGCAAGCCGGAGTTCACCACGTCGTGGGGGACGCCCCGCCAGCGCGTGTACGGCCCCGCCGACGTGCCGGCCGACGGCGGCGCCGGTGCCGAGGCGCCCGGCACGTATCCGTTCACCCGCGGCGTTCACGAGGGGATGTACCGGGCGCGGCTGTGGACGATGCGCCAGTACGCCGGCTTCGGCTCGGCCGTGGAGACGAACAAGCGCTACCGCTTCCTGCTCGACCAGGGCCAGACCGGGCTGTCCGTCGCCTTCGATTTGCCCACCCAGATGGGCCACGACCCCGACGCGCCGATCGCGGTGGGCGAGGTGGGCAAGGTGGGCGTGTCGATCGCGACGATCGAGGACATGGCCGATCTCTTCGAGGGCATCCCGCTCGACCGCGTCTCGACCTCGATGACGATCAACGCCACCGCGGCCATCCTGTTAGCGCTGTACGTGGCGGTCGGACGCCGGCAGGGCATGGCGCCGGACAAGCTCTCGGGGACGACGCAGAACGACATCCTCAAGGAGTACATCGCGCGCGGCACCTACATCTTCCCGCCGACGCCGTCCATGCGGCTCATCACCGACGTGTTCGCGTGGTGCCGCCAGCACGTGCCGCGCTGGAACACGATCTCGATCTCGGGCTATCACATGCGCGAGGCCGGCGGCACGGCCGTGCAGGAGGTGGCGTTCACCCTGGCCAACGCCATCGCCTACGTGCAGGCGGCGGTGGGCTCCGGCCTGGCCGTCGATGACTTCGCGCCGCAGCTGTCGTTCTTCTTCAACGCCCACAACGACCTGATCGAGGAGGTGGCAAAGTTCCGGGCCGCCCGCCGGCTGTGGGCGCGGATCATGCGCGAGCGGTTCGGGGCGCGCGATCCGCGCTCGACGATGCTGCGCTTCCACGTGCAGACCGCCGGCAGCATGCTGACCGCCCAGCAGCCCGAGAACAACATCGTGCGGGTGACGGTCCAGGCGCTGGCCGCGGTGCTGGGCGGCTGCCAGTCGCTGCACACCAACTCGATGGACGAGGCGCTGGCGCTGCCCACCGAGCGCGCCGTGCGCATCGCGCTGCGCACCCAGCAGATCCTGGCCTGCGAGTCGGGCGTGGCCGACACCGTCGATCCGCTCGGCGGGTCCTTCGCGGTCGAGCGCCTGACCCGCGACATCGAGGAGGCCGCGCAGGTCTACATCGGCGCGATCGACGAGCTGGGCGGCTCCGTGCAGGCCATCGGCTACATGCAGCGCGAGATCCAGGACGCGGCCTATCGCTGGCAGCGTGAGGTCGAGGACAAGACGCGCGTGGTGGTCGGCGTCAACGAGTTCGTCACCGACGATCCGCCGCCCGCCAACCTGTTCCAGCTCGACGCCGGCCTGGGGGCGACGCTGCTGGATCGCCTGGCCCGCCTCCGCCGCTCGCGCGACGGGGACCGGGCGCGGCGCGCGCTGGACGCGCTGGAGGCGGCCGCCCGCGGCAGCGCCAACCTGATGCCGCTGCTGGTCGACGCGGTCGAGGCGGCCGCGACCCTGGGCGAGATCTGCGAGCGGCTGCGCGCGGTGTTCGGCGTGCACCAGCCGTCAGTGTCGTTTTGAGGCGTCTGACGAGCGCGCTGCTGGCGGTGACACTCGCCGTGCTGGCGAGCGCGGGCCCGGCCTCGGGCGGCATCGCCGATCGCGTCGCCGCCACCTTCGCGCTCATGGCCGGCGACTTCGTGAAGGCGTTCCAACCGATCGAGGCCCTGGTGGTCTCGCGCGAGGGCAACGAGATCTTCCTGGACGTGTCCGCCAGCGCCGGGGCCCAGGTCGGGCAGGAGTACACGGTGTTCCGCAAGGGCGACATGTTCCAGCACCCGTTGACCGGGCGTCCGCTGGGCTACTACGAGGAGATCCTGGGCCACGCGCAGATCGTGCGGGTGTACCCGAACTTCTCGGCCGCCGTCTACCTGCCGCTGCCGGATACCTCCCCGCCGCGCGCCTCGGACGGGGCGCGCATCAGCCGGGCGCGGATCAAGGTGGCCGTCACCCCGGTCTACGATCTCACCGCCAGCTCGGCCGATCTTCGCCGAGTCCCGTTCATGCTGGCTGCCGCGCTGCGCGGCTCCCAGCGGTTCCAGGTCGTGGATCCGCTCACGGTCAGTGACATGGTCGCGTCCGGTACCTTCAGCGTCGGCGAGATGCTGGCGCGTCCGGAGC
>Ga0310811_10012107_pt1 | contig 11190 bp, 11 predicted proteins | sample YCmetagenome_FD_207642 | JGI IMG/M metagenome (GOLD analysis project Ga0310811, IMG submission 207642) | Soil microbial communities from experimental microcosm in Duke University, North Carolina, United States - YC | ecosystem: Engineered > Artificial ecosystem > Soil microcosm > Unclassified ... | reverse complement strand
GGGCCTCGCGGTCGTCGCGCTCCAAGAGCGGGTTCTTTTCCAGTTCGGCTTCGCAATATTCGGCGAGTTCGATGTTCGACAGTTGCAGCAGCTTGATCGCCTGCTGCAATTGCGGCGTCATGACCAGCGATTGGCCCTGACGCAGTTCTAATCTTGGACCGACCCCCGCCATCGATGCCCTACAGTGAGAATTTCTCCCCGAGATAGACGCGCCGCACATCGCGGTCGCTGACGATCTCGGTGGGAGTGCCTTCCTTCAGCACCTTGCCGTCATGAAGAATGTAAGCGCGGTCGATCACATCCAGCGCGTCGCGCACATTGTGATCGGTGATCAAGACACCGATGCCGCGGTCCTTGAGATGCTTGACCAGGTCGCGAATTTCCCCGACCGCAATCGGGTCGATACCGGCAAAGGGCTCGTCGAGCAGAATGTAAGAGGGATGCGTCGCCAGGCAGCGCGCGATCTCGACCCGGCGGCGTTCGCCGCCCGACAGCGCCACCGAGGGCGTGTTGCGGATATGGGTGATGCCGAATTCCGCCAGCAGGGCTTCAACCTTGGCTTCCAGGCGGGCGCCATCGGGCTCCAGCAATTCAGCGGTGGCGCGGATATTCTGTTCGGCGGTGAGGCCGCGGAAGATCGAGGCTTCCTGCGGCAGGTAACCGATGCCCAGCCGCGCCCGGCGATACATGGGCAGCTTGGTGACGTCATGGCCGTCGACCTCGATTGAACCGGAGTCGACCGGGATCAGGCCGGTGATCATATAGAAGCAGGTGGTCTTGCCGGCGCCGTTGGGACCCAAAAGGCCGACCGCCTCGCCGCGCTTTAACGAAAGGCTAACGGAACGCACCACGGGGCGCTTGTTGAACGCCTTGCCGATGCGCGAAACCACAAGACCCTTGCCGCCCTCGACCAGGCGAAAGGTCTCATCGGCACTTTCCGCGCCGTTTTCCGTGCTTGCGTTGGGATTCAGATTTTCCATTGGCAAAAACCATGCCTGTTTGTGTTTAAGGAACTATGAAAACCGTTCATTTCCTCACTGGGAATTGGGCGTAAATACGGCCTGAACGCGCGTGGAGCCCTGCGTGCCGGTCTGGCCTTTGACTCCGCCGCCCAGCACTGCCTGGCCGGTCGCGAGATTCACGGTGAGCTGCGCCCCGCGCATCACGTCCTTGCCTTTTTTCAAAACCACGTTGCCGGTCAGCAAGACCGTGCGCGGGAGAACGGAATAGACTCCGTTGTCGCCGGTGGCAGTACCCGACTTGGGCGAATCCACCACCACGTTGCCGCTGGCCGTGACCTTGTCGGCCTTACCGTTGACGGTTGTCATCCGCACGGTGTTGGCGCGCATCTTCATGTCGCCCTGAACGACAACGACATTGCCCGACCAGGCGCCTGTCTTGCCATTGAGGTCGGCCTGGAAGCTGTCCGACGAGATGTTGATCGGCGCATTATTGTCGTGCTGGCTCAGAACAGGCTTGGCCGCCGGCGCCGCTGCGGGCTGAGCCGCCTGAAGGGTCGAGGGAAGCGCCAAAAGCGCGAGCAGAATTGCGGCCTGTTTCATTTCTTGGCTCCCGTAAGCGTCATGTGAACATGGCCATTCAAGGTGAGGATGTTGGTGGTGCGGTCTGCGTGGAACTCGTCGGCACGCAAGGTGCCGTCGGGTCCCTGCCCGGTCACCGGCTCATGGCCATGGACGATGCTTTGTTTCAGGTTGGCGGAGGCGCTGTTGGAATGCAGCTCATAGCCGGTGGCGGTAAAGACATCGATGCCGCCGCCAAGCTCCAGCTGGCCGGTATTCATGTCCACCATGCCGGTTTTGGCGCGGGCATTGATCCAGTTCTGTTTGTCGAGGGTCAGATCGGCTTCCAGGTTCGTCAGGCTGGCCTTTTTGGGATTGCTCGCGTCCTGGACCGCGGAGTCGGCGGTGATGACAAAGGGGTTGCCCTTGGCGTCGGCGCCGGCCAGCCGCGGCTTGACCATGGTGAGGTCGTTTTCGATGTGGCCGAGCCGCTCATAGGACACCTGCAGCTGCCGCGGCATGCGCTGGACGAAGAAGAAGGCCAGCACCGTGGCGATGATCAGGAAGGCGCCCAGCGACAACAGGCGCTTCATCAGCACGACATAGCGGGAATAACGCATCGCCTCCACCGCGGTGGTGCGGACCCGTGCCGACCAGTCAAAACCATGTGTGGGGCGCTCTGAGGACATGCTCATGCAATTCCTGCGCGCAGGCAGTCATGGATGTGGATCACCCCCTGTGGTTTTGCATCGCCTTCCGCCAGCACGAAAAGCTGGGTGATCTTCTTTTCCGTCATCAGTGCCAGCGCCTCGGCCGCCAGCTGATCGGGGCGGGCGATCTTGGGATCGGCGGTCATCACCTCCCGCGCATTGCGGTTTTCGATGCCTTCCGCATGGCGGCGGATATCGCCGTCGGTGACAATGCCGACCAGTCCGCCCTTTTCATCCACCACGCCGACACAGCCCAACCGGCCTGACGCCATGATCAAAAGCACTTCGCGCATGCCGGTCTCTTCGCGCGCCAGCGGCACGGCATCGCCGCTATGCATCAGGTCCGATACCCGGATCAGGGCGCGGCCCAGGCTGCCGCCGGGATGGAAATCGCGATACTGATCGGGGGAAAAGCCCTTGCGCTCCATCAGCGCCACCGCAAGGGCGTCACCCAGCGACAGCATCATGGTAGTCGAGGTGGTGGGCGCCAGGCCCATGGGACAGGCTTCGGGCGCGTGCGGCAGAAGCAGCCGCACATCCGCCGCCTTGATCAAAGTGGAATCCGGATTGGCGCCGATCGCGACAATGGGAATGCGATTGCGCTTGGCATAGGTGATCAGGTCGGACAATTCCGCCGTCTCACCGCCCCAGGACAGAAGCAGCAGCACGTCCTGGCGGGTGATGGCGCCCATATCGCCATGGCTGGCCTCGGCGGGATGGACGAAATAGGCGGGCGTGCCGGTAGAGGAGAAGGTGGCCGCGATCTTGCGCGCGACATGGCCCGACTTGCCCATGCCGCTGACGATGATCCGCCCCGTCTTATGATTTTCATGGGCAGCCAGCATCAGGCCCACCGCCCGGGTGAAATCGCCGTCCAGGGCGTCAGCCAGGCTGATCAGCGCCTCGCTGGCCGTGGCCAGCACCCGACGAGCCGCAGCCAGGTCGCCGGTCGCGGGCACGCTGTGCAGGGGAGCTTTGACAGGCGCCATGTAAGCCTTTGTTATTGAAACAAAATTTCAACAGCCAAGCCTAGCGGAGCCGGATTACGGAGCCGTTAAGCGAAATTCGTGCCAAATTTTCGCGCGAAATGGCGGCAATCGCAAGGCAGGCGGTTCCCGGGGGCAGTTTGGGTGCCGCTGACGCTCGCCCAAGCTCGCGGCGCTCGCTCCTTTCGCGTCCATACGCTGTCGCTATGGACCACTGGACCTGCTCACCCGCTTCACGGGCATCGAAGGCGCTTGGTCGCGCCTTCGATCTCTCAGTGCGCGAAGATGTCGACCTCTTCCCAACCGGCCAAGTCCAGTGCGGCGCGGCTAGGAAGAAAATCAAAACAAGCCTGCGCCAATTGGGTGCGACCCTCACGCGCCAGCATCTGGTCCAGCGTTGTCTTGAGCTGATGCAGATAGGCGACGTCATTGGCGGCATAAGCCAGTTGGCGCTCGCTCAATTCGCTGGCGCCCCAGTCCGAAGACTGCTGCTCCTTGGAGAGCTCCACATTCAGAAGCTCGCGCACCAGGTCCTTGAGGCCATGCTTGTCGGTGTAGGTGCGCACCAGCTTGGAGGCGATCTTGGTGCAATAGACCGGCTTGCAGTCCACTTTCAGATACTGCCGGAACATGGCGATGTCGAAGCGGGCGAAATGGAACAGCTTGGTCACGCTGGCATCGGCCAGCAGCGCCTTGAGGTTGGGCGCATCATACTGGCCGGCGGCAAACTGGACGGCGTGGCACACCCCGTCGCCGGACGACAATTGCGCCAGGCACAACCGGTCGCGCTGGGGATTGAGGCCCAGGGTCTCGGTATCGATGGCCACCAGGGACCCAAGCTTCAAGCCGTCGGGCAAATCGCCCTGATACAGTTTGATCTTCATGGGGCTCCAATAGCGCAGGCGGCGGTTAATTAATAGAGTGGCGCCATGACCCAAGGACAGATGTCCGAACAGATGTGGGATCAGGCAAGGTTCAAGCGGCAGACAGGACCGGCGGTCCTGCTGTCCTTTCTGCTGCATGGATTGCTTGTGCTGCTGGCGCTTTGGTACCTGGGCCAGCGGCCGGTCCTGACACAGACGCCGCTGCGCGCCCTGCCGGTGGATCTGGTGATCGGCGGCGGCCAAGGCCAGGCTTCTTCCGCGACACCAGCCGCCCGGCTGCAGGTGGCCCGGCCGCATCCGGAAAGCGCGCCGGTGCCGGAAGGCACCAATCCGCATGGGACCAAACAGCCGGAAGACGAATTGTCTGCCCGCCTCCGGGCGCTGGCGCAGTTGAAGACCCCCGATGCGGCCCTGCCCAATGCCGACAACACCACGATGCCGGGTGGCGGCAGTGGCGGCGATGACGGCGAAGGCAATTATGCGCTTAAGGACTTCATCCGCGCCCAGATCCTGCGGCGCTGGCTGCCCGATCTTTCCATTCCCGGCGCCCGCAACATGCCGGTCCTGATCCGCATACGCCTGCTCAAAAGCGGAGCGGTCGATGACGTGACCATCGTGGACCAGAAGCGCTTCCATGACGACAAGGCGTTCCACAATATGGCGCTGTCGGCGCGCGACGCCGCCCTGCTCGCTTCGCCGATCCAGGCCCCAGGCGTGCGCTATGAGAAGACCCAGACCGTGACGATCGATCTGGATCCGAAGGCTGTGCTGCGCTGACATGCCCAGTCCGCCTTTGACGCAAAGCGGACGTTGTTGAATAAATGTAGGCCTGCAGCTGGGAGCAACTTAAGGTGTCTTCCATCTCCGGTCTATTTCTGACCTGGCGAACGATTCTTCGGCGGAATTTTTCGGCCTTCTTCTCGATGAGGGCTAAATGCGAAAGTTGGTCATCGCATTTCAGCAATAGAGGGGCGTCGGAACTCTTACGGCCACATTTTCGCCGCGCTAACGCATCGAAAGTTCCGTCTTTGTCAGCGCGACTCTAATCGGTATGGTTGACGGCCCCCTCTTGCCCGAGATCGCGAAGTGCCCAAGGAGTCCGATTCTATTTCCAATAGCGGCGAGGCGGGCCGTCATAGCCCCTCATTTTCTGATGTCTTGTTCCAAAACGAACGAGCTATGTGGTGGGCGGAATTTGATAGCGTTGGTGAAGATGCAGTTCGCAGCTATGTCCAGCGCACTTCATATCCCCCAACTGGGATGGAGGCCGCGCGCCAATGGCTTGCAGAGCGCGAAGTTCCGCCATCGCATGTGGATGAGAAGTCTATAAGGCCGCTTGCGGATCAGCCCGAGAGAACTGCACCTGAGTTCCCAAAGAGCGTATCGGAAGACTTGGCCAGCAGGGTCGATGCCAACAGTCGTGCCATTGCTGAGGTCGCTGCAAATGCAAAAAAAACCGCTCGAACAATGGTCTTCATTGGAATGGCAGCGTCTCTTCTCGCCCTGTGCGCAATCGTGATGGTGCTCGCGTCTTCGCGGCAAGTCGCGCCAAACACCAAACAGGCCTCCGTGCAACCATCCCGTCCGAAGCAGCCCGTAGTGCGCCCCCAGCCCCCCGCAATGCCCGCCGCGGAAACGGACCAAACCTCGGCAATCCCGCCAGAAAATACCCAGAAGGAGCATTCGTCCACCGCAGCCCCGATCAATTCCCCCAATTTTAGACTGGAAGGCCAATCTGTGGCCGAAGCCTTGGCGCTGATCGCAGACAGGGTGGCTGGCGAAGGGACAATCAATTTTGCGGCGCTGGTTCAGGATATGGCCACCGGCCGCGACCATACCGAGCAACTTTCATACAAAGCCAGCAACGTGACCATTGATCCAAATCGATGTCAGATGGGGTACCGCTGGCATGTCGAACGGAATGGGGCAGTGTCCGATCAAGATCGCACGGTCGAACTTCGCCTTGCCAAGAGCATAAGCGTGACATCGATTGATGCTGAGCCCAACCATCGTTTTGTCATGCATGCTGACCCAAAGGTCTATGTTGTGCACATTGCGCGGTGGGACAACTCGTCAGGGGACCATTTATATTTCCATGAAGCAGACATGGCCGCACGGGTGGCCACGGCCACCAGGCGTGCAGTGGAATTGTGTGACAATGGAAAGCAACAATTCCAGCGTCGGTAGCCAGGAGTGAGCACAATTACAGTCGGCTGAGCGATGCGTCAGGGCAGATCCCGCGCCACGCGAAATCCGGACAGGGTGGAGTAATCATACTCCTGGTCGGCGCCGCTCTGGGACGCGCCCACCCGCGCCGCGCTGCGCACAAAGATCGGCACATTGTTCCAGGCGCCGCCGCGAACGACACGCCTGATGCAGAAACTGTCCGTCCAGGCTCGGCCATCGGCCGGTGCGCCGACATAACTGGGATGCCAGCAATCCGCCGTCCATTCCCAGGCATTGCCCAGCATGCCGGCCAGGCCGAAGCCGTTGGGCGCGAAGGCATCGACGGGCGCGAGCAGTTGATTGTCCCACTTGCTGCCGCAGCCATTGCAGTTGGCGTAGCCGCCACCGACTTCCTCGCCCCACCAGCGCGCGGTACGGGTGCCGGCGCGGGCGGCATATTCCCATTCCGCCTCGCTGGGCAGACGATAAGGATTGCGGTTGCCGATTTCGGGACGGGCCAGACGGGCGCGTGCGTTGATCCAGGCGATGAAGGCCTCCGCGTCTTTCCAGTCCAGGCAGACGGCGGGCCAGCGCGGCGGCTCGACATCGGTGGGGGTGGCGGCCTGGCCGCGATGAAGCTGCCGCCAACCCAATCCCAGCAGCGGATTGCAGGGCTGGGGCTGATAGCCGGTGGCATTGAGAAAAGAGAGGAATTGCTTGCTGGTGACGGGATATTTGCTCAAGGCGAAAGCCTTGATCGTCACTGCATGCTGGGGGCCTTCGGAATCAAAACGGCCCGGCTCATGCGCCGGACTGCCCATCAGGAATTTTCCGGCCGGAATGGCCACCATGTCGAGACATTCCGGGCATTCCTTGAAACCACGATCCGGATCGTCCTTCGGTACCGCCTGGCCCTGCAAAAGAAGCGCGGCGGCCAGGACTGCCAGAATCGCAGGGACACATGGTTTCATGGCCCCATCAAAGCAGGAACGGCGGGCCGTGCAACCCGTTTCGGTTTTAAGGAAAGGCCAAGAAAGGCCAAGAAAGTGAAGTCCCATGATCCGAAAGCTGGCTTCCGGCAAATACCGTCTCTATTCCCGCAAGAAAAACCCCAAGACCGGCAAGCGCCGCAATCTCGGAACGTTCAACGGCCTTGCCGCGGCGCAAAAACATGAGCGCGACGTCCAGTATTTCAAACGTCACTAGAAGCCGTTTCATCTTTGCCGTATCAGGGCAGGATGAACATCCTGATCGCCTGCGACTCCTTCAAAGATGCCCTGCCCGCCGATGCCGTCTGCCGCGCCATCGCGGCGGGATTACTGAAAAGCCATCCCAATGCCGTGATCACGGAAATGCCGCTGTCAGATGGGGGCGAAGGCTTGCTGGACGTGCTGCGCGGCCCCCTGGCCCTGCACTGGGTCGATGCGCAGGTTTGCGATCCGTTGGGCCGCCCGATCAACGGGCGCTATGGGCTTTCCGCCGACCGCAAGACCTGTGTGGTGGAAATGGCGGAAGCCAGCGGATTGCAGCGCCTGACCCTGGCGGAGCGTGACCCGCGGCTGACCTCGACCTTCGGCACCGGCCAATTGCTGGCCGATGCGCACGAGCGAGGCGCCACGCGCGCCATCTTGGCGATCGGCGGCAGCGCCACCAATGATGCAGGGATTGGCGCGGCGGTGGCGCTGGGCTGGGGCTTTCTTGATGAGCATGGAAAGGGCCTGCCGCCGGATGGCGGCCATCTCAAGGACATCGCCAGGCTCGTGCCGGCGCCTGCGCCATTCGAAGACATGGAAGTGTTGTGCGACGTCACCAATCCCTTGTTCGGACCCAATGGCGCGGCCTGGATCTATGGCCGGCAGAAAGGCGGCAGCGATGATGTCCTGGCCGATCTGGACGATGGCCTGAAGCATCTGGCGTCGGTGGTGAAAGCGCAGCTCGGCCGTGATGTGGCGGATTTGCCCGGCGCAGGCGCGGCGGGCGGATTGGGCTATGGCGCCGTCGCGTTCCTGGGGGCGCGGCTGCGGCGCGGGATCGAGATCGTGCTGGACCTGACCGGCTTTGACGCCGCCGCGCGCCAGGCCGACTTGATCATCACCGGCGAAGGCCATCTCGATGGCCAGAGCGCGCAGGGAAAACTGATCCAGGGCCTTTGCGGACGCAGCGGCACAACACCGGTGATTGCAATGTGCGGCAAGCTCTCAGCCGGACCGGAGCAGATCAAGACCATCGGTCTCAAAACGGCGTACTGCATCAACAAGGAAGAACGACCGCTGGCCGAGATGCTGGCCAACACCGCCACCAATCTGGAAAAAACCGCCGCCAGCTTGAGCCTTTAGCATCGCGCCATTCTTTATGGCGGTAACATTACCGTTTTTTTGATCGCCATTAACGCTTGCCCTCCACCATAGGCCGCGTCGGAGGAGCAGATGGGTATTTTCAAGCCGGTATCTTTCTGGGCGCTCATTGGAGCGATTGCCTCCTATCTGCTGCAGCTTTCGCCCATACCGGGCGTCTTCCTGATGATGATGGGCGGGCCGCTCCTGACCGGCCTGCTGATTGACGTTTTCTTTGTGGCCTTGCTGATCGAAGCGCTGACGGGCCGCATGCCGCGCATTCTGGCGGTCGTACCGTTGTTGGCTGCCGGCGCCTATTATGCTGTGTTGCTGCAGCAGACCTTGGCGATCCATGCCCGCGATGCTGAGCTTCGGGCCGCCAATCCGCGCCCCGGCAGCGTGACCTTCGATCCGGCCCATATGTCGCTGGTGGATGACGCGGCCTACACGATCGCGCACCGCTACGCCGTGGCCAGAGCTTACAAGCCGGATGCTTCACAGGCGGAAGGCCACTTCGTTTATCTGCTGGTCCCTCGTCCACAATGCGACGCCATTCGCGAGGACAGCCAGTTCAGAATCCGCAAGACCTATGGCGCCGGCGTTGGAATGGCCGGGCATTTCCGCACGATATGCGAATTGCAATTTCCCCATCGTCCTTCCGGCAAAGTCCTGAAAATTGAACGCACCGGCGATGGCCGCAGCTTGCGCGATGGACAGGATAGCGAGACGACTACCGAATTCCGGTCGGATGGCGTGCTGAATGCGCGTTTCAAGGTCGTGACGACAAGCCGTCTGGCCTGGCTTCCCCTGTTTATGGCCGGCTGCGCCCTGAGCGACGGCTCCTCTTCCTGGGTCTGCTTCAGGGACTTCTACAGGACCCGGGTGACATTGGGCACGGGCTCCTTCGGATCCGAGGAAACAGCGCCGGAGCGGATCGTGCTGGGACTCCGAGACTATACCGATCATGAGCTCGATAACTTCGCCGGTTACCCCGAAAATGAGGACCTGATCGCGCGCGCCACAGGAATGGCGAAGGAAGTCCAGAAGGAAGTGTTCCAGACCCTGGAAAAAGCCCTGGCCGATAAAGATACGCCGTTGCCCGACGGCATGGGCCGCTCCCTCGCCTTGGAGCCCGAGCGGCTGACGCCGCATGCCAAAGCCATGGCAGACCAGTTTGACACTGTGGTGCGCGACAATGCGGACGTAATCTTGAAATGTGCGCAGGCGGCCAGACCGGACATGCCGGCCGATCAGTTCAAGGGCGGCGCGGCGTGGGCGCACGCCGTCAAATATGCCGGCCAGGAAGCAAGCTTTTGGGCCTGCTGGAAAGCGCGCCCCCAGCATGCCGGCGACGGCGCATTGCTGAACAGCCTGGCCGGCGGTCTGGCCGCGCTGCCGGCCAAGGATTTTGACCCATTTGCGTCGCGCCTATGGGATGCGTTGCACCAGGTGGGGCCGGGCGGTGAATATCTGCCGGACAACTATCCCCTGTTATACATCCGTAGCGCCGCCCCGGATGCGGCTGCCCGCTTGAAGGACGACTACCGGGCCAACCGCTTCCGGCCCACCAAAGTAAAAACCTTCGCCCTGGCGATATGCCGCGCCGGTACCGCCGACGCAGAAACCATGGCGATGCTGAAGAGCGATTTCACCAATACGCGCAGCCCGGAGGACCGCCAGGCCCTGGCCGTGACCCTGCTCAAGCTTGGCGAGAAGGATTTTGTGCGCGCCAACGGTCAGGCCCTGCGCAGGGAGGATCAACCCTGGCTGCAAATGCTGTTGGACGGGAAGGGTTGGAATAAAGTGGGCCCCAACAACTGCATGCCGATCGATGGCCTGAATTGGGGCAGCTTCACACCGGCGGTGATGAGGCCCATCCTGGTCAATGACATCCGCGATGGCTGGATCGTGCGCCGCTGATCTTCAAAGCGCCAACAGATTGCTGTCTTCCATTGTGCCAGGGTGGAAGGCCGCATCGACCCTCATGTCCAGCACCATCGGGTGATGGTCCGACGGCCCCTTGTCCAGTACTTCGGTGGCCGAACAGGCCAGGCCGCGGGCGATACAGCGGTCCAGCCTCAGTCGGAGGATATTGCCGGCGCGATGGGTATGACGGCGTGGCCCGATATCCGAAAAGCCCTGGAACCCAACCGGCCCCACCGCATTGAAATCGCCGATGATGGCGGCCGGCCCCTCCATCTGCTCCATGATGTGGCGGAGTTGAAAGCGGTTGAGGAACTGGCCATGGCTCAGATGCACATTGGCGATGGTGATGCCCTGGAAGGAAACGATCTGCGCCAGCCGGGGCGGCACCCGCCCCGGCAGAATGGAATAAGGAAGCCGTATGGCGGTGGATTGGGGAAAAGGATGCGGGCTCCAGGCCGCCAGGCCGTAGATGCGCGATTGCATGGGATGGCGGAAGAAATGCCCGCCCACCAGCGAAGGCAGGGAGACGATTTCCTCCGTGCATTCCTGCAGCAACAGCAGATCGGGGTGATGGCCTTGCACCAGCTTGGCCACGTCTTCGACCCCTGCCCCCACCCGGCGAAGAAGATTCCAACTGATCACCCGAAGGCGGCGGTCGCTGGAAT
>Ga0310811_10012105_pt1 | contig 11193 bp, 6 predicted proteins | sample YCmetagenome_FD_207642 | JGI IMG/M metagenome (GOLD analysis project Ga0310811, IMG submission 207642) | Soil microbial communities from experimental microcosm in Duke University, North Carolina, United States - YC | ecosystem: Engineered > Artificial ecosystem > Soil microcosm > Unclassified ... | reverse complement strand
CGAAATATGGCGTCAGCCCATTCGCCGCTTTGCGGTGGAGCGCGTTAGCATAGGCATTTAGTTCGTCGCGGCGAAGCCGAAGCCGATTGTTGAGAGTCACCCATTGGGCGCTCGTATCCTTGCTCTGGTGCTCCCAGGACCGCTTGAGCTGCGAAAAGAAGTGTCGTCTGTCGGCTTTACTCGAGTGTAATTCGAGGCAGTGGTCGCCAAGGCCATGCTCGCGCAATCGACGGTGAACGACATCGAGCGCAGCGGTCTTCTCCGCGACGAACAGAACAGTCTTGCGGGCTGCAAGACAGCTCGCAATCATGTTGGCGATGGTCTGGCTTTTTCCCGTGCCTGGCGGACCGATGATGACGAAATCTCGGCCTTGCGTTGCCGCAAGCGCTGCCACAATTTGCGATGAGTCCGCGGGCAGCGGCATGATGATCTCGGTTGTCGTCGGTAGACAGTCGATGTCACGCTCGTCGACGAAGCGCTGCTCCGCGCCGGGGAAGGCATGTTCCGGGTTGTCGATGAGGTGCTTGACGACGCGGTTTTGGCGCAGAGCGTCGGTCCGCTCCGACAGGTCTTTCCACATCAGGTATTTGGCGAACGAGAATGTCGACAAGAAAATGTCATCGACAACTTCAAAGCCCGGATAATCCCGTACCGCGCGGCGCATGCTTTCCAGCACTTGGGGTACATCGACGCCGCTGCCATCCTTCGGTAAGCCTTCGTGAAAGTCAGGCAATGTTAGATCGAATTCGAGCTTGAGGAACTGCAGCAAGGTCGAGTTAATGCGCGGCTCGTCCTCATGAAACCGCAACCGAAAGCGTTCGGAGGCGCCGGTGCGATCGAGCTTGACAGGTAGGAGGAGCAGCGGTGCGCGATAGACTTTTTCATCCTCCGGCTTTTTCTTCCAACGGAGGACGCCGGCGACGAGATAGAGCGTATTGGTGCCGCCCTCGGCCAGATCACTCTTCGTTTGTCGGAAAAGTCCGATGAGCCGGTCGGCCAGTTCGCGCGGCTCTAGGAGTGATGAGAGTTCATCTCGCTGCAGGGCTTCGGCTGCGAAGCCGCGATGTAAATCTTGACCGCGCACCTCGCGGTGCAGAGCCGTGTCGCGCTCGCCAAGCGGATTTTGCTCGGGCAGCGAAATGATTTTAACCGCCGCGCCTTCGGCCAGCCGGTCTTCGAGGTAATCGATGTCGGTGCAGAGAAATGACACCGTCCGCTTGTTCTCGGAAAAGTTCAAAAGCCGATTGCGTAGCCCGAGATCGAGCAAGCGATTTTGCCATCGGGCGATGCGGCCGGCGGCGGTGGTCGGCTTTTCTTCGGCTTTGTCTGCCGGCATCTCGAAATCGGGCGAGGCGGGCAGGCCGATATCGGGAGACTCACCGGCGTCGCTGTCTTCCGCGTTCTCCGATGCATCGTGTGACGCCAGCGGCATGATCCCCGACGAGCGCGACCGCGCTACATCGATCGCGCTGACGAAGCGTTGTGGCGATTCGTCGCTGAGCTTCTCCGCGCCGAGCTTGACCGCCTGTTGAAAGGTGAGCGGCGGACGGTGCGTGACGCCCGTTGTCTCAAATGCGATTAGTTCGCGCGCAGCAATCGCCTTCCGCAGCTCCGTAATGTCTGTTTCCTGCGTCTTCGGCAGCGTGCGTTTGACGAGCCAGACGGCCGCGATGGCATGGCCATGGAGCATGACCACGACAGAGTTTAAGCCGGCGGCTTCCAACGCGGCAGCGAACAGCACACTGGTATCGAGGCAGGTCGCGAGGCCATTATCGACGATAGAATTTGGCCTGCGGATTTTTTGGCCGTTCTTCTCGAAGCTTGCCGGTGGCTGCGCGTAGTGCACACCCAAACCCGCAATCGCCGCATAGATCGACGCGGTCAACATGTAGGCCCGCTTCGGATCGTTGCTCTGGTAGCCGTCGAGCGCGGATGAATGGCCGTAGGCCGCAAGCTTCTCCGCAGCAGATCGTAGCACCCGGACAATCGCGGGATCGTTGGGCATGACAAACGCGGGTAGAAGCTGACCCATATCAGCCACGCCGCCCCATTCGTCGCGTGCAAGCAAACGCACATGCGCAATCGTCTCGGCGAGCAACTTGTCGCCCTTGATGAGACGCAACGTGATGTCGCCCCGCTCGGCCTCAGTCAGTCCAGCAAGATAGGCGGCGTCGAGATCGATACGTCGGTCCGACAGAACGACGTCATCACCGGCGTTTATGCGGTCAATCTTCCAGGTTTTGGCGCGCAGAAAGGCAGGACTGGCCGTCAGTTGGAGTTGAACGTCCTGGACCAGCTCGCTCGTTCCATTCTCAACCCGGATCGATCGGACGACCGGAATCGAATTCTGGTGCGATGCGAAAGTGAACGTGCTGGCGAGATTGGCATTAATTCGAATAAACGCCGACGCACTTTCGTCCGGGCCGGACGCTTCGATCTCAATGTTGTCCATGTCCCCCAACCCACTCACTGGCATAAGCTATTTTCGATATTCCGGACTTGATCGCAAGGGCCTTTTCTACTTACAAGGGTTAATAGGGGCTAGGACACGCCACAGGGCTTGATTGGGGCAGTTTAGCCGCAAACAGCGACTGGCGACGTGGGGGGAGGGGCGATGCGCTTCAGTTTCATTCACGCGGCCGATCTTCACATCGATAGTCCGCTTATCGGCCTTAGCTTCAAAGATCAGGCGGTGGCCGCGCGGTTTTCTCAGGCCGGCCGGCGCGCCGTTGAAGCGCTCGTCAACGAAGTGATCACGAGCAAGGCGGCTTTTCTCATCATCGCGGGCGACGTCTTTGATGGCGACTGGAAGGACGTCGCGACTGGACTATTCTTCGTCCGCGCAATTAGCGAGCTGCACCGTCAGGGAATTCCGGCCTTCATGGTGCGGGGCAACCACGACGCCGACAGCCTTATGTCGCGCGATTTGCCTTATCCGGATTCGGTGAAGCAGTTCAGTTCCGGCAAGGCGGAGACGTTTACGCTGGAAGACTACAAGGTGGCGCTGCACGGTCGCAGCTTTCCGACGCGCCTGATAACTGCCGATTTCGTCAGCGCATACCCCATGCGCCGCGATGGTTGGCTCAACATCGGCGTGCTTCATACCTCGCTTGACGGAAGCCGCGGTCACGAGGGCTACGCGCCATGCACGGTCGATGACCTCAAGCGTTACGGTTACGACTACTGGGCGCTCGGTCATGTCCATGCGGCCGAAATCATCAGCCGCGACCCGTGGATTGTGTTTCCAGGCAATCTGCAGGGCCGAAATCCGCGTGAGACCGGCGCTAAAGGCGCGGTGCGGGTAACGGTCGAAGATGGCCGCATCGTCGACGTCACACCGTTAGTCCTGGACGGTGCGCGCTGGAATCATCTCTCAGTCGACGTCTCGGACGGCGCCACTGAAAGGGACATGTTCGATCGCATAAAGTCGGCGCTCGAAGCCGCGCAGGTGGAGAGTGGTGGCCGTCCGCTGGCCGCGCGCATCACCCTAACGGGAACGACGCCACTGCACAATAAATTGATCGCGCAACATGATGAGCTGCTCGACGAACTTCGCGCGGCTGGTTTTCAGGCCGCATCCGACTGCTGGGTCGAGCAGGTCAAGATCAAGACGTCCGCGCCTGCGCTAACAGCATTCCGGGCGACCGACGCCGAGAGTATCGACGTCGAGGACCTGTTATCTGCCGCCGCGACGGACCAGCAATTTGCGGCCGAACTGACCAACTTGGTAACGACAGTCGCCGACAAAATGCCAAAGGATCTACGCGATGAGTTTATACAATCGGAAGCCGTAACGACGTTGGCCGCCGACGCGCGCGCAATGCTTCTTGGGCGCCTGTCATGAGGATCGATCATCTTCACCTGGAGCGATACGGCATCTTCTCCGACAGAAAGCTGTCATTCGATCCGGAGGCGGTGCTGCACATTGTTCTCGGCGCGAATGAGTCTGGGAAGACCTCGGCGCTGTCCGCGATTGGTGATTTTATTTTTGGTTTTGGCGGACGGACCACCTATGACTTCAAGCACGACAGCAAGTTGCTACGCATTGGAGGAGGCTTGCGCCATTCCAATGGCCGTACCGTAATCGCACGGCGGCGCAAAGGTAACAAAAACACACTAATTGGCGAGAATGACGAGCCACTACCGGACGATCTGTTTGATCCCTTCACGGTCGGAATTACGCGCGATATCTTCCTCCGTGAGTTCGGCCTGACCGCGGAGGCGTTGCGCATCGGCGGTGGCGAATTGCTCAATGCGGGCGGCAGACTCGCTGAGACTCTCGCGGCGAGTTCCGCCGGCATGAGCGCGCTGTCAGGATTGACGGCGCAGTTCAGATCCGAGGCCGACGCGCTTTTCACGCCAAAGAGATCCAGCGGTAAACCGTTCTATACGGCGGCGGACCGCCGTGACGAGGCCGACCAGAAGCTGCGCAATGCGGTCGTAACGCGCGATGCCATCAAACAAGCCGGTGAAGCGTTCGATTCTGCCTCGCGCCATCTCGACACGTTGAACGAACAGCATGACGTCCTTGGAAAATCCTTGGCACTTCGCCAGCGCGCACTGCGTGTTCGGCAGATCCTTTCTCGCCTCGACAGCCTCGAAGACGAACTGTCGGCGTCCGCCGATGTGGGCGACGCGTCCGAACGCCAGATGGTTGAGTGGCGCAAAGCTCTTGTGCGGCTTGAAGAACACCGGCGGCAAATCGCCGTGCTTGATGAGGCCGATGCCAAGGATGCCGCTGAACGGGAGACCCTTTCGGTCGATGAGGGGCTGCTGTCGGAAGGCACGGCGATCGACGCCCTCCGTGTGCGCCTTGGTGCGGTCCGCAAGGCTGCGGAGGATCTCTTGCGTCGCCGTCAGGCGCGCGATGCCGCCGTGGCGTCGCTCAATGAAGCGGCAAGGATGCTCGCACTGCCAGCGCACACCGATGTTCTAACAACGCTGCCAAGTACGATGGCCCTGGCGCAGGCGCGCGATCTGATCGACAAACGCAAAAGCGCCGAACTCGCATTCACCGAGGCGGATAGGCGGTGCGCCAGACTTCAGAAGGAGCGTGACGAACACACGGCGCAGGACCAGAACGCTCATCTCAAGGACATTGATCAATTGCGCCAGCGCTTCGAGGCAATCGGCGATGTCGCAGCGCAGGCGGAGCGACTGCTGCGCGAGCATGCGGCGCTCGCTATCGAGGCCGACTCCATCGCCGCGGGCTCGTTAGCATTGACGCCATCGGCAGGCGCCTTAGAAAGCCTTCGCAGCCTGCCCATTCCCGACGCAGCTGTTATTGCGTCCTATGCGGAAAAGTACGCGAGAATCGGCGATGATCTGAGCGCGGCGGAAAGCGCCGTTGCCGCAGGCGTCAAGGCCATTGCGGCGGACGAAGCGGAGTTGGCGCGCCTGTCACGCGAAGGCGCGACAGTGACGCGCGATGATTTGTTGCGCGCCCGGCTGGTGCGCGATGACGCCTTCACCGAACTCAAGGCGGGCCTCAACGGAACTCCTGAACAACGTGCGTTGCATCTCGATAGCCTCTCGCGTTCGTTGCAGACGATCGACACAGTCACCGATCGGCTGCTCGACGATACGCAGCGGGCGACGCGCCTCGCCGACGTCCGATCGCGGCTCCAGGAAAGCCGCCGCGCGGGTGAAGCACTGGTGACATCGCGCGATTACCTAAGATCTAATCAGAGTGTCCTCGATGCGGAGTGGCATCAACATTGGGCGTCGAGCGGCGTGACGCCGGACGCTCCGCAAGCCATGCTCAGATGGCGCGAGAAGGTGGAAGCACTGATCGGTCGCCTCAATGCCTGCGATGCTAGGAAGACCGAGATTGCCGCTCTCGATGCCAGCCTCGTGGCGAGCAAGAGGGCAATTGTTGTATTTCTGGAGAGTGCCGGCCGCATTGCCGATGTCGCGTTGCCGCCGGAAGTGCTGTTTCGGGAAGCCAAGATGAGGCTCGACCAATTGGTGGACGCTTGGACTGAGGCGCGTACACGCTCCGGGGCAAAGGCGCGTATTGAGCGGGATCTCGTAGAGGCGGAGGCGGCAAGAGCTTCCACGCAGAAACTGCTGGCGCTGTATGCCTCGCAGTGGCCGGCGGCGATGACCGGTATAGGCCTTGGTTCTGGCACAACGGCCGTTGAGGCCGACGCGGCCATGGCAGTCTGGCAGACGGTTCCGCAGATCAAGGGTAGCTTCGAGCGCGAGGACCGAAGCGTTAGGTCGATAGAAAGCGATATCAGCGCCTTCAACGAAGAGGTTTTCGACATCGTGGACCGCGTTGCGCCGCACTTGCGAAGTGCTACGGGCGAGGAAAGCCTGGACCATCTCGTAGCCGCACTCGACAAGGCGCGGAGGAGTTCTGAGGGCTGCCAGCGGCTCGAAAGAGCAGCCATTCAACGCTCAACCAAGCGCCTCTCATTGATCGAGGATATTGAAGCAGCGAATGTCACGCTGACCGACGCCTGCAAATCTGTCGCCGCCGCCGGCGTTGCGGATCTACCGGTCGCCCTCGACCGGATTGTAGTCCGGCAAGGCTTGGTGAACGAACAGGCCAAGCTGCGGCGGGAATTGCCTGGCATCGCTGATGGACTAGACGAAGCGGTGCTGCGGCAGGAGCGAGTGGGGCTAGATCTTGATCTGCTGCCATCTCATATCGAGCGTGACACTTTGCAACAGCGTCAGTTGCTTGCCGAAATTGAGGGCGCCTCCGCGGACAAATACCAAAAGAAAGCGAACCTCGATGCTTTGACCGCGGGACGAAACGCCGAAGCCGCTGCCGCAGAACGTGCGGCGGCTAATGCTGACATCTTGTCCATCGCCGAATCCTGGCTCAGGCGGGCAGCCGCGGCTCGACTCGGCGCGCTAGCCATCGAACGCCATCGTTCGAAGGTTCAGGACCCGCTTGTCGCGCTGGCTGGATCGCTTTTTTCTGAGGCGACAAACCGAGCTTTTGCCGGACTTTCCATTGATTATGATGATGACGATCAACCGACATTGGTCGCTCGGCGGTCTTCCGGCGAGACCGTCGCTGTTGACGGGATGAGCGAAGGCACTCGGGATCAACTTTTCCTGTCACTGCGCCTAGCTCTGCTGGCGCAACGAACCTCAGAACCCATGCCGTTCATCGGCGATGATCTGCTGACCAGCTTTGACGAGGAGCGCACCGGCGCGACGCTGAGACTTCTAGCGGCGGCGGGCCAAAGGCATCAGATAATCTTATTTACGCACCACAGGCATGTTGCCGAGATGGGAAAGTCGATCGCAGAGCACAAGATCGATCTAATTGAGTTATAAATTCAGTCGAGAAGATGAGGAGTCCCCTGCTTTCGTCCGTCATATTAGCTATTACAGAAACGCAGAAGTCGCCTGATTTCGACGGATGAAGGGTAAAAATGTGCGCGAGATGTTCCATAATGGACGGTACGCGGCATCAATTAGAGAAGCCCGTGGAAGCCAATCGGCATTGCTCAAACCAGCTTAGATTGATCGGCCCATTCAATTCGGCGAGACTTAGCCCAATAGACGGGTCACCCGCCAAAGCAGCCCAGGTTACTCTTGGGCTTAGAAATGCGAGTCGGATCCGATTGCGGATTACCTTCGGATGGACGCCCGCAGCGGTAGCCAAGGCCTCAACCGACTCGTGCGTGCCAGTTGATAGTAGCTCAAGCCAAACGTGAGCGCGGGCAATAGCCCGCACCAGTGCCGCGTCAGGCGTGCCGCACGTCACAGTGTCGCCTTCGACTTCGGCAGCGTTTGAGTTCCGTTTGAACCAGGAGAATTCAAGGTGGCCGGCCGAAAGGTCCGGCGCCATGCTGATAGTCGCGCGTTCGCTGTGTATGACGATTCGTTCGACAGAGCGCTCAACCAGCTCGCGGGGCGTAAGACCAGCCAGTCTGGTATCATCCCCGAGGGTGTTTCTGAGCGACAATAGTACGGTTTGCTCAATGGCCGAAGCCGAGATGCGGCTGACGGATCCGGCTCGTTCTTTCCGTCCCTTGAGAAGGCTCGAGCTGACGTAGAACGGGTAGCGGACACCGTTCTTGACGGAATAACTGGGGCTCATCCGGTTGCCACGGTCATCATAGATGAGGCCCGTCAGGAGCGCGCCGGTCTGCTGCCTTCGCCCAACGCGTCCTTCAGTGTTGGTTCGGAGTAGCTCCTGGACCGCCTCGAACGTGCTGCGCTCGATGATCGGTTCGTGCTCGCCCGGAAACCATTTGCCTCCGTGGCCGGTCTCGCCGAGGTACGTTCGGTTCTTCAGGAGATAGGCGAGGGGACCGTAGGTGAACGGCACGCCGCCCGACAGTCGCTCTTTGATCGGTCGGCGCTTGGTGACGATGCCTCTTGCGTTGACTTCGTCGATGACCTTCTGGAAGGACTTGAGCGCCAGGTATCGCTCGAAGATCAGCCGAACGGTCTTGGCTTCGGCCGGATTGACGACGAGACGCTTATCCTTGGTGTCATAGCCCAGTGGCACGCTACCGCCCGTCCATTTCCCCTTCTTGCGGGAGGCCGCGATCTTGTCCCTGACCCTTTCCGAGGCGAGCTCCCGTTCGAACTGAGCGAAGGACAGCAGCACGTTGAGAGTGAGCCGACCCATCGACGTGGTCGTATTGAACTGCTGGGTGATGGCGACGAATGATACCGATCTGGCGTCGAACACCTCCACCAGCTTGGCGAAGTCAGCCAGGGAGCGTGTCAGGCGGTCGATCTTATAGACGACGACGACGTCGATCCTTCCGGCCTCGATGTCCTTTAGCAGCGTCTGGACGCCGGGGCGTTCGAGGTTCCCCCCGGAGTAGGCTGGGTCGTCGTAGCGCTCGGGCAGGGCATGCCAGCCCTCGGACGCCTGCGACTTGATGTAGGCCTCGCAGGCCTCGCGCTGGGCGTCGAGCGAATTGAACTCCAGCTCCAGGCCGTGATCCGTCGATTTGCGAGTGTAGATGGCGCAGCGCAGGCGCTTGTTCGGGTCGCCGGCCATGGTCACTCCTTCTCGGTACGCAGGCCGAAGAACCGTGGTCCGTTCCAGCGGGTGCCGGTGATCTGGCGGGCGATGACCGAGAGGCTGCCGTAGGTCTTGGTCTCGTAACCAAAGCCCTCGTCCAGCACCGTGACGCGGTGGCTGTGACCCTTCCATTTCCGGACCAGAACCGCGCCGGCCTTGATCCGACGCGGGAGCACAATCTTGCCTGGGGTCTTGCGCATCTGCGCCTTCAACTGCTGCAGGAGCCGTGCTGTCGCCCGGTCGAGTCCGCCGTAGGCGTCCTCCTGGATGCGATAGGCGATGCTCCGCCGTAGTAGGTCGGGTCCGAAGGCCCCGGGCGGTTCGGACTTGAGCAGTGCGCGCCAGCGCGCACGTAATTCAACGATGGGCATCGAGGGGAGGCGGTCGAGCTCCGCCTCGACTTGCGGGTTGGTCCCGAGTTGCATCACCGAGCCTTCCGCGTGGCGGCTTTCGCACACTTGCCCGCATTGCCGGTTCCGACGCGATAAGCTAGGCAGACGTCGAGACCATCGGACATTGATGTCGAGCAAAAATTGGGTCCGGAGCGTGCGGGCGCCGGGAGCGGGTCCCGAGGCATGCGAACCCTGCTTGCCAGCAACACGGAGCTGCTGGGCGCGCGCGAGGACAACTCCGAGTCGGTCGTGATCAGTGCTGTTGACATGGCGGCGGTTCCTTTCGCCACCACACATGCTCCGTCGTGCGGGCAAGTCGAGCAGATTTCGAGCAATGTTCTGGCTGATGTAGCCGTAAGTCGATCATCTCTGATCGTTAAGCGCGCCGCGCTCGCGGATGCAAATTAGTGGTTTCGTATAACTAGCAGCTCGCAGCTGCGAGAAACCTCCAGACGATCAATTTGACCGCACCTAGGTGCCGCATTGCTTTACCAGAGTTTCGTGATCGTCGTTCAGTGTTGCTTTTACTTGGACGGGTCACTCTCCTCACGTCGCCCCGATCATTCTTGATCTTCAGGCGAGTTCCTTCCGGGCCTGCCGTCTGTCAGCGGAAAGTTGGAGCCCGGATCGTTACAGCCCCAGTCTGGTCGGATAATCCGCACAGTCACGCGCGACTCACGGATTTGTTCGGCCATGGGGCGCTCATCGAGCTCCCCCAGTGAAAATAAGTTCGCGGCTTCTAGTAGTTTGCACATGTCAATGAATGACTTTGATCTGCCATGAAGCGCTTCATGCGCACTCTTGGCGAGAATCGCAATCAGCATTGGGATCTTGCGGGATTTTCCGTTCTCGCGCACCTCTACCAAGGCCGTCATCCGTTTTCGAACTAAGTGCTCTAAGTTCATAGATCCCTTAGGTCGGCCTCGCGGATTTCCTGACTGCCCTTTTCGGAATTGGGTATGGCGTGGAGGCTGTCGATAACCGACCTTTTCGGGGATCGGATCGCGCTTGGACTTCGGAGGCTTGGCCATGTTTCACTCCACGATGCCTGCCGGAGAATTATCGTGAAGCTGTTTCCGGATCGCTGCTACATCCGCGAAATGGTGGCCCGTGGCTTCAAGCACAGCCGGTAGATCAGAGAAGGTCTCCCAGCGCCGCACGGCTACATCGACGTAGAGCGGATCGATCTCTATCGCACGGGCGCGTCGACCGGTCTTCTGCGCGGCAAAAATGGTCGTTCCTGAGCCGGCGAACGGATCCAGGACGATCTCATTCCGCCGGCTGCAGTCCTTGATTGCATCGGCCACAAGGGCGACGGGTTTTACGGTGGGATGCATTGAGAGGTCGTCGAGGCGGCCAGATCGCAGTGTGTTCACGCCCGCGTATTCCCAAACGTTCGTCCGATAGCGCCCCATACGGCCGAGTTCAATATTGTTGACGTGCCGGGCGGTGCCGACTTTGAAGACGAAGACGAGCTCGTGCTGGGAGCGGTAGAAGGAGCCCATACCGCCATTGTCCTTGGCCCAGACGCAGATATTCTTCAGCTCCGAATAAACCTGCCTTCCAGCGGTGGCGAGTTCGCTGATGTGGCGCCAATCCATGCAGATAAAATGAATCGCGCCGTCTACGCTAACCGCCGCTGCGTTCCTACAACTTTCCATCAGAAACGCCGTAAACTCTTGGTCAGTCATTTCACCAGACGCCATCGCAAATTCACGGTGTTGAATTGATCCTAATCCGCAGACGTGGCCATTGACCTGGACGTTATAGGGCGGATCGGCGAATGCCAGCCGG
>Ga0310811_10012104_pt1 | contig 11193 bp, 6 predicted proteins | sample YCmetagenome_FD_207642 | JGI IMG/M metagenome (GOLD analysis project Ga0310811, IMG submission 207642) | Soil microbial communities from experimental microcosm in Duke University, North Carolina, United States - YC | ecosystem: Engineered > Artificial ecosystem > Soil microcosm > Unclassified ... | reverse complement strand
TCGGTCTGCGCTACGCCGATGACCGGCCGGCGATCGCGTGGTTCGATCCGGACTGGGCGCGCATTCAGAAGAGCGTGGATGCGGCGCTGCCGGATACGAGCAACGTTCTCTACCATGACGGCGCGCGCTGGCTGATCGTCGCGTACTCGGACCGCGACCCCGGCGCAGCGTATCTGCTCGATGGCAAGACGATGCAGATGCAGCCGCTCCTCGTCTATCGGAAAGGGATCGATCCCACGACGATGGCTGCGAGCCGCTGGGTACGCTACCCGGCGCGCGACGGCTTGACCATCCCGGCGCTGCTGACAATGCCGCCGGGCGCGAATGCAAAGCCGGTGCCTCTGGTCGTCGACATTCACGGCGGCCCATACGCGCCAGCGACGCGCTGGGGCTTCGACACCGAGGTGCAGTTCATGGTGTCGCGCGGGTACGCGGTGCTGCAGCCGCAGTTCCGCGGCACCAAAGGCTTCGGCTGGAAGCTCGAGTCGTCCGGGTACCGGCATTGGGGCGATACGATGCAGGACGACCTGGAGGACGGCGTCAAGTGGGCCGTTGCGCAAGGCATCGCCGACCCCGGACACGTATGCTTCTACGGCTGGAGCTACGGTGGTTATGCAGCGCTGTGGGGTGCCGTCAAGAGCCCGCAGCTCATCCAATGCGCGGTCGGGCTGGCCGCGCTGACGTCGATCGACTACCTGTTCGACAATGCGCAGACCGACCTCTCCCGCGAGGTCGAGCGCTCGACTTTGTTCGCCTACTGGATCGGCGATCCGAAGACCGAGCGCGCGAGTTTCAAGCGCATCAGCCCGCTCGACAACGCGGACAAGGTCGGCGTGCCGGTTCTCCTGGGCTACGGCGCGTCCGACGTCCGCGTTCCGCTGGTGCACGGCACCGATTTCCGCGCCGCGCTCGACAAGTACCGCAAGCCCTACGAATGGGTCGTCTACCCGGACGAGGGCCACGGCTTCAACAAGGACGAGAACCGGTACGATCTGTACGGCCGCGTCGAGCGCTTTCTCGCGAAACATCTCGGCGGCATCGCGACGTCGAAAGCGCCCGACGCGCTTCCGCAACCGAATTGATGCAGCACGGCCGCATCGTGATGCAAATGCGAACCATGATTCGCGCGCTTGCGCTCCTTTTCGGGCTCGCGCTGGTGCCCAGTGCGATGGCGCAGGTCGATGCGCGGTTGATCGTCAAGTTCCGCGACGGCGCGACGAAATCGGCGCTCACGCCGCAGGCGCGCATCGCGAAGCTCGCGCTCGCCGTGGGCGCGCCGATGATGCACCTGCGCGAGATGGCGCTCGGCGCCGACGTCGTCGTGGCGAGTGTGCCGACGCGCGGCGACGCCGAGCGCCTCGCCGAGCGCCTCGCCGCGAATCCCGCCATCGAGTTCGCTCTCGTCGATCGAAGACGCCAACCGGCGCAAGCGGCGCAAGCGGCGCCGATCAACGATGAGTTCGCGGGAGGTCAGACTTACCTGACCAACGGGGCCGGGGCGATCAGCGCGTTCTCCGCATGGGACGTCACGCACGGCTCGAGCGCAATCGTCGTCGCGATTCTCGATACCGGATATCGGCCGCACGCGGCGATGGCGGGCCGCATCCTCCCCGGCTACGACATGATCGGCGATCCGAAGACTGCGAACGACGGCAGCGGGCGCGATGCCGACGCGCTCGATCCGGGCGACTGGGTGCCCGCGAGCGACGCCACCGCCGACTGCCCGGCGCACAACAGCTCATGGCATGGCACGGGCGTCGCCGGCATCGTCGGCGCCAACACGAACGACGGCATCTGGACCGCAGGCATCGACTGGGCGGCGAAGATTCTCCCAGTGCGCGTGCTCGGACGATGCGGCGGCTACGACTCGGACATCATCGATGCCATCGCCTGGGCAGCCGGCCTCGCCGTTCCAGGGGCGCCGGTGAATCCGACGCCCGCGCAGGTCATCAACCTGAGCCTCGGTGGCGACCATCCCTGTCCGGCGATCTATCCGGCGGTCATCAACGCCGCGTACGCGTATGGGAGGACGCGCGCCATCGTCGCGGCCGCCGGCAACGAGGCGGACGACGTCGCGAACCATGCCCCGGCGAATTGCCCCGGCGTCATCGCGGTGGCCTCGACGATCGTCATCAGCGGAAGCCTCGCCCGCTACAGCAATTTCGGCACGGGCGTCACGATCTCGGCGCCCGGTGGTATGCCGACGCAGGGCGCGCTGGTGCTGTCGAATACCGGCACGACCACGCCGCTCGACGACGGCTTCGCGCGCGAAGGCGGCACGAGCTTTTCGGCGCCGATGGTGGCGGGGACGATCTCGCTGATGCTTTCCGTGGCCCCGACGCTCACGCCGGATCAGGTCGTGTCGATTCTCACGAGCACGGCGAAGCCGTTCCCGGCCGGCTCGGACTGCACGACGGATCGTTGCGGAGCCGGCATCGTCGACGCTGGCGCCGCGGTGCGCGCTGCCGCGCAGGTTGCCGCGGGCGGCGTCAATTACGAAGGCCTGTGGTGGAAGTCACCCGCGGGATCGGAATCGGGATGGGGCATGAACGTCGCGCAGCAGGGCGACGTGATCTTCGCGACCTGGTTCACGTACGACGCGACCGGCAAGGCGTGGTGGCTGTCGATGACGGCGAACGCGAGCGCGCCGAACGTCTTCAGCGGCACGCTGTACCGCACGAACGGGCCGGCGTTCAGCGTGGTGCCGTTCAATCCGGCGAACGTGACCGCGACGGCGGTCGGCAACGGCACCCTCGCGTTTTCCGACGCGAACAACGGCACATTCGCGTATACGGTGAACGGCGTGTCGCAGACGAAGGCGATCACGCGGCAGGTGTTCGGCCCGCTGCCCGCGTGCACGTTCGGTGCGCAGTCCGATCTCTCGTTTGCGACCAACTACCAGGACCTTTGGTGGGCGGCGCCGGCGGGCTCGGAATCGGGCTGGGGCGTGAATTTCACGCAGCAGGGCGCGACGATCTTCGCGACGTGGTTCACCTACGACGTCGACGGCTCGCCGCTGTGGCTGTCGGCGACGCTCACGCCGGCGGCGGCCAACGCGTTCGGAGGAACGCTCTACCGAACGACCGGGCCGCCGTTCAGCGCGGTCCCGTTCGACCCCAACCGCGTGACGCTCGCGTCCGTCGGCACGCTGACGCTGACGTTCGCGAACGGCAATGCCGCCACGTTCGCGTACACGGTGAACGGCGTCTCGCAGGCGAAGTCGATCACGCGCCAGGTATTCCGGTCGCCCGGCACGGTGTGCCGTTGACCCGGTCTTCGAGACATCTCGGAGATGTTTCGCAGAGGAGTGGCATGAACGTCGATTCGCGTATCGCGCCGGTGCTGGCGCGGCTCGGACTGATCGTCGACGCCGAAGGCCGCGTCGCTCGTCCGCTCGCGCCGCCGTTGCACGGACCGGCGCTGGTCTCGCACAACCCGGCCAACGGCCTGGCGCTCGGCACCGTGGCCACTGCGACGCCCGCCGATCTCGACGCACTGCTCGGTGATGCGGTCGCAGCCGCGCAGCGCTGGCGCGAGACACCGGCACCGAAGCGCGGGCAGGCGGTGCGTCGTTACGCCGAGCTGCTGCGCGAATACAAGGACGCGCTCGGTACGCTCGTCACGCTCGAGAACGGCAAGATCAAGGCCGAAGGCGACGGCGAGGTGCAGGAGATGATCGACATTGCCGACTTCGCCGTCGGCCAGTCGCGGATGCTGTATGGCAAGACGCTGCACTCGGAGCGGCCCGCGCACCGGATGTACGAGCAGTGGCATCCGCTCGGCGTCGTCGGCGTCGTGACCGCGTTCAATTTTCCCGTCGCCGTATGGGCGTGGAACGCGCTGCTCGCCTGCGTGTGCGGCAACGCGGTCGTCTGGAAGCCGTCGCCGAAGACGCCGCTTTGCGCGCTTGCCGCATCGCATCTCGCCGATCGCGTCGTCGCCGGGCTCGCGTTGCCGCCCGTGTTTCAGCTTGCCGTCGGCGGGCATGAAATCGGCGAGCGGCTCGCGGCGGATCCGCGCGTCACGCTCCTGTCGTTCACGGGTTCGTCGGCGGTCGGCGCCCGCGTCGCGCAGACAGTGAGTGCACGCTTCGGCAAAGTGCTGCTCGAATGCGGCGGCAACAACGCCGTCATCGTCGCGGACGATGCGGACCTCGATCTGGTGATCCCGGCCGTGATGTTCGGCGCGGTCGGCACGGCCGGGCAGCGCTGCACGACGACGCGCCGGCTGATCGTGCATCGTTCGCTTTTCGACGATGTGGTGTCGCGACTCGCGAAAGCGTACGCCCAGGTGCGGATCGGCGATCCCGTCGAAGTGGCGACGCTCATGGGACCGGTGATCGATGAAGCGGCGGTGCGCTCGTTCACGCAGGCCGTCGCCGAAGCGCGCGCGGCCGGTGCGGTGATCGCGTACGGCGGCGGCGTGGTCGAGCGCGCGGGTACGTACGTCGAGCCTACGATCGTCACCGGCCTTCGCGCCGAGCATCCGCTGGTGCAGCGGGAGACGTTCGCGCCGCTGCTCTACGTGATGCCGTACGACACGATCGACGAGGCCATCGCGCTCAACAACGGCGTTCGCCAGGGATTGTCGTCGGCGCTCTTCACGCAGAACGTGCGCACCGCCGAGGCGTTTCTCGCCGCGTCGGGCAGCGATTGCGGCATCGCGAACGTGAACATCGGCACGTCGGGCGCCGAGATCGGCGGCGCGTTCGGCGGCGAGAAGGAGACCGGCGGCGGCCGCGAGTCGGGCTCCGACGCGTGGCAGGCGTACATGCGCCGCCAGACGAACACGATCAACTGGAGCCGCGAGCTGCCGCTCGCGCAGGGGATCAAGTTCGGCTGAGGGGTGTCGGAGCAACAAGCGCTGCGATTACACCTCGCCTTCGGCGACGATTCGCGCCCAACGCGTTTTGCTCTGACCCGCTTGTTGCCGCTGGTTGCTCTGACCCCGAAGTGCCCGATTTGCTCTGACCCCGAGCTTACCGCCGCTGCGTCTTCGACGTCTTGCGCGCGGAAGCCGGCGCTTTCGCCGTTGGCGCCGCGCGCCGATTCGTCGCCGCCGCCTTTCGCGCCGAGCCCTTGGTGCCGGAAGACGCGGGCACCTTCGCGCCCGCATTCGCCACGCGCTTGCGTACGGCGCCCGCTCGCGCCGATGGCGTGGCGGCCTTTTTTGCGGATGCGGGCGCGGCCTTGCGATTCGACGCCGTCGCGCCGTTGCCGCCGGTTGCTCGCCGGCGCGCGGTCGGTGCAGGCTCTTTCGCCACCGTCGGCGTCTTGCGCGGCGTGCGAGCACTTACGTCACGTCGTGTCGCCGTCGACGTGCGGCCGGCCTTCTGATCGACGAGCGCCACCGCCTGCTCGAGCGACAGCGAGTCGACCGCGTCCTTGTCGGGCAGCGTCGCATTCGTGGTGCCGTGCTTGACGTACGGGCCGTAGCGTCCCGCGTGCAACTCGACGGGTTGGCGGTCGCGCGGATGCGCGCCGAGAACGCGCAGCGGCGCGCCTCGCGCGGGCCGCGCACCGCGGCGCCCCGGCTCCTTCGCCTCGAACTCGAAGCCGACCTTGCCGTCGGGTTGCTTCACGAGATAGGCGGAGAATGGTCGCCGTGTCCGCACCGACATGAACTGGAGCAGATCGGTCTTGCCGGTCTCGAGCAGCTTCGTCATCTGCGCGCGCTCGATGACGCGCGTGAGGATCGTGCGGCCCGAGCGGAAATCGCATGTGCGACCCTCGCCCACCGCCTTTTCGCACACGTACGCGTTCGGCGTCTCGAACACGCGATTGCCGCATTTCGGGCAAGGGCCGAGCGGCTTTTGCTCCGAGAAGTCCGGCGCCGCGCCATCGTCCTCGTCGGCACGCGGGCCGAAGTCGAACTCGACCTCGTTCGCGTCGGCGAGCCGCAGCTTCGCGGAAAACGGGCGTCCCATGCGGCTGCGGAAACCGTCGAGCGGGCCGACTTCGCGCTCGGTGAGCAGAGTATCGGCCTCCGCGGGTGCGATCTGCCGGCCACCCATGATCTTCCAGAAACCGAAGTCGCAGTCGACGCACTGGAACTTCCTGTAGCGCTCGTGCACCTCGCCACCGCAGTTCGGGCAGCGTGCGGTGAGCGTCGCGAAGTCGCCGGGTATCGTGTCGCTCTCGTAGTTCTTCGCCTGCGCGACGATGTGCTTCGTCATGCCGACGATTTCGTGCATGAACTCGCTGCGCTTGAGCGTCCCATGCTCCATCTGGGCGAGCTTGAATTCCCACTCGGCCGTCAGTTCCGGCGAGAACAGCTCCGGTATGCCGAGCCCGTGCAGCAGCGTGAGCAGCGAGAACGCCTTCGGCGTCGCAATGAGCTCCTTGCCTTCGCGCAGGATGTAGCGCTCGGTGATCAGACCTTCGATGATCTGCGCGCGCGTGGCCGGCGTGCCGAGGCCCTTCTCGCGCATGGCTTCGCGCAGCTCGTCGTCCTCGATCAGCTTGCCGGCGCCTTCCATCGCCGACAGCAGCGTCGCCTCCGTGAGGCGCGCAGGCGGCCGCGTGGTGAGCGGCGTGACGTCGACTTTCTCGGTCGCGACCTTTTCGAGGCCCTCGTAGCGACGCGCAGCGCTCGCGCGCTCGACCGTTTCCCCGTCCTCGGGCTCGCGCGCCTGGCGCGCGTTCGCCTCGACTTCGCGCACCTTGACCGGTGTGAGCGTCGGCTCGTCGCCGGCCGCTTCCTTGCCGTAGACGGCGAGCCAGCCCGGCTGCACCAGCACCTTGCCCTCGGACTTGAACGGATGTTCGCCGACGCGTGTGATCCGCGTCGTGACCAGGAATTCCGCCTGGGGATGGAATACGGCGAGGAAGCGGCGCACGACGAGATCGTAGAGCTTCGCCTCGAGCTCGTTCAGGTGCCGCGGGCGCACGAGCGTCGGGATGATCGCGAAGTGATCGGAGATCTTCGCGTTGTCGAAAATGCGCTTGTTCGGACGTACCCAGTGATTCTTCAGGATGTTGCGCGCGAACGTTCCGTACGCGCTGGTCTCGCCGAGCTCCTCCAGCGTGGCCTTGACCGTGCCGAGGTAGTCTTCAGGGAGCGCGCGCGAGTCGGTGCGCGGATACGTGAGCGCCTTGTGCTTCTCGTAGAGCGCCTGCGCCAGCGACAGCGTCGTGCGCGCGGAGAATCCGAAGCGTCCGTTCGCCTCGCGCTGCAGGCTCGTGAGGTCGTAGAGCAGCGGCGCGATCTGCGTCGTCGGCCGCGCCTCCTCGGTGACCGTGCCCGGCTTGCCGACGCACGCATCGGCAATCGCGTGCGCGGACGGTTCGTCCCACAGCCGCTCGGGCCGCCGGTCCGCCTCGTCGACCGGCGTTCCGGTGGCGTCGACGACCTCGCTGCGCTTCTTGAACTTCTCGTCGAACCAGCGACCCGTGTACTCGCCGGCTTCCGCGCGGAACGTCGCGACGAGCTCCCAGTAGTCGCGCGGCACGAACGCGCGAATCTTCTCCTCGCGCTCGACGAGGATCGCGAGCGTGGGCGTCTGCACGCGGCCGACCGTGGTCAGCTGGAAGCCGCCCGATTTGGAGTTGAACGCCGTCATCGCGCGCGTGCCATTGATGCCGACGAGCCAGTCGGATTCCGATCGGCACACGGCCGCGTCGGCGAGCGGGCGCATCGCCTGGTCGCTGCGAAGCCGTGCGAAGCCGTCGCGAATCGACGCCGGCGTCATCGACTGAAGCCACAGCCGCTCGATCGGCTTGTCGGTGTTCGCGTACTGCACGATGTAGCGGAAGATCAGCTCGCCCTCGCGCCCCGCGTCGCAGGCATTGACGAGCCTGGCGACGTCCTTGCGCTTGATGAGCTTCAGCAGCGTCTTCAGCCGGGATTCGTTCTTCTCGATGGGTTTCAGCTCGAAGTGCGACGGAATCGCCGGCAGGTGCGCGAACGTCCACTTGCCGCGCTTGACCTCCTCGTCCTCGGGCATGCCGATCTCGAGCAGGTGCCCCACGGCCGACGAGAGCACGTACCGATCGCTTTCGAAATAGTCGGCGTGCTTCGTGAAACCGCCGAGCGCGCGCGCGATGTCGGCGGCGACGGACGGCTTTTCGGCAATGATCAGGTGCTTCGCCAAGCGATTGGAATCCGGGATTGCGGGCGCCGCGTCGCGGCGACCGATCGAGGCAACATGCGGCTCGCGCAACGGAATGCAAGCGTGCGCGGCCGCCGGGTCGGGGGGCCGATACTACAGAAGGATCGTCCGGCGCCGCAACCATTCAATCGGCCGACAGCGCACGCGCGCGAGGGTTCGCGTCAGCGCGGAGTCCTGTGGGGGGCGAGCGTTTGCCAGTAGCCGCCGGGCAGCGGTGCAACGCGGCCGGCAAGCTCGAGCGTCACGAGCTCGGCCGTGATCGATTCCGGCGCAGCGCCCGTCCGTTCGACGAGCTGGTCGACCGTCACCGGATCATAACCCATGGCCTGCAGCAGCGGCGTCGCCTCGCCGCCGCTCGACTGTGACGCCGCTTTGCGCGATGGCTGCGACACCGCGGCCGGCGTGATTTCATCGAGAATGTCCTGCGCCGTCTCGACGAGCTTCGCACCGTCGCGGATCAAACGGTGACAGCCTTTCGAGAACGGTGAATGGATCGAGCCGGGAATCGCGAACACGTCGCGCCCCTGCTCCGCTGCGAGCCGCGCGGTGATCAGCGAGCCCGACGACAGCGTCGCCTCGACGACGAGCACGCCACGCGCAAGCCCGCTGATCAGCCGATTGCGGCGCGGGAAATTTTCCTTGCGAGCCGGCGTCCCGGGCAGGTATTCCGACAGCAGGCCGCCGTCGCGCGCGATGCGCGCGGCGAGCTCGCCGTTGCGCGCCGGGTAGACGCGATCGAGTCCGGTGCCGACGACCGCGAGCGTCGAGCCTTGCGTCGCGAGCGCGCCTTCGTGCGCCGCCGCGTCGATGCCGAGCGCGAGTCCGGAGATGATCGTGAGCCCCGTTGCGCCGAGCGCCTGCGCGAAGTCGCGGGCATTCGCGGTGCCCTGCGGCGTGCCGTGGCGGCTGCCGACGATGGCGAACGCCGGCCGCGCAAGGAGCTCGCGCCGGCCCATGAAGAAGAATGCGGGCGGCGCGTCGGACAGCTCCAACAGCGGGCGCGGGTAAGCAGGATCGTCCCACGCGATCAAATGATGCGCAGCATCGTCGAGCCAGCGCGACGTACGCGCGAGCGCTTCAGCGTCGATGCGGGCACGCGCGAGATCGGCCACCGCGTCGCCCACGGCGCGGGCGAGCGTCGCGCGCGATGCGTCGAGTACCGCCTGCGGATCGCCGAACGTCCGCAGCAGCGCGACGAGCGCGCGCTGCGGCAGCGCCTTATGCGCGAGGGTGGCCCACGCGAGCGAGCGCGGATCGGCCGGCACCGCTCACGGCGTTCGCACGTAGTCGCCGGTGCGTATCGCGTCGCTCGAGTTCAGCACGAGCGCATAGGACACGCGATCGAACACGCGGAACACCATCAGGATGCCGGTGCGCTCGTCGGGAACGTGCAGATACTTGGGCGGCGTGTAGAACGTGGTCTGGTCGAAGTTCGGGAACTGCAGCGTGATCGCGTTCTTGTCCGGGCGCCGGTCGCGAATGGGTTCCACGACGCGGTAGATTGCGAGAACGTGCCCGACCTCGAGCCCGTCCTGCGTGCCTTTGTCGAGCGTGACGACGTAGCCGCGGCCCGTCTCCTGGCCGTCGCGGGCGAGCTTCAGGATGCGGCCGTCGATGGCGCGATCGGGTGCGTGCGGCACGTAGTTCTGCACGACGTCACGCGTGGCCGGCATCAGGCGATCGCCGACGACGATTTCCTCGGTCGCCGATTCGATGCGCGCGGTGGACACGTCGGCGAAGCGCTCGATCCGCGCAGTGCCGAGGAAGCGGTTCTCGTAGCCGAGCGTTTCGCCGCCGGCGTTCACCAGCCGGGCCCCCGGCCGGTAGATGAACCACAGGTCGCCGGCCGTGGGATCGAGGCCGGTGACGTAAATGAGGTCGTTCTGCCCGCGCACGACGCGCTCGTCGCGGCCGGCGACGATCTCGCCCGCCTCCGCGAGGCCGGAGGGACCCGTGACCAGCGGCCGGGAGAGGAACGGCTCGATGTCGCCCGGGGGAATCGGCGGGATGGCCTGTGCTTCCAGCGGCGAGACGCGGATCTCGGGCGAGAGGCGTACGGTGTTTCGCGACAGGTCGAGCCGGGGCCGGCCGTCGACGATGGTGAGCTTGATGATGTCGCCCGGATAGATGCGGTGCGGATTGCGGATCTGGTCGCGGTTCATCCGCCAGATGTCCGGCCAGCGCCATGGGTCCTTCAGGAACCGGCCGGCGATGCCCCACAGCGTGTCGCCCTTTTGCACGGTGTACGCAGTTGGCGCATTATCGGCAAGGGCGACGCCCTGTGCCGCCGCGTTCGCGCTCGCGGCCAGAATGGCGATCAGCCCGCAGGCGATAGCGGTGCGCATTGCCGTGATAAACTGTTGATGCATATGGCCTCTTTCCGGCAGGTCGGACTTGCTAACGTCCTAAACCGCCACAAAATAAGGACTTGAGAACGATTCTGCATCTATAGGCTTGCATTTGGCAAGCCGCTTTGGCGATGGCCCTGCTTCCGATCCTCGAATACCCCGATCCGCGTCTCAAAAAGGTTGCAGCCCCGGTACCGGCGGTGACGCCGGAAATCCGCAAGCTGGTGGCCGACATGGCCGAAACCATGTACGCGGCGCCTGGCGTCGGACTTGCCGCCACGCAGGTCGACGTGCACAAGCGGGTGATCGTCATCGACGTGTCGGAGCACAAGGACGAGCTGCGGGTATTCATCAATCCGGAGTTGCTGTGGGCCGAGGGCGAGGCGGAGTGCGAGGAAGGCTGCCTGTCGGTGCCGGGCTACTACGACAAGGTGACCCGGGCCGCCAGCATCCGAGTTCGCGCGCTGAACGAGCACGGCGAAACGTTCGAGCTGGAGACCGAGGGGCTGCTCGCCGTGTGCATTCAGCACGAAATGGACCATCTGCAGGGCAAGGTTTTCGTCGAGTACCTGTCGCCGCTCAAGCGCGCCCGCCTCGCCGCGAAGCTGCGCAAGAAGCAGCGCCTCGCGGGTTAACGTTTCGCGCGCCATGCGCGTCGGGTTTGCGGGCACGCCGGCGTTCGCCGCGGTCGCCCTCGAGGCGATCCATCGCGACGGCTGCACGATACCGCTCGTC
>Ga0310811_10012103_pt1 | contig 11193 bp, 7 predicted proteins | sample YCmetagenome_FD_207642 | JGI IMG/M metagenome (GOLD analysis project Ga0310811, IMG submission 207642) | Soil microbial communities from experimental microcosm in Duke University, North Carolina, United States - YC | ecosystem: Engineered > Artificial ecosystem > Soil microcosm > Unclassified ... | reverse complement strand
AGCTGCTGGTGATTTCGGTGGACGGGCTGGACTGGCGCTATCTGCGCGACCGCGATGCCCAAGGCCTCAAGATTCCCAATATCCGCAAGCTCATCGCCCGGTCCCAGGTGGCCGATGGCGTCACCGGGGTGTGGCCCACCATCACCTGGCCGTCGCACACCACCATGCTGACCGGCGTGCGCCCGGACCAGCATGGCATCCAGGGCAACGCAAGCGGCGCGCCCGACCCGGCGCTCAGCTACTGGTCGGCCACCAAGATAAAGGTCCCCACCCTCACCCAATGCCTGGCGGGCGCGGGCCGCACCATCGGCGCAGTCAATTGGCCGGTGACAGTGGATGCCAAGATCAACTGGAACCTGCCGGAGGTCTATGCCAGCCGCCATGGCGATTCTTCCGACATGGACACGGTGGACAAGTTCGGCACCCCCGGCCTGATCGCAGAGATCGGCCGCACCTATCCCTCCTTCCCGCAGCAATGGCTGGATGACCGCTCCGAGACGCTGGCCACCATCTATATTTTGACGCGCAAACAGCCCGACCTGATGCTGTTGCATCTGGCAGAAACCGATTCCGAGCAGCACGAAGAAGGGCCTTTCGTGCCCCACGCCAAGGCGGTGGTGGAACGCGCCGACGAACTGATAGGCGATATCCTCAAAGCCTTGCCCAAGGACTATGCCCTGGCGCTGGTCTCCGATCACGGTTTCGAACAGATCGACCACATCGCCAATCTCAAGGTGATGGCGGCGGCCAATGGCGTGAGCGGTGCCATGACGGTCACGGGTGGATTGGTGACCAGCAGCGATCCGCAGGCCATCGCATGGCTCAAGGCGCAATCCGGCAAGGGTGAAGTCGGCCGCGAAGTACCCGCCGAGGAATTGAAGCGCTACGCCCCGCAACTGGCGGGTACGGCTTTTGAACCGGCGCCGCATGTGATGTTCGGCAATGGCAAGGAGCCGCGCGAAGAGTCAAAGACCAGGGGCAATCACGGCTTCTGGCCAGCGCGGCCGGACTATCACAGCATCTTCCTGCTGTCCGGGCCGGGCATCAAACCGGGAAAGCTGGGCACAATCGAAATGGTGTCCTTGAAACAGAGATTGGCGGATGCGCTGGGTGCGGACTGTCCCACGCCCTAGTTGTTGACGCGGACCCCGATGCGGAAGGTGCGGCCCAGCACATCATAGACGCCGCTGTTGGGCAGGTTGCCGCCGCTGGTGGTGGCCACGATGGGCGGTGACGCATCGCCCACATTGTCCATGGCGCCATAGAACTGGACATTGTCGGTCCAGCGGTAAGAGGCGCGCAGGTCGAGATAGGCAACCGCGCCGATGCTGTTGTCGTCGACCAGTCCGCGGATATCGCCACGCGTCAGCACGCCGGCCGGACTGAGCGAGGCGGACACAATGCGGGGCTGGCCCTGGGTGCCGTTGCTCAGCACCGCGGATCCGATGAAGCGGCCCTGCACGGTGAAGGACACGGCATCCTGGGTATAGGTGGCCGCCAGATTGGCCTTGAGCTTGGGAATGCCGCTGGCATAGACGTCCGGACTGCCGCCAAGCGCGCCGGCCCGGTCATAGGTGATGCCCAAGGCGGTTCGGGTCTGCTGGTCCATATAGGTGCCGACCAGATCCCAAGCCAAAGTCCCGTCCAGCAGGGGATGGCTGTAGCGGGCCGTCACATCCAGGCCCGAAACCGAATCCAGCGCGGCATTCAACGGCGCGACATTCACCTGTGCCGGCTGCGTAGCGCCAGCCGTAAAGACCAGTTGCGTGCAATAGATGGTCTGTCCGGCCAGGCAGCGGTCGATCACGGTCTGGAAATCGGTGGTATCGATCGCGCCATGCAGATTGACGGAGTACCAGTCGGCGCTCACCATCAAGCCCGGCACGAAATCCGGTGTCAGCACCACGCCGCCCGATACGGTGACGGCTTTTTCCGGCTGAAGCGCGCGATTGCCGCCCTGGATCGCGAAGCACTGATAGAAAAGTGAATTGGTCGGATAGCGGCAATTCTGCGCGGAGGGGATGCCCGGCGAAAACAGTTCGGAGATCTGCGGTGCGCGGATATCCAGCGACCAGCTGGTGCGCAGGCGGATCTGGTCGTTGACTTGTGAAACCAGGCCGAGCTTCCAGGTCTCGACCAGTCCGCTGGTGGAATAGCCGGTCAACCGGCCCGCAGCGTTCACATTCAAGCTCTGGACGATGTTGTCCTTGAGGATGGGGGCATCCACTTCCAGGAAGCCTTCCTCGACATGATACTGGCCCTGATAGGGCAGGAAATTACCGGCTCCCCATTGGCCGGTTGCGCCACGCGGATCGGCCTGGATCACGCCGCCTTGTTCGTGGCGGTACTCACCGCCGAACGCCACCGCCACCGGACCGGCCGGCAAGGCCCAAGGCAGCACACCCTGCATCGAGCCGGCGATGACATCCTGGTTCAAGGCAATGGTTTCATTGTCCAGAATGCCGGAGTTGGGATCGCGGCCGGGATTGACGTACAGCAACGCCGCGTCCGAGGCGACGCCGGTGCCCAGCACATTCAACGGCTGGCAGCCCGCCGCCGCAGCATTGCCCTGAAGCAGGGCGCGACACTGGATGCTGCCGATCGCAAGACCTGAGCTTCCCTGATTGGCGGCGGTGACCCGAACCGCATCGGCGGCGAAATTGTAACGCGGTGTCAGGCTGTTGTTGTGCAGCACCTGGCGCTCGCGCACGCCGGAATGCTGGACGTAGCCCTTCCAGCTCCAGTCGTCATTCAGGCGTCCTTCAAGGGAGAAGACGCCACGCATCAGGGCACGGTGGTTGTCGTTGCACGGCAAGCCCACCGTCATGCAGAGATCGTGGATCGAATAACTGTCCGGCGCGATGTTGTTGAGATTCTGGGTGCCGATCACAATCGCCTGGGCCGGCGCCGCCGCCGTGCCGGAGGCGCCCGTCGCGGCGTTGAAGCCGTTGGACAGTGTGCCGAAGGCCGCCGCAACATTGGTGGGAAGATAGGCGTTGTCGGCGCGGATGGTCACTGCCGACTGGCGCAGGCCGCCGCCGCTGCGCTCGGACGACAGGCCATAATTGAGTTGCAGCGACGCCTTGATATCGGAGGTCAGATCATAGCTGGCATAGCCGAAGAGTGTGGCATGACTGTAAGGCACGGCCAGCATGGCATAACGCTGGGCGCTGGTGCGTTCATTGGCACTGCAACCATTGTAGCAGCCGGTCGAATAGATGGTGCCCGGATTGAAGGCCGACACGGCGCCATTGGCGCCGAACTGCAGGCCCACCAGCGCATTGGCGGGAAGCGTTGAGCCCACGCCGCCTTGTGTGTTGGCGGCGATCAGGCCGCCCTGGGTGACCTGGATGTTGCCGACATGATCCTTGTGAATGAACAGCGGCTGGCTGCCGCCGATGGTATAGGCCGGATTTTGGACCAGGGTCGAACCTTGCCACCAACCGGTCTGGCCGATGAGGACGGCGTCGGGACTCGCCGTGTAATTGCCGCTGAGAATGAAATGGCCGCGGCCCTCGGCAAAGCGCGTGCCCCAGGCCAGCTCCGCCGCGACCTTATTGTGCGCGATCTCGGTGCCGTTGCCATATTCCAGATTGCCCTTGAGGCCTTCGAAATCCTTGTCGAGCACCAGATTGACCACGCCTGCGACGGCATCGGAGCCCCAGGCGGCGGATGCACCGCCCGTCACCACATCCACCCGCTTGACCAATGTCACCGGCAAGGTCGTCAGATCGACGCCCCCGCCCAACAGGTTGGACGAAACCACGCGTTGGCCGTCGAACAGAACCAGGGTGCGCGAGATGCCCAGATTGCGCAGGCTGATCGTATCCAGCCCGGCATCGCCCTGGCTGACATTGGTGCTGTTGATGCCGTTGTTGAGCGAAGGCGAAGGCCCGGCCACGGGCAATTCGCGGATCAAATCGCCGATATCCATCTTGGAATCGCGCTCGATCTTGTCGAGGCCGATCTGCATCACCGGTGTCGGCGCCTCAAAGCCCCGCAGCGAGATGCGCGAGCTGGAGACAACTACCGTTTCCGGATTTTCCTCCTGTGCGAAAGCATTGGCGGCTGCAAAGAACAGCGACAGCGCCGCGCCGCTCATGATCAATTTCCGGTAATTGTGCACGCAACGTCCCCTGACTTCTGCCCCGACCTGGGGCCAGACACGGGTCTACGTGGCGAGGTGTTGCGAAAATGGAAACGGGCCGTTCCATCGCGCACGAAACGTACAAAGTGTCGCAATAAAAGTGTCGCGTTTGCCGCGCTATGCGTGAATTCCGCATCAGATCTGAGCCAATTGCACAGATTCCAGGCGGGAACTTCGCAGGGGAATGCGCGTTTTTAGCGTGCCGGATGTCGACCTTACGGCAGACGCGCCCAGTCCGTTTTATTGACATACTTGTTCAAGGCGTCACGTGCCCAATTATTGCGTCACCAAATCCCGGCAATTATCGCAGGGAGTTCACGGCCTTCCCGCTGACAAGGGTTTCCCCGACGCGGAAGCCATGCTGGCCGAAGCGCTCAAGCGCGCGAAGCGCCGGAGGTTTTCTGACATTTCCTTCCTCCCTCCTCTGAAACGGCTGGTCCAGTCCTATCGCTATGAAGCCGAGCTCAGTACGACCGGCCGGTACGCCGCGCGCTTCGACATCGTGCGCTGTCTGGCAAACCGCCTGCGCCTGGACGCCGCCGAGGAAGAAAATCCGGCGATTGCCAATGCAAATATCCAGGCGCCCGTTTTCATCACCGGATTGCCGCGCAGCGCCACCAGCTTTCTTCACAGCCTGCTGTCGCTGGATCCCGGCAATGCGGTGCCGCGCTGCTGGCGGTTGATTCATCCCTATCCGCCGGCCGGTGCGTTGGCGTCCTGGTTGTGCAAGGCGCAGGTGGAGCTGCAGCTTCGCCTTTTCCAATGCCTCAATCCGGGTCTTTCCAAACTGCACCAGCTTTCCGCCGACGAGCCCCAGGAATGCACCGACATCACGGCCCACAGTTTCCAGAGCCTGAGGTTCGACAGTACGCATCACATCCCCTCCTACCAGGCCTGGCTGGATGCCCATGGGCATCTTGACGCCTTCCGCTTCCATCGCCGGTTTCTCCAGCATCTGGAAACGCAGGCGCCCGGCCGCCACTGGATTCTCAAATCGCCCGACCATGTCTTCGCGCTGGACGCGATCAAAAGCATCTACCCCGATGCCAAGATCGTTTTCCTGCATCGCGATCCATTGAGCGTGGTGGCGTCCTGCTCCAAACTGACCGAATTGCTGCGCCGCCCTTTCACCAACCGGATCGACCGGATGGAGATTGGACGGCAGGTCAGCACCCGGCTGATCGAAAGCACCGAGCGCATGGCCAAGGCCGCCTCCGCATCGAACGACATTCTGCACCTGCATTATCGTGACGTGGTGTCGGCGCCGCTGGACGCGGTGAAACAGCTCTATGCCCATAGCGGCCGCACCCTGGACGCCGAAGCCGAACGCCGCATGCAGGCATGGCTGGCCCATCGCAGCCGCAAGCCCCGCCGCAGATACAGCCTTGCGGAATTTGGTCTTGATGCCGGCGCACTCAGCGAACGCTTCGCGCCCTACAGGGACATCTTCGACATAAAGGCCGAGCGCCCTCTCGCCGATCATTATGCGGCCTGAGAAAAGCAGGCGCATCCGTTTTGCGATTTTCCTGGCAGGCGCCGCGGCCCTGGTCGCCATTACGCTTCATGCCGGCATGGAACCAGTGCTGCATGCCCTGGCAGCGTTGCAGCTCAGCGGTCTTGCGATCATCACCTTGCTGCACCTTCCCGTCATCGCCTTGATGGGAGTGGCATGGTGGCTTGCCGGACGTCCCAGTGCGCGGCTTGGCGCTTTCATGACGGCGAGGCTGGCACGGGATTCGGTCTCCGAAGCGCTTCCCTTTTCACAATTGGGCGGCTTTGTCGGCGGCGTAAGGATGCTGGTCCTTGCCGGATCGCACACCCTCGATGCCTCCCTGGTCCTGTTCGCCGATCTGTTGGCCGAGTTTGGCGCGAAACTGTTCTATACCCTGGCGGGATTGTTGGCATTGGCCTGGCTTCTGCCGCATGCACCCCTGCTGCGCCCCTTCGCGCTGGCGCTGGCCGCAGCGTTTTTGGCCGCCGGTCTGCTGGTGCTTTTTCGCGGGCAATTCCGGACGCTGTTGAACAGACTGACGCTTTGGGCCGCGCGCAAAACCCTGCCGGCGGACGAGGTCGCGGAACGGGACTTTGCCCGCGTGTTTACCCCGGCGCACATACTGCCAAGCCTTGCGCTGCACGCCGTTTGCTGGGTACTGGGCGCCGGCGAAGCCTGGATAACCTTGCGCCTGATGGGCATTGATGCCGGCCTTGGCCAGGCACTGGTCATCGACAGCCTGGGCACAGCCTTCCGGACCCTGGGCTTCCTGGTGCCCGGCGCATTGGGCGTGCAGGAAGCCGGCTATGTGATCATCTGCGCCCTGTTCGGCATTCCCCCGGCAGGCGCGGTGGCTTTTTCCCTGGCACGGCGGGCGCGCGACCTGTTGATCGGCCTGGCGGGGCTGGGCCTGTGGCAAACGCTGGAAGTCAGAAAAGCAGCGATCCGCTATTCCGGAAGCGCGAAGCTGTAGACCACGTTCCCCGACACGATTGCGACATGCTGCCTGCCATCCACCGCGTATGACATGGGCGAGGTGTTGACCTGCCCATTGGTGCGGAAATGCCAGAGCGGCTTGGCAGTCTTCTGATCCAGGGCGATGAGTTCGCCGCCAGCGCCGGCCGCGAAGATCAAACCGCCCTTGGTCGCCACCACGCCCGTGCCCAGGCCAACGCGCGTCATCGGATATTTCCAGAGAATATTTCCTGTCGACGCCTCGATCGCCATCACGCCCTGTTCCGGCGGCGGACCTTGAGGCGCGGGACCCGCACCACGGCCCAGATAGAGCTTGCCCTTCTCATACGAGACCGGCGCGCTTTGGGCGAAGCCTTGCGATGACACATATTCCAGGAAGAACACCCCGGTCTGGGCATTGTAGGATGGCGCCTGGAAGTTGGTGCCGCCGACCGCGGGATAGACGACTTGGCCGGCATAGGTGGCGGTGGTCTTGGGATCGACGATGGGGCGGCCCTTTTTGTCGAAACCCGTGAACCAGTTGGTTTTGACAAAGGGTTTGGCCAGCAGCATCTGCCCATTGGTGCGGTCCAGCACATAATAGACGCCGTTGCGGTCGGCATGCAGGATCACTTTCTTCTGCTTGCCGCCGATGGTCATGTCGGTAAGGACATAGTCCTCTGTCGAATCCCAGTCGTGATCGTCATTGGGCGTGAACTGGTAATGCCATTTGATCTTTCCGGTATCGGGATCGATCGCCAGCACGCTGTCGGAATAGAGATTGTCGCCCTTGCGGGTTTCGGCATTGTAGTCGGGCGCCGGATTGCCAGTGCCCCAATACAACGTATGCAGTTCGGGATCATAGCTGCCGGTCAGCCAGGTCGGCGCGCCGCCTATCTTCCAGCTGTCGCCCGCCCAGCTTTCATTGCCCGGCTCACCCTTGGCCGGAATGGTGAAGGTGCGCCACAGCCGCTTGCCGGTCACCGGATCATAGGCATCGAGATAGCCGCGGGTGCCCAGTTCGCCGCCCGACATGCCGGTGATGATCTTGCCGTCCACCGCCAGCGGCGCGCCGCTCATCTGGATGCCTTCCAGCGTGTTGGCAGTGCGCACTTCCCACAATTCGCGCCCGGTATTGGCGTCGATAGCGATCAGGAGGTCGTCAAGCGTGCCGACAAACACCCGGCCATCCAAAACCGCCACGCCGCGATTGCTGGGATTGTTCTGATAGGGATTCTTGACGTCCTGCTTGCGATGGAACGCCCATTTCTGCATGCCCGTCCGCAGATCGAAGGCATAGACGTCGCCCGGCGAACCGGAAACATACATCACGCCATCCACCACAATCGGCGTCGCCGCGCTGTAACCCGTGGGACTGGGGGGCATCGGCCCAACCCATTGCGCCTGGAGCTGGCCCACATTGGCCGGTGTGATCTGGTCCAGATCGCTGAAATGATGACTGGCATAGTCACCCCAGTAAGTCGGCCAGTTTTGCGGCTCAGCCTTTGCGTTGGCCAAGCGGGCATAGGGCAAAACCGGCATGGGGGTGTTTTTTGCGATCTGGGTGAAATCGCGTTCCTTCTGCTTTTGCAGATAGGCGACAATGTCATCGACTTCCTTGGCCGACAGGCGGGTGTCGATATCGCGCGGCTGCGCTCCCCCCGCATTGGAAATGCTCTTCACATCCTTCCTCTTGAAGGACACCCATTTGCCGTCTGCGGTTTCCAAAAGGATGTTGAACGAGTCCTCGCCCCGCACCAGGCCATGCACGGTGCGGCCGTCATTGCCCGTGACATCGGCATAAAAGGCTGGGGGACCAAAACCGCGGCCTCGGGGCAATTGGTGCAGCACACCGGTCTTGATGGCGGCGACCGGTTTGGTGCCTTCGGCGGAAAGATCGGACGCCAGGTCCAAGCCCCGGCCATTGACCTCATGACAGCTGGCGCAGCCGCCTTTGGCAAAGAACAGCTGCTCGCCCGCCACCGCATCGCCGGTGGCCTGCCCCATCGGGCCGATCTGGCCGGACAGGCTCTTTATGTATGTCACCAGCCGCCAGACGCTGTCCGATGGCAGGCCGGAAAAGGACGGCATCAAGGTCCCCGGGACGCCGCTGCGGATGGTCTGGAAAAGCTCCGGATCGCCGCCGCCGTGCCGGAAAGTACCGGTGTTGAGGGCGGGCGCACGCTCGCTGCCCGCGGCGCCGGCGCCGTGGCAGGCGGCGCAGGTGCTTTCAAACACCGCCTTGCCGGCGGCGGGTGCGGCGGGATCGTTGGCGAAGGGGTTGCTGATGACATCAGCCTGGGGTGCGGCGGGCTGGGCAAGCGCTTGCATGCCCAAACAGGCCACCACAATACCGGCAGGCCAAAACAGAATCTTGGAAAAACGCATCATTCCCCGCTCGCTCAAAAGCCGGCTTGATTTACAGCCCGCCAGCGGCAAGCGCCACTGTGTTGATGTGATTTACATCCCGGGCCGCTGCCCTTCCCAAGGGGACGCAAATGCCCATCCGTAAGGAAGGCGAAAATCCGTCCGTTTTCGGGCGGGGCCGCATATCCCCACCCCGAAAATTCGGGCAGGATATCCAAGGATAAAAAATTATTCAGGGAGGTCACTTTGGACACGAGTGGACGCAAACAAGCCTCTGATTTTCCGCAAGAGCTTCTGGACCTTCTGGATTCCTATGTGCACGGCGCGATCGGCCGGCGCGAATTCCTGGCCGGGGCGCAGAAATTCGCCACCGGTGCGGTGACCGCGGCGGCCCTGGTCGAAATGCTGCGGCCCAATTACGCCTGGGCGATCCAGGTGCCGGAAGACGACAGCCGTATCAAGACGGAGAAAGTCACCGTCCCCTCCCCGGGCGGCACCGGCCATATCGACTGCTATCTGGTGCGGCCGGCAGCGGCCCGCGGCAAGCTTCCCGCTGTCCTGGTCATCCACGAAAATCGCGGGCTCAATCCCTATGTCAAGGATGTCGCGCGGCGCCTGGCGACCGCCGGTTTCATGGCCATGGCGCCGGACGGCCTGACATCGGTGGGCGGTTATTCGGGCGACGACGAGAACGGCGCCAAGCTGTTCCAGCAGGTCGACCGCGCCAAGATGGGTGAAGATCTTTATGCGGCTGCGGTCTATCTCAAGAACCGGCCCGATTGCACCGGCAAGCTGGGCGCGGTCGGCTTCTGCTTCGGCGGCGGCGTGGTCAACAACCTGGCGGTGCGCATGGGCTCCGATCTGGCGGCCGGTGTGCCTTTCTACGGCGCCCAGCCCAGCGCGGAAGATGTGGCCAAGATCAAGGCGCCGATCAACGCGCAGTATGGCGAACTGGATCAGCGCATCAACGCCGGCTGGCCGGCCTTTGATGCCGCACTCACCCAGGCCGGGGTCACGCATGAAGGCCACATCTATCCCAAGGCCAACCACGGCTTCCACAACGACACAACACCGCGTTATGACGAAGCCGCCGCCAAGGAGGCCTGGCAGCGCACCCTGGACTGGTTCAACAAGTATCTGAAAGCTTGATCTTGGAAATCGCGACCGGGGCGATCCAAAAAACGTCCCGGTCCATCACTACCTGCGGCGCGACGGCCCCGCCCCGATTTCGCCGTCCGGACCCACCGTCTTGGCCGCATTTCCCGGCGCGATGGAAAGATAGGGATTGCTCAGGGTCGACGTCGTCACGCTTGCGCGGGAATCGACCGGCAAGGCAAGATCGTCGCGGATATTCGCCTTTATCACGGCGCTGAAATCGTTCTTGTCCAGCCAAAGGTCGGTGATCGAACCGATCTTGGTGCCGCCCAGGCGCACGCCACTGCCCACGGTAAGCCCGGAAGCATCCGCCATGCGGATACGCAGGGAATAGCTGCCGAGATGGCCGGTGCCGGTGCGCACAAGAATGAAGGCCAGAAAGCCGATGGCGACAATGACGACCAGGGCGCTGAGCATGATCTCAAAGACATTGCCGCCCCGGAGCGAAACTTTGGGAAAAGGAAGAGCCATGACCACCCTGAATAGTTGCCGCCGATACTATTCGGGAAGGCGTCGAAAAACAAACCCGCCGCGGCGTGTGGCTATCGGCGGTCCTGCCGCCGCAAGGCGCGGGTTACATCATGCTGCTGGGGCGCAGCTCTGGAATAAAATTCGGCTCATTTTGATAATCGGACTGCATTTTCTCGAGCAGGATCAGTACGGTCGTCCAGGTCACCGCCCGCTCCCGATCCTGGACCAGCAAGGCACCGTTCAGGAAATCAAGCGCGATCTCATAGGCCTCATCCGGCGAGGACTGGAACAGGGAAGATGCGATCCGATCCGGTTCTAAGGTGTGACGCATTCCAGCCTCAGGAGATGAACACGAATCGAATATCGCATTTCGCGGGGCGTTTTGATGTACGCAGAATCCCGCACAGGCCGTATGTATTTTTACCTAACGGTGTTCCTGCATGTCAGATTCCGGCACAAGCAAATGCGGCAGATCGATGGCCTTATTGGCCGCCTGACTGCTGTCGCGGCATCTGCCCTGTCTGTGATAAGGTTTGGGCGGTTGCCGGGTTCACACGCTCGGTCCGGGGGTCTGTCTGGGGGTCGAAGTGGAGCAGCCGGCGAAACG
>Ga0310811_10012102_pt1 | contig 11194 bp, 10 predicted proteins | sample YCmetagenome_FD_207642 | JGI IMG/M metagenome (GOLD analysis project Ga0310811, IMG submission 207642) | Soil microbial communities from experimental microcosm in Duke University, North Carolina, United States - YC | ecosystem: Engineered > Artificial ecosystem > Soil microcosm > Unclassified ... | reverse complement strand
CTACTATCGCCGCCGCATCGTTGGCCATGTCTGGCAGCAGACCAGCCGCAATCTCTTCGGCGACCTGACGCTGCTCGATAATGTGCTGGCGCCTATGGTGCTGGCGGGCTACCCCTCTGGATTGCGTCGCAAGCGCGCGCGTCGTCTGCTGGAGCTGGTAGGCCTGGGCGACCGCATGAGCTATCGTCCCGACCGCCTCTCTGGCGGCGAGCAGCAGCGCGGCGCATTGGCGGTGGCGCTGGCCAACGAGCCGCAACTGTTGCTGGCCGATGAGCCAACCGGCGAGCTTGATAGCGTCACCGCGCGTGAGGTCTTGCTGCTGCTCCGCCAGCTCAACGCCGAGCTGAGCCTCACGACGGTAATCGTGACACACGATCCGATGGTGGCGTCGGCGATGGATCGTTCGGTGGCTATCCGCGATGGGCGCACCAGCACCGAGGTGGTGCATGCGGAGGAAGCCGAGGAGACGGTCATCATTGATGGCGTGGGTCGTCTGCAAATCCCCCGCCCGCTGCTCGAAGCGATCCCCTTTGGTGGGCGCGCGCGCGTTCACCTGGCGGGCGATCACATCGAGCTCTGGCCCGCTGGTCTGCCGGAGCGAAATGGGCATACGTCTCAGTCGTCTCAGTCGTCTCAGCGTCACTGAGGATCTTCCCCTTGTTCCGCGCCTCCAAATCGCGTATGCTTCTGCTGCAAGCCAGCGTCTCGGCGACCTGGCGCACGTCACGGAGAGCGATGGAAGCAGATCGCTGTGGCCAGCGGCCTGGAGGAAGTGCGTGAAGAGACTATGGGTTCTGCTACCAATGTTGCTCCTGCTGGTGGTGTTGATCGCGGGATGTAGCGTCGATTCATCAGGGGTCTATGGCCCCACGTCCGCACCGGGCGCGTTTCCGGGCGATGCTGCTCACCCGACGCCAAATACCACCTCATTTCAGGGATGCCCGCCCGGTGGTGATGGGGGCGACCAGGCGCTCAATACGCTCAAGAACCGCACCGACGATGGCGATAACGGCGCGTTCCAGGATGTCTCGTTTGATACGCTCGTCAACCTGAGTTATCCGCAGGACATCGGGCGCACCCAGCGCGCGAACTGGAGCCAGAGCGATGTCGCGGCTGTCGACAAATATGAGGGCATCGCCGTACGCACGACGGGATATGTCCTCGGCGTGAGGCACGAGGGCACCGAGTCCACCAATTGCCATTCGACGGACTACCGCGATTACCACGTCTGGCTGGGCGCGAACGCAAGCGACCCCAGGAGCAAATCGATGGTGATCGAGGTGACGCCGCGCGAACGTGACCAGCGTCCCGGATGGACGAGCAGCGCGCTCTCCAGTCTGACGGGCGAGCAGGTGCGCATCAGCGGCTGGTTACTGATGGATCAGGAACACCCTGAACAGTTGGGGCAGACGCGGGCGACGCTCTGGGAGATTCATCCCATCATCCATATCGAAGTCAATCAGGGTGGGAGCTGGCAGAGCATCGACAGCTAGGCGGCACGAGTCGTGCATGCCGCAATCTGCTCGGATATCTTCGAACGTCGCCGTCGAGAAAGGGAGCGTTGCCGCATGATGAAGGGCGTGATGATGTCTGCCACGGTGTCGGTGTCGAACGTCCCCACAACCGGGCAGAGCGGGTCCGCGGACAACACGACCGAGGCGAACACACAGGTGGTGACCGCGCTGGTGAATGCTGGCAAGCAGACATCTGTTGGCTCATATACTGTGACGGTCAGGAAGATCGAGCCGATTGCCGGGAGCGATCAGGTGCGTGTCACGTTCTTCGTGACGGGTGACGATGAGCCAGCTCACGACTTTACCGAGACGGGACGCCAGGTAGTCTCGGCATTGCTCAACGCGGGCATGCACGCCAACGTCACCGGGGCAGGCACAGCGAAGGTGGAGCAGATCGAGGCGGTCGAGGGCGGCGACGACGATTCCGACGAGGATTCGGACACCGACGCGCTGAGTGGCCTGGTTGATGACGATGATCCACCACAGCAGCCTGCCCGCCCGCCAGATGCGCAGTAATATTGCTAGCAGGGCTGTTGTGCATAACTCACGCTTTGCCACGTAGCCACGGGAGTGGTGAGCGTTTCAGCCAGGGCCACCACGCCAGCAACAGTCCGAAGGAGATTGCGCCGAGCCACGCGCCCATCGCGAAGGTAGCGCCTGGCCCAAACTGCCCCCAGAGCCACGCGCCGACCAGATTCGCCGGGAGCGCCGCCGCGCCCGTCAGCCCACTGAACCAGCCGAGCGCGGTTCCACGGCGCGCGCGCGGAACGAGGTCAGCCACGAAGGCTCTGGCGACCCCGTCCGTCGCCGCATAGTACGCGCCATAGAGCAAGAAGAGCGCCCAGATGTTCCAGGTCGTGCGCGCCTGCGTCCAGCCGAGATAAACCAGCGTAAAGGCGGCGTAGCCACCCGCCAGCACCGGCAGCCGTCCCCAGCGGTCCGAGAGCGAGCCGAGCGGCGCCGCCAGCAGCGCATAGACGAGGTTGAAGGCAAAATAAACGAGCGGCACGGCCACCAGCGAGCTTTCCAGTCCCTCAGTGCGCAGGAAGAGAAACGCATCGGACGAGTTGCCCAGTGCAAAGCAGGTGGCAATCGCGGTGAAGAGCCAGAAGCGCGCTCCCAGCGCTGGCGTATCTGCTGGCCGAGCGATGGACGATTGCCCCGTGGCCACGGCTTCAGGCAAGACTGTGGATGAGGATGAGGATGAGGATGAGGATGAGGATGAGGATGAGGATGAGGATGAGGATGAGGATGAGGATGAGGATGAGGATGAGGATGAGGATGAGGACGACGGGGCATTGCGTCGGCGGCGGTCGCGCAGGAAAAGCAGCGCCACCGCAACCGCCAGCACGCCCGGAACCAGCGTCCAGCCGAAGACGGCGCGCAGGTCGCCATTCGTCGCGTTGAGGATGACCAGCGCCACTAACGGCCCAATCGCCGCGCCCAGCGTATCGGCAGAGCGATGGATGCCGAACGCGCGTCCTCGCTTCTGCGTTGGTACGGCGTCGGCGATCATCGCGTCACGCGGGCTGACACGCACCGCCTTGCCCGCACGATCCATCAACACCAGCCCCAGCGCGGGCAGCCAGCTTGGAACCAGCGCCAGCAGCGGCTTAGCGGCGGCGGAAATACTGTAGCCCCAGGTCACCAACCCACGGCGAGACGGCGACTGATCGGCCAGCCGACCGGCCAGAATCTTGAGCAGACTGGTCGCGCTCTCCGCCAGCCCTTCGATCAACGCCGCCAGCGCCAGTGGAGCCCCCAGCGCCTGTACCAGAAAGATGAGCCGGAGCGGCATAATCATTTCGCTGGCAATGTCGGTGAAGAGGCTGGCCGCGCCAAGCACGTACACGACGCCGGGAATCGCTCGCAGCCCCGTCCGGCCCCGTTCTGGTGGCGTCTCTGTCTCGTCAATCAATTTCGTCGTCATCGGGACTCCAGTACAGGGCGTTGATTTTCCCGGATGAGCTGAATCGTTGGACGACGCGGCCATCGAAATCGCAGACGTAGACCTGGCTATGGGCGTCGCGAGCGAGGCCGCCTACCTGCTGAAACTCGCCCGGCCAGATGCCATGCTTGCCCCAGGCGCCGAGCGGCTTTCCATCGGGTGTGAACAGGTCAAGACGGTGCAAACCCAGGTCCGTCACCGCGATGTGGTTCGCGTCGAGCGCCAGCATCGCCTGATAGGGTGTGCGCAGTGTGGTGGTTGGCGCGGGCAGCGCCCATGAGCTTATCGCCCCCGTCCTCGGATTGATACGGTAGACTCGCGACGTCGAGAGCGCGTAGACCGTCTTGCTATCGGGCGCGACGGAGATGCCGCCAAACAGGCGCTCAGGGATGGTCCAGCGCGCCAATAGATGACCACTGGTGTCCACTCGCAGCACCGCGCCGTGGGTATCGCTGAGCAACAGGTCATTTCCGAGCATGGCGATGCAGTTGAGTGACGGCTCATAGCCCTGTGGCAGAGTCCAACGCGCCAGCAGCCGCCCGGTTGGGGCGAAACGCAGCATGCGTCCGCGCATCCAGTCGGTCACATAGAGGTCGTGATTGGTGGCGACTGTCATGCCGCAGAACCAGAAATCGTCCACGCCATACGGGATGGGATTGAGCACGCCGGAGATGGCGCGCGCGCCGGGTGTGCTCCGCGGCACGCCCAGCCCATCGGGATCGTTGTACGGCCCAGGCGGCATGAAGCCCGGCCCAGGCGGACCCTGCACGCTGGCGAGTCCGGGGCGCAGCTTATAGCGTAGCGCGCCGTCCGGCCCGAAGACGCGGATGACGGGCGCGTAGGCATCAGTGACGTAGAATGTGCCGGTGCTATCAACGGCGACGTAATACGGCTGAAAGTCGAGTGGGTGTGGCGGTCGGCTCCAGGCGACGAGCGCCAGTGCCAGCAGCGACGGCACGATCACCGCCAGCAAGGCGCGCCGCTGCCACGAGCGCGGCAGCAAGAGCCAGAGCCAGAGGCCGAGCGCCAGCACGAGCGGCAGTCCGCGCAGCCCCCAGGTGAGACTGCGCGGCTCTGTGATCGGGCTGATCTGGCTGAAGACGCACCGGCCCGCCAGCAGCCAGAGGAGTGTCGCCCCGGCGATGTAGAGCGCGAGCCACGCCCAGCGTCGCCAGTGGCGATGGGTCGGCAGCAATGACACGGCCAGCAGTGCTGTGCCTACAACGAATAGCAGCATGGCTGGCAATCGCTCTGGCTCGAAGGCGGCAACGGGCGGTATCAGCAGGCAGCAGAGAAGAGCGCCCACGACCAGCGTGAGCGCCGCAAGCAACAGCTTCCAGTTGGCCGGGACAGGTGTCTTGAACATCAAGTGGTGTGTGCTCCTGCGGTGGCCTTCGGTACCGCCGCTGGAAAGTCTCCGCGTCACCAGATTCTATCATGATTGCAATGGAGAGGATGCCATTCTTCGCGGTCAACCAGGGACGAGGGCTGCCTGACACGCGGGAAACTTCTGGGGTATAACAAACACAATGGAGCACAGAACGCATGATGGCGCGGATGCGTTCACGCGCTCGCGCTATCCATCCCTGGCAAATGAATCCCCTACTGTGTGCAGCGCGATGGCATCGGAGGTATTCACGATGACACAGACAGAAACCCAGCACCATCCCCACATCACTGATCGTAGCGCCGTCCGCTGGAGCTATGTCAGCGGCACCAGCGAGACGCCACTGCTTGGCATGACTATCGGTGACGCGCTTGATCGCACCGTTGCGCGGTTCCCTGACCGTGACGCGCTCATCTCGCGCCACCAAAGCCTGCGCTATACCTGGCGCCAGCTTCAGGACGAGGTGAATCGCTTTGCACGGGGGCTGATGGCGCTTGGCATCGAGAAGGGTGATCGCGTCGGCATCTGGTCGCCGACCTACGCCGAGTGGGCGATCACGCAGTATGCCACGGCCAAGATCGGCGCAATACTGGTCAATGTCAATCCGGGCTACCGCCTCCACGAGCTGGAATACGCCCTGAACCAGTCTGGCTGCAACACGCTGGTGCTTGCCCCGAACTTCCGCGCCACCAGCTACATCGAGATGATGCAGACGCTTGCGCCCGAGTTGGCGCGGTGCGCGCCGGGCCAGCTCGACAGCCATAAGTTGCCCCATCTGCGCCATGTCATTCGTCTTGGCACGGAGCGCACGCCGGGCATGTGGGTCTGGGGTGAGGTCATGGAGCGGGCCATGGAGATCGCGCCGGAGCAGTTAGCCGAACGCCAGGCGCAGCAGGAGTTCGATGACCCCGCGAACATCCAGTACACCTCTGGCACCACCGGCAACCCGAAGGGCGCGACGCTCTCACACCACAACATCCTCAACAACGGCTATTTTGTCGCCCACCTGCAAGGGTTCACCGAGAACGACCGGCTCTGCGCGCCTGTCCCGCTCTACCATTGCTTCGGTTGCGTGATGGGCAACCTGGGCACGATGACGCACGGCGCGGCAATCGTCTATCCCGCCGAGACATTCGACCCACAGGAGACCCTGGAGGCGGTCGAGGCGGAGCGCTGCACCTCGCTCTATGGTGTGCCGACGATGTTCATCGCCGAGCTGGCGCACCCTGACTTCGACCACTACGACTACAGCTCGCTCCGCACCGGTGTCATGGCGGGATCGCCCTGTCCCGTCGAGGTCATGCGCCAGGTGATGAGCAAGATGCACATGAGCGACGTCGAGATCTGCTATGGCATGACTGAGACGAGCCCCGTCTCCTTCCAAACCCATCTGGACGATAGCATCGAAAAGCGTGTCGCGACGGTGGGCCAGATTCACCCGTTCGTCGAGGTCAAGGTGGTTGATCCGGCAAATGGGGCGGTCGTGCCGCGTGGCGAGCCGGGAGAGCTCTTGACGCGAGGCTACAGCGTGATGCTCGGCTACTGGAACAACGAAGATGCGACACGCGCGGCGATTGACGCTGCCCGCTGGATGCATACCGGCGACCTCGCGACGATGGACGACGACGGCTACGTGAACATTGTCGGGCGGCTCAAAGATATGGTGATTCGCGGTGGCGAGAACATCTACCCGCGGGAGGTCGAGGAGTTCCTCTACAGCCATCCGAAGGTCAGTGACGTGCAGGTCTTCGGCGTGCCCGACACGAAGTATGGCGAGGAGCTGATGGCCTGGGTCAAGCTCAAGGAGGGCCAGACGGCGACGGCAGAGGAGTTGCAGGACTTCTGCCGTGGGCAGATCGCGACCTTTAAGATTCCCAGGTACTGGAAGTTTGTCGATGCTTTCCCGATGACCGTGACGGGCAAGATCCAGAAGTTCATCATGCGCCAGCAGTCCGTCGAGGAGTTGAGCCTGCAAGATGCCGCGAACACCCGCACAGCGTGAATGTCGGACTATCGGGTCAGGGCGTTCGTCTTTGGATGGTGTGGCTGGCTATCACGCTTGTGCGTACGGAATCAGGCTTCTAGCGGCTCGGCGTCTCGTTAAGGCATCGCCTGGTGACGAAACGATAGCGATAAGACCTGCCGAAGGGTGTACGCCTTTAGGAGTGGAAGGAGCACATCCACAGGGTGGCACAGAACATGCACTTACGAATAGCGTCTCACCACAAGTGCGCATGAGGCGATACATTGGTGAGATGGGTAGGGAAGGATACCTACTCGTGGCAGGGATGCAGCTTTTCTTCTACATAGAGCATGGGCCATGTGACCTGTGCTCTATGTACTTTATTGCGCCATATGATGCGCGACATGCGTAGGCCGCGCAGTGACGTTGCTATTTCTCGTGAGGTAAGGATAACCTGCATGAAAACTTCACACGACGCCAGGGCGACATCATCCGCTTCCAGACAGGCAAAGATTGGGTTTGTGCTCTCCAGCGAGCAGTTCCCCGTCACCGAACTCATCGAATTGGGCAAGGCGGCTGAGACGGCAGGATTTGATCTGGTCTGGAGTAGCGACCATTTCCAGCCATGGCAGGACAACCAGGGGAACGCCAGTCTCGCCTGGCTTACCTTGAGCGCTCTAGGACAGCATAGCCAGCGTCTGACCATGGGGACCGGCGTGACGTGCCCGAGTTATCGTTATCACCCCAGCGTTGTGGCTGAGGCGTTTGCCACGCTGGGTATGCTGTACCCCGGACGCATCTTTCTGGGGGTTGGCGCTGGCGAGGCGCTTAACGAGCAGGCAGCCACCGGTGAATGGGGCGACTACGAGGAGCGCGCCGCGCGGCTGGCTGAAGCAATCGATCTCATCCGGCAGCTCTGGTCGGGCGAGCGGATCGATTTTGCCGGTCGGTACTTCAAGACGACACGGGCGCGCCTCTATAATGCGCCAGCCCGTCCCATCCCGATCTATGTCGCGGCGAGTGGGCCAAAAAGTATGCGCCTGGCGGGTGAGAAAGGCGATGGTCTGATCGCCGACGCGAAACGGATCGTGCAGCAAGATCTGTGGCAGGCGTTTGAAGAAGGGGCCAGATCGGCAGGCAAGGATGCCAGCAAGATGCCTCTCGTCAGCGAGCATATGGTCGTGGTTGGCGGTCAGAGCGAGGCGGAGAAGTATGCTCGACTCTGGCGGTTTATGCCCAAGTCATGGGAGAAGTACGTGAACGATCCTGATCCACTCGATATCCAACAGCAGGCCGAGCAAGAGGTTCCGCTTCAGGAGGTCTACAAAGACTGGCCCGTGAGCGAGGATCCATCCGTACATATTCAGGCGCTGCAAAAATTGGTAGATCAGGGCATCACCCACATTTTCGTTCACTCGCCTCAGGCGGATCAGCGCCGTGTCATACGGTTCTACAGTGAGCAGGTACTTCCCCACGTTGAGCGCGTTGCGGCACGATAGCCCTCGACATCACTTTCCAGCGCCCATCTAGCCTGGATTATTCACGGAGGTTGAGGCGAGCGGCGAGCAGATGCCAGAGCGGTTCGCCCGGATGACTGCTCGCCAGATGGAGCGAGAGCGTGAGCGCCTGCTCGCGGAGCCAGCCACCGATCTTAGAGCAACTTTCAGGTACCCCGAGCAGGCAAGGCATAGCCGACATGGGCGCACCAGGCGCGGGCATCTGCGGGCGTGATCGCGGCGACGGCCACCGCCATGGCCTCCCAGAGCGCCTCCGTGGTGCGGGCGCCGAGCCGACGCAGGACGGCTTTGAGCTTGGAGAAGGCTTGTTCGATCGGCGTGAAATCGGGCGAGTACGGCGGCAGAAAGAGCAGCTGGCACTGGCGCGCCTCAATGGCGTGGCGAATGCGGGCGGCTTTATGCACGCTCAAATTGTCGAGCACCACGATCTGCCCCGGCCGCAGTCTCGGCGCCAGGTGCTCGCTGATATACCAGACAAAGGTCTCCGTATCCATGGCACCTTCAATCAGCCATGGCTCCTGCAGCCCGCCAGGGGTCAGCGCCGCCACCAGCGTCGTATTCTTGCCGTGGTTGCGCGGCACGGAGCCGGTCGCCCGCTGGTCATGCGGTGCCCAGCCGTAGAGGCGCGTCAAGGTGATGTTTGACCCGCTTTCGTCGATAAAGACGAGCTGCTCCGGGTCGAGGTGGGCGACGGCTTCCCGCCACGCGGTGCGCGCCTCCTCGTCTTCCTCGTTGCGTTCGCTGGCTGCCAGGAGTTTTTTTTATGGGTCCACCCCAAACGGCGGATCGCTCGCCACCTCATCCCACATCGTCGCTTCGCTCAACTGCTGGCCGGACTGCTCGGCCCACCAGGCACAGTGCTCCAGGACGGTGGCATTGGGCGCGACCTCCAGCCGGGCCAGTAACGCGGCTTCCTGCTCAGATCCAGGGCCAATACGGCGTGGACCGCCGGGAATGGGTCGGCGGGCGAGCGAGCCGGTCTCGCGCTGCTGCACCACGGCACGCTTGACGGTCGTCACCGCCACCCCAAAGCGGCGAGCGGCTTCTCGCATGGGCTGACCCTCGGCCACCGCTCGCACCAAGCGTTCTTTCAGGTCAATCGAATAGGCACGCATACCACAGTCCTGCTGCACAAATTGTGCCTGTCTTTGGCTCGTGCAAGTTGCTGTAATAAGGCGCAGCCGCAGGGTATCGAGCTGCATGCGAGCGACTCCGGCCTGGAGCAAGAGGCGACGGAGCGTGTCGAGCAGCCAGTAGGCGGCGGCGTGCAGGAGCAAGCGGAACTGGTTGGCCCAGAAGCGGTGACAGCTGAGGCGGTCAGCAAAGCAGGCGTCTTTGAGATCCTTGATCCACAGTTCGGGCTCGCCGCGGCGCACATACCAGTTGTAGAGCGCAAGTGGCGCCAGGTCGGTGCGTGAAGTGACCACGAAGCGCAGATTGCTGCCTTTCTCCAGCTCCTCGGCTTTGTAGACGACACGGCGCTCGTGTGGCCAGGAGTCGGCGGCGTACTGTCCCTCACCGGTCAGACGCACCTTCACGCCGGTCTGCTCGTGCTGCTGCTTGGCCAGCTTGGCCAGCTCGACCAGCGGCGCGGCCAGCGCCGCCAATCGCGTGTTGGGGGCAAGACCAATGGTGTAGGCGATCTGCTCGCGTTCGCAGTAATCGTAGAGGGCGGGGATCGCGAAGCCGCTGTCGGCGCGCAGTTCAAGGTGGACGTGGGGCCAGCGCGCACGGATGGCGGCGACCAGGCGCGTGAGGACGGCGACCACGCCACGGCTGGCATGCACCGTTCCGTGCCGCAAGGCGGCGGTGATGAGCTGGTTGGTGTCGCCGTCGAAGACGAGCAGAGGGTGATAGATGTGCTGCTGGTAGTAGCCGTGATAGCTGCTGCCCTCTTGGTCGCCATGGGTCGGATCGGCGGTGCTGTCTAGATCGAGCAGCAGGTGCGTGGGCGGACCACTGGCCACCCGTTCGCGTTCCTGCAGGTAGATCGCCACGAGCGCGTGGGCTAAACGGTAACAGGCACGTCGGTCGACGGCATTCTCCAAGCGCGAGAGGGTCGGCTGGCTGGCCAAGTCAGCGCTGGGCTCGTGGGGACGTCGGCCACACACGAGCTTGAGCAACGGGATCGCGCCGCAAGGTATCAGCATCGTCCTGGTCTTCGTAACCACAGGCGATCTGCAGGATGCGCTGGCGCAGCAAGAGCGCGAGCGAATGGCGCACCGAACCGCGGCGCCAGTCGCGGATCTGGGCGGCAAAGGCGGCCGACAGCCCCATGCGGCCGTCGGCTTGCGCGAGCCAGACGAGGCCGCCATCCGCGGTGAGTTGCCCGGCGTCAAAGGACACCGAAAGCGCAGTGCTGTGGGACGATGTGCGAGAATCGGACATGGCTGAGCCTCCTAGTGCTCAGTCCAGTTGGGTTTTGACATCGGGCTAGAGGCGGACCAGCTTTCGGTAGGCGTTGGAGATGGTGACAGGCTAAGGGATGGTGCACCGCCGGGCGTGGCGCTACGTCTTCAGCGCGACGACTCGGCGCTTCAGTATGCCGGGTCGCGCCCCTCGAAACGGAGCGGAATGCAAGGGCCGGACCATCATCTGGTCCTTCACTGCCGACGACGCGCAGATCACGCTCCGCCGTCGGTATCTCATCCCGCACCACGACTGGGACAGTCCGTCGGCTCTCCCGCTGACACTTGACGCAGATGAATTGTCAGTGTATACTAACGGTCAATGAATATTGACGTAGCTGCTGGCCTTGCGACTCTTGGTGAGCCTACTCGACGCCTCATCGTCGAACGGCTCGCTCGCGGACCCCTGTCCGTCCAAGAGATCGCCGACCGGCTGCCTGTCGGGCGTCCGGCGGTC
>Ga0310811_10012101_pt1 | contig 11195 bp, 11 predicted proteins | sample YCmetagenome_FD_207642 | JGI IMG/M metagenome (GOLD analysis project Ga0310811, IMG submission 207642) | Soil microbial communities from experimental microcosm in Duke University, North Carolina, United States - YC | ecosystem: Engineered > Artificial ecosystem > Soil microcosm > Unclassified ... | reverse complement strand
CGCGCGCTCGGCGCCGACGCCGGCGCGGTGATCTCCGGCGAGGACGGTCTGGACGAGATCTCGGGCGAGGCGCCGACGCGCGTCGTGCAGTTCGACCGCGAGGGCGTGCGCCGTTGGACGCTCGACCCCGCGCGCTACGGCGTGCGCGCCACGCGCGCCGAGATTCGCGGCGGAACGGCAGAGGCGAACGCCGAGGCGCTCGTCGCGATCCTGGAGGGCGAACGGAGCCCGCGCGCCGATCTGGTTTCCCTCAACGCCGCACTCGCGCTCGTCGTCGCGGGTGAGGCGGTCGACATCGACGACGGCATGGCGCGCGCGCACACGGCGGTTGAGACCGGCCGTGCTCGCGCCGCGCTCGACGCGCTCCGCACGAGCGGGGCCGAGGTGAACGTATGACCGACATGCTCGAGAAGCTCTACGCGGCGAAAGCGGTCGTTCGCGCGGCCGACGAGGCGCGTGAACCGCTCGAGGAACTTCGTGTCCGCGCGGAGGCGCGGCGGATCGAGCGCCGGCGCTTCCGGGCCGCGCTCGCGAATGCGCACGGGCCGGCGATCATCGCCGAGATCAAGCGCGCCTCGCCGTCGGTCGGGATCATCGTCCCGCACCTCGATCCGGCGGAGATCGCGCGCGACTACGAAGCGGCCGGCGCCGACGCGGTCAGCGTGCTCACCGAGAGCGACCATTTCCTGGGCGATCTCGCGTACCTCGATGTCGCACGCAACGCGGCGCGGCTCCCGATCCTGCGCAAGGATTTCCTGAGCACGCGCTACGAGGTCGTGCAGTCGGCGGCGTACGGCGCCGACGCGATCCTCGCGATCGTCGCGGGGCTCTCCGATGCACGCCTCTCCGAGATGTTCGAGGAAGCGCGCCGCTACGATCTCGACGTGCTCGTCGAAGTGCACACCGAAGAAGAGCTGCGCCGCGCGCTCGCGCTCGGGGCGACGCTGCTCGGGATCAACAACCGCAACCTGCGCACGTTCGAGACCGATCTGGCCGTCACCGAGGAGCTGCTCCCGCTCGTTCCGTCGACCGTCGTCGTGATCAGCGAGAGCGGGGTGCGCTCGCAGGACGACGTGCGCCGGCTCGTCGCGCACGGTGCGCGCGGCGTCCTCGTCGGTGAATCGCTGATGCGCTCCGACGACAAGGGCGAGGCGATCCGCGCCCTCAAGGGCGCGGCGGTTCCGGTCTAGCGAAGCCGATCGTTGCGCACCCGGGTCAAGATCTGCGGCTGCCGGAGCGCGCACGAGGCCGCGCTGGCGATCGACTCCGGAGCGGATGCCGTCGGCGTGATCCTGGCCGAGGAATCGCCCGCGCGCGCCAGCATCGAGCAGCTCCACGAGATCGCGCAGACGGTCCCCGCGCTGGTCTCGCTCGTCGCGGTCTTCGTCGACCCGCCCTCGCCGCTCGTCGACGAAGCGCTCAAGGTCGGCGCGATCCCGCAGTTCCACGGCGACGAGCCTGCCGACGCGTGTGAGGCGTTCGCCGCCGGACCGTATCTCAAGGCGTATCACGTGCGCCTGGACAAACCGCCGACCCCCGAGGAGTTCGCTCGCGTCGCGCGCCCGTTCGAGCACGCGACGTGGCTCTTCGATACCGCGCGCGCGAACGGCCGCAGCGGCGGAACGGGGCTGACGTTTCCCTGGAAGCTCGCGCGCGAGCTCGCGGGTGACCGGCGCATCGTGATCAGCGGCGGCCTCACGCCGCAGAACGTCGCCGCGTGCGTGCGCGCCGCGCGCCCCTACGCCGTCGACGTGCGCAGCGGCGTCGAGACCAACGGCGTCAAGGACGCCGAGAAGATCCGCGCGTTCGTCTGCGCGGTGCGCGAAGCGGACATGGACGTGACGGCATGATCGCGGTTCGCCCGCCCGGCATCCGTCAGCGGCCGACATCGCCGTGCACCTGCTCGACGACGCGGTACCGGCCCCGTACGTGGTGAAGTATCGCCGACGACCTTCATCTTGCAGAAGGACGGGCGACCGAGCTGACGCTCTGCCGGTCCCGTCAGGACACCCGCTCCCGCGTCTGGAACCGTGAGTTCCCCTCGCGCTCCCATCTCCGGAAAGACGATGATCGATACGCACCAGCAGACGCTCCCCGACGCCAACGGCTATTTCGGCCGTTTCGGCGGCGTCTTCGTCCCTGAGGTCCTGATCGAGGCGCTCACGCAACTCGACCGCGCGATGCGGGAGGCGTTCGCCGATCCGGGCTTCTGGTCCGAGTACGAGGGGCTGCTGCGCGACTACGTCGGGCGGCCATCGCCGATCTATCACGCGGAGCGGCTCGTCGACGGTCCGCACGCGCCGATCATCTTCAAGCGCGAGGACACCAACCACACCGGCGCCCACAAGATCAACAACACCGTCGGGCAGGCGCTGCTCGCGAAGCGCATGGGCAAGACGCGGCTGATCGCCGAGACCGGCGCCGGCCAGCACGGCGTCGCGACCGCGACGATCGGCGCGAAGCTCGGCTTGCCGGTCGACGTCTACATGGGCGCGGTCGACGTCGAGCGCCAGGCGCTGAACGTCTACCTGATGCGGCTGCTCGGCGCGCAGGTGCACTCCGTCGAGAGCGGGACGCGCACGCTCAAGGATGCGACGAACGAGGCGTTCCGTGAATGGGCCGCGCGCGTCGAGGACACGTTCTACGTGATCGGCTCCGTCGTCGGCGCGCACCCGTATCCGTATCTGGTGCGCGAGTTCCAGAAGGTGATCGGCGTCGAGGCGCGCGCGCAGGTGCTCGAGCGCTACGGGCGCCTACCCTCCGACGTCGTCGCCTGCGTCGGCGGCGGCTCGAACGCGATGGGGATCTTCCGCGGCTTCGTCGACGACCCCGAGGTGCAGCTATGGGGCGTCGAGGCCGCGGGCCACGGTGTCCATGCGATCGACACGGCCGCGTCGATCAACGCGGGGACCGTCGGGATCCTGCACGGTTCGCGCAGCTTCGTGCTGCAGGACGAGGAAGGCCAGGTGCGCGACACGCACTCGGTGAGCGCCGGTCTGGACTACCCCGGCGTCGGTCCGGAACACGCCTACCTGAGCGAGAGCGGCCGTGCGCGCTACGTCGCTGCCGACGACGACGAGGCCGTCGCGGCGTTCCACCACACCGCGCTGCGCGAAGGGATCGTGCCGGCGCTCGAGAGCGCGCACGCGATCGCGTTCGCGCGCAAGCTCGCGGTCGAGCGCGGTCCGAGCGGACTCGTCTTGGTCAACCTGAGCGGACGCGGGGACAAGGACGTGCGCAGCATCGCGGCGCGCGAAGGGCAGGTGGCGCTGTGATCGCGGCGGGCGGGATCGGCGCGGTCTTCGCGCGCGCGCAAGCCGAGCGGCGCGCGGCGCTGATCGCCTACGTCGTCGCCGGCGATCCGGATCGCGAGACGACGCTCGCGGTCCTCGAAGCGATCACGGCCGCCGGGATCGACCTGATCGAACTGGGGATCCCCTACGGCGATCCGCTCGCCGACGGGCCGACGATCGCCGCCGCGGCGCAGCGCGCCCTGAACGGCGGGACGCGCATGGCCGACGCGCTCGGGATCGCCGCCGAGGCGAAGGCGCGCGGCTGCGCGCCGATCGTGTTCTTCACGTACGTCAACCCGATCGACCGCTACGGCGCGGAGCGCTTCGCGCGCGAGGCGGCGCAGGCCGGCGCGCTCGGCGCGATCGTCCCGGACGTCCCGATCGAGGAGCTGGACGCGTTCGCGCCGCCATTGCGCGCGCACGGCCTGGAGATCCCGCTGCTGATCGCGCCGACGACGCCGCAGCCACGCGCGGAACGGATCGCCGCCGCGTCGACCGGCTTCGTGTACCTGGTCTCGCGCCTCGGCGTGACCGGTGCTCGGCGGGAACCGGACGTCGCCTGGGCCTCGGCCGCCGTGGCGCGCCTGCGGCCCGTCACCCACACGCCGCTGACCGTCGGCTTCGGGATCTCGACCCCGGCCCACGTCGCCGCGATCGGCGCCGTCGCCGACGGCGTGATCGTCGGGAGCGCGCTGATCGACGCGTACGCCGGGCGCACCGGTGCCGAGGCGGCGCGCGCGGCCGGCGCGTACGTCGAGAAGCTCCGTGCGGCGCTCGGTCCGCGTGACTGACCGCGGCGCGCGTTCGGTCTTTTTTTCGTGAAAAGGCGTCGCTTGGACTGAAGAGGCAGGAAAGGCGCGGGGCGTGGACTCATCTAGGGGCAGCTTTGTTCCGCCGGAGGTCATGTTTCGATGCAGCTCCGCCCCATTGCGGCGCTCGGCGCTCTGGCGCTACTCGTAGCGCTGATTTCGCCGTCCGCTCCGGTCTCCGCGGCCGGTGACACGATCGTCTTCGGGTCGCCGGTCTCGCTCACGGGTTCGCTTGCAAAGGAAGGCAAGCTCACCCAAGAGGGCTACGAGTTCTGGAAGAACTACGTCAACGCCCACGGCGGGATCAAGGTCGCCGGCAAGTCCTACAAGGTCGACATCAAGTACTACGACGACGAGTCGAAGAACGACACGGCGGCGCAGCTCGCCGAACGCTTGATCGACCAGGATCACGTCAACTTCATCCTCGGCCCGTACGGTTCGGGGACGGCGTTCACCGTCGCGCAGATGGTCGAGCGCAAGAAGATCCCGATGGTCGAGGGGAACGGCGCGGCCGAGAAGATCTTCAACCAGGGCTTCCGCTACACGTTCGCCGTCCTCTCGCCGGCGCGCCGCTACCTCGAAGGCGTGCTGGCGATGGCGAAGGCGCAGAAGCCCGCCGCGCAGACCGTCGCGATCACCGCGGCGAGCGACGCCTTCTCACAGGAGGTCGCGCAGGGCGCCGCCGACTGGGCGACCGCGCACGGGATGAAGGTCGTCTACAACAACAAGTATCCCGACACCGCGACCGACGTCTCGTCGATCATCTCCGCGCTCAAGGCGACGAATCCCGACGTCATCCTCAACGCCGGGCATCTGCAGGACGCGCTCCTGGTGCAGAAGGGGCTCAAGGAGCAGAACGTGATGGCGAAGGCCTACGGCTACTCCGTCGGCCCGGACACCCCCGACTTCACCAACACGCTCGGCAAGGACGCGAACGACGTCTTCGGCGGCGCGCAGTGGTCGGATGTCGTGAAGTACCAGGGCGCTCCGGGGTTCTACCAGACGGCGCCGGAGTATGCGAAGGCGTTCCAGGCCGTCTACCACCATCGTCCCGACTACCACAACGCCGAGTCGAGCGCGACGTGCCTGGCGTTCCAGTACGCGCTCGAGCGCGCCGGGACGCTCGATCCGGAGAAGGTGCGCGACGCGCTCGCCAACCTCGACGTGACGACGTTCTACGGGATCCTCAAGTTCGACAAGCGCGGCTTGAACGTGTACAAGCCGATGGTCGTGAACCAGATCATCAACGGCCGGCTCACGACGGTCTGGCCGAGCGGCCTGGCCGAAACGTCGCCGAAGTACCCCGCGCCCCCGTGGGGGCAGCGCTGAAGGGCGCGGCTGACTGATGCACCTCATCGCCCAGGACCTCGTCAACGGGATCCTCGCCGGCGGGATCCTTGGCTTGGTCGCGCTCGGCTTCTCCCTGGTGTGGGGGATCATGAACATCATCAACCTCGCGTACGGCGCGTTCATCATGCTCGGCGCCTACGTGACGTATCAGCTGTTCACGAGCTTCCACCTCGACCCGTTCCTATCGATCCCGATCTCGTTCGCGGCGCTGTTCGTGCTCGGGTACCTGCTCGGGCGCTACGTCATCAACTGGGTCGCGCGCGCCCCGGTGCTCACGACGTTCCTGCTCACGTTCGGGCTCTCGTTGCTCCTGGTGAACATCGCGCTGCTCGTGTGGACCTCCGACACGGTCGGTGTGACGACGGCGTACTCCGGCGCGAACTTCACCCTCGACGGCGTGACCATCCCGTGGACGAAGCTGTTCACGCTGATCGCCGCGCTCGCGATCACCGGCGTGATGCAGGTCTGGCTGACGCGCTCGAAGATGGGCCGCGCGATCCGCGCGACCGCGATGGACATCGGCGCCGCGCAGCTCTCCGGCGTGCGGGTCGCGCAGATCTACGCGATCGTCTTCGGTCTGGGCGCCGGCCTCGCCGGCGTCGCCGGGACGCTGCTCAGCCTCTCATACTCGATCAACCCGTCGATGGGCGACCCGTTCCTGATCAAGGCGTTCGTCGTCTGCGTCCTGGGCGGGCTCGGCTCGGTCGAAGGTGCGCTCGTCGGCGGGTTGACGTACGGAATCGTCGAGTCGTTCGCGACGCAGCTCGACGTGACGATCGGCTCGCAGCACATCAGCGGCTCGGGGCTGCAAGACGCGGTCGCGCTGATCGTGCTCCTCGTCGTGCTGATCGTGCGCCCGCGCGGGATCATGGGGAAAGCGACCGCGTGACTGCCGCGACGCTGCGTCGCGTGGGGCTGGGCGGGATCACCGGGAACCCCATCGCGTTCGCCGTCGTGCTCGCGATCATGGCGGTGTTGCTCGCCGTTCCGCTCGCGCACAACGGGTACGTCGAGATCATCTTCCGCAACATCCTGATGTACGCGGCGATGAGCTACGGCTGGAATCTGATCGGCGGCTATACCGGCTACGTCTCGTTCGGCAACGTCGTGTTCTTCGGTTTGGGCGCGTACTGCTCGGCGCTCCTGGGCGCCCACGGCGTCAACAACCTCTTCGCCGACGTCGCGGTCGCCTGCGTCGTCAACGCGGCGTTCGCGGCGCTCGTCGGGCTGCCGGTGCTGCGGCTGCGCGGGCACTACTTCGGGATCGCGACGCTCGGGATCGCGCTCGCCGTCGCCGACATCGTCGCCAACCTCGACGCGTTCGGCGGGACCGGCGGCCTCGCGCTCAAGCAGGTCGATCAGGCGCACTTCTCACTCTACTACTACGCGATGTGGCTCGTCGCGCTCGGCGCGATGCTCGCGACCTACGCGATCGCGCGCTCGAAGCTTGGGTACGCCTTCGTCGCGATCCGCGAGAACGAGGAGGCGGCGGCGGTGCTCGGGATCGCCGCGACGCGCTACAAGGTGACCGCGTGGGCGATCAGCGCGGCGTTCGCCGGCGCTGCCGGCGCGGTCTTCGCGCCGGCGAACGGCTTTCTCGATCCCTCGATCGCGTTCTCGATCGATTCGAACGTCTTCCCGATCGTGATGGCGATCCTGGGCGGGATCGGGACCGTCGCCGGCCCGTTCATCGGCGCGCTGCTCCTCGCCGGCCTGAACGAGATACTGCAACGCACGTTCCTCAAGATCCACACGCTGTTCTTCGGGGCGATCATCGTGCTGGTCGTCCTGCTGCTGCCGCGTGGTCTGGTCTGGCTGTTCGGCTTGCGCGGCGGCGCGCGGACGTGGCTCAAGAGCCTGGCGGGGTACCGCGCGTGAGCGGGGTGCTCGCGATCGACGGCATCGGGATGCGTTTCGGCGGCCTGTGGGCGCTCACCGACGTGAGCTTCGAGGTCGAGCCAGGATCGGTCGTCGGCCTGATCGGCCCGAACGGGAGCGGGAAGACGACGCTGATGAACGTGATCAGCGGGGTCTACAAGCCGACGACCGGCGAGGTGCGCTACGCCGGTACGCGGATCGCAGACGTCCCGACCCACCGCGTCTGCCGCCTGGGGATCGCGCGGACGTTCCAGGTCGTCAAGCCGTTCGCGAACCTCACCGTGCGCGAGAACGTCGCGGTCGGCGCGATGTACGGCCGCGAAGGGACGCGCCGCTCGACGCGCGCGTCGTTCGAGCGCGCCGACGAGCTGCTCGAGGTCGTCGCGCTCACGCGCGTCGCGGGGCGCGCGGCGAGCGATCTGACGATCCCCGACCGCAAGCGCCTCGAGGTCGCGAAAGCGCTCGCGCTCGATCCCGAGATCCTGCTGCTCGACGAAGTGATGGCTGGGCTGAACGCGACGGAGGTCGACGAGGCGCTCGAGCTGCTGCGCACGGTCAACGCGCGCGGCGTGACGCTCATCGTCGTCGAGCACCTGATGAAGGCGATCGTCTCGATCTCGACGACGATCGTCGTGCTCGCGGAGGGGAAGAAGATCGCGCAAGGCGCGCCGAGCGACGTGCTCGCCTCGCCGCTGGTGATCGAAGCGTACCTCGGCTCGCGCTGGGTGAAGCGCCAGGAGCAGCTCGCGCTGATCGCAAGCGAACGCGAGGAGGCGCTGCGCGTGCAGCCGCCGGAGGCGCACGCGTGAGCGCCCTTCGACAAGCTCAGGGTGACCTGGTCGTCGAGAACCTGAGCGCGGGATACGGCGACACACAAGTCCTCTGGGACGTCGAGCTGCGGATCGATCCGGGCGAGATCGTGGCGCTGATCGGCTCGAACGGCGCGGGGAAGTCGACGCTGCTCGGTGCGATCAGCGGGATCGTCCCGACCTGGGGAGGCCTGGTGCGTTTCGGCGAGACCGCGCTGACCGGCCAGGAGCCCGACCGCGTCGTGCGCGCCGGGGTGATCCAGGTGCCGCAGGGACGGCGGCTCTTCGGCTCGCTCACCGTTGAAGAGAATCTGCTGATGGGCGCGTACCTGCGCCGCGACGGCGACGTGCGCGAGGACCTCGAACGCATCCTCACGATCCTCCCCCGCCTGCGCGAACGCTACGACTACCTCGCCGGCCGCCTCTCGGGCGGCGAGCAGCAGCAGGTCGCGATCGCGCGCGCGCTGATGGCGCGCCCGAAGGTGCTGCTGATCGACGAGATGTCGCTCGGCCTCGCCCCGGTGCTCGTCGACGCGCTGCTCGAGGTGCTGCAGCGGATCCACGAAACGGGCGTCTCGATCCTGATCGTCGAGCAGGATGTCCAGACCGCGCTCGAGATCAGCTCGCGCGCGTACGTTTTGGAGACGGGCCGTGTCACGCTCGCTGGTCCGTCGGCGCAGCTGCTCGACGACCCGCAGGTGAAGAAGGCGTATCTTGGGGTGTAACGTCCGTTTCGCGACCGTCGTGAAGATCGTGCACGACCGCGATCGGCTCGTCGGCTATCCGGTCGAACCCGACGCGGCGTTCGAAACCGGTGGTCCGGGCGACGGCGCGACGTACGGCTTCGAGGTCGGCAAGGACACGTGGCACGTCGTCGCCGATCCGGCGGCGCACACGGTGTTCTACGGCGAGTCGTGCTGCGCGTTCGGACGCGAGGTGCTGATGCGCACGCGCTCCGCGGCCCCGGCGCTCGTTCCGCGCCGCGATCTCGCCGCGATGCGCACGGCGCGCGGCGTGCGCCTGCGCGATCGACGTGGAAGAGGCCTGCTGAGAGCAGAGCGACCAGCCGTACCGCGCGCGCACCGCGGGGGACGCGCTCTCGGCCCGCGAAGCGAGCAGCCGTGGAGAACGTCCGTGAATTGCTGCGCCTTCCCGCGCCCGCACCGCAACCCCAAGCCCTCGCCTTCGACGGGACATCCCTGTGGGTGGGGTCGCGGGAGACCAATCAGGTGTTCTCGATCGACCCGACGAGCTGGGTCGCGCGCGAGGAAGCCGTCGCACCGGGGAAGCCCTACGGGATGACGGTCGTCGGCGACGAGCTGCGCGTGCTGTGCGCGCTCGCGCCCGACGACGACCGCGTGATCTATCGCTTCGTCCCCGGGCACGGGTTCAAGCACGAGGGAGCGATCAAGGCACCGGACGACACCGGTTCCTACCTCGGCTATGACGGCGAGCGGCTCTACATGAGCCAGTGGTACACGAAGCGCATCTATTCGTTGGACGAGAACGGCGCGGTCGGGAGCGTCATCGAGGTTCCGCACGAGATCGCGGGGCAGGTCATCGTCGACGGCCGCTTCTATCTCGTCTGCACCGAAAACGACGGCGCGGCGGGCTTCTGGCTCACGCGCGTCGACGCGCGCGGCGCGACGCCGCGCGCTGAAGACATCGCGCGCATCCCGTTTTCGGCACGCTCCCTCGCCTTCGACGGCGAGCGGTTCTGGACGAACCACCGCGAGGCGAACGAGACGGTTGCCTTCGCGCGCCCCGACGCCTAGACTTCGACCGGATGAAGATCCTGCTGGTCGACGACTCCCGCATCGCGCGCGAGCTGACCGCGTCGTACCTGCACGAGATGGGCCACCCCGTCGTGCAGGCACCGGACGGCGCGCGCGCGCTGGAGCTGTATCGCGGCGACCCGCCGGATCTGGTGCTGCTCGACGTCGAGATGCCGGAGATGAACGGCTACGCCGTCGCGCGCGAGATGCGGCGCAGCGACGACGAGGGCCATTGGATCCCCATCATCTTCCTGAGCGGCCGCGTCGCGGACGAGGACGTCGCCAAGGGGCTCGAAGCGGGCGGCGACGACTACATGACCAAGCCCGTCAGCCCGGTCGTGCTGCGCGCGAAGCTCAGCGCGATGCGGCGCATCACCGATATGCAGCAGCGCCTGCGCGAGGTCGGCAAGCAGCTGCAAGACGTGAACCGCACGCTGGTCAAGCTCTCCTCGCTCGACGGGCTGACGGGGATCCCCAACCGGCGCTCGTTCGACACCGCGCTCGAGCGCGAGTGGCAGCGCGGGATGCGCGACGCGCGTCCGCTCGCGCTGATCCTTGGCGACGTCGACTTCTTCAAGCGCTACAACGACACGTACGGCCACCAGAGCGGCGATGCGTGCCTGCAAGCGGTTGCGAAGGCGCTGCTGCAGACCGCGCGGCGCACGACCGACGTCGTCGCCCGCTTCGGCGGCGAGGAGTTCGCGATCTTGCTCGCCGACATGCCGGTCGCCGGCGCGATGGAGGTCGCGGCGCGCGCGCTGGAATCGGTTCGCGCGCTGCAGCTCCCGCACGCGAGCTCGGACGTCGCCGAGTACGTCACGATGAGCTTAGGCGTCTCCGTCTGCGTGCCGAGCCACGCGCTGACCTCGGACCGACTTGTCGAGGCGGCGGACGCCGCGCTCTACCGGGCCAAGTCCGAGGGCCGCAATCGCGCCGCGGCGCAGCCGCTCAGCGGCGCCGCTTAGCCCGCAGCGGGTTTCGGAACCGTGGGGAGCCCGAGGTGCTCCCACTCCATCCATGAGCCGTCGTAGACGGCGACATCGGTGAAGCCGGCGGAGCGCAGCGCGAGCCACGCGCCCGACGCCGAGACGCCGCTGCCGCACGAGACGATGGTGCGCCGCGCGGGATCGAGTTGCGCGTCGCGCACGAGCCGCTCGAGCGTGGCCGGTTCGGCGACGCGGCCGCCGCGCGCGTCTTCGAGCAGCAGGTTGCCGCTGATCCGCACCGCGCCCGCGATGTCGCGGTCGCGCTGCGCGTAGGTCTGGTCGCGCTGCGTCTCGA
>Ga0310811_10012099_pt1 | contig 11196 bp, 13 predicted proteins | sample YCmetagenome_FD_207642 | JGI IMG/M metagenome (GOLD analysis project Ga0310811, IMG submission 207642) | Soil microbial communities from experimental microcosm in Duke University, North Carolina, United States - YC | ecosystem: Engineered > Artificial ecosystem > Soil microcosm > Unclassified ... | reverse complement strand
ACCACGATTGCTCGTACGCGCGATACAGCCCGCCGCCGCCGCTCCGCCGGGCGAGGATCGCCATTGCCAGCGGCGCGGGACCGAAGAACGAATCGTCCACGTCGATGAACCGCACGGCTCCATCGTCATCCACCAGCACGTTGGCGGGATCGAGATCCATCGGGATCCATGCGTGCGGACGACCGGCGCGGACCGTGGTCTCACACGCCCGCCGGATCGCGGCGCCCATCGCGGAATCCTGCAGGAGAGCCACCGCCCACGCGGCGGCCATCTCGACATCCAGCCGTTGGAGGGCGAGCCTGTCTGCCGCCATCGCCGTCATCCGCTGAATTCGCGCGAGAGCCGGGCCGGCAAGGTGCGTTCTCTCCGGCCGACCGGCGCACTCCGCTGTCAACCACCACGTTGACCCGTCGTTGCGCCGATCGAGAGCCAGCGTGCGAGCGAAAGAGTCCGGTGCCAGTGCGGCAAGCGTCTGAGTCAGGGCTGCCTCGCACGCGCGATCGGCAGTCAGTCCTTTGCAATACACGCGGCCGCTCGCGGTCTCCACGCCGAGGACGATCTCGTGCGCGCTGACGCGATAAGGCGTCCATGCGCACGGCGGCGATCCGACCGATTCGCCAATCCAGGCTCGAACAGGTTCGGGCCAGTCGACATTTCCGAAAGGACCGTCGACGAACGGGAGCGCGCGGCCCCTGACGGATCTGGCGAGGGCCCACGTCTGATAGTCGAGAACGGACGCGCCCGATGACAGGGCATCGAGGGAAATCCACTCGAATGTCGAGTCAGGATTCCGGTTGCTCGATCGTGCGGGGATGGCTACGAGCCAGTCGGTCGCGTCCCGTCCTGCACGTCCGAGCCACTGCCCCGCGACGTCGCTCCCGATGCCGCGTTGAGCGCACCAGCGCGCGACGAGCAGAGCTGCGCGCGTCGTCTCGCGGCAGGCAATCACCGGCAGGAGCCATCTCGAGTCATACCGTGCGGCCAGCGCCGCGCGGCGATCGCGATCGAGGATCAGGAGATGCAGGACCTGTCGCATGGTGACCGGTGCCTGGGGTCAGGCCGTCGAAACCGCCTGACCCCGGGCGCGTGAGACGCGTCAGTCGTCGAGACCGAGCACGATTCCGACGGCCGGCTTCGACGTATCCGAGCTGCCGTTATCGAGCTTGCCTTCGATGCCGCCCTGCACGAGAACGGATGCCGTACCGAGGACGACGAGCGCTGGTGTTTCGTATCGCATGGTTGTCACCTCCTTCCGTCTTGGGATGCCGAGCACGAGGGCTACTCGTCGAGACCGAGCGCGACGCCGGCGGGAGGCCGGGTCATGAACGTCGACACGTTGTCGAGACGTCCTTCGACGTCGCCGAGGACGAGGGCCGCCGCGGAACCGAGCACGACGAGCTCAGGCGTGGAGTACTTCATTGGTGTTCACCTCCTTTCGTTGTGGGATTGCGGGGGCCGCGCGACGCGCCTGAAGCCAGCGCTCGAGGCGCAGCACGCAGTGGATGTCGCCGCCGGTTTCGCCGCCGCCGTCGGTGAGCGCACGAATGGCCGATCGCAGCCGGTCGGGATCGATCCAGCCGCGCTGCACGACCTCGAGCTCGGCTACCGGCAGCATTGACCCGACGACACGGCGTGCCGCGCGGAAGGCCGCGGGCGGGTAATAGCCCTTCGACACGCGCCGGAGGATCCGTGCCGGGACGAGGTTCGCAAAGGCGCGCCGCATCAGCGATCGCGTGACGCCCGGCGCGCTGAGCTGTTCACCGGGAATGGCGAGCATGAAATCGACCAGCGGGCGATGCGTGAAGGGATACGCATACACCACGTCTGGCGAGCGGTGCGGGACGTCGAGCCGCGCGGCGGCCGAGTAGCCGAGCACCATTCGCGCGAGCATCCGCTTCGACCGCCGGACGTCCGGCGGCACTTCGATTCGAGGAGTATCGCGGAGCATCGCCTGCAGCCGCGGCGTGAGCAGATCGGCGCCTGTGTCGAGCGGGATCGAGGCGTCGGCCGCCAGCAGCTTCCAGGCGACTTCAACGAGCGGCTTGCGAGTCGCGCGACTCCACCCCCGCAGGTTTCGTATCGCCGTCAGCAGGGCCCGGCGCGCGAGATCGTCGAACACCGCGGCGCTGTTGTCGGGCTGGCATCCCATGATTGCATCGCCCATCCGGCCCGAGAGGACCACTCGCCCGCCGCCGGCGCGAACCCGGCGCACGGTCTCGAGCCCCACGCCGTGCAGCGCGTAGGGCGTCACCCAGGCGCGCTCCAGATCGATCTGCTCCTGGTTCTCTTCGACGCCGACGATCTCGCTGCGAACGCCGACCCAGCGCTCGACTTCGGCGATGAACCGCCGTTCGTCGCCCTCGGGCGATTGCAGCGTGGCGTGAGAGACGAGGCGAATCGATCGCGCCGCCGCCGCACGCTGCTGGATGAGCGCGTCGGCCATGCAGACGACCGCTGAGGAGTCGAGCCCACCGCTCAGCTCGGCCCAGACGATCTCGTCGGTTCCCAATCGCGCGAGAACCGCATCGCGCCACAGCGCGCGCAGTTGTTCCTCGTACGTGCGCGGGTCCGGGTATCTGATGTCGCCGATCTCGAGCATCCAGAAACGGGTCCGCGTGACGCGGCCGGTCGAGGAGATCGAAACGCACACGCCCGGCGGGACGGCGTACACGCCTTCGTAGGGCGTCGCGTCCGGCAGCATCGACAGGCTCATGAAGCGGGCCGCGAATCGATCGCTGAGGTCGTCCCGGCGCCCCGCGCGCGTCACGAGCTCAGCCAGGTCGCTCGACCATGCGGCATAGCGGGAATCCACGCAGTAGTACAGCGGCCGCGCGCCCATGTAATCGCGCGCGAGATGGACGGTACGCCGCGCGTCGTCCCAGATCACGAAGCTCCAGTCGCCGACGATCGCCCGCAGGCCTTCGATGCCGCATCGCTCGAACGCTGCGAGCGCCAGGCCCGCATCGTGCTCGGTGCAGGAACGTGAGAGATCCAGACGAAGCCGCAGGTCGTCGCGATTGTCGATGCGGGCGTCGCCTGTCGCGATCGATCCCGACGGCAGGCGGCTGACACCGGACGCGCGCCGTTCACGCAGCCATACGCCGTCGACTCCTTGCGTCAGGATCGCGCGCCCGTCGAATCTGAAGATTCCGGATTGCGTCGACATGGGAGGGATTACAGGCGATTCAGGACGGTGAACGCGCGCTGGTACTGCGGCAGGTCGTTCACGACCCGCCCCTCGATCTCGACCCACGCGTGCGATTCGAACGGCAGCGGTCGGTACCCGATCACCATTTCAGCCGCGAACCCGTTGCGCCGCAGGAGCCAGGTGGACACGACCGACCGCTGCAGACAAAGCGCGCGCTTCACATACCAGACGCACGCTTCGTCGACGCTCCACACGACCTCCGTCGGGTCGACCAGGCTGCGTTGGCTCGAGCGCCGGCAGCGATGGACCGCGGCGCAGAGGCGCGCAAATCCAGCCGGGCGCGCGATGTCGAACGCGGCCAGCCCGATCCAGGCCTGCATTGTCAGCACGCCGAGGCGGGAGAACCGGCGAAGGGCGCGGAGACTCATGCTCGTGGATCCCCGGCGACGAGGCCGCGCGAGATCAGCGCCGCAACGAACATCGCGACGTCGCCCTGCGCGCGCTCGATCGGGACGTCGTAGTCGTCGACGATCTGACGGACGATCTCGGCGGTGGTGCGGTCCTGTTCGATGAGCTGCCAGATTCGCGCGCCGACGGCATTGGAAGTGAGAACCAGCCCTTCGTCGACGTCGAGCAGTATCAGACCGTCGCCGGAGATGGAGGCCCTTGCGGTGAGTGAAGGACGGAACCGTTCGTGGTCCATGAGCGATATCCCGAGGACGTGCGAGGCAACGCTCGTACCGGTTCGGGAGTCGCGACTTTGCCGGAGATGTACGCGGGATCCCATGCGCGCCCGCAGGCGCGCGCTGTTCGCGCGCACGCCGCGCGCCTGGAAAAGTTGGCACGACCTTCTCGCTTGTGTTTGGGAGTGGAGGGAGCTAGCCTGAGCGTGTTCGCTTGCTCTTTCTTCGCTGCGAGCCGCCCAACATCCTCACCTGGCGGCCGCGCCTGCTGGCACACGGCAAGCGGCGGAAAGAATCGTCGCCATCGACGTACTGGCGGCGGTCTGAGTGTGATTCTGCCTCGGATCTGACCGGGCGGTGATCCTCGAAGGAGCTGCCATGCCTCGCCATTTGCCATCTTCCGTCATGTCCGCCGATCTGCCGGTCCATCTGCGTCAGGTGTTTCGCGCGGCCGAGCGCGAGTGCCCGAAGGGGCATGCGCACGCGCTGAGGGACCTGACGGCGCTCGCGGTGAGGAAGGTGCCATCGAGGGGCATCTTCGACCCGACGTCGCGGGGCGAGCAAGAGCTGTTCACCGCGATTGAGGTCATCGCCAACCGCCATCTCGGGCGAACGCGGGCCCGCGCCGCCTGGGGAACGGCGCTGCGGGGCGCCCGCCTCGATCTCGAGACGCGTGACCGGATCGAACGTGCGGCTCTTCAGGTTCAGTGCGTCTCCGACACGGCCTATTTCTATGCGGGACTCGCGTTCGGCCTGACCTGGATCTCGGTGTACCGGGATCGCTAGCAGCGGACATTCTTCGCCCGCTGTGTGCGTTTCGGAGCCGCCGTCCGTTCAGAGCGGCATGGTGTGGACGCGTTCTTTCCGCGCAAAGCTCGTCCACGACGAAGAAGCTGTGTCCGTCCGCCGCACAGCGGAGATCGACAGCTTTCCCGAGATCGATGGCACCTCCTCGGCCATTCGCACGCTCAAGCGCGAGATGCTCGCTGTCGCGCGCGATCCCGACGTCACCGCGCTCGTGGTCGGAGAGTCCGGCACGGGCAAGGAGCGTATCGCGCACGCCATTCATCGTGCGTCGCCCCGCGCCGCTGCCCCGTTCGTCGTCGTCGACTGCGCGGGGCTCTCGGCGACGCTCGCGGAAGACACTCTGTTCGGCCACGTGCGCGGCGCGTTCACCGGCGCAATCGACGAGCGCGCCGGCCCATTCGAGCGAGCGGACGGCGGCACCGTGCTCCTGGACGAGATCGGCGAGCTGCCGCTGGATCTGCAGATGAAGCTGCTACGCGCGATCCAGTCCCGCACGATCCAGCGCCTGGGCGCGCGGCAGGACACGTCGTTCGACGTGCGCATCGTCGCCGCGACGAACATTGACCTTGCGGCGGCGGTCGCGCGAGGCAGATTCCGGGAAGACCTGTATTACCGCCTGAAGGTGTACGTGATCGCCGTACCGCCGTTGCGGCGTCGCGGACCGGACGACGTCAGGGCGTTGGCGGCTGCTATCCTCCAGCGCCTCGCGGAGCGTCGTCGCCGTGCGCCGCCGGCGATCGACGAGCATGTTCTCGAGTGGCTGGCCGCCAGTCCGTGGCCTGGCAATGTCCGTGAGCTCGAGAACGTGCTCGAACGGATGCTCGTGGCTGCGGGTGGCGAATCGCTGCTGCAGGCACGCCATCTCCCCCGCGAGTCCGCCGGCATGGGATCAGGGTGTCCGGCGCCCGGTGCCGCTCCGCCGGCGGCCGCCAGGATACTGGAGACGCTGGAGCTGAACGGATTCAGATATGGACGTACGGCGGCCGATCTGGGCCTGTCGCGTCATCAGTTGTACCGGCTCGCGAAGCGGCACGGCATTCGGAGGCAGTCAGACGATCGGTGAGGCGCGCCCACTGCTTCAGGCGCGCAAGCCCACGGTAGTAGTCGTGCCGCGTGCACCCGACTGACACACCGAGGCGGGCGGCGACGTCGCGCAGCGGCAGATCCTCGAAGCAGGTCAGCTCGAGGGTCGTGCGCTGCCGCTCGGGCAACTGGGCCAGCGCCGTATGGAGGATCCACCGGCACTCATCCTGCGTCAGCCGTTGACGGCGGGCGGGTGTGCGTTCGTCGACGGTCTCGATCGGCTCTCCGCGATAGGCGGCGCGGCGCTGAAGGACCGCCTTGCGGCGAAGCGTCCGATGATAGACGTACTGCAGCAGCCAGACCCTGAACGATCCTCTCGAGGGAGTGTAGAGATGCGCCTTCCGATAAATCTCGAGGAACACTTCCTGCGTGACGTCCTCCGCTTCGGCGCGGTCGTTCAGGATGCGATGCGCGATGCCCGTCACGAGACGGACGTAGCGATGGAAGAGCTTTTCGAGCGCGCCCGTCCGTTCGGCACAGATGTCACCGATCAACTCGGCGTCGGTCCGGGGCCGGATGGCGCCGGTAGGCTCGATAGATGTTACCATCATGAGTAGATGACCTCGATAGGTGGTTCTACTAATTACGGCTGTGCGATACAGAACAGTCTGTGTCTCGCCGGAAGTCAGTTGCCGATAGGCCGCCGCCGCGTCCGGCCGTTCTCCGGCCGCTTGGAGCACAGCTCCGCCGTCTCCGCCTCGATCGGCAGATGACGCAGGAGAAGCTCGCCGAGCTGGCCAGCCTGAATTACAAGCACATCGGCCGGATTGAGCTCGGAAAGACCGACCCGGGTGCGGATGTTCTCGTTCGGCTTGCCCGCGCCCTCGGCGTTCCGGTCGGCGCGCTGTTCGAGACGATCACGCCGTCGGGCACGCCGATCGTGTGGCCGCCGGCGGACGATGCCGAGGGAGTCACGGCGGCGCTGCAGGCGCTCACTGCAGCCATCGAACGGCTCCTGGCAAGAAAGCCCAGGCCGCCGTCGCTCAAAGCGCCCCGGCGTTCCTCCCGCTGACCTCCAGACTGCCGACCCGGCACGCCGTCAGGCAAGAAGGACGATGACATCTATAAGCCTTATTGTCAAGCGCTACTACCCCTCATAGCGGTTATGGCTGAAGAGGCTGCGCGAGGCGGGAGAAGCGCGTGGAATTACCTGGACGCGCGTTTCGAGCGAGCGACGCGCACGCCCTTGACCCTGCCGGCGATCTCGAGAATCTGATCGATCTCGTCGACGGTGATGAGCCGCATGGCGGCCTTCGACCGCCGGCGGCCGCGCGGCGGCGGGAAGAGATCGCCGATATCGATCGCGAGCGCTTGGGCGATGCTTTCCAGGACGTCGAGGCTCGCGTTCACCTGTCCGCGCTCGATCTGTCCGAGGTGTTTCCAGGAACGGCCCGCGAGCTCCGCAAGCCTCTCCTGGCTCAACCTGCGGAGCAGACGAAACCGCTGGATCGCTCTCCCGACCCGGGTGCGGGTCGCGCGGCCGGAGTGTCGCATGACCCCCGACTATTCAATAAGGATCGCGGGCCCACCACTCTCTATAACTCCTGTTATGCATCGTAAGCAGACCGATACCGGTCTTGCGGCACGCCGTACGATCGCGGGCGAGGTGATGTCGTGGCCGCACGAACGCCGTCGGACGCGCGTCTTGGCACGCCGACGTCGGAGCGTCTTCTCGCGCGGGCGCGGGACGGCGATGCCGGCGCCATCGCTCTGCTCGTCGCTCGATGCCTGCCGGATCTGCGCCGATGGGCGCACGGTCGGCTGCCACAGTGGGTGCGCTCGGCGGCGGACACCAACGACCTGATCCAGGACGCGGTGCTCGGCACGCTGGCGCGGCTCGATGCGTTTCAGCCGCAGGGACGTCGCGCCATTGCGAGTTACCTGCGCACGGCCGTGCGCCACCGCATCGCCGACGAACATCGCCGCGCGGCGCGGTGGATTGGGTCCGGCGAGCTGGCAGATGCCCTTCCATCCGACGCGGCGTCGCCGCTGCAGCGCGCGATCGGCGCCGAGACGGACCGTCGATACCGCGCCGCGCTCGCGCGGCTCTCCAGCCGCGATCAGCAGTTGATCGTGGCGCACTTCGAGCTCGACTACAGCCACGCGCAGCTCGGCTGCATGATTGGCCGGTCTCCCCATGCCGCACGGATGGCGCTTACCCGCGCGATCGCCCGTCTCGCCGCGCGGATGCGAGACTGAGCCCTCGCCTCCGATCGCGACCGCGGTCGCCGGCGCCCTGGTCGACCGGACGCCGATCGACTGGCCCGCGCTGCTCGATCGGATCCGCAGCCCGCAGGATCCCTCGGTACCGCCTCCCGGGCGCGATCTGCGAATCGTGCTGCTTCGCCTGCTCGTCGGGGTGGCGGCCCTTCAGACGTGCTCGGCCCTGCCGCGCGGCGCGCTGGCGATCTGGAATAGCGGCACCATCGGTGCGCTCCTTCCCCCGCTGCTGGTCGCTGCCGCGTTCGCGTCCGCCGGTCTGCTGCTCGCCTCGGTGTCCGCGAGAGACCGCCGGGTTCTGCTGCTCATGGCGACGTTCGCATTTGCGGCCAGCGCCTTCGCGCGCGCAATCGTGACTCGTCTGAGCGGCGGACTTGCCGAGTCGTCCCTGTTGTTTCGCGGCGTGTTTCCCGAGGCGTTCGTGCCGGCCGCGCTGTGGCAGTTCGCCGTGATTTTTCCAACGGTCCACCGGTTCACGCGCTTCGATCTGCGCGCGAGAACGATCGCGGCGGCCGCGTGGATGGTGTCCGCATACCTGTTTGTCGCCAATCTCATCGTGGGTTACGGCTGGCTGGCGCGGCCGCTGCGCGCGTTCGGCCGCGACGATCCCGGCAATCTCTTCTGGCACGTGTTTGCAGCGGCCGCGCTGCCCGCCTTCCTGGCGATCTTCGTCCGCGCGTACCGATCGCCGCCGGTCGAGCGCTCGAAGGCGGTGCGTTTCGGATGGGCGCTGGCGGGCGGGGCGGCGCCGCTCCTGCTCACCGGCCTGGCCCGGCTGACGATCCCCGGAGTCGATCGCTGGGTAGCGGCTCCCGGCGGAATCGGGCGTCTCGCCGTGGACGCCGCTGTCGTTGGAGCGCTTGCGTTGATGCCGATCCTTGCGACGCTCGCCGTCATCGTCGATCGTCCGTTCGAGCTCGGGGGGATCGTCCCGGCCCGCGCGCGCCGATGGCTGGCGGCGCACATGGGATCGTTCCGGCGTCATCGCCGACGGGAATGGCTTACGGCGGCGCTGGACCGGATCCGCTTCGCGCGCGGATCCCGGGAGATCGCGGCTGTCGTCTGCCGCGAGCTGCGGTTCGGTGTCGGGGCGCGCGCCGTCAGGATTCTGGCGCCCGGAGATCTGCCTCGCGATTCGGCGCTTCCAGCCGTCCTCGAGGAATCATCGGGCCCGATCGCGCTCGCGCGGGATTCTGAGCTTTTCGCGCTGTTGCCGAAGTGCGATCGCACGTGGCTCGAGAGCCACGGCGTCGCGCTCGCCTCGCCGATTCGTTTGCGTGACGGCGCCATGGCCGCCGTCGCGGTGCTTGGACCGCCACGCGGCGGTGCACCGTACGATCGCATCGATCGATGGTTCGTCTCGACGCTCCTGACCGGCGCAGCAGTGGCATGGGATGTCGCCGACGATCAGCCGGGCCGCGAGCCGCCGGCGTTCGAATGCGAACGCTGCGGCGGCGTGTCGGATGCGCCGCCTGCGCCGTGCGCCTGCGGCGCCGCGTCGATACCCGCCTCGCTGCCACGGAGACTCGCGGGAAAGTTCGAGGTCATACGGCGCCTGGGCGCCGGAGGCGCCGGCGTAGCGTATCTCGCGCGTGACATGGCGCTCGGCCGCGACGTCGCCCTGAAGACGCTGCCGGCGCTTCGCGGTGGATCGGTCGCGCGCCTTCGCGACGAAGCGCGCGCGATGGCGACGCTGAACCATGGGTCGCTTGCGATCATCTACGGCCTCGAAGTCTGGCGCGGCACGCCCGTGCTCGTCGTCGAATACATGTCCGGCGGCACGCTCGCGGAAAGACTCATGCAGGGTCCGCTGCCGCGGGCTGAGGTTGTCGCGCTCGGGATTCGACTCGCGGACGCCCTGACCTACATGCACGAGCGCGGCCTTCTGCATCGCGACGTGAAACCGAGCAACATCGGCCTCACGTCTGACGGCGTGGCGAAACTGCTGGACTTCGGCCTCTCGGCCGACGCCGGCACGCCGGCCGGCACGCCGGCCTACCTGCCTCCCGAAACCCTCGACGGCGCGCCCGCGGACGCGGCGATGGATCTCTGGGGACTGGCGACGGTGCTGCTGGAGGCGGGCGGCGGCCGGTACGCGGACCTCGGTCGCTTCTTCGATCGCGCGCTCGCCTCGCATCGCGGCGACCGATTCGCGTCGAGCGCGGAGCTGCGGAACGCGCTTCTGCGCCTGCAGCGCTGAACGGGCGATGAGAGATGACCGGCGCGTCAGCGTGCAGGGTCCGTCACGGCCAGTTTCAGCACCGCGCGACCAAGCTGCAGCTCGTCGCCGGATTGAATCCGCACGCCGCGCGGATCCCGAGGCGCGACGCGCAGGCTCCGCCCATCACGCCGTACGAACGTCGGATTGCTGCCCGACTCGTTGAAAAGATGATACGCGCGCGACGCGGGATCGAACTGCAGGCGCGCGTGCGCGCGGGCGACGGTCTCGCTCACCCCGTCGCGCACCTCGAGAAAAGCCACATGGTTGCGCCGCGTGCGGCCGAACGTGTCCGTCGGCTCGGCGCCTCGGCCAATTGCGATCCCGTGTTCGTGAAAGGTGTACTCGGCCTGTTCGCACTGGCCTTTCACCACGGATACGTGCAGCGGCGGCGGCGGGCAGTCCGGCTCGACTCGAGCAGCGACGCCCTGCTCGCGGCTGCACTCGACCCAGACGACCGCGCGGTCCCCGGCCGAGGAACCATCGATCGTCACGCACGCCTCGAGATCCGCCGGCATGTCGCAGCGAAGTTCCTCGAGGCGCTCGCGCAGCCGCGTCTCGAGTTGACCGAACACCGCCTCGATCGCCACGCGATCGGCTTCGGGCTGGGTCACGTGCACCACAATGCGGTTGTACGGAAAGATTCGGGACCCGCGTCCGGACGGCAGCGCCTGGCGCTCGAGCTGATCGAGCGCGGACTGCAGCAACTCGAGCGGCAACGCCGTGCCTTCTGGCGCGGCGTCGAAGAAGTTCCGCACGCGGGCGTGCAATCTGCGGCCGACTTTCAACAGCGATGTCATGATACGTCTCCGTCCTGAGCGCGAGACCGCGCTGGCTACTTGATCAGTCCGAGCTCTTTCGCCGCCGACACGATCTGGCCCGCGATCGGAGCGGCCGCCCGGCTGCCGTACCCGGCGTTCTCCACGATCACGGCAAAGGCGATACGCCGTCCCGTCCCCCGGTACGGCGCGAATCCCGTGAACCACGAGTGTGCCGGCGCGCCGGCGACTTCGGCCGTGCCGGTCTTGCCGGCTATC
>Ga0310811_10012098_pt1 | contig 11196 bp, 12 predicted proteins | sample YCmetagenome_FD_207642 | JGI IMG/M metagenome (GOLD analysis project Ga0310811, IMG submission 207642) | Soil microbial communities from experimental microcosm in Duke University, North Carolina, United States - YC | ecosystem: Engineered > Artificial ecosystem > Soil microcosm > Unclassified ... | reverse complement strand
ACCAGTGGTTGTTGCGAGGCACCCGTGCGCTGCGCGGGCCTCCTTCCGCGCATTCATTCGCGTGACCCGGGACAGCTGACGCTTTTAGGCGGCGGCCCGGGCGATGGCGCTTGCCGCCTTCGGCATGGCCGCGGAGAGCATCGATCAGTACTCTGCGACTTGCGGCCGGCGCCGCGACGCCGCGCGCCCGCCCGGTCCCTCGACCCGCACGCCGCTCGCGACCGCGCAGCCGCCGGGCACCACCGGCCTGCGCGCGTTCCCGCCGCCGAATCCCCCCTCCACCGACCACGAGAGGAACCGCATGGCCAGCGCCGCCCGCACCACCTCCGGCAGGCCCCGACCACCGGCGGCCGGCACCGGCGGGCCGAACGCATGGCTGCGCTCCCAGCCGTGGATCAGCCTCGTCGCCCGCGCCGGACTCGCCGCGATGTGGCTCTACTACAGCCTCCCGAAGCTCTCCTACTCCAGCGACGCACTCGGCCTGGCCGTACGCCAGTACCAGATCCTGCCCACCGGACTGGCCAACGCGTTCGGCACCGTCCAGCCCTTCGTGGAGCTCGCCCTCGGCCTGCTGATCGTGCTCGGGCTCGGCACGCGCCTGGTCGCGCTGCTCTCGGCGCTGCTGCTGCTCGTCTACATCGGCGGCATCATCTCCCTCGGCGCCCGCGGCATCGCCATCAACTGCGGCTGCGGGGGAATCGCGAGCAAGGCGCTGGCCGGGCACACCCGCTACACCCTCGACGTCCTGCGCGACGTCGGCTACATCGTCCCCGCGGCCTGGCTGATCTGGCGGCCGCGCTCCCCGCTGAGCATCGACGCGGCCGTGTTCGGCGACGCCGAGACCGCCGCTGCCTGACCGGCTTCCCCTTGACTGAACGAAGGACTGAACCTGATGAGCCAGGCCAACCGTGACGCCAAGCAGAGCGCGCGGGCGCGCGCCGCAGCAGCCCTGGAGGCCGAACGCCGACAGGCCAGACGCCGCCGGCAGCTGCTGACCGCCGGCACCGTCATCGTGGTGATTCTCGCCGTCGTCGGCATCGGCATCGGGGTGAAGGTATCCGGTTCCGGCACGACCAACGCCGCGTTCACCGCCCCGAGCGGCACCGTCGTCGACCCCTATGTCAATTCCCAGACGCACACGAACGACGCCACGGCGATCGAGTACGGCTCGCCGGACGCGAAGGTCACCCTGACCGTGTTCGAGGACGTACGCTGCCCCTTCTGCGACATCTTCGAGCTCGGCGCCAAGAACGTCTACAAGCAGTATGTGGACGCCGGCGAGGTGAAGGTGATGTTCCACATGGTCAAGCTGATCGACGTCAACGACCAGGCCAACGGGGTCTCCGCGTCCGGCTCGCGGGTGGGCGGCAGTGCCCTGGCATGCGCGCAGCAGGCCGGGCAGTTCGACGCCTACCACGACGTGCTCTTCGCCAACCAGCCGGATGAGACCACTGATCCGTGGTCGGATCCGAGCGCGCTGATCACCCTCGCGAAGAAGGTCCCCGGGCTCGACACCCCGACCTTCGAGTCCTGCGTCAAGAACACGACCTACGGCGGGTTCGTCGACCAGAACTGGACCGACTTCAACACCCTCAAGCTCCAGGGCACGCCCACGATCGAGATCAACGGCACCGCGCTCGGCAACAGCCAGCTGTTCTCCGCCACCTCGAAGGCCGGCGTCACCGCCACCACCGCCTCCGACGGTCAGGGCGCGAACACCGCCGGGGTCCAGGCGGCCCTGCAGGACGCGGTGACCAAGGCCTACGGCTCGGCGACCCCGGCTCCGTGGGCGAGCGCGAGCCCGTCCGCGAACACGTCCGCGAGCACGACCGCCGCAACCACCACCAGTTCGGCGGCGAGCCCGTCCGCCTCCTGACGAGGTTCCCGCCCAGGGCTCTGACCGGGTTCCCGGCCGGGTTCCCGATCGGATAGCGCAACCGTCGACGTCGCGCTAGCCGGCGACCGGCAACCGCACCTCGAGCCGTCCTTCGGCCACCCGGGTCTCGAAGACCGGCTGGGGTGCGGTGGCCGGGCCCGCCACCGCCCGTCCGTCGGTGAGCCGGAACGCGCTCGCGTGCCACGGGCAGACCACGCAGCCGTCGACCACGTCGCCGGCGGCCAGCGGGCCGGACAGGTGGCTGCACTGGTTCGCCAGCACGTGCACGGTCCCGTCGTGCTCGCGCCGCACGAGCAGCGGCACGTGGCCCAGGCTCGCCCGCATGCTGCGGCCCGCCGGGTACTCCTCCAGGCGCCCGAGCGGGTGCCAGCCCGGCGGCACCAGATGCGGCACCGCCTCGGCGTGGTTCGCGCCCGCCGCCTGACGGTAGGCCAGATGCCCGCCGATCGCGCCGCCCGCGGAGACGGCGATCAGGCCGGCCAGGCCGAGCCTGCGCCCGAGCCGCCCGGTGCCGACGCAGCGCGTGGCGAGCGACCCGGCGTAGAGCACCACGCCCAGCGAGTTGGCGGCGGCGTGCACCAGCCCGACGCGCTTCTGCTGTTTGTGCAGGTCCGCCCAGTCCGCCAGGCCCGCCGCGGCGGCCGGTACCGCCGAGACCAGGCCGAGGCCGGTCAGCCACTGCGCGGCGGACGGCCGGCGCACGGCGTCCATCACGCCCGCCGCCATCCACGCACCCAGCGGAAGGTGCACGAGCGCGGGGTGCAGCGGATGCTCGAGCCAGCCGCCGCCGTGCAGCATGCGCCGGGTCCCCTCGGGCACCCGGCGAACGGCCTTCTCGACGGGCGCGATCACCCGGTCCAGCATTTCCGCCCGCTCCACGCGGTCGAGTACGGCGGGCAGCGGGGCGGTGCGGGGAGCAGTCATGACGGCACGACTACCCATCACGACTCCGACAAACCGGGATATTAGCTCTATCGGGTGCCCTGGAGAGCGACACGCCGCTCAACCGCAGTGCTGTACGTCGATGCCTGGACGGCGTTCGGCGGCTCCCAGTTCGTCGACTCGCCCGGCACCGGCAGGTACCACTCGTACCTGTGCGAGGAGGTCGTGCCGTGGGTGGACGCGCGGTACCGGACGATCGCCGACCGGGACTCCCGTGCGATCGCCGGCAAGTCCTCCGGCGGGTTCGGCGCGATGATCACCCCGATGCTGCGGCCCGACCTGTTCGGCGCGCTGGCCACGCACGCCGGGGACAACCTCTACGAACTGGCCTACCTTCCCGAGTTCGGGAACGCGGTGCGGGCCCTGCGCGAGTACGACCACGACATCATGCGCTGGTGGGACGACTTCAGGTCGCGCACATCGTTCACGAAGCAGTCCGACACCGTCCTTCTGCTGACGCTCGGCGTGTCGGCGTGCTTCTCGGCGCGCGAGGACGGCACCGTCGAGCTGCCCTTCGACCCGGTGACCGGCGTGCTGCGCCCCGAGCAGTGGCAGCGGTGGCTGGACTGGGACCCGGTGCGGATGGTGGAGAAGCACGCGGAGGCGGTGCGTTCGCTGCGGGCCGTGTGGATCGACGCAGGCACCCGCGACGAGTGGTTCCTCGACCTGGGCGCCGAGGCCTATCGCAACGAGGTGGCGAAGGCGGGGCTGCCGGACGACCGGGTCCACTTCGAGCTCTTCGACGCCGGCCACGGCGGCATCGACTACCGCTACCCGCTCTCCCTGCGCTGGCTGGCCGAACGCCTCGCCCGCTGAGCCTGCCTCGGTCGCGCCGACGCCGCGTGACCTGGTCGATCAGGATGCGATGGATCAGGACGCGGTGGATCGATCAGGACGCGCGCTCGCGGGCGGCCTCCTGGCGGCTTTTCGTCAGCTGTCGGTGACTGTAGATCAGCAGCGCGAAGAGCATGAATCCCGACAGGATGATCGACGCGCCGGTGGGCCAGCCGCCGAAGGGGAGGTCGGGCACCACGCCCCAGACGATGCCCGCGGCGATGAGCGCGCAGCCGGCCAGGCCCGACAGGAAGATCCGGAACGGGGAGGCCACGCTCTCCTCGGCCGCCTTCATCGCCCGGTCCCGCACCGGCGCGATGAACCGCTCCAGCCGCGGGAAGGCGTGGGACAGCAGGATCACGCCGGCCAGCACCAGCAGCAGACCGGGACCGGGAAGAACCAGCAGCGCGACCCCTACCAGGAGCACCACGCCGCCGCCCACCGCATACCCGACCGACTTGACGTTCACGATCCGCCCTTTCCGTACCCGGCCCTGCGCGACTGCTCCCCGTTGTCCGGTGTGATCAACCCACGGTTCGCCCGCGTATGCCGCCCGCTCCGGTGAGTCCATGGGTTCTGCGGCTTTCTCGGCTTCCCCGGCTTCCGCAGTTTCCTCGGCGTCCACGACTTCCATGATCGGGTACGCGGCCGGCGCATCCCGGCATTCCCGCACCGGGCTCAGCGGTTCGTCTTCCTCCGGCGGCCCAGCCCGCGCCGTGCGAGCGGGCCGATCGGGTGGGCGGGGCCGAGCAGAAGCGCCGCAGTGAAGGCGCCCACCAGCCACAGCCGCAGCTGGCCGAGCAGATGGGCGTTCGAGATGAAGATCGGCGTCACGCCGAGTGCCGCGCCCGAGACGAGCGTCCACAGCGGCAGCGGCCGGCGCAGGCTGAGGGTGTCCCACATCAGTGCGCCGAGCAGGATCCCGGAGGTGTAGTACGCGTACACGCCGGGGTCCAGCACGACCCGGGCCCCGACGCCGAGCAGGACGATCGCGGGCCAGCGGCGCCGCCACACCGCGATTCCGCCGAGCACGCAGCCGAGGCCCACCTGGGCCAGCCGGTCCCACTTCGGCGTACTCGCGTCGGGCACGCCGAGGGCCCGCAGCGCCGAGGACGGCTCGTTGGGGATGGTGAACTGGGAGGCGGAAGTCAGCGTGTGCGGGTCCGCGATGACGAAGGGCAGCCAGGCCAGCACCACCACGACCGCGGTGACGACCGCCACCTCCCGGCGCATGAACCGGGGCACCGTCAGGATCAGCGCCAGGAACACCAGCGCCCACGGCTTCGAGTCGACGGAGAGCCCGAGACAGATCCCGGCGAAGGCCGGAAGGTTCGTGGTCAGCGCCCAGACCGCGAGCGTCACCAGGGCCAACGCCAGGGCGTCGTCCAGATGCCCGATGGCCACGCTGAGGTCGGTCCAGCCGATCATGAACGCCGCGCCGCCGACGAGCATCGTGCGGTCGATCCACCGGGTCCTGGTGAGATCGGGCCGCATCGCCTGGGCGATCCGCTCGAGGCAGTAGAGCACGACCAGGCCGAGCACGGTCATGAACACCTCGGCCGCGACGACTCCGTTCGCGCCGCTGCACTGGCGGAGTATCTCCGCTATCGCGAAGGTGAAGGGGCCTATCTGCAGCTGCGGATAGTTCGCGTAGAGGTCGAGCCCGCCGGCGGCCTGCCCGGGGGCGGCGCCCTCGAACAGCAGCGTGCTGCCCTGGACGAAGAAGTGCCAGGAGAATCCGCCCTTCACGCCGAAGTACAGCCCCCACGGGACCGACCACATCGCCAGCATGGCGAAGCGCCGCCGCCGGCTGCGTCCCGCCTCCGGCGCCGGCTCGTAGAGATCCGCCTCGTCGTCGTCCTGCTCGGCTCTCTCATCGGGTGGGAGCGCATACGTGGCTTGCGACATCGACCCCGGCTCCGTTCCCGCCCACAACCAATACGCATGAGGACTCGGTGAGCGTCGGCTTCGGCTCCCATGAGCCGCCGCCGAACACGGTGCACAGTATGCCGGGAACATTCGGCCCGTGTCCCGCCGCGGACCGATTCTCCTGATGCAGACCGCCGAGTCGGTCTACCGTCCCACCGGATCTACCGCCCGGCCGGCTCGCCGTCCTCAGGGTTCTTGCTCCGGGACGAGGAGGTGCCCGGCCAGGACGGCCGCCAGCGCGGCCAGACCGCTGACGATCATCAGCAGCCAGCGGCGCCGGAACTGGACCAGTTCGTGTGGCGCGCCCGTCGCCAGCAGGGCCACCAGGATCGCCACGCCGACGGCGCTGCCGACTTGGCGGGTCATGTTCAGCACCGCGCTGCCGGTGGTCGCCCGGTCGGCGGGCAGCGTGTTCACGGCCGCGTACAACGGAGCCTGGCTCAGGCCCGAGGCCGCGCCGCTCAGCAGCAGCGAGGGGAAGACGTACCAGTAGTGCGGGCTCGTCGTCGCCGGGAAGTACCACCAGATGCCCGCGCCGCTCAACGCCAGTGTGCCGAGGACCGCGGGGACGGTGCGTCCGAGCCGCCGCGAGAACCGGCCGGCGTTGACGGCCAGCAGCGCCGCGGTCGCGGGCCCGGGGACGATGGCGAGACCGGCCCGCACGGCGCTGTAGTGCCATTCGTCTCGAAGAACAGAACACTGACGAGCAGCCAGGCCGCGAAGGAGACGAAGATCATGGACAGGGCTATCGCGGCGGCGGTGAAGGCCCGGCTGCGGAAGAGCGACTTCTCGATCAGCGCGTGCGGGTGGCGGACCGTACGCAGCACGGTCAGCGCCGTCGCGATCGCGGCCGCGGCGAACAGGCCGATCGTGCGGCCGTCGGACCAACCCCACACCGGGCCCTGCACGGTCGCTGCGACGATCAGCGCCACCGAGAGCAGGAGCAGCACCGACGAGGCGACGTCGGGGAGCCGGGCGCCGCGGTCGGCGCGCACCTCGGGCAGCACACGGCGTCCGGCGAGCAGGGTGACGATGCCGATCGGGACGTTGATGATGAAGATCCAGCGCCAGTTCGCGCCGACCAGCAGGCCGCCGATCGGCGGGCCTGCGCTGGCCGCGACCGCCGCGACACCGGCCCACATCCCGACGACCAGGGAGTGCTGGCGGCGTGGGAACGCGGGATAGAGCAGGCCGAGCGAGGTCGGCACGATCAGCGCCGCGCCGACCGCCTGGACGGCCCGCCCGGCGATCAGCACCGCGAGGTCGGGGCTGACGGCGCAGATCACGGACGCCGCGGTGAACGCGAGCACGCCGGCGAGCAGGAACCGGCGCCGGCCGAAGTGGTCGGCGAGCCGGCCGGCCGGCACCAGCAGGGCGGCGAAGACGACGGCGTAGGCGTTGAGCACCCACGACACGGACGACAGGCCGGTGCCCGGGAACGAGGCGCTGATCGACGGCACCGCGATGTGACGATGAACAGGTCCAGCTGCGCCATGAAGGCGACCGCCGCGAGGACGGCCAGGACACGCCACTTGTCCGGGTGGCCCTCCGGTTCCGGTTCCGCCGGCGCGGCGGTCGCGTTCGGCGCGGTGGTCTCCGACGCCTGCGTCGTTGCTCGGCTCATGACTGAAGCCCTTCTAGTTCGGTGACTGAACTAGAGTGGGCGGCGAAAGTAGTGCGGTCAATGAACTAGTGGCGTAGGCTGGTCCACATGGCACTACCGAAGGAGTACGCGGAGGCCGGATGCTCGCTGGCCCGGTCCCTGGAGGTCCTGGGTGAGCGCTGGACGCTGCTGATCGTCCGGGACGCCTTCTACGGCGTGCGCCGGTTCGGCGACTTCGCCGAGCATCTGCGCATCCCGCGTGCGGTGCTGACCGACCGGCTGCGCGGCCTCGTCGACCAGGGGGTGCTGGCGAAGGTCGCCGTGCCCGGCAGCGGCTACGCCGAGTACGAGCTGACCCGCAAGGGCCGCCAGCTCTGGCCGATCGTCAACGGGCTGATCCGCTGGGGCGACGAGCACTACGCGGCCGGCGGCGCGCCGCGCCTGTTCGAGCACGCCGCCGACCGAGGCCGCATCGGCGCGGACTCCCGCTGCTCGCGCGGCGGCGAGCTGGTGGAGGCCGGCTCGGTCGAAGCGGTGCCCGGGCCGGGCCTCGTCCCCGAGGAGGCCGAGGACGAGATGAGTGTCGCGCTGCTGCAGCCGCACCGGCTGCTCGAACCGCTCCGCTGAGCGGTGCCGGGGGAGTGGTGCGGCGGAACGCGGGCGGCGGTCGTTCGTCAGACCAGTACGACGCCGCCGTCGACCGGGACGATCGAGCCGGTCGCGTACGTCTGCTGCATGCAGTAGAGGTAGGCGAGCGCGATCTCCTCGACCTGGCCGGTGTGCCCGACCGGCACCGCCTTCGCCGTGGTCTGATACAGTGCGTCGCGATCCGCCTCGCTCATCGCGGACCACAGCGGGCTTTCGACCACGCCCGGACGCACGAGGTTGACCCGCACCGGGGCCAGTTCGAGCGCGAGCTCGCGGGTCAGCGCCTCCATCGCGCCGCAGATGCTGGCGGCCACGGCCCAACCCGGCAGCGGGCGCGGGCCGGCCGAGCCTCCGGTGAGCGTGATCGACCCGTTCGGGCTCAGCCGCGGCGCCGCCGCGCCGACCGCGGCGAGCACGCCGAAGTATCGGATCTCGAAGAACCTGCGCGCGGTGGCCAGGTCGAGCTGCGCGAGGGGCGTGAGCGCGAGCGCCTCACCGGAGGTGTACGCGAGGTGGTCGAAGGTGCCGATGGTGTCGAAGACCGCGTCGAGCGCGCCGGTGTCGCGCACGTCGACCGCGTGCCCGGTGACGCCCGGAGGCAGTTGCCCGAGGGCGCGCTCCACGCTCTCCTGCCTGGCCGAGACGACCACGACCTGCGCGCCGTGCTCGGCCGCCGCGCGGGCGGTGGCCAGCCCGATCCCCGAGGTTCCCCCGATCACCACGACCCGCTGCCCGGTGATGTCCATGGTTGCCGTTCCTTCCCATCGTTCGTTCTCGGTGCTTGCGTCGTTCTTCGGTGGTGCTTCCGGTATGCCGGGTGTGCTGGGCGTCCCGGCGTGCCGACGACGTCCACGATCCGCTCCGGACGCCGCGCCCGTCCAAGACCCTCCCGGTCGCCTGTGATGCCCGCGAGGTATCATGTGAGGACAGGAGGCACACGTGGACCTGGACCTTCGCAAAATCCGCTACTTCATGGCCGTCGCGCAGGAGCTGAACTTCGGGCGCGCGGCGCAGACGCTGCACATAGCCCAGCCGGTGCTCTCGCGCCAGATCCGCGCGCTCGAGGCCGAACTCGGAGTGCGGTTGTTCGAGCGCGACAGGCGCCGCACCGAGCTGACCGCGGCGGGCGAGGCGCTGCGCGCGGATGCGGAGCCGCTGCTGGCGAGCGCCGAGGCGTTGCGCCGCCGCGTCGGACGTGCCGCCCGAGGGGCCCGCAGCTTCACCGTCGCCTTCATGCCCGGGCTGATCGTGACCGGTGCCGTGCGTGCGCTGGCGGCCGCTCACCCGCAGTTGCAGCTCGAGGTGCTGCGCACGAGTTGGGCCGACCAGACCGAGGTGCTGCGCGACGGGAGGGCGGATGTGAGCTACGTGCGCCTGCCGGTCGACCAACGCGGCCTGAAGGTCAATGTGTTGTTTGACGAGCCGCGCGTCGTGGTGCTGCCGGCCGACCACCACCTGTCCGGCAAGAACGAGCTGCACCTCGGCGACCTCGCCGGGGAGACCCTCCTGCAGCCCCACGACGCGGTCCCCGAGTGGCAGGCGCTGACCGGCGACACCGCACCGCGCAACGCCCCGGCCGCCGTGGCGGTGGAGGAGAAGCTCGAGCACGTCGCCGCCGGCCGCGGCGTCGTCGTGCTGCCGCGCTCGGCTGCGACCTTCTATCAGCGTCCTGACGTCACCTCGGTCGTGCTGACCGACATCGGACCCAGCCGCGTCGCCCTCGCCTGGGACGCGACGCGTCGCAGCAGGCTGATCAACCAGTTCGCCGACCTCGCCGCCGCTCACCCGCCGCCAGCCTGAGAGGGTGTTCGGGCCGCCCCGAACGCCCTCCATGAATCAGGGTCCGTGGTCAGCGGTTCGGAATCGGCGGCCGTAGCGCGGCCTGCGCGACAGCGGCGACGAAGCGCTGGAAGACCTCCGTGCGCTGTCCGCTCTCCCTCACCTCCCGGTTCATGCTGTCTCCGGGGAAGAACGACCTGCGCAGCGGGGCGGACAGTTCGAGCTGGACGCCGGCTCCGGAGGCGTTGCGGTTGCAGATGTTGCGCGGGTCGGAGCCGTTGAGGCCGTGTCCGGTGTTCCAGTCGACGGCGAAGCCGGCCGCGGCCAGCGCATCGCCGACGTGCTGCTTGAGGATCTGGTCGCCGCCGCCGAGACGGATCACCGGATGCTCGCCCGCGCACCCGTGGTAGGAGACGCTCGCCCGGGCCGACTGCTGGATCGCCACGCACCATGGTTCGTCGAAGTGCGTCGAGGTGATGTGCAGGGTGCCGTTCGCGAGGTCCCGCAGGCCCACGAAGGCGTAGTAGTCCTGGCCGTTGCGCCGGGCGACCGCGTCCGCGGCCTCCGCCGTGCCCGGCTCGATGCCGCCGCCGTGCACGGCGATGTGCGCGACCCCGGAGCCCGTACGGCGCTGTTCGCGCCGGTAGTCGACCCCTTCGACGGCCGCCCGTTCGAGGGAGGCGAAGTCGTGGAAGACGTTCGGCATGCGTTCCATGATCTCACGCGTGCCGGCCCGTGGATCGGAGCGCGGCCGGCGTCGGCCAGTAGAGTGATCGGCGTGGCGGCGCACTCCTCCCGGGCGGCCGGGGTTCCGGTACCGGCGGCGGCACGCCCGTTGCGCGGGCGCTCGGACGACTGGACGTGCTGCTCGGGGCGCTGCGGGCGGCACACGCGGGACGTGCGTCGGTGGTGGTCGTGTGCGGCGAGCGGGGGATCGGCAAGACGGCGTTGCTGCGCGCGGGCCTCGAGCAGGCCGGGCGCCTCGGGTTCTGCGGCGGGTACAACGCCGCGCACGCGGACGACCGGGCGGTCCCGCTGGCCTCACTCGGTCCCGCTCTGCGGTCCGGGGGCGGCGCCGGCGGCGCACTCGTCGGGGCGGCCGACTTCATGGCGCTGTCCGACCTCTACCAGCAGCCGCTCTGGCTCGCCGAGCGGCTCGCGGGCCTCGTGGGCAGCGTGCGCAGGCCGGCCCGGTGCTCATCGCGGTGGACGACGCGCAGTGGCTCGATCCGCTTTCGCTCTTCGTCCTGCGCGTGCTGCCCCGGCGCCTGGCCGGTTCGCGGGTGGTGTGGCTGGTGGCGAGCCGTGCGGTGGCGGGCGGAGGCCCGGCGTGGGAGGTCGCGCACGCCGCGGCGGCGGACGTGACGGTGCTGGACATCGACCTTCGGGAGTTGAGCGACGAGGCGGTCGCCGAGGTCGCGTCCGACGCGCTCGGCCGCGCCCCGGACGCCGCCGTGCTCCGGCGGCTCGCCGGGGCGGGCGGCAACCCGTTCCTGGCCGTGCAGGTGCTCGGCGGGCTGTTCGAGCCGGAGCCCGGCCGCCGGGATCACCGACCGGCGCCGGT
>Ga0310811_10012097_pt1 | contig 11196 bp, 10 predicted proteins | sample YCmetagenome_FD_207642 | JGI IMG/M metagenome (GOLD analysis project Ga0310811, IMG submission 207642) | Soil microbial communities from experimental microcosm in Duke University, North Carolina, United States - YC | ecosystem: Engineered > Artificial ecosystem > Soil microcosm > Unclassified ... | reverse complement strand
AATGCTGAAGGACCAGGCGCGAAAGTTCCTGTCCGAGAAATGCACGACCAAGACCGTGCGCACCGTGTTCGAAGGCGACCAGCATTATGACGCCGGTCTGTGGAAGCAGATCGCGGAGATGGGCTGGCACGGCACCGCCATTCCGGAAGAGTTCGGCGGCCTCGGCCTCGGCTATCTCGAGCTCTGCGTGATCGCCGAAGAGATGGGGCGCGCGCTCGCGCCCGTGCCGTTCTCCTCCACCGTCTATCTCTTCGCCGAAGCGATCCTGATCGCCGGCAGCGGCGAGCAGAAGAAGAAATATCTGCCCAAGGTCGCGGACGGCTCGCTCATCGGCACCTTCGCCCGCGCCGAAGGTCCGGGCGCCGTCCTGCCCAAGAACATCAAGACCGTGCTCAAGGGCGGCAAGCTCTCGGGCAAGAAGATCGCCGTCGTCGACGGTCCGATCGCCGACTTCGCCGTCGTGCTGGCGCAGACCTCCGAAGGCGCGGGCGAGCGCGGGCTTCAGCTCTGCCTCGTCGATCTCAAGGGCGCCGGTGTGACGCGCACGACCAACACCACGCTCGATGCCTCGCGCGGCCATTCCGACATCACCTTCGACAACGCCGCGGCCGAGCCGCTCGGCAAGCCCGGCGAAGGCTGGTCGGACATGCAGCGCGTCCTCGACCGCGCCGCGATCCTCATGGCGTTCGAGCAGGTCGGCGGCGCCGATGTCTGCCTCGCCATGGCCAAGGACTATGCCCTCAACCGCTACGCCTTCGGCCGCCCCATCGCCTCCTTCCAGGCGATCAAGCACAAGCTCGCCGACATGTATGTGAACAACGAGCTCGCCCGCTCCAACGCCTATTACGGCGCCTGGGCGCTCTCGACCGGCGCGCGCGAGCTGCCGCTCGCCGCGGCTTCGGCGCGCGTGAGCGCGACGCAAGCCTTCGACTATGCGTCCAAGGAGAACATCCAGACGCATGGCGGCATCGGCTTCACCTGGCAGATGGATTGCCACTTCTACTACAAGCGCGCGAAGGAGACCGGCCTCGTGCTCGGCCCGCAGCGCGCCTGGAAGGACCGGATCGTCTCCGAACTCGAAACCTCGAACGCGTAAGCGGCAACAGAACAGAACACGGGAGAACACCAATGGACTTTGAAGACAGCCCCGAAGAAGCCGCGTTCCGCAAGGAAGTTCGCGCCTGGCTCGACGCCAACGCCAAGAAGCGCGATGGCCGCAAGCAAATCGATCCGGAAGACATGGAGAACGGCGCCGCCAACGAGATGGCTGCGTCGAAGGCCTGGCAGAAGGTGAAAGCAAAGGCAGGCTACGCACGTATTACGTGGCCCAAAGGCATGGGCGGTATCGGCGGCACGCCGATGCAGTCGATCATCTTCGGCCAGGAAGAGTCGAAGTATGACGTCCCCAATGGCGGCCCCTTCGCCATCGGCCTCGGCATGTGCATCCCGACCCTCATGGCCTATGGCGATGAAGAGGCGAAGAAGCGCTATGTCTGGCCGGCCGTGCAGGGCGACGAGATCTGGTGCCAGCTCTTCTCCGAGCCCGCCGGCGGTTCCGACGTCGCGAACCTGCGCACCAAGGCCGAGAAGAACCCCGACGGTACCTGGACCATCAACGGCTCCAAGATCTGGACCACGGGCGCGCAGTTCTCGGATTACGGCATCATCCTCACCCGCACCGACCCGAATGTCCCCAAGCACAAGGGCCTGACGATGTTCTACATCGACATGAAGGATCCGGGCGTCGACATCCGTCCGATCAAGCAGGCCTCGGGCGGCTCGGGCTTCAACGAGATCTTCTTCACCGACATCAAGGTGAAGGACAGCCAGCGCCTCGGCGCCGTGGGGCAGGGTTGGACCGTCGCGCTCACCACGCTGATGCATGAGCGTCTTGCGGTCGGCGGCGGCACCGGCGGCGGCCTCGATGTCGCGCAGCTCATGGCGCTCGCCCGCACGCTCGAGCTCGAAGACGGCCCGGCGATCAAGAACGCCGCGGTGCGCGAGAAGCTCGCCGACTGGTATGTCCGCTCGGCCGGGCTGCGCTACACCACCATGCGCACCATGACCGCGCTCTCCAAGGGCCAGCAGCCGGGTCCGGAAGCCTCGATCGCCAAGATCGTCGTCGCCTCCAAGCTGCAGGACCTTTCGGCCTTCGCGATGGACCTCGAAGGCGAAGCCGGCATCCTCCAGGGCGCCGAGGCGCCGATGCAGGGCGCCTTCCAGGGCGGCTGGCTCTCTTCGCCGGGCCTGCGCATCGCCGGCGGCACCGACGAGATCCTGCGCAACATCATCGCCGAACGCGTTCTCGGCCTGCCGCAGGACATCCGCGTCGACAAGGACGTCCCGTTCAACAAGATCCCGACGGGCCGTTGAGGGTTAAATGACCCTCCTCTTGCGGGAGGGTCGAAATTTGCAAAGCGAATTTCGGGGAGGGGTATGCGCAGGAGCCGCACCCCTTCCCGAAAATTTTGCGATTGCCGCGGTCTACGCCGCCGGCATCTCCTTCATGATCGTGGCAAGATCGAAATATTCGCGCCACACCGTGATCTTGCCGTCATGCACTTCCAGCACGGCGTTCACCGGCAGCTCGATCCAGCCTTTCTCCAGGCGATGGCGGTCGAGCCGCTCGACGAAGACGATCGGTCCGGCCGTCGCCTCGCGCAGGATCTTGAACTCATTCTCGAGCACCGGCGCGAAGAACGGCTCGAGCACCGCCCGTACGCCCTCCGGGCCGCGCACGGTCGACATCGGTATATTGGTGTACTCGCAATCCGCCGACACGAGCTTCAGCCCGCTGTCGTAATCCTTGCGCTCCATCGCTTTCATGAAGGCGCGAACGATCTCGATGGGGGATGTCGTCATGGTGATGCACCTCGCTGGTTGGACGGGTGCCAGTCTTCGCCGCGCCCCTGCAGCTGCGCAATTACGCCGAAGGTAATGAATTCGCTGCCAGCGCACGGAACAGCTGCTCTGTCGCCGCATCGGCGGGGAACAGGCTTTCGATCCGCATCTCGTCGGCGGTGACGTCTTGCGCGGTGCCGAAGGTCGCGATCACCGTGAACAGCGAGATGCGCAAGCCGTCCTTCTCGATCTCCAGCGGCATGACCGGCACCAGTGGCACATCCTCCGCCGGCCACAGCGTATCGGCATCCTGATGCACGGCGAGTTCGTGCAGGATGCGCTTGGTCTCCTCGCCGCCAAGCGCCTCGGATTCGCGCTGCGCCCGCTGCCATAAGAGCGGCGCGATGGCGCGCCAGTTCATGACATGGGGACGTATGCCCTGCGGATGAAAGAACAGCCGCATCAGATTGCGTCCGCCGCCGATGCGCTCCCACAGGTCTTCGCCCAGCGCCGCGCTCATCGCCTCGAAGGCGCGATTGCTCAGCACGATGTTCCAGGCGCGGTCGACGGCGAGCGCCGGAAACGGCTCGTGATTGGCGAGCATCATGCGTACTGCCGCCGTCACCTGGCCCATCTGCGGATCGTCGAGCGGCCGCGCCCGGAACAGCGGCGCAAAGCCCGCTGCGGTCAGCCAGTCGTTGCGTTCGCGCAAGGGCACCTCCAGGCATTCGCTCAGCTGCAGGATCATGCTGCGGCTCGGCCGTGCCCGGCCGGATTCGAGGAAACTGACATGGCGCTGGGAAACGCCGGAATTCAGCGCAAGCTCGAGCTGCGACAGCCGCCGCTTCTGCCGCCAGCTGCGCAGCAGCTGCGGGAAGCCGTCTATCCTCCGCGGCGCGTCCTGCACTTGCGACATGCCATGCCTCCAGGCTCTCCGCCGACTATCGCGCGCCGCATGGCGGCCGTTCAATGACCTCCAAGGTAATTGAGACGCCGCGCGCGCCGCGTCAGAAACATGCGGTGTCCAAGAGGAATTCCTTCATGTCCGCCCGTTTCCTGGCGCTCGCCGCCGTCATCGTCCTTTTCCTGGCGCTCACCGTTCTCGCCCTGATGGAGGCAGGATACCTCGGCATCCTCACACCCCATTTCCGCAGCTTCGCCGGGGCCCAGGTCTTCGCCGATCTGGTAATCATGTGCGTGCTCGGCTGCGTCTGGATGGTCATCGACTCGCGCCAGAGCGGGATCGCTGCCTGGCCCTTCATCGCCATCACGCTGGTGGCCGGCTCGTTCGGCCCGCTGCTTTACCTCGCGGTCCGCGAACTGCGCGGCGCCCGGGCGCATTGACCCAGGGGGAAAATACAACGGGCGATGGCAAATCGTTGAATTGGCTCCGTCGAACCGGACCGCACGATCCCTAAATCCCAACCGCGCCCGATCCGAGGCATAGACGCCCTCATCCCGGGTGCTTCGCCGGGATTCCGCCTTGCGCCTCGTCATCGTCTGCGCGCTCGCGCGCATGGCGCGCGCCCTTGCGCTCCCGTAATCTCGCGCCATGACGACGATCTCCTCGCCCTGCATCCGCGTCTGCTTCGTCGACGGCACTGCCGATATCTGCGTCGGCTGCGGCCGCACCCTGCCGGAGATCGCGCGCTGGGGCCGCATGACCGAGGATGAGCGTCTCGCCATCATGGCGGGCCTTCCCGAACGCATGCGCGCCAAGGGCTTCGCGCCGCCGAAGGCGCCCTAACTCTTCCGCCGCCAGACTTTCCAATCGCGATGCACCGTTTCCGCCATGCGGCTTGCGGCGTCGTAGAGCCAGTTGTCCGGCTGACGATTCAGATGCGCGCGGATCGCCGCCGCCGCGCCCTTGGTGCTGCGATGGATATTCGCGGTCTCCGTGCCCATCGCGCGCAGCACCTCGCGCCGCTCTGCCGCGACGGCGATGTCGGCGAGCTCGATGCGCTCGCAATGCGGTCCCAGCCGGCGCACGAGCCAGCGCGGCGTGAGCACGATGAACGGATCGTGCGGCCGCACCGTATGATTCAGGATCGCGGCATAGCTGTCCGTCTTCGCGGGCTTCGCACCCAGCCACACCAGCGCGCCGGGCACACGCGCCTTCGCTTCGCGCGCGACCGGGCTGCGGTCGCGCTCGCGCAGCGCGACATAGCGCGGCAATCCGAGACTCCCCGCGCCCGCCGTACGCCGCCGGAACGAAACCTCGGGCGATCCCGCCGGCAAATTCGCCAGCAGCAAGGCGCGCACATCCTCTGGCGGCTGCACGGCGCGCAGCGCCTGCAATCCTTTCCAGAACTTTGCCGGCTCGCGCCGGTCGCTATAGGCGATATCGCGCAGCGTCGTGTTCTGTCCCTCGAGCACGAAGGGCTTGGCAAGCTCTGCCGCCATCGCCTCCGCATAGCCGGTCAGGATCTCGCGGCACGCGCGGCGCGCCCCGACATAAAGCTGTGCCGCGTCGATCGCGATCAGCGCGCTCGCCGCCAGCCGCACGAGATCATGCGTGTAGGGCAGGGCGTGGGCCTCGTCGAAATCGTTGATCCCCCAGGCGAGCCGCCCTTCGCCGTCGCGCCAGGTGCCGAAATTCTCCAGATGCAGATCGCCAACGCCGAGCACGCGCGGCCCTGCCGTCGTCGCGTCCAGCACCTTCGCGCTCTGCTGCAGCCACCGGTAATAGGTCGCGCGCAGGAAGCCGAACGGATCGCCCTGCATGAGGTCGTGCTTGGCCTTCAGGTCACGCTTGACCAGCGCGACTTCGCTCCCGAGCCAGTCTTCATAGGATCTGGTCGCTTCGACGATGTTCATGGTCCGCCCCCGCAGCCTGGGCAGAGTGTGAACGCAGAACGCGCCGGCAATCTACCTCGGAAACGGTCTTATCCGGCGTCGCTGATCGTCTCGCGGCCGAGCGGCCAGGGCTCCAGCATCCGTCCGGTCATCGCGCCCAGCCAGTCGAGCCCTGCGCGCAGCCGCACATTCTCGCCGATCACGATGATCGCCGGCGCCGTGCCCGTCGCCGCTTCGCCGAGTTTCTCCAGCGTCGTCTCGATCACCGCCTGTGCCGCGCCCGAGGCATCGCTCACGATCGCCGCGGGCTCGTCCGCCGCACGTCCCGCCGCGATCAGCCGCTCGGCGATCGCGCCGGCCGTCTTGCGCGCCATGTAGAGCACCAGCGTCGGCGAGCCTTTCGCCACGGCGCTCCAGTCGAGATCCGGAATCTGCCCGTCCACGCCATGGCCGGTGACGAAGGTCACCGCATGATTGGTATCGCGATGCGTCGCAGGAATGCCCGCATAGGCCAGGCCGCCGATCCCCGCCGTCACGCCCGGCACGATGCGGAATGGCACGCCCGCGCGCACCAGCGACAGCGCCTCTTCCGCGCCGCGCCCGAACACGAAGGGATCGCCGCCCTTCAGCCGCAGCACGCGCTTGCCCTTCTTCGCCAGCGACACCAGCGTGCGGGAGATGTCCGACTGCCGGCACGACTTCACGCCGGCGCGCTTGCCCGCGAAGATCAGCTCCGCCCCCGGCCGCGCCAGCTTCAGCAAGGCCTGGTCGATCAGCGCATCGTAGAGAATGACCTCCGCCTGCTGGATCGCATGCGCGCCCAGCACCGTTATCAAACCGGGATCGCCCGGCCCCGCACCGGCCAGCCATACCCAGCCACGGCCGAACCGTGGCAGGTTCAAAAGCTCCGCGAGGGCGCGGGTCTGGTGGGGAATGGTGGACGGCTCGCTCATTTCACGTCATCAGGCTGTAATTGATATGCTACTACATCACGGGGGTGGAAATAAGCCTCCCCTCCGCCACCGGCAAGACAGAAGGACCCTTAAATGACCGAAAAGACCGGAGAACCCGTCCGCGCCACCGGCGATTACCGCTGCGAGCGCTGCCACAAGGTCACGCATTTCAAGGTCGAAGAGCAGTTCGGCAACTGCCCGCATTGCGGCTACGACACCTTCGACATCGTCAACCGCCGCTTCGAGAACCGCGACGGCTCGGCCGCCCCGCACGAGCCCGAGCCGGACGGCACGTGATCGTCATTGCCTTCATGCGCCTCCCGCGTCACAAGGCGCGCGCCCCTGCATCTGGACTCCGATGACCCTGCGCACCGACCTGAAGCCGAACACCTTCGACTACGAAAACCTGCCGCTCATCACCCCCAACGGCTTCCGCGAATACGATGCGCGCTGGCAATTCGGCAAAGAGCTCAACCTCACCGGGGTCCAGCTTCTCGGCCTCGCGCTCGGCACCTATCTCCACGAATTCGGCATCCAGCCGAAGGTCGCGACCGGCCACGACTTCCGCTCCTATTCGCAGTCGATCAAGCAATCGCTGATCCTCGGCCTGATGAACGCCGGTTGCGAAGTCCACGACATCGGCCTCGCGCTTTCGCCCGTGGCTTATTTCGCGCAGTTCGCGCTCGATTGCCCCGCCGTCGCGATGGTCACCGCCAGCCACAACGAGAACGGCTGGACCGGCGTGAAGATGGGCGCGCAGCGTCCGCTCACCTTCGGCCCCGACGAGATGACCGCGCTCAAGAACATCGTCCTCGGCGGCAAGGCGAAGCCGCGCCCCGGCGGCAGCTACACGAAGGTCGAAAACTTCCGCGAGACCTATCTCGAAGCGGTCACCAGGGGCCACAAGCTTTCGCGTCCGATCCGTGTCGTCGCGGCCTGCGGCAACGGCACCGCCGGCGCTTTCGCGCCCGAAGCGCTCCGCCGCATCGGCGCCGAGGTCGTGCCGATGGATGCCGAGCTCGACTTCACCTTCCCGAAATACAATCCGAACCCCGAAGACATGGAGATGCTCCATGCGATGGCGAAGGCGGTGAAAGCGCACAAGGCCGAGATATGCCTCGGCTTCGACGGCGATGGCGACCGCTGCGGCGTGGTCGACGACCAGGGCCACGAGATATTCGCCGACAAGACCGGCGTGCTCCTCGCCCGCGATCTCTCCGCCCGCCATCCGAACGCGAAATTCGTCGTCGACGTGAAATCGACCGGCATCTACGAGATCGATCCGGTGCTCAAGAAGAACGGCGCCACGACCGACTATTTCAAGACCGGCCATTCCTACATCAAGCGCCGCACCACCGAGCTCGGCGCCCTCGCCGGCTTCGAGAAGTCCGGCCACTACTTCTTCCGCCCGCCGCTGGGCAACGGCTATGACGACGGCATCGTCGCCGCCATCGCCGTGCTCGAAATGCTCGACCGCGCCGGCGCGAAAAAGATGTCCGCCCTCGTCGAAGAACTCCCCAAGACCTGGGGCTCGCCGACCATGGCGCCCGAATGCCCCGACGACCGCAAATACGCCGTCGTCGATGCGATCACCAAGGAATACGAAGCCCTCGCCGCGAAGGGCGAGACGATCCTCGGCCAGAAGATCGCCCGCATCGTCACCGTCAACGGCGTCCGCGTGACCCTCGAAGACGGCACCTGGGGCCTCGTCCGCGCGAGCTCGAACAAGCCGAGCCTCGTGGTCGTCGTCGAAAGCCCGGCCTCGGAAGCCAACATGCGCGCCATGTTCGCCGACGTAGACGCCCGCCTGCGCAAGCATCCGGAAGTCGGCGAGTACGATCAGAAGATCTAAAGCCAGTGCAGCCCTAACGCATCATACAGCATTCGCCCCGCCGTGATCGCGATGAACAGGGCGAACATCTTGCGCAGCCGCGCCCGGTCCATGTTGTGCGCGATCTGCGCGCCGAACGGCGCCATGAAGAAGCTCGCCGGCGCGATCAGCACGAAGCCGAGCAGGTTCACATAGCCGAGCGACCAGGGCGGCAATCCCGCCGCGCCCCATCCCGTCACCACCGATCCGATCGCACCCGGGATCGAGATGATCGCGCCGAACGCCGCCGCCGTTCCCACCGCGCGATGAATCGGCACGCCGAACAGCGTCATCAGCGGCACGCCGATGGTGCCGCCGCCGATGCCCATCATCGTCGAGACCCCGCCGATCCCGCCCGCCAGCGCCCAGTCGCCCGCGCCGCCCGGCAGCTGGTCCCCGATCCGCCGCGTCTCCGACACGAACGCCAGATGGAATGCCACCGGCAAGGCGACGAGTGCGAAGAACAGCGCCAGCGCCTGTCCGCGCACAAACCCCGCGACCGCGCTGCCGATCAGCACGCCGATCACCATCGGCACCACCCAGCGCCGCAGCAGATCCCAATCCACCGCGCCCTTCGCATTGTGGGAGCGCACCGAAGAGAACGAGGTCGGGATGATCGTCGCCAGCGAGGTCCCCACCGCGATATGCATCCGCACCCCCGGATCGATCCCCATCAGGTCGAGCACGTGATAGAGAACCGGCACCACCACGATGCCGCCGCCGACGCCCAGCATCCCGGCCACCAGCCCGCCGACGATGCCCGACAGCACCAGCCCCAGCGCAAACGTTCCCAGCTCGCCGCTGCCCGCGGCGCTAAAGAATTCCATGGCGATCCCGCATGAAGAGGCCGCGAGTGAACTGGCATTCGCCCGCCCGCGCAACCGCCCAACCGGCCCGAATGCCGCGCCCGGCGCAGAACTGACTTTTCGTCAGTTCGTCCATCTGCTAGACATACCCAAAATTCGAAGACGACCACGGGAGAGAACATGTCCGCCGCGTCCGACACCAAGCGTCCCATCGACAAGCAGGCCCTGCTCGCCAAGTACAAGGCCGAGCGCGACAAGCGCCTGCGCGCCGACGGCAACGCCCAGTACACGCGGCTCGAGAAACAGTCGGCGGTGGCCAAGCAGGACCCCTACACTCCCGTCACGCCCCGCGCGCCCAAGACCGATCACGTCACCTTCGCCTTCGTCGGCGGCGGCTTCGCCGGCCTCGTCGCGGGCGCGCGCGTCAAGGAAGCGGGCGTGTCCTCCGTCCGCATCATCGAGAAGGCGGGCGATTTCGGCGGCACCTGGTACTGGAACCGTTATCCCGGCGCGCAGTGCGACACCGCCTCGATGGTCTACATGCCGCTGCTCGAAGAGACCGGCCACATGCCGACCGAGAAGTATGCCCACGCGCCGGAAATCCTGGCGCAGTGCCAGCGCATCGGCCGCAAATTCGGTCTCTATGACGACGCGCTCTTCCACACCGAAGTCACCGACATCGTCTGGCAGGCCGACAAGCATGCCTGGCTGATCAAGACCAACCGCGGCGACGCCTTCACGGCGCAGTTCCTCGGCCTCGGCACGGGCCCGCTCCACATCGCCAAGCTCCCCGGCATTCCGGGCCTCGAGAGCTTCAGGGGCCACACCTTCCACACCAGCCGCTGGGACTACGCCTATACCGGCGGCGACCCGCTTGGCGCCCCGCTCGACAAGCTCGCCGACAAGCGCGTCGCGATTATCGGCACCGGCGCCACTTCGGTGCAGGCCGTTCCGCATCTCGCCGGCATGTGCAAGCAGCTCTATGTCGTGCAGCGCACGCCCTCATCGGTCGATGTCCGCGCCAACAAGCCGATCGATCCCGACTGGTTTGCGGAGATCGCGACGCCCGGCTGGCAGCAGCGCTGGCTCGAGAACTTCACCGCCAATCAGGCCGGCGGCAGCGCCAGCGAAGACCTCGTGCAGGACGGCTGGACCGACCTGTCGCGCCGCATCCGCGAGCGCATCATGACCATCCCGGAATCCGAGCGCACGCCCAAGGCGATGTGGGCCGCGTGGGAGGATTCCGATTTCGAGAAGATGGAAGAGATCCGCGCTCGCGCCGAGCAGGTCGTGAAGGACAAGGACGCGGCAGAGAAGCTCAAGGCCTGGTACCGCCAGCTCTGCAAGCGCCCGTGCTTCCACGACGAGTATCTCGACGCCTTCAACAAGCCGCGCACCACGCTGGTCGACACCGACGGCCAGGGCGTCGAGCGCATCACCGAGAAGGGCTTCGTCGTCGCGGGCAAGGAATACGAGGTCGATTGCATCATCTATGCGTCGGGCTTCGAGGTCGGCACCGGCTTCACCGCGCGCTCGGGCTTCGACGTCGAGGGCCGCGACGGCCTCAAGCTTTCCGAGGCCTGGGCCGGCGGCATGCGCTCGAAGCACGGCATGCACGTGCACGGCTTCCCGAACCTGTTCTTCAGCCAGCCGGTGCAGGGCGCGAACCTGATCTCCAACGTGCCGCACAACCTGACCGAGGCGGGCAAGACCATCGGCCTCCTCGTCAAGGAAACGCTGGCGCGCGGCGCCAAGGAGGTGGAAGTGACCGAAGAGGCGCAGAAGGCCTGGGTCGACCTCCTCCTCACCGGCCCCGGCCGCATGATCGGCATGAACGACTGCACCCCCGGCTACTACAACAACGAAGGCCAGCCCGCAGGCCCGGAGGCAAAATACGCCGTCGGCTACCCCTACGGCGCGACGGCGTATT
>Ga0310811_10012095_pt1 | contig 11197 bp, 11 predicted proteins | sample YCmetagenome_FD_207642 | JGI IMG/M metagenome (GOLD analysis project Ga0310811, IMG submission 207642) | Soil microbial communities from experimental microcosm in Duke University, North Carolina, United States - YC | ecosystem: Engineered > Artificial ecosystem > Soil microcosm > Unclassified ... | reverse complement strand
TCGAATGTGTTGGCATCGTCGAAGTCGATGGTCTGGGTATGCAGCGCGATACCGCGCTGCTTCAAGAGTTCCTCTGCCTTGGCAATCACGGTCAGGGTCTTCAGGCCCAGGAAGTCGAACTTCACCAGTCCGGCCTTTTCCGCATCCTCATAGTCGAACTGCGTCACCGGCATTTCCGAACGCGGATCGCGATAGAGCGGCAGCAGCTCGTCCAGCGGCCGGTCGCCGATCACGACGCCCGCCGGGTGGGTCGAGGCATGGCGGTACAGCCCCTCGATTTTCCCGGTGATCTCGAACAGGCGCCGCGCGATGGGTTCGGCCTCGGCGATCTGCTGCAGGCGGGGCTCCCGCTCCACCGCCTCGTCCAGCGAGATCGGCTTGCCCGGCAGATTGGGGATCAGCTTGGCGATGCGATCCACCAGGCCCAGCGGCATCTGCAACACACGCCCGGCATCGCGCACCGCCGCACGCGCCTGCAGCGAGCCCAGCGCCATGATGTGGGCGACCCGGTCATAGCCGTATTTGCGCTGCACATAGCGCACCACCTCGTCGCGCCGTTCCTGGCAGAAGTCGATGTCGAAGTCCGGCATCGACAGGCGTTCGGGATTAAGGAAGCGCTCGAAGAACAGGCCGAAGCGCAGCGGATCCAGGTTGGTGATGTCCAGCGCCCATGCCACCAGCGAGGAGGCCCCCGAGCCGCGCACGCCGACGGGTATTCCCTGGGCGCGCGTCCACTTCATGAAATCCGACACGATCAGGAAATAGCCCGGAAAGCCCATGCGGTTGATGATGCCGAGCTCATAGTTCAGCCGCTCGTCATAGACGGCGCGTTCGGCGGCCAGCGGCGCGCCCTTGAGGCGACGATCCAGTCCGGCCTCGGCCTGCGCCTTCAGTTCGGCTTCGGCGGAAAGACCCGACTCCGGCTTGAAAACCGGCAGGATGGGCTTGCGCTTGACGGGACGATAGGCGCAGCGGCGCGCGATCTCCACCGTGTTCTCGATCGCCTCGGGCAGGTCGGCGAATTTCAACGCCATCTCGTCGGCCGACTTGAAACGGTGCTCGCGGGTCAGCCGGCGCCGGTCGTCCTGGCTCACGAACGAGCCGTCGGCGATGCACAGAAGCGCGTCATGGGCCTCGTACATGTCGGCTTTGCCGAAATGTACGTCGTTGGTCGCCACCAGCGGCAGATCCATGGCATAGGCCATGTCGATCAGTGCATCCTCGGTGGCGCGTTCCTCTGGCAGGTCGTGGCGCTGTATCTCGACGTAGAGCCGATTGGGAAACGCGGCCGCCAGCTTCTCCAGCATTTCGCGAGCGGCGTCCTGCTGGCCGTCGGCCAGAAGCTGGTTTATCGCCCCGCCTGGCCCGCCTGTCAGCGCGATCAGGCCGTCGGAATGCGCGAAAAGCCTGTCCGCCGTCACATGCGGCCAGTCGCCCGCCTCCACCTCCAGATAGGCGGCCGACAGAAGCTTGGTCAGGTTGCGATAGCCGCCTTCGTTCTGCACCAGCAGCGGCAGGTGCGGCGGCTTCCTGTGCGAACCCTGATGATGCGGACTGCGCCCCAGCAGTTCAACCGAAAGCAGCGTGCCCACGATGGGCTGGATGCCGCCCTTCACCAGGGCTTCGGAAATTTCGAAAACGCCGAACAGGTTATTGGCGTCGGTCACCGCAACCGCGGGCGTTCCGGCGTCACGCGCCAGGCTCGGCAATTCCTTGGGCCGCACCGCCCCTTCCAGAAGGGAATAAGCGCTCTTGACGCGCAGATGGACGAAAGCGGCCATGATGGTTCGCTAATGGGGATTGCTGGCGCCAGTATCGCCTGCCCCCGCACGAGAAAGGGGTGCGTCCTTGACCCCGTCCACAACTATGTGCCCGTCAGGCCGTGAGTGCCGACGCACCGCTGGCCAGCACAAAGGCCGACACCATGAACAATACGATCCCCAAGCCCGCCGCCGCATCCTTCAGCCACATGACCGTCGCCTCCGCTCGTTGCCTGTATGTTCTAGTTCTGTTCCAGGTGGAACACAAGAACAAAAAGTGATCATGGATGGCTGGATCGTTACCGCACCTTCAGGACCGGCGCCTCTGGCGGGAATACCAGCGACCTAGTGGGCCAGGCAGCAGGCCCCGGTCCAGCAGCAGGCGCGGCCCATGCGGGCCGGCCCGCGGCGGAGGCGCCAGCCGAAGCTGCCATCAAATAATCGCGGCGCGCTAACGGGGCAGCGCTGCACCCGCAACGAGTTTGCCCTGATCGAGGAGCAGGGCGCGGTCCATCCGCGCCGCGAGCTCGAAATTGTGCGTGGCGATCAACGCCGCCAGTCCCTGGTCCCGCGTGATCCGGATCAGCGCATCGAACACCCCGCCCGCAGTGCGCGGGTCCAAATTTCCGGTTGGCTCATCCGCCAACAGGATGCGCGGGTGATTGGCCAGCGCACGGGCGATGGCAACGCGCTGCTGCTCGCCGCCCGAAAGCTGCGAGGGCCGGTGCGTCAGGCGCTGGCCCAGGCCCAGCACCGTCAGAAGCCGCGTCGCCTCCTGCCTCGCCGCGGCCTTGGGCCTGCCCGCAATCATCTGGGGGATGAGCACATTCTCCAGCGCGTCAAACTCCGGCAACAGGTGATGCGCCTGATAGACAAAACCCAGCCTCTCGCGGCGGATGCGGGTGCGCTCCGCATCCGGCAGGCGCGAGGCGGCGACGCCCTCGATGAATATTTCCCCGCTGGTGGGTGCTTCCAGCAACCCGGCGATATGCAGCAGGGACGACTTGCCCGCGCCCGACTGGCCCACCAGGGCCACGATCTCCCCCGCCTTCAGCGACAGGTCAAGCCCGCTGAACACTTCCAGCTGTCCCTCGCCTTCCCGATAGCGGCGGGTAACATTCTCAAGCCGTAATACTTCACTCATAGCGCAGCGCCTCGACCGGATCGAGCTTGGCAGCGCGCCATGACGGATAGAGCGTGGCCAGGAAAGTCAGCGTCAACGCCATGATCACCACCGCGGTCACCTCACCAGGGTCCATCTGGGCGGGCATGCGGGAGAGAAAATAAATGGTGGGGTCGAACAGCGTGGTGCCCGTGATCTTCGACAGGAACTGACGGATATTCTCGATATTGGCGCAGAACAGCACGCCGATGCCGAAGCCGATCAGGGTGCCCGCCACCCCGATGCTGGCGCCGGCGATGAAGAAGACGCGCATCACCGCGCCGCGCGTGGCTCCCATGGTGCGCAGGATGGCGATGTCGCCGGACTTGTCCTTCACCAGCATTGTCAGGCCCGACACGATGTTCAGCGCCGCCACCAGGATGATCAGCGACAGGATCAGGAACATCACATTCGCTTCGACCTTGATCGCCTCGAAGAGCTGCACATTCAGGTTCTGCCAGGGCACCGCGCGGGATGTCGGTCCCGCCGCCTTCAGCAGCGCGGGGATCATCGCCAGGTCGTTCTCGGGTTCGGTCACCATGACCTCGATACCGCTGACCGTGTCGCCATAGTCGAAATAGAGCTGCGCCTCGGCCAGCGGCATGAAGATGTAATGGTCGTCATAGAGCACGTTGCCGACCTTGAAGGTGCTGATGACGTGATAGGTCTTTATCCGGGGCGTGGTGCCGAAGGGCGTGACATTACCCTTGGGCGCGATCAGGGTGATCTGCCCGCCCACCGGAATGCGCAACTGGCGGGCAAGCCCCGCACCAATGATCACCACATCGTCGCCATCGAAATCCTTCAGCGCACCGGCACGCAAGCTGTCACTGACCGAGGGGAGCTTGGGCAGGTCGGAGGCGCGCACACCGCGCACCACCACGCCGGCATTGGCATTGATGGTGGTGTTGGAGGCCATCACCTCTCCGTCCAGCACCGGCAACGCCTGGACCACGCCGGGTACCTTGTAGATACGGTTTGTGGCGGCGGCGTAATCGGCCATCGGCCCCATTTGGGACTGGATGGTGACATGGCCGGTCAGGCCCAGGATGGAGCGCAGCAGCTCCACCCGAAAACCGTTCATCACGCTCATGACGATAATCAGCGTGGCCACGCCCAGCGCGATGCCGATCAGCGAGAACAGCGAGATGATGGAGATGAAGCTCTCCTTGCGCTTGGCGCGCAAATAGCGGGCCGCGATCATCCATTCGAAAGGCGCGAAAATGGCCGTCCGGCCTTTGCCCTGGGCGACAGGCGCCGGCACCCTGGAAATCGATTCGGTCATGGCCAGCAAAGGTAAGGGCAGGACCGGCCAGCGTCCATCACTTAACGTTTTTGCCGGAACCGGCCCCTCACGCCATTCCCCGCGCTGTTGCGCCGCTTGCATACCGCCCCTGCTGGCCCTATGCCCATGCGCCCGAACGGCCCGCCCAATGATTCCCGCCGCTCCCGCCGACTCCTATACCCGCGCCCGGCGGATCGAGCTGATCGCGCTTTTCGGGCTGCTGACCTGCTTTACGCCTATCGGCATCGATCTCTATCTGCCCGCCCTGCCCACCGTCGCGCGGGAATTCCATGCCCCCATCGCCGCCATCGAGCATTCACTGGCGACGTTTTTCCTGGGGCTTGCCGTGGGACAGGCGGTGGTGGGCCCGCTTTCCGACCGCTTCGGCCGGCGCATGCCCATCATTGCGGGGTTGGCCCTCTATGTCGTCGGCTCGGCCGGCTGCGCACTGGCGCAAGGCCCCCTGATGCTGGATGTCGCGCGCTTCGTGCAGGCCTGTGGCAGCTGTGCGGGCACCGTGCTGGCGCGAGCCTGCGTCCGCGACCTTTTCCGCCCCAGCGAAGCCGCCCGCATCTTCGCCCAGATGCTGCTGATCCTGTCGGTCTCGCCCCTGTTTGCGCCCTTTGTCGGTGGCTGGATGCTGGTGATCACAGGCTGGCGCAGCCTGTTCTGGCTGCAGGCGGCAGCGGCGATTCTCACCCTGGCACTGGTATGGCTTCAGTTGCCGGAAAGCCATCCAGGCTCGGACCGGCGGCTGCATCCGCTGCACGTGCTGAAGGACTATTGGATAATAGGCCGTGACCGGAATTTCTTTGGCTATATCGTGCCCGCGATCCTGTCAGGCGCCGGCCTCTACGTCTTCCTCACCGGCTGGCCCCATGTGGTAATAGATGTCTATCACATCGCGCCCCAGTATTTCGGGTTCACTTTCGTGCTGAACGGGGTGGGCCTGATCGTGTTCAGCCAGGGCACCGCCCGCTGGCTGAAGTACCACCCCGGCCAACCGCTCCTGATGGCCGCGCTGGCGGCAAACGCCCTGATCGGCGCGATGGGACTGTTGTTTGGAATGACCGACTGGGGTGGCATCCTGGGCCTGATCCCCTGGATGTTCCTCTATTGCTCGCTGATGGGCTCGATCAATCCGACGGCGTCGGGCCTGACCATGCAGCATTTCGGGAAATCCGCGGGAATGGCGTCGGCCCTGATCGGCATTTTTCTGTATGGCGGCGGCACTATCGCCTCGATGGCGATGGGCAGCTTCACCGCCCGCACGCCCATCCCGATGACCGCCCTGATCGCCGGCTTCGGCATCACGGGCTTCGTGATGTACCTGTTGTTCCGGCCCACCGAGGCACGCTAAACACCCCTGACATCTGGAGCATCCCCCATGCAGCGCGCCCTTCCCGTCGACCGCAGCCGTTTCGCCGACTGGTACCAGGCTGTCGTGCGCGACGCCGACATGGCTGAGACCAGCCCGGTGCGCGGCGCCATGGTCATCAAGCCCTGGGGTTGGGGCGTGTGGGAACAGATCCAGGGCGAACTTGACCGCCGCATCAAGGCGACCGGACACGAGAACTGCTACTTCCCGATGTTCATTCCCCTCTCCTTCATCGCCAAGGAGGCGGAACATGTCGAAGGCTTTGCCAAGGAGATGGCGGTCGTCACCCATCACCGGCTGAAGAACATCGACGGCAGGCTGCAGCCCGATCCGGCGGCGAAACTGGAAGAGCCGCTGATAGTGCGCCCGACGTCCGAGACCATCATCGGCGACGCCTTCGCGCGCTGGATCAAGAGTCATCGCGATCTGCCGCTGCTTCTGAATCAGTGGGCCAATGTCGTGCGCTGGGAGATGCGCCCGCGCCTGTTTCTGCGCACCACCGAATTTCTCTGGCAGGAGGGTCATACCGCCCATGCGTCGGCGCAGGAAGCCATCGAAGAGACCCGTCGCATGCTCGAGGTCTACCGCGCCTTCGCCGAGGAGGTACTGGCGATGCCGGTAATCGCGGGTGAGAAGCCGGAAAGCGAGCGCTTTCCGGGGGCCGTGAATACCTATTCGATCGAAGCGATGATGCAGGACGGCAAGGCGCTGCAGGCCGGCACCAGCCACTTCCTGGGCACGCATTTCGCCGAAGCCCAGAACATCCGCTTCCAGAACGACGCCGGCGGCATGGAATTCTGCAATACCACCAGCTGGGGCGTGTCCACCCGCCTGATCGGCGGCGTGATCATGACCCATGGCGACGATGACGGGTTGCGCCTGCCGCCCGCCATTGCGCCACGCCAGGTGGTCATAGTGCCCATGCTGCGCGACAAGCCGGAAGACGCGGAGGTGCTGAAATACTGCGAGGCGCTGGTCGCCGACCTGTCGAAGGAACGCGCCTTTGGCCAGCCGCTCCGCGCCTTCCTGGACAACAAGAAGATCAAGTCGGCGGAAAAGCGCTGGAACTGGGTGCGACGGGGCGCGCCCATCATTGTCGAGATCGGGCCTCGTGACGCGGCGGGCGGCATGGTGACCTATATGCGCCGCGACGAACTGCGCGAGGGCGACAAGATCAAGTCCATCGCCAAGCCCCGCCAGGACTTCCTGGAGAACATCGTCCAGCTTCTGGCAGAAATTCAGGCCGGTCTCTATGCCGAGGCCAAGCACCGGCTGGACAGCAATATCAGGTCCGGCGTCACCGACTGGGCGGGCGTGGAAGACTATTTCGCCGGCGACGAGGATTCGTTCAAAGGCTGGCTGCGCGTGTCCTGGTCGAGGCCGACCGGGGCGGAACTGGACGCCATCGACACGAAGCTCAAGGGACTGAAGCTAACCATTCGCAACGCGCCGCTCGAGCAGCCGCGTGATTTCCCCCCCTGCCTCTTCACCGGCAAACCGGGCGTGGAGGAAATTCTGATCGGCCGCGCCTATTAGAAGCGGCTCAGCACCTCAAAGATCACGAAACCCGCCGCCAGCAGGCTGATCAGCGGCGGCATCAGCGACCGTTTGCGCGGGTGGAAGATCCACCTCTTGGGATGGCGCGGTGCGGCGTAAAGTTCCCGGCTCTCCTGATACATGGGCGTCCCGGTTTCAATCGCTCGCACGATAGAGGGCCACCGGTTACCGACCTGTTAAAATGTGTGCGAAAACGTTACAGGCTCGAGCGGGCGGCCGGCCGCGCCGTCCCGACTAGAATCTCGAGAAAACCTCGTTCAACAGGCGGCCCGGCGCGGCGCCGGCCAGGCCGGCAAATGATCCTGCCCGTATCTGCCCGGCCGCGGCCAATGCCGATTGCCATGCCACGCGCGCCAGCGCCCCGCCCACGCTGACACGGCGCACGCCAAGTGCCGCAAGCTCCGCAAGCTCAAGGCCGGGCCCCGACATCAACACATTCAACGGTTTTGGCGCGACCGCCCTGACCATGGCGGCGATGTCAGCCTTGGCGGCGACGCCCGGCGCATAGAGACAATCGGCGCCGGCATCGGCAAAGGCCACCAGCTTGTCGATGGCCGCCGTCACCTGCTCAGGATGGTGTAGCAGGATCTCGGTGCGGGCCACCAGTACGGCGCCGTGGCGGCGTGTGACGGCAAGGGCCGCGCGTATCCGCTCCACCGCGAACGGCAGATCGTAAAGGCCCGGACTCTCCACCCTGGTGTCTTCGATGGAAACACCCGCCACGCCTGCATCTATTGCCAATGCCACATTGGCGGCGACGTCTTCGGGTTCGGCAGCAAACCCGGACTGGTAATCGGCGTTAACGGGCAGCTCGACCGCCGCGCATAGCGCCGACAGATGCGCCAGCGTCTCGTCGCGGGAAGGACCATAGTCTGGCCGTCCAATCGTCCAGGCAAAGCCCGAGCTCGTCGACGCCAGCGCCTCGAAACCCAGATGCTGGAACAACCGGGCGCTGCCCACGTCCCAGGGGTTGGGCAGCACAAAACATCCCTGACCGTGCAGCGCGCGAAACCCTGCGCGCTTCTGCTCAACATCCGCCATGGCATCCTCCCTTGGGCGGCCATGTTAGCGTCGTGCCGGCGTCAGCGCTCGCGCCGGCCGCGCGCATCAGCCCCCGCCGTTCCTGCAACCCGGCGGGTTGACCAGCGGATCCAGCCTGTGGCCGTCAATCCCGACATAGGGAACCTCGCCCGTCGCTTTCCGCCTGCCATGGTGACCGCGCCCCTCTCCGGCATGAAGGGGAACCGCTATCTGGTCGGGGAGAGCCACGGGCGGAGTGCCCACATCCGGCGGGGCGACGGGGCGGCCTTGCGCGTCAGTCCCGGCGGCGTAGTCGGGGCCCTGCATCAAGCCCGCGCAGGGGCCATCAGGCGTGCCATCCAGCAACGGATCGGGCCGCCCCTGGTGGGTTATTCCGGCCGCCGGGGCTGGCTGTGCCGTTCCCAGCAGAAGCGCAACAAGCGGGAGGACCGCCGGAAAGACCCCAAATCGAATTTGCTGCATTGCAACATCACCGGGATTTTCGTGACATTTATGACCAAAGCCAGTATCAACCACACCCATAAAGAAGACGATAAGCCGCCAGAACCAAGAACGGCCAAGTTCGGGGAGTTTGCCGCCAAAAGCGGATAAAGGCCGGAGCCAGTGCTCCGGTCTTTTGCTTTGGGATAGGGCTGCGGGGCACCCATGCTGCAAAGACTGTTCGATCTTCAGGCACGCGGCACCACACCCAGGACCGAGATCGTTGCCGGCGCCACGGTGTTCTTCACCATGGCCTACATCCTGTTCGTCAACCCCAGGATACTTGCCGCCGCGGGCATGAATGAAGGTGCGGTATTCATGGCCACCTGCCTGTCGGCGGCGCTGGCTACCCTGCTGATGGGCCTTTACGCCAACCTGCCCATCGCGCTGGCGCCAGGCATGGGTCAGAACGCCTATTTCGCGTTCACCGTCGTTCCGCTGCTGGCGGGCGACTGGCGGCTGGCATTGGGCTGTGTTTTCGTTTCGGGCATCCTGTTCGTCGTCCTGTCGGCCAGCCCGGCGCGCGAATGGATCATCAATGCCATCCCCCTCAGCCAGAAGCGCGCCATCGGCGCCGGCATCGGTTTCTTCCTGGCGTTGATCGGGTTTCAGGGCGCGGGATGGGTAGTCGCCAGCCCATCCACATTGCTTCAGCCAGGCGACCTGGCCGATCCCAGATCGCTTATCGCCGCGGGCGGGCTTCTGGTGATCGCCACCCTGTGGGCGCGGCGTGTCACGGGCGCGGTGTTGATCGGCATCCTGGCCGCCACCGCGGCCAGCCTCATGCTGGGACTGTCTCACCTGACCCGGCTGGTGGCCCCGCCGCCCTCCATCGCGCCAACCTTTCTGCAACTGCACTTCGCCGGCGGCAGCTCCACCAGTGCGCTGGCGGGCGTGGTGCTGGTATTCCTGCTGCTGAACCTGCTGGACACATCCGGCACACTGACGGCAGTGGGCCATCAGGCGGGGTTGATCGAAAATGGCCGCCTGAAGAATGCCCGCAAGGCGCTGCTCAGCGACTCCACGGGCATCATGCTGGGCGCGGTGCTGGGCACCTCGCCGGTAACCGCCTACATCGAAAGCGCCTCCGGCGTTGGCGGGCGGACAGGACTGGTCGCCGTGACGGTGGGCATACTGTTCCTGTTGGCGCTGTTTTTCGCGCCCCTGGCGGGCGCGGTTCCGGCCTATGCCACCGCCCCCGCCCTGATTTTTGTTGCCGGCCTTTTCGCCAGGGACATGAAGGACATCGAGTGGGCGGACGTCACCGAAAGCCTGCCCGCATTGGTCACGGCGCTCGCCATCCCCTTCACCTTCTCCATCGCCGAAGGCATCGGCATGGGCTTCATCGTCTATGTGGGCGTCAAACTGCTTTCCGGACGCGGCAGGCAGATCGGCCCTGGAATAGCGCTGATTGCGGGCGCTTTCGCGGTGATGATCGCGCTGGGCTAGGAGGCGAGTTCAAACTTCCAGCCAGCCGAAACCGACAATGACAAAGAACACCGCCCACAACACGGCGGCAATGACACTCGCCCACAAGGCCTTCTTGCCCAGTTGAGGATGAAGCGGGGCGCCGGTCTCCGGATCGCGCTCCGATCCCAGCCCCACCGGCAGCAGGCAGAAAAGGCAAAGAAACCACAGCACCGCATAGGCGCTGAACAGCACCACATAATGCAGGCCGCCGGCGATCTTCATGTCCATGGCGGTCATGCCCGGATTGACCATTTACACCTCCGTCACCAGCACGCGGGTTACCGGTTTCTTGCCCCAGGCGTCATGGGCGGCGCGGCGGGCAGCACGGCGCACACTTTCGGCCAGTTCGTCCGGATCGTTGCGCCCGCCGCCGCGTGTTTCCTCCTCCACGGCACGCTCGACCGCCTCGGCCACGGGCTGCGGCATGCCTTCCGCCAGCACCGAAGGCGGCGCCGCCACGCGGCCCTTTCCGTCCAGCACCAGCGACACTACCAGCAGCCCTGCGTGGGCCATGGCCCGGCGATTTTTGGCCAGCCCCTCGCCTTCCGCCACCAGTACCCGGCCATCAAGATGAATGCGGCCCGATGGCACTTCGTCGATCAATTGGGGCCGTCCCGGCGCCAGCCGGAACAGATGCCCGTTCTGCGGGATCAGCGCCTGCGGCACCTGCATCTCGCGCGCCAGCCGCGCATGGGCGACCTGGTGGCGGACCTCTCCGTGTACCGGCACCGCCACCCTGGGCCGGATCCAGCGATACATCTGGGCCAGCTCCTCGCGGCAGGGATGGCCGGAGACATGAACGAGATGATCCTCCGCCGTCAGCAGTTCGATGCCTCGCGCCGCCAGCTGGTTCTGCAGCTCGAAGATCGCCAGCTCGTTGCCGGGAATGACGCGGCTGGAGAAGATCACCGAATCCCCCTGGGCCAGATGGACGTTGGGATGGCTGTCGTCGGCGATGCGCGCCATGGCGGCCCGCCGCTCGCCCTGGCTGCCGGTGCACAGCAACAGGACCTTGTGGGCGGGAAGCTCCATCGCTTCCACCTCGTCGAGAACGGGTGGAAAAT
>Ga0310811_10012094_pt1 | contig 11198 bp, 7 predicted proteins | sample YCmetagenome_FD_207642 | JGI IMG/M metagenome (GOLD analysis project Ga0310811, IMG submission 207642) | Soil microbial communities from experimental microcosm in Duke University, North Carolina, United States - YC | ecosystem: Engineered > Artificial ecosystem > Soil microcosm > Unclassified ... | reverse complement strand
TCGCCTTGAGATTATATTCTATCGCTTTGTCGTATTGTTTGGCCGTCGTATAAAGACTCGCGACAAACAATTTGTATAACCAGCTTGGACAATCAGGCCTGCCTTCACATTGTTGATATTCAGCCAAACCGTCTTGAAGCCTTCCCATTCCGACAAACGCTTTTGCGCGGTATCGCGTCAATTCAGTTACCGGCACTTTGATCAAACCAATTCGGCCAATTGCTTTTAACGTGTCCACCAAAGACAAAACTTCTTTCCAACGGCTCCAATCCGCAGCGAGAATTAATTTCCTGTAATAAACCGATGGCAAGCCGACGCAAATCAAGAATGCCAGCCAAACTACTAGGCTGGCAATTAGCAGAATCGCCGAAGCAAAATTTCCACGATAAACTTGATAAGTGAAAAGCAAGAGGATGAGAAAAATCAAACCTTTGCTTTGCCAGATGCCCTTCCTGATTACATCCAGAAAGGTGACCGTCGGGCTTTCCATCGCTTTTAATCTGTCGCCTGTCGTCGGTTGTTTGATTTCTTCTCCAAACATTTTGGGTCGTTCTGAAAAACCGGCTTGGACAATGGTCATGATTTCATCTTCTTTCAGCTTCAAATCCGAAAAGCCGTCTGTCACTAAAATTGCCTGTGCTTCACTAGCGGTGTTCGCAGTAATTTCTTTGACGACGGTTTGCCCAGACTTGTTTTTTGCTGTCCAAGTGTATTTAGGCATAAGTTTTGAAGGTATTTCCAACGCCATTGCGCGGCATCTTTGTAGAACCAAACCCAAACCAAATCAAGGTTCTTGCGAACGGCCGCCAGTAGAGCGGCCTATCCGGTGGGGCGCGCGTCCCACCAATTTTTAATTCCAGTTTCTACAAATATGCCAGCCCTGATGGGCTTCCGCGCAAAATGCCATTTCGCGGACTCGCGCCTTTGCCCTCCTGTTTTTTCAGATTTGTGTGATAAACTTCCCGCATGACGACGGAACAAATCATCGGTCTGAGCCTCACCTTGCTGGTGATGCTGGCAGGATTGATTGGCAGCCTCCTGCCGGTGTTGCCCGGCACGCCGTTGATCTTGGCGGCGGTCATTGGCCACCGGCTTTATTTTGGCACAGCGAGCGTCAGCAATTTTGTGTTGCTGGTGCTGGTTGGGCTGATGCTGGTTTCATTAGTGTTCGATTTTCTGGCCAGCATGTTTGGCGCTAAGAAATTTGGGGCAACCTGGCTCGGCGTGACTGGTGCGGTGATCGGCGGCATCATCGGCCTGTTCTTCAGTCTGCCCGGAATCATTCTCGGTCCGTTTCTCGGCGCGATGTTGTTTGAAATGCTGGGCGACAAGGAATTCAAGAAGGCGGCTCATGCCGGTCTGGGCGCAACACTGGGCTTGCTGCTGGGCATCGTGGGCAAATTTTCCATCGGCGTGGTGATGATCATCCTCTTCACGACGGATGTCATTCTCCGTTCCGCGAGCCATTGACGGCGCGAAGTGTCGGCCGCCTTCGGTTCACTTCGCCGCATTCCCGCCCTTGACACGAAGCTTGATGGAGTAGAGCGATTCGCTCGCCGTGATGAACAGTGTTTGGTGGTCCTTCCCACCGAAACAGACATTTGCCGACCACTGCTCGGGCACATCAATGTGGTCGATCTGCTTTCCATCCTCGTTAAAAACGGTCACTCCGTGGCCGGTCAGATAAACATTTCCCTCCGCGTCAATGGTCATGCCGTCGGAGCCGAGCGCGCAGAAAAAGGTTTTGTTCGTCAGCGCGCCGTCGGGTTGAATGTCATAGCGCCAAGTCTGCCCGGCGCGGATGTCCGAGACGTATAATTTTTTTCCATCCGGCGTGCCAGTGATGCCATTGGGCTTCTTCAAATCTTCCGTAACGCGCGTCAAATCTTTCCGGTCGGGCGCAAGATAATACACCTCCTCATTCGTCAGTGCCATGGTGGCATGATCCCACCATTTGCGCTTGTAAAACGGATCGCTCAAATACACTCCGCCATTCGGCGCAACCCATACATCGTTCGGACCGTTGAGATATTTGCCCGCAAAATTCGTGACCAGCACCGCCACGGTCTTATCCGGGGCGATGGACCAAAGCGCGTTATGTTCATCCGCGCAGGCAATCAGGTTTCCCTGTGCGTCAAAACACATACCATTCGCGTAGCCGGATGGTTGCAAAAAGGTGGAAAGTTTTCCGTCCACGCTCCATTCCATGATGCGGTTGTTGGGCTGATCCACGAAAAAGAGATTGCCATGCGCGTCCACGGTTGGCCCTTCCGTGAAGGCAAATTCCCCGGCAAGTTTTTCCAATTTGGCATCCGGGGCGACAACCCCAGCGGCGGTCGCGGCCAAGGTTGCGGCAAAATATATGACAGATAGAATCGTTTTCATGGTGTGTGGAAAATCTGGCGTGAACTTCGCTGCGAAGCCACCAAAATCGTTCCTTGTTTTTGCCCCCACCGTGACGCATCTTGCTAAAGTTTTTGACCATGAGTCCGCAAACCCAAAAAACTCTGCGCTTCCTGCAAAGCTGGATCATCAACACCGTCGCGGTGCTGGTGGCCGTGATCATTTTGCACCAAGGCATCAGCTACGAAGGCCGGCTGGTGAACCTGCTGGTCGCCTCGTTATTGCTGGGGATTTTGAACGCCTTTGTGCGGCCGATTCTGATGCTCATCGCGCTGCCACTGCTGATTTTTACGCTAGGCCTCTTCACGCTGGTCATCAATGCGCTGCTGCTCTATCTCGTCGGCGCGCTGATGCAGCCACATTTTCAAGTGAAGAGCTTTGGCTACGCGTTCCTGGGCGCTTTGATCATCAGCATCATTTCCGTGGCCTTGAACGTGCTGACCGGCAATGCGCGCGTCACAGTGCAACGGCGGCGTCCGCCGGGGCCGCCCAAAGGCCCGAACGACGGCAATGGTCCGGTCATTGATGTGTAAACTTCAAATGCGCAGCCGGAACGCGGCGCGCAGCGTGGGGATGCCTTGAGCGTTAAACTCGCGCTCGAAGTCAGTGGTGATTTCCGCGAGCGCCGGCGGGGTCTCGGTTCTTTCAAACTCCTTCACTGCGGCAAACACTTCGTTCATCTGCTGAAAATAATCCACGTCATCCGTCCGCAGAAAAACCGTGCCGCCAGCCGCTAGTGCCTGTCGGGCCAGCGCGGGAAAACTTTCGCTGATGAGCCGGTGGCGGCGGTGTTTTTTCTTCGGCCACGGATCGGGAAAATAGACATGGAGGGCCGTCGCGCTGTGCGACGGCAGCAGAAATTCCAGAAAATAGGATGACTCGATACGGACGCCGCGCGTGTTCGTCAGTCCATCGCGCCGGCCTTTTTTATCAAGCTTCTGGATACGCCCTAGCAGTCGTTCAACGCCGATGAAATTGCGGTCAGGATGCCTGCGTGCGTATCCGATGAGGAAAGACGCATCACCGCAGCCCAGCTCCACTTCAAGCGGCTGTGACTGCGTAAAAAGCTGCGGCAGGTCAATTCGTTCAAGAATAGTCGGCAGGTCGTAAAGCAATGAGGTTGGCGTGGATGAATTCACATTAAATTTTCCTGCCTAGGCTATCGGCGGATAAGAAGAGGTGGAAGCTGATTTTTTGGCCGGTAACGAACGATGACCGGTTCAAGCTCACTATATGGAACTAAACCACTTGATTTGCGCCGCCCCCTTGAACCGGTCCAGTCCTTTGAGAAAACCCAACTGGGTTTGGGCCCAATGTCTTCCAACCGCCTGCGTCTGACTTGGCAGCCGAGTTTATGGGGGGCAACGGCTTGTTGAAATTGGCAAGAGAGCGACTTACATCACCAAAAGGAACGGAAAGGCCTAGTCCCGTTCAGGAGAAACTGGATGTCATCCGGGTGATTTCTACCTACTTATTTGACTTTCCATTCCAAGATGCCGCCGGAGAAATCAGGTTGAAGCTGGACTTCCAGCCGCAGGGCCGTGGTTTCCACCGCCGGGAACGTGACCTGGTTCAAAACATCCTTTTTCACGCCAAAATCCGTCGCGCCGACCGGCACCCAGATGTCGCCCGCTTTATAGAGCAAGCGCCAGGATTTCGGCACGCGACATTGGCCATGGCCTGTGTCATCAAACCAATATACGCCGGCACTGGAAATTTTCCTTGGCACCGGGAAATCATACTGCACCCATTCGGCCGTGCCGCGATGATCCCACCAAGTGAACCGGGGAACATCTTCTTCACTGGAATTTTCCGGCACAATGCCGTCGCTCAACGCATCCACCGTATCACTGGAAAAGCAATGCGAAGCACTGGCGTGGTAAGCCGGCTTGCCCGTGCCCGGGTTCAACGAGAGATGCCATTTGTTGGCCGTCGGCGAATCGCTCACGGTCGGAAACGCCGAGATGCGCAGGCGCGTGGAGCCCATCGGAATCAAGGTAATGTCCTGCACCGGCTGGTCGCTAAAGGCCGGGCTTGTTTGCAGCACCGCGCACAGGCCGTATTTATCCACCGTCCATTCGGGGATCTGCCGGCCTTTGGCCAGAATTTCAATCGGCGCACTTTCCGGCGTGAAGGGAAAATCATCCTTGGGCCACGCCAGTTTTTTGACGGTGAAAGATTTTTCAGGATGCGCGTCGTCCAGCACCAGTCCATAATTCCACGGAGTCGTCGGGTAATAATCAAACGACGGCCACTTCGCCGGGTCGGCGTCTTTTTGCCAGCCAGAATCGCCAATCGCCGTCTTGGAGCTGTCCACCTGTTCAATGCGTTCGCCGATCTTCAGCGAAAAAGTCAGCGGGCCGTAATTCACGCTCACGCTGTCATGGTTGGCCGTCCAGCGTTGCACGGAAAGTTCCATCGGCAAATCCAACGTCACCACGTCGCCATTTTTCCATTCGCGCTGAATCCGCACATATTTTTCGGCTTCAGGCGTGACGGGTAGTTTCTTGCCATTGACCGAAATGGTCGCGCCTCGGCTCCAACCGGGGATGCGCAGGTAGAGCGGAAAATTCACGGACTTGTCCGTATGTAGCGTGAAACGAATGTCACCGTCGAACGGATAATGGGTTACTTCCGTCAGCCGCACTTGCGCGCCGTCGCCGACTTGCGCCGAAACTTCGCTCGCGCTGAAGACCGCCGCGCACAGGCCGTTGTCGGGCGTGGCGAGCCAGAGATGCTTCGTGAAATACGGCCAGCCCATCGAATGATTATGCTGGCAACAGCGCGAGCTGAACGGGTTCATCATCAGGAACGGCCCGTCGTTTTGAATGCCGGGCGCGTGGTTTTTGGAATCGCTCACCACCATGTTCGGCGCGGTCAGATAACGCAGCGCCCGCATGTCCGGCGTCAACGCCGCCGGGTAAGTGTTGAAGGCGACGTTCTCGCAGTTGTCCGCCCAAAATGGATCTCCGCTCATCTGCATCAGCAATTCGTCCGACAACATCTGCTCCACCATGCCGCAGGTCTCGACGGCCTGGCGCGGATCGGAATAACCGGGCCGGCAATTCTCATCGCCACCAAACATGCCACCGGGCACCTGGCCGAAGCGTTTGCGAACTTCCTTGAAGTCGGCATACGTGTCCTGCAACTCGGCGGCATCATGCGTTTGCAAAGAATGTTCCGCCGGCTCGCGAAAGCATTCAGCGATGTTCACGTTATGCCAGTTGGGCAAGTCACCAGCCATTTCCCAGTCCGCCGTAACGCGGTGGATTTTATCCGCCAGATCCAGCAGGAACTTGTCGCCCGTGCGATTATAGAGCCAATAGATGCTGTAAAGTTCATCGCCACCGCGCATCTTCTGCCAGTAATGCGTGAGCAACTGATTGTCGGGAATCGTGAGGTGATATTTGAAATATTTCGTCATCAAATCAATCACGCGCGGGTCATGTGAATGTTCGTAATAGGTTTCCAGGCAGAACATCATCGTCATGTTCGCCCAGAAATCACGCGTGCCGTCGTCGTCGAATTTCTGGTCGGGACCGAAATCGCCATTCGGACGCTGGCTGTTCAAAGCGCCGTTGATCCAGACCTGGCTCTCGGCAATCATCTTCGGATCGTTGAAAATATAGGCGAGCTGGATATAACCCTTCAGCCAGTAAGGCAGTTCCTCCCAGCCGTATTTGCCTTTGCCATCCTTGCTCAACCACGCGTTGTCTTCCTTTTGCAGCCAGACACTGATTTCGCCGAGATTGCCACACAGTCCGTCGCGCTGGCGTTTCATGATTTCCAGCAGCCAGCCTTTGGGTTGCACGGCGGCGATGGGCAGCGGAATAAACTGGCTCGGCTCCAGCGGCGCGCGGTTGCTGATGTAAAAGCTATTGGTCGAGGTCGTTTCTGGACGGGCAACGATGGCGGCATTGTCCGCGCCAAAAACGGAAAGCGACGCCAGCGCGGTCGCGGCAATGACGATGCGGGATAAATTCATATAATTTGCTTTTACAAAAGTTAACGGGCTGCAACGGGATTCAGTGAACATTAAATTTAAAACAAGCTTCCCAGAAAGTCCTGTGGCATAAAACGGCCACGCGGAGCCATTTTATTTTTGAGCTTCAGCCGGTTTGACCACCTGCGGCACCACGATGCCGACGTCAATGAACTGGCCGCCGACCGTCTGATGACAGTGGACCGCCAGGGTGTTCAACCCGGGCTTCAAAGATTCAGCGGCGGGCGCATTGATGTTCATCAGATAATAATTCGCGCTGTAATGCGGGGCCGACGCCGCCAGGATGCCGTTGAAATAAATCTCCGCGTCCTCATCATGAAACAACTGGATCCGGGCGTTGTGCAAATCTTCATGGCCGACATTGAAGTCGCGCCGCAGCCAGATGTCGTCCGTGCTCCACGTCGTGCCGACGATGGCGCCGGGCGTCATCTCGGTGCCGAAACCACCGGCTCCTTTTTGCCAGGCCGCATCATTAAACCCGGGTTCATACCAGTTCTCGCCCGGGCTGTTCGTGGTGTATCTCCACATCACCCGTCCATAAAGTGCGTTGGGGGCGACGACGTGCAGCGGACTTTCCTGGCTGTCTCCGTGGTTGGCGGCGCGGATCACGGAAGGATCGAGCTTGGACACGGCGCGATCATAAGTCAGCAAACCGTTGCATTCGGTCTCTACATCGGTGGTCTGGGTATAGACAGCGGCACTCAAGCCAAAAGAACTGCGCAACAGGTGAACCCGTTCGAGCAACTGACAATAACGGGCGCTGAGACTTTCGGTGTCTGGCATGGGCAGATAACCCCAAAAACGTTCCGACCAGGTGTGGCCCGGCAAACCCAGGCCCAGCCCGCCGAATTCGCCGAGCACCGCCGCCCGATCCATCTCCGGCTGCGGACATTCCGGGCCGGGATAGCTGTGCATGTCAATCAAGTCGCCGACGCGCTTGTCCGTCCAGCCGCTGGCATTGTCCACCAGCCGCGAAGGATCCATCGCTTTCAGCCAGGTCACCAGCCGCTCGGTGTCATATTGCCCCCAGCCTTCATTGAACAAAACCCACACGATGATTGACGGATGATTGAACCGGCCGGTGACCATGCGTTGCAATTCGGCTTCAAACTGCGTGCGGCTTTCGGGCGTCGTGTTGTTGCCGCTGGGCATGTCCTGCCAGACCAGCAGGCCGAGCTTGTCGCACCAATAATACCAGCGATCCGGTTCCACCTTGACATGCTTGCGTGCCAGGTTGAAGCCGCAGCGTTTGAGATATTCGATGTCAAAACGCAGCGCGTCGTCCGTTGGTGCCGTGTAGATTCCGTCCGGCCAAAACCCCTGGTCCAATGTGCCCATCTGAAACAGAAACTGGTCATTGAGCGCCAGTCGCGTGATGCCCGCGTCATCTTTGCGCAGGGAAATTTTGCGCATTCCAAAATAACTGGAAACCGAATCCACGACATGGCCGGCGTCCTTCAAGGTGACCCGCAAATCATAGAGAAAGGGATCGCCGGGCGACCACAGATGGGGCGAAGGAACCGGCAAGGACAGTTCTTGGTTGGCCGGACCGGTGATATGGCTCACTTCCTTGCCGTCCACCAGCGCCTGGACTTCCACTTGAACCGAATTGGCGAGACTGCCGACCGCGACGCGGACGTGCAGCGCCTGCGCATCCACATCCGGCGTGAGCTTCAATTCATTGATGCAAATTTTCGGCACCGGTTCCAGCCAGACCGTCTGCCAGAGGCCGGAAGTCGGCGTGTAAAAAATACCTTCTGGTTTACGCGATTGCTTGCCGCAGGGCTGATCGCCTTCGGTCGGATCAAAAACGGCCACGCGGATTTCCTCGTCGCCATCCCATTTCAAACTGTCGGTGATGTCGAAAGTGAAGCCGTCGTAACCGCCCCGGTGCTGGCCGATTTCGTGACCGTTGACGAACACCCGCGCCTGCCAGTCCACCGCGCCGAAATGCAGCCGCACCCGCTGGCCCCGCCAAGCCGCCGGGACGCGAAAATTCCGCCGATACCACAACGTGCTGAATTCATCCAATCGCTGCATCACGCCGGAAAGCGCCGACTCGATGGGAAACGGCACGAGGATCTGCCCGGTGAAATCTGTCGGCGGCGGTGCCGTGCGCGATGTCACCGCATAATCCCACAGCCCGTTCAAGTTCAGCCAGTCCACGCGGACAAGCTGCGGACGAGGATATTCCGGATGCGCGTTGGCAGGGCTGACATCGGCGGCCCAGCGCGTCATCAACGGCCCCGGTGCCGGCTTCCACGGCGTGGCCGCTTCATTCGCCAAGACACCAGACGCAAGCAGCCGGAAGAACAGAAAAACGAAAAGCGGGAGACGGAAGGCCAAAACCAGACCGGCGCGGATTTTCATCTTCCATCTTTCGCAATCCACCTTTGATTTCACGTTCACGCCAGTTTTGAAAATTCAATGCCGCAGATATTTCGCCACCGCTTCGGTGCGGGAGCAGACATGGAGCTTTTCGTAGATGCGGCGGATGTAGTTGCGCACCGTGTGAATGCTCACGCCCAGCTTGTCCGCGATCTGTTTGTATGCTTGACCCTCAGCCAGACCGCCGAGCACCTCATGTTCACGCGGCGACAACGCGGTGGTTTCATCGCCCGCCGAAGCGGACGGTTGCAGCGACAGCACGACTTTGCGCGCGATGGGCGCGGACATCGGCGAGCCGCCTTCGTGAACTTCGCGGATGGCTTCGAGCAGCTTTGCGGGTGCCAGCCGTTTCAACAAATAGCCGCTCGCGCCGGCGGCCAGCGCGCTGAAAATTTTTTCCGTGTCCTCGAACACCGTCAGCATCACCACCTGCGTCGCCGGCATCTGCGGCTTCAACTGGCGCACGCACTCGATGCCGCTCATGCCACCGAGGTTGATGTCCATCAGCACGACATCCGGTTTTTCCTTCGGCAGATGCATGAGCGCTTCCTCGGCGCTGCTATAAACACTAGAGCAGCGAAAACCTTTCGCCGCGTCCACATAACCGGCGATGTTTTCGCGCAAATCCACCTCGTCATCCACAATGGCAACCTTGATCAATTTATTCATGTATTACCTGATTTTTGCCGGAGCTTTGGCCACCCGCAACGGCACGGTCAGAATCACGCTGGTTCCGTGGCCAGGACGGCTCTCGACCCGGCATTGCCCGCCGGTATCCACCAGTCTTTGTTGCAGATTCCGCAGCCCATTGCCAATGCGCCGGCCGGACGTCGGGCTGGCGTTATTGTTGGCGGAAGCTATCGCATCGGGATCAAATCCGCAGCCATTATCTTCCACCCGGATTTCAAACTGCGCGGGGCCGGCCTGCATGTCCACCCGCACCCGTGTAGCCCGGCCATGCTTGAGCGCGTTGTTCAACGCCTCTTCAAATGCCAGAAATAAATTATGGCGCGTCTCGGCGGAGAGCGGATGATGCGGCAGCCCCTGCGGGATGTGCAGTTCGCAGTCCACCGCCGTGTTCTGCAAATACTCGGTGGCGTAATGGCCGAGATAGGCCGCCAGATGCTCGAGCGTGTCGTTGTGCGGGTTGACCGCCCAGACGATTTCATCCAGCGACTGCAACAGGTCGCGCGACGTGTTGGCAATGGAATTCAACTTGCGGGCCACCGGTTCCTGGCCCCGCAATTCGCCCTTGGCACGCTCGCTCATGTAGGAAATTTTGGTCAGCTTGGAGCCGATCTCGTCGTGCATATCCTTGGCGATCCGGATGCGTTCCCGTTCTGTCGCCTGCTGCTGGGCCAGCACCACCAGCCGTTGACGCAACCGGCGGTTGAACGCCAGCCGCGCCGTGCCCGCGATCAACAGCACTGTGACAAGCGAATAAATCGCAATCGCCCAGTCCGTGCGCCATAGCGGCGTCGGGATCAAAAAATCAAACGCCGCGCCGTTGGTGAACCAGGTCTCCGCATTACCGGCCTGCACCCGAAACGTGTAATGCCCATAGTTCAGGCGGCCATAAGGCACCCGGCGATCCGGGACGCCATCCACCCAGTCGGGTTCAAAACCTTCCAACCGGTGCCGGAACCGTATTTTTTCGGGCGCGGAAAAATTCAGCGCGGTGAATTGAAAATCCAAGGAATGCAAATCTGACGGCAGCCGCACCGGCACGGGAACGTGATTGGTTGCCGCCGCCGCCGGCTTTAGCTCGTCATACGGCAATGGCTGGCCATTAACCGTGACACCTTCGATCAGGACAGGCGGTGGCGACTGGTCAAAAACCAGCCGGCGCGGCTCCAGCGTGACCACGCCGTTATCCATGCCGAACCAGAGTTTGCCCGCCGGTGATTTCACGGCCCGCGGCCAGCCATAGGCGGAAACATTGCCGGACGCACCTTCCGTCTCGAACACCGGCTGCGGATGGACTGGCGTCCGGTCGGCCAACGCTGTCTCAATGTCTTGCTTGACGAGATGAAAAATGGCCCGGCCCGTGGCCATCCATAGTCCGCCGTCATCGTCGGCAAGGATGCCGTCAATCGAGTTGTCCGCCGGTTCGAGGTTCAAATCCCACTTGATATAACGGCGCATGGCGAAACAGACGAGGCGTCCGCCCGCCGTGCCGGCCCAAATTCTTCCTGCCGAATCCTGTTCCAAGGATCGGATGGCCTTGCCGCCCATGACCGGGGCATCCACGACAGACGTAAAGTTACTGCCGGAACAGCGCGCAATTTCGCCGCTTTCAAAGCCGACCCAGACATCGCCATGCCGGACCGGCAAAATCGCCGTGACCGGCTGTTCCGGCAGGCCGGATTCCTGGCCGTAGCTCGTGATCTGACCGTCCGAAATT
>Ga0310811_10012093_pt1 | contig 11199 bp, 4 predicted proteins | sample YCmetagenome_FD_207642 | JGI IMG/M metagenome (GOLD analysis project Ga0310811, IMG submission 207642) | Soil microbial communities from experimental microcosm in Duke University, North Carolina, United States - YC | ecosystem: Engineered > Artificial ecosystem > Soil microcosm > Unclassified ... | reverse complement strand
ATTCCCGCCCAGGACTTTTCCACTACCGGAAGATATGTCTTGCGATCGAGGATGTGCTCGTTGATGCCATATGCTATGGCGTAAGTAAAGAAGGCAGAGCCGGAGACCTCCGGCAGCTCATACGCATCAGGATCGAGCAGACCGGAGCGCCACAAGCCATCGCTCCCCTGAATGGACTTCACCTCGGCGGCCATATCGCGAAGCTGCTGCACATACTTGGCACGGGCAGGATAGTTCTTCGGCATCGTCTCAAGAACCTTGACCAGAGCGCCCATCACCCAACCGTTGCCGCGTGACCAGTAGAGATTCTTTCCGTTGTCCTGCTTGCGAGTGAGATAACGCTCGTCGCGGAAGTAGAGGTGGTCCTGCTCGTTGTAGAGCGTCTTCGTCGTCAGCCACCACTCATGATCCATGTAATTGAGATACTTCTTGTCTCCCGTCGCGACGTACATCCGCGAAAGCACTGGCGGAGCCATATATAAAGCGTCACACCACCACCACAGCAGTTTTGACGGATCGTCAGGACGAGCTACGAGGCGATCCAGAATCTCCTTCGTATTCGCCATGCGCACCGGCTTGCGCGAACTCTTCGAGTCTTCCAGGTAAAGAGCCATATACGCCTTGCCCATGGCCTCATCGTCGGCGTGGGGAAAACGGTTGTCGATCAGCTGCCACTTTTCCTGCTCGGAGAACTTCACTACCGCATCGTGATAAACAGGATTTCCGGTCGTCTTCGAGGCCGCCAGCAGACCGTCATAAAGTGCAGCATAGGTCCACAACCGGTTGAAGGTCGGCTCGGCCTCTTTCAACTGCCAGTCCGCTACCTTCTTCGCTACAGCCTGAATCGCCTTGGGCTTCAGCTCCGAAGAGATATCTGTAGCCAACGGGCCGGGATCGTCCGGAGAGCTGCCCGATGCCTTGGAGTCCGGGGGAGTCTTGGTCGTTTGCGCCGAGGCCATAGGCACAGCGACCCAGGTGCACATGGCCACCAGAAAAATCGCGCCTGCGCGGCGTACCGAGGTAAAACCCGAAAAAGGCGGGATGCGAAGTTCTGCAAAAGACATATAAGTGTGAAATTTCCTTTCTGATTTTTTAGTTGAGTCCCTGGTTCATCACCAGTGCGACCGCACTGCGCAGGCGCGCAGTATTGCCCTCGAAGGAGGGCCGCAACCGGGGAGCCTTCACAAAAACATTTCGCTTCAGCTCCGCTTCGATCTTCGGGCCGAACATGTGCCAGGCACCGGTAATATCGCCGACGATGATGATCTCGCTGGGAGCAAGAGCCGAGGCAATCATCCTCAGTCCTCTGCCCAGAAAACCAGACATCTTTTCCAGCGCCTGAATAGCACTGCGATCATCCGCCTGCGCCATCTTGACCAGCGCCGAGAAGCTCGGTGCCGAACGCCCGCTGATCTCCTTGTAGTAACGAAGTCCAGCTCGGTTCGAGGCGACTGTCTCCCAACATCCTTTTCCGCCACAACCGCACGGATAGCCGTCAAGCTCCATCTCTACATGGCCGAACTCGCCTGCCATTCCATTGGCGCCCCGAAGCAGCTGTCCGTTGGAAAAGATGCCGGTCCCAAGGCCTTCCGAGACGTTGACCACCACAAGATCGTTTAGTCCGTCGCTGTCGCCAAACCACACCTCTGACAGCACGCAGGCATTGGCGACGTTCTCCATCTCAACGCGCAGACCGGTTGCGCGATGGATCTTCGACTGCAGGCTCTGCATCGGCCAGCTCACATTCGGAGCAAAGATCGGCTTCTTCGATTGGGGATCGGCACGGCCGGGAAGGCTGATGCCGACACCGTCGAAAGACTTGTCCGCGTGATCTGCGATCAGCTTTCGGATCGCCGTAACAATCGGCGTAATCGCCTTATCCGGGTCAGCCGGCAGGGCGACGATATTCTGCGCAACGATCTTCCCTCCCAGGTCGGTGACGGCCACCGTGGTCTGGGCAGGGTGAATATCGAGCGCGATCACCGCCCGCTGATGGTTCAGCTCCAGGAAGGTTGGCCTGCGGCCTCGCGGCAATCTTCCGGTGGAACCCTCCAGAACCCAACGCTCACGGATCAGATCCTCCACGATCAGCGAGATTGTGCTGCGTTGCAGCCCGGAGACTCGCGCAAGATCTGCCCGAGAGATGGGCTGGCGTGTACGAATCAGATTGAAGACAAGATTTCGGTTGATCTGGCGTGGAGTCTTATTCGAAGCGCTTTGCTTCCGGGTAAAGGTAAAAGGATGGGCGGCTGGGCTTGGCATCGTACAAAATCGTTCCTTCTCAAACTAACTGAATCGCACTGCAGGAATACAGAGAAAACGTCTCCAGAGCCCAGGATGTTCCCGTCTCTTCTCTTTTTCAGTTCTTCTTTCTTGACATCTTCGAGAACGAATCTTTATATCACTGGAAGGTCGGCATTTTGTAGATGGTCTGAATTATATGTTTCAGGCGCGATGCTTCTGTCCGGCGCTTACTGAACCCTCTGGAGTTACGACCATCCATGCCGACACGTCGACAGTTTCTTAAGACCAGCGCGTCTACAGCTGCTCTTTTCGCTCCTATTTCACGCTTGGCGCTTGGAGCCTCACTCGCTCGTTCGACGGACAGCTCTGTCTCCGGAATACAAACTTCGACGCGTCTTTCAACCGGTTGGGAGTACCTTCGCGACACGCTGGGCGGTCCGTGGGAGGCCTGGCATAGCCAGGAGATCGCTTCCTGGCAATCCATCTCGATGCCTCACTGCTTCAACGCTTACGACGGATGCGATCCCGAAACTCCGGCTTATCGCGGACACGGCTGGTATCGCACGCATCTCCCCATCACAAATCCCTATCCCGAGGGTCGCACTCTTCTCCACTTCGAAGGCGCGGGGCAGGCTACGACCGTCTATGTGGGAGACACTCTCGTCGGCCATCACACCGGAGGCTACGACGAGTTCGTCTTCGACATCACCGACGCTCTTCCTCAACTTCCCGCGCCAACACCAAACAACACTGGTCAAAAGAAAAAATCTGAACCGCGCGGCGTCCCCATCGCAATTCTCTGCGACAACTCCCGCGATCTCGACCGGATGCCGTCCGATCTCAGTGACTTTACCCTTTATGGCGGGCTCTACCGGCATGTCAATCTGGTCTACGTCCCTGCAATTTCGCTCGAGACTGTCCACATCAAGACCACTCTTCCCACACCGCAGTCGCCTGCCGAGGTAGAGATCGTAGCCGCTCTCTACAATCCGACCAGCATCACCGGCCCGATGACCGTCGCGATCGAAATCGTCGACGCGAAAGGCACTCCAATTCACAGTGCCAAACAGACGCCGTCCGCTTGGACCGAAACAAAATCCCTAACCCGCTTTACGATTCAATCGCCTCATCTTTGGAGTCCTTCCACTCCGAATCTCTACGAGTGCCGTATTACCCTCACCTCATCGCACGGCGAATCCACCTCTCGCGAACATTTCGGCATCCGCCACACCGAATGGGTCGATCATGGCCCTTTCAAGCTCAACGGCGAAAGGCTTCTACTGCGTGGAACCCATCGTCACGAAGACCATGCCGGCTATGCCGCCGCCATGCCCGACGATCTCATCGAGCAGGAGATGCACCTCATCAAAGAGATGGGCGTGAACTTCATCCGCCTGGCGCACTATCAGCAGTCGCGCCGCGTCCTTGATCTCTGCGACTCGCTCGGCATTCTCGTCTGGGAGGAGATTCCCTGGTGCCGCGGTGGTATCGGTGGTGACGCCTTTCAGGAGATGGGACGACGCACCCTCCGCAACATGATCGGCCAGCATTACAACCACCCCAGCATTCTTCTCTGGGGCCTCGGCAACGAGAACGACTGGCCCACAGAGTATCCCGAAGTCAATCAGCAAAAGATTCGCGCCTATCTGACTGAGTTACGCGACCTCTCCCACCAACTCGATCCCTCGCGCATGACCACCATCCGCCGCTGTGACTTCGCGCGCGACATCCCTGATATCTACTCGCCGTCCATCTGGGCAGGCTGGTACAGCGGCACCTATCCCGAGTATCAAAAATCCCTCGAAACCCAGCGTGAGCGCGTTAAACACCTCTTCCATGCCGAGTGGGGAGCCGACAGCCATGCCGGACGCCACTCCGAAAACCCCGACAAGGTGCTAGCTGAGATCGCAACTGGCCATGGAACCGACGAACGCGGCCTCGCCTACCTCAACACCGGCGGCCCGGCCCGCGTTTCAAAAGACGGCGACTGGTCCGAGAGCTATGCCTGCAATCTCTTCGACTGGCACCTCAAGGTGCAGGAGACGCTTCCCTGGCTCACCGGATCAGCCCAGTGGGTCTTCAAGGACTTCACAACTCCCCTTCGCGTCGACAACCCCGTCCCCCGCATTAACCAGAAGGGGGTGGTCACTCGCGACCTCGAGAAAAAGGAGTCGTACTACGTCTTTCAGTCCTATTGGACGGACCAACCTATGGCTCATATCTATGGTCATACCTGGCCCATACGCTGGGGAGCGCCTGGGGAACAGAAGATGGTCAAGGTCTACTCCAACTGTGAGACCGCTGAACTCTTCGTCAACGGCGTCTCCGCTGGGATTCGTCGTCGCAATAGCCAGGACTTCCCCGCCGCCGGCCTGCGCTGGATGACGCCATTTGTAGAAGGAACGAACAAACTCCGCGTTGTTGCCCGCCACGGAGCCGCTTCTGTCACCGATGAGATCGAATTCGAATACCAGACTCGCCCCTGGAGCGCCCCAGCCTCTCTCAAGCTCTCCGAGGTCGGCCGCGAGGATGACCGAATTACCGTTGAAGCAAAGCTCTATGATGCCGATGGTATTCTCTGCCTCGATGCCCGCAATCGCGTGCACTTTTCCATCGCTGGAGATGGGAGTTTAATCGATAATCTCGGCACTCCGAGCGGCTCCCGCATCGTTGAGCTGGCCAACGGTCGCATCCGCACGACACTGTGTCGTAGCGACCGTGGAGGACAGACCACTGTGGCTGTCAGTACCCCCGGAGTAGCGACCGCCCTCTACACGATCGCCTAATTAGCTTCACTTTTCCTCATACGCAAGGATGGATCGATTACTTTTTTTGCGTTCCGGCAAAGAAAGAGCATTGACAATTGTTCGCTCAGCGAACTATCTTTCAGCGGTTCCCCTAATAATGTCTTGGGCCAGAGTATCGAGCTCTAGACAAACGTTTGACTTGGAGGCAGTATATGAAGAGCGCCCTCTTCTCAAAGAGTTGGCGTGTAGGGCTTCTTGCGCTTGTAACGGTGATGCTTGGCATCCCCGCCAGCGCGCAGCTCAGCACAGCAACCATGTTTGGGACGGTTACCGATTCCACAGGAGCCGTAATTCCCAACGCAACCATCACCCTCACGCAGACCGACACCAACTTCACTCGTGTCAGCAAAAGTAAGGATGATGGCTCTTATCGTGAAGAATTTCTTCCCGTGGGACCTTATAAGATCTCGGTAAGTGCCCAGGGTTTCAAGTCGCTCGAGCGCAGCGGCATCGTGCTTGCAGTGATGCAGAATGCATCCGTCGATCTTGTCCTCGAAATCGGCGGTACCAGCGAAACAGTCAATGTCAGTGCGGATGTTCCCTTGGTCAACCTGGGCAATTCGACGCTCGGACAGAACGTCTCCAACGTCGAGATCGACAATCTTCCGCTGGTCAACCGCGACACTTCGCGACTCCTCCAGCTCATTCCCGGTGTTCAGAAGGTCGATACCGTCAACAATCTCGGGTATCAGGAGCTCAAGGTTCTTGTAAACGGATCGACCGATGGTTTCGTTGGACAGGTCTCCTACTATCTTGACGGGGGCCTTAATATGACCGGCCTCCGCAACAGCGGCAACCAGGTTCCCAATCCCGACGCGGTCAGCCAGTTCAATGTTGTAACCAACAACTATAGCGCTCAGCTCGGAAAGTTTTCCTCTGCCGTCGTCAGCGTCATTACGAAGAGCGGCACCAACCAGTTCCACGGCTCGCTCTTTGAGTTCTTCCGCGACAGAAACTTCAACGCGGTCGCCCACAACGCCGGCAAGAACGCTGTAAAGACCCCCTACAACCTCAACCGTTTCGGTGGAACCATCGGTGGACCGATCCGCCACAATAAGGACTTCTTCTTCGGCAGCGTTGCGGCCTATCGTTTCAGAACTGCAGCCACCAACAGCGGCAATCTTCCCAGCGCTGCGCAGATCGGGGGCGATTTCTCCGAAAACCTGCCTACCGATATCACCAAGTGCACCGACACTCCTTCCACAGCCGACAACACCAATATCAAGTTCCTCGTTTGCGATCCCGCCACCGGCAAGCCATTTCCCGGAAACAAAATTCCCACAAGCCGGCTTGATCCTACCGCGGTCAATATTCTGAACTACGTTTCGACCGCTCTCAAGAAGGAACAGAAGCAGCCCTTCCGCACCGGCGACACACCTTACACGTATCGCGTTCTCGAGTCGACACCGGAGCAGAACGAAGAGTATCTGATCAAGACCGATCATCAGCTCACGTCCGCTCATCGCCTGACCCTCAGCTATTACCTGCTGAACTACAGCGTCCGTCAGAATCTGGGTGGATTTACCCAGGCATGGTCCTATTCCAACTACGCGAATAAGCAGCAGAACGCGAACATCAGCGACGTCTGGACCGTCAGCCCACGAACCGTCAATCAGCTCTGGATCGGTTACACACGTCAGAATGGTGGCCGCAACCCGATCCCGGGAAACAGCACTCTGGCTGACTTCGGTTCGGACTTCGGAGTCGTCGGAACGCCATCACGCTCGAACATCAGCGTCGGCGGCGTAGAAGGCTTTTCGCTCACACAGGCGATTACTGGTCCCAAAGCCGGAGCCAATGTCTACAGCATCCGCGACGTGCTAACCACAACCCGTGGCAAGCACTCGTTCTACTTCGGTGGCGAGTTCGGCCTCGAAAAAGACTTCCAGCTCACCTCGCTCACCAACTACGGTTCGTTCACCTTCTCCACCACGAACGGATCGAAGTTTGCCCGCACTACAAACGGCCTGTCTGACTTTGTTCTGGGCGTTCCAGTAACGATGGGCCAGGACACCGGTCTCTACGCCAATGCCAACTGGTTCAATATTGCCGGCTTTGCTCAGGACGACTGGCGCATTCTTCCGCGCCTTACCCTCAACCTCGGCATCCGTTACGACTGGCAGCAGGCGCCTACAGATCCTCAGCGCATGCAGACAAACTTTAGCCCTGGCGAGCAGTCTCATGCTTTCAACAATGTCAGCATCATTGGAACCTCGAAGACGCTCGCTCCAATCGGTATGCTCTTCCCCGGTGATCCCGGTGTACCGCAGGGCGGAGCCTTCACTCCTCTAAACCACGTCTCTCCGCGCGTCGGCTTCGCTTATGATCCCTACGGCGACGGACGTACCGTCATCCATGGCGCTGCTGGCCTCTTCTTCGGCGGCATCTCCGGGAACGAGTGGGAGTTCCCATCGAACTTCGCTCCTTATGCCGTTCGCAGCAGCTATAGCAAAGTAACCTCACTGACCCATCCCTACTCGAACGATCCCACTGAGTTCCCGACGGGAACAAACCCTTATCCGAACCTTCAGTTCGACTACAAGAGCAGGACAGCTACCTTCCTCCCGCTCAATCAGGTTGTTGCCTTCGATCCGAACTATCGCTGGCCCTACTCCATCCAGCTCAACTTCGGATTCCAGCAGCAACTCGGCAACGGGTTCGCGTTCGGAGCCAGCTACGTCGGCTCTCTCAACCGCAAGCTTCCGCTCTATAACGACATCAATGGTCCAATCTTCAACGTCACCGCTCAACAGACCAGCGGCCCCAGCTGCGCTGATCTGACCCAGGGCTGCGGCTATGCCAACAGCAGCAGCACAGTCAACAATCGTCGGCCGCTCAACGCCATGTACGGCAATTCGGCAGCGAACCCGATGTACAGCAACGTCTGGATCATCCGTTCCAACCAGAACTCCAACTACAACGGCCTGCAGGTGATGGTCGAGCAGCGCATCACGCATCACATCAGCGCCAAGGGCTATTACACCTGGAGCAAGACGCTGCAGAGCAATACGCTCAACAGCACCAGCGGCCTCAACGGCACCTTCGTCGATGCCAACTATCCTCAACTCGAATACCGCCAGCGTTCCGATCAGGATCGTCGTCACATGATGACCATGTCCTTCGTCTGGAAGCCGGATTACTTCGACAGCTACAACCGCTTCGTTCGCACCGCGTTCAACGGCTGGACGGTTACTGGAATCTGGACTGCGAACAGTGGCCAGCCCTTCACCGTGACCACAGGCAACGACAACTACTTCTCGGGCCTTGGCAACAATCGTCCGAGCATTGCTCCGGGCAAGGTAGCTCACACGATCCCGCAGCGCTCCCGCACTGCCGAGATGAAGCAGTGGTTCGACACCACCGCATACTGCCGTCCCGGTGTCGATGCCGGTTGCCCTGGCGTCGGCCCTCTGGGCCTGCTTGGAAACACCCGTCCGGCACAGCTTGACGTTCCCGGTTACCGCAACGTGGACGCCTCGCTCTTCCGGACCTTCGGAATCCACGAAGACCTCCGGTTCCAGCTGCGCGGTGAGGTTTCCAACGTCTTCAATCTCGTCAACCTCGGAACTCCTTCCGCCGCGATGAACAGCTCAACCTACGGCCAGATCACCGGCAGCGGAGGCAACCAGCGCATCATCCAGGTCGGCGGAAGAATCCTCTTCTAACCAATCTCCTATTTACTTCCTCCCGGGGCTCGTTTCAACCTCCCAGCCCCGGGAGTTTTCTTTTTAACACCTCTGCGCACACTCTCCGTTTTCATCCGTCCAATCGAAGATTGCCGCCTGGCTTCGGTATAGTAAGACTTTCGGCGGTAGTTCTCTGGAGGTACCCCACGTGTTTGTTCGACGTGTGCTTGCAACTCTTATCCTCGGCCTCACTCTCGGTGCCGCGGCTCGCGCGCAGGATCTCGCCAGCTTCGAGAAACGCACCACCGTCAAGGTGCTGCCTAACGGCCTTACCCTGATCGTCTGCGAACGTCCTGAAGCGCCTGTCTTTAGCTTCTATACCCTCGTCGATGCTGGCTCCGCCGACGACCCGCAGGGCGACAGCGGCCTCGCTCATATGTTCGAGCACATGGCCTTCAAGGGTTCCACCGAAATCGGCACCACCAACTACCCTGCCGAAAAGGTAGCTCTCGCTAAAGTCGAAGTGGCATACGCTGCGTATGACAACGAATACCGCAAGCGCGTCGGCCAGGACCCCGCCAAACTCGCGCAGCTTAAAAAGGCCTTCGAAGATGCCCAGGCCGCTGCGCAGAAGTACGTCATCCCCAACCAGTTCTCCGAGATCGCTGAGCAGAACGGCGCCGTCGGCATCAACGCCTCTACCGAAGAGGACTCGACGCAGTACTTCTGGTCCATGCCCTCCAATCGCCTTGAGCTCTGGGCCTATCTCGAGAGCCAGCGCATCGGCCATCCCGTCCAGCGCGAGTTCTACAAAGAACGCGACGTCGTGCAGGAAGAGCGTCGCATGAGGACCGACTCCAATCCCATCGGCCGCCTCGTCGAACAGTTCCTCGCCACCGCCTACGTCGCGCATCCTTACGGTCGCAGCGGCGTCGGATGGGAGAGCGAGATCTCGCAGGTCTCAGCCACCGAGGCCGAAGACTTCCACAAGAAGTACTACGTCCCCTCCAACATCGTCGTCGCAGTCGTCGGCGACCTCAAAGCCTCCGAGGCCATGCCCATCCTCGAGCGTTACTTCTCGAAGATTCCCGCCGGCCCCAAGCCCGCACCGATGACCACCATCGAACCGCCACAGTTTGCCGAGAAGTCCGTCGTCATCCGCGAAGCCACACAGCCCTTCTATATTGAGGGTTACCATCGACCCGACTACCGCGACCCCGACGACTCCGTCTACGACGCCATCACCGACATCTTCTCCAATGGCCGCACGGCACGCCTCTATCGCTCGCTCGTCCGCGACCAGCGCATCGCTGCCGAAGCCGAAGGCTTCTCCGGCTTTCCTGGCGAAAAATATCCCGGCCTCTTCGCCTTCTACGCCGTGCCCGTTCCCGGCCATACGCCCGAAGAGATGCGCACCGCCATCCACAAAGAGCTTGATCGTCTGAAGACCGAAGACGTCACCGACGCCGAGCTCGAACGCTTCAAGACCCGCGCTCGTGCCGACCTGCTTCGCGGCCTCGCCGACAACGAAGGCCTTGCGCACCAGCTCGCCGAATATCAAACACGCTACGGCGACTGGCGTGAGCTCTTCCGTGAGCTCAACCGCATCGACGCCGTCACCAAAGCCGACATTCGCCGCGTTGCCAACAAGGTCTTCGTCGACAGCAACCGCACCAGCACGCGCATCGAGTACGTAGCGCCCAAACAACCCGCGAAGTCTCAGGGAGGTGCGGAGTGAATCTCATGAATCGAAATCACCGGACCGCTCTCACTGCCGTCGCCGTCCTCGCTACGCTTCTGCCCCCTGCCTTCGCGCAGACGACGGAAGCTCCTCCCAAACCGGCCACTTCATCCGCCGCTTCCGCGCAGCCATGGAAGAAGATCCCTATTCCCCCCCTGCATGCGTTTAAGCCGCAGCAGCCCAAGCGCATCGAGCTGGCCAACGGCCTTATCATCTTCCTTCAGGAAGACCACGAGCTGCCCTTCATCAACGGAAGCATCCTAATCCGTGGCGGCGGCCGCGACGAACCCGCCGACAAGGTCGGCCTCGTCTCCCTCTATGGTCAGGCATGGCGCACCAGTGGCTCCGCAACCACCGATGGCGACAAGCTCGACGATCAGCTTGAGTCCAAAGCTGCCAGCATCGAAACCACCGGAGGCTCTGCCAATACCTCTCTGCGCTGGTCCAGCCTCAAGGGCGACTTCGACACCGTCTTCGCCTCCGCAATCGACCTGCTTCTGCATCCGGATTTCAAGGCCGACAAACTCGCCCTTGCCCAGCATCAAATCGATACCGGCATCGCCCGCCGCAACGACGATGCCAGCGACATCGCGATTCGTGAAGCCATTAAGCTCGTCTACGGTCCCACCAATCCCTACGCCCGGCAACCCGAGTACGCTACCGTCGCTGCGGCCACTCTCGACGATCTCAAGGCATGGCATGACCGCACCGTCGTTCCCAACGGCATGATCGTCTCCGTCTCTGGCGACTTCAACTCCGCCGACATGGAACGCAAGCTACG
>Ga0310811_10012090_pt1 | contig 11200 bp, 4 predicted proteins | sample YCmetagenome_FD_207642 | JGI IMG/M metagenome (GOLD analysis project Ga0310811, IMG submission 207642) | Soil microbial communities from experimental microcosm in Duke University, North Carolina, United States - YC | ecosystem: Engineered > Artificial ecosystem > Soil microcosm > Unclassified ... | reverse complement strand
CGCTTCGCGACGGGGGGGGTTTTTTTCTTTTTAATATTTGAAAGTCTTTAAATAATATTATAAATGTGAAAAAAAAAAAATCAAAATCCAGGAAAAAAAATTCTACATAGCTAATCAATAATAACTTCAGGATAGACTATGTTTTTAGTTGTTGCTGTTGATAATCTGCTATCCCAGATAGCTTTTAATCTAAGAACAGAAGTGACTCGGGAAACTGCTACATAAAATTGACCATGAGTAAAAACAGAATTATGAAGATCCAAACCAACATGGGCAAGTGATTGTCCCTGGGATTTGTTGATGGTCATTGCAAAACAAAGTCGGACAGGAAATTGACGGCGGCAAAACTCGAATGGGATCTGAGTTTCTGCAGGGCTGATTCCAATCCGTGGAATAAAGACTGTTTCTCCTGCATGCTGGCCTGTGATCAGCCGGATCTCCAAAACTCGGTTCCGATATCGTGTAAGAATTCCTCTTGAACCATTGCAGACTCCTCCCTCTGGATTCAGATTTCTGAGAACCATAACTGGACAACCTTGCTTGAGTTCAAGCTTGTGAAGAGGAAGACCGGAGCAGTTGATGGCATTCAGATACTCCACAGGATACATCAGAACCTCCTGTCCACCATCTCCATTGTTGTTCTTGATACTATCAGCACTGAGAAAAGTTTGGGCCTCGCCTGGAAATTGTCTGAGAATGTCTTTGTTGATGACATCCACATCATCATTGCGACTGGCAAGAATGGTGCGTTCTGCAAAGTACTGGTCAATTGGAGGAATGTGATAGGTGATCCCAGGATAAATGGTTTGGATGAGTGACTCGATTGTGTTCTCTGGGCAGTGGAAATGAGCAGGGAGAATGATGTTTTCATGTTCATCTGTGGAACGTCCATGGCCAATATCCAACTGCCACTGTGCAAATTCCTGCTCTTGTGCATCTGCTGTATTGAGGCGCATGTTCCTTGTGAGCCTGAGGATCTGAATAGACTGCCAAAGAGCAGAACGCTGCATCGAGATTCCAACAATTTGGGCCCGATTTCCTTTGATCACAACAGGCAGAATTTGCTTGAAGTCTCCTCCAAAAACAACACAGAGTCCACCAAATGGGCGATCACAGTCCCGAACATCTTGGAATGTACGATCGACAGCTTCATGTATGTGACGGCTTTGCATTGGGGCTTCATCCCATATAACCAAATCTGCAGCCCTGATAAGATCAGCCAGCTGGGAATTTTTCTTGATTCCACATAATGATGATTCGTGAATATTGATCGGGATTTTGAAGCAGGAATGTGCAGTTCGGCCACCAATAAGAAGTAGTGCAGCAATTCCAGATGAAGCCACGCAGAGGACAATCATTCCTTGGCCACGCAGAGAATAGCACAAAGTGTTGTAGACATAGGTCTTGCCTGTACCTCCTGGCCCATGCAAGAAGAAAGTTTGCCCAGTCTTGTTCTCCACAGCCTCCACTATTTTGTCAAAGGCAGATCGCTGTTCCAGATTTAGACGTGGAATACGATCTTCTGCATACTGTGCCTGCTCCTCCCGGTTGTAGTTGCGCTGTTCAGCAATCAGCTGATTTCCAATTGCATGTTCCCAATTTTGCTGAGGTAGAGGAAGCATAGGCCAGTCACGAAGAGACTTATTTGACTTCTGGAGGATCTCCTCAATTAGAAAAAGACCAAAATCATAGATGTCTTCTGCAGTAGGGTTCTGGCGGATGTTTTGTGTCTGGAGTCTGTGTCGCAGATCATCACAGATCTTGTCCCGGAAATCGATCCAAAGGCGCAGAGGATCGGAGGGGGAACAGTCACGAAGAATGGTGACAAAAAGATTCCGTAGCTGCCTTCCTGTTGCCATATCACCTGCCTCCTGTAAACACTGACGCCATTCATTATCATCCTCTAAGAGTCCCCGCTGAAGACATGCCTCATGGAAGGTTACACATGGGTCCACTGTACCTGGCGCTGTTCGAAGGTCTTGGAATGATGTGGCACCCTTGACAGCAGCAAGAAGAGTGCGAATATAAAAACGCTCGCCAGAAGATGGATGACAATAGTACATTCGACCAATTGCAAAGTCTCTTTGTCTGGGCTTCCATTTTCGCTCCTTGGGCTTCCAAACAAATTTTGAGGGAAAGTCCTGGTACAGCAAATTGCGTGCCTCCGGATATTCCTGATTGGCCTTGAAGTATGCAGTGAGTGTGGTATCTCGGGAACCCTGATTCTCCAGGACCTCCTGAAGATTTCCAGCAACTTCATTATTCCAGGTCACCAATTGCTCATCCTCTGTATGCACCTGAAGACGAACAACAGTGGGCTTTTCCTCATGCATCCAAAAGTGATAAAGTCGCCAACATCCCTCGCAGGCAGAAACATAGCGTGCATCAAGATACAGCTTCACTTCATCTTCGCAGTTGTTGAACTCCATGGTTGTACGATCGTGCCCCTTGTAGACGTATTTGTAGATGTACTTGATTGCCTTGATAGAAGAAATGCACTCGACATTGATGTGACAGCGGTACTTCCAGATAAGCCATTTGCAGTGTGGTACAACCCAACGGTTATCGACCATATGATGGCCATGCTCGTATTGTGTTCCAGTATCACGGCGACGAAGAACAGAGTATGAATCTTCGTTGATGATTGTCTGGTCACGGAAGGGCTTTGGAAAAGATTTGGAACAGCCAGCACTGGGATCTTTGATGCAGGGAGAATCAGGATTGCCTGTACATGGAGTGTGGACCATATACTTTTTGACCAAATCGAAAAGCTCGGGTTCAGTGTCTTTGTCAGGAAACTCAGCAGAAATGAGGCTATCAACTTCCTCTGGTGTTCGCAGCTTGGAGTCTGGGTGGAAGAAAATGATCATGTGCATGTGGGGAAGACCGCGTTTTTGGAACTCGATGGTGTAGACATGAGCAACTGTCCGTCCCATGACACCATTGGTGCAGATGTCCTTGATTAGGGCAGCCATTTTTGCATGGAAGACACGAACAATAAGATCAGGTCGATCGGAAGACTTCTGACCTGGTAAAAGAGCATGGGTGATTTCTGGCCAGTTGGGATCAGCTGTTGCGGTGATGAACAGATCGGCGCCACCATAGTATCGATTTATTGCAAGGGCATCTTGACAGTTCTGGATCATATTACGGGTACTCCCAGCAAAGGAAGAAGGAAGAATAGTCCGTTGTCCAATGTTTTCGCCAGTAGCATTTGGATCAACTGCAACTGCATCCATTAGTCCACGCCTGCTTTCTGAACGAAGTTGAGGTTGATTCTGCTTGATCCAGCGCAGGCGAGCTTGTTCTGAAAGTGCCCATGAATCCACAATCCACTCTTGTAATAGCTTTCCAGCCATGAAAAGATGTGACGACTCATTGATCCGGGGAAAAAGACGATAGCGAAAGTACTCTGTTTGAGTAACAGTAGAGCGCTTGCCATTGGGTGCATCTCCATTTGGATCTTCATCTCTGTGCTGTTCGTTTTCTCTAATGGCATAGGGAATATTTGGATTCCATCCGAGTTGTCCAGTTGGATGAAGAAGAACATAATGCAGAGCCTGATAGAATGGGTGAAGGTCACTGATACGCTGAAGTCCCTGACCATTACGGCGATAGACAATGATGTCTCTCGAGCCCTGGGCCTCATCACCATCGCCAGGAAGAATGACCGCAATCTCGTTGGAGGCTGCAGTTGGAAGATTGTAGCGCCGCTGATCACATTCCTTGTCATAGCGCAAAGCTATTCTACACTGCTGGTGGTCGGGCATCTCCCTTGTGATCTCGTATGCCTGTTTGTAAAGCTGTGTACCGGGATGCAAACGATACAGCATATCCTGCAGGTCTGCCATGACCTGGCGATTCAGCCCTCGATTTGCGTCATGCTGCATGCGGTATTCAAGGGCTTCTGCAGGATCATATATGTAGAGCTGAGCATAGACAGGTGGTTCGTCTTCCTGAGGCAAGAGTGAGCCAGCCAGGTGAGAGAGGCGGCCTTGAACCTTGAAGACATATGGTCCATTGCCGCGGTTGACAGATTCGTCCACTTTACAGCCCAAAGATGTCATAGCAAGCGCATTGTTGTATTGGCGGATATGATCTCGGAACTCTTTCGCCCGTGGATTCTGACCTCTGAACAGCTCATGCAACTCTCGGGGAATATCGTGAAGACGTGCTAGTTTGATCTTTCCCTGAAAGCAGCACATGCCAAAATGTGGATTCATATTGGAAGACTTGGTCAATTTCTCTGCCATCCAATGCAATGCAGCACAGTGACGACATGGAACATCCATTCTTCCCAAGGAATGGACAGGCCATGCTGGGTCAAAAGGTTGTCTGGCAATAGGAATAGGAGGGAGAGGCTAAATGAAAGATTAGTATACAGACAAAATTAGAGATATATAGACATACATTGGGGAGTAGTGGAACATTTGGAATAATAGGATTGGGATTGGGCATCGGCAGTTGCTAAAGTACCAAAGGCTTTAGGAATTTTAATTATTCTTTAGTTAAAAAAACAAAAACACATACAACTGGAGGTATAGGCAAATTTGGATCAGCAGGATTCACATTCAAGTGAGGAGCAGGAATAGCATTTTGGCCACGACCACGGCCCTGACCACGACCCCGACCCCGACCTCGTACAGGACGAAGTGGAGGAAGAGCTGCATATCTCTGGGCGAGATCCTGAGGCAGATTCTGGTAGACTTGTGGTGGTGGTGGTGGTGCATAATTGACAATAAAGGGGTCATCATGTTGAAGTGGGCCAGCAGCTCCAGCAGCAGGAATATTTTGAGCATGAAATACTGGTGGAGGTACCATAAGTACAGCTCTTTCCATGCGAATATGATGGGGTGTCCGGTGAAGCTGAGGAGAGTCCAGTAATCGATTGTCCCATTCGGCCTGTCGAGCGAGCGCCTGGTTTCGTCGAGGAGTGTTCGGAGGGGTTTGATCCATTTGGGCAGCCAGACAAACCAACTTTCACTGCCCAGCAAAAGAACCCAACTTTAGAGAGCAAACGCGAAATCGGTGTTTGACAGCAGCAGTTGATAATAGAGCTACTCCAATAAATGGAGGGATCACGAAACCTCAGAGAGGTGCCGAAGCAAGTAATCCAATCTCCCTGCACACTTGTATCTCTGAAGAGGTCCAGGCCAAGAATTGACCTTTATGCAACCGGCAGACACTCCTTTTGTTGAAAAAGAAGAAGCCAGGGAAGTAGGACTTTGCAGAGGAGTTCACCTTGGTCTACAGAAGTCTCTAAAACTGTGTATCAACTGCTGCAGGGGAAAGAGACAGGCTGGCTACAGAGATCTGAGTGCAATGGAACAACCAAAGCAGTCAAGTAGCTTAATTACTGATTAAATTACTGTGTTTAGTAGAAGGATTTTTGACCTACTCAGAGAAAAAGGGGAGGGCACTAAGGAAATTTCTATTACAGTGTCTACAGAATATCTACTGGCCTTGTGGAAGCCATGAGGAAGCCATGTGGAAGCCTCATGTCTGCACCAAAGCTATTTGAGGACTACTTACTTAAGTAAACTCGATTAGGAATAACTTAGGTAAGCCGTGCTCTCTTAATATATAGGACAAGCTTCGCTTGCCCGTCGCTTCGCGACGGGTTCAATTTTCAGCTAATAGAATGATAAAGAAACTACTGTGATAAAAGTACAGAGTCCAGATTAATCTAATAAAATTTCAGGATAGACAACATTTTTTGTAATACCATCTCCCAACTTTTCATCCCATATGACTTTAATATTGTGAACAGACCTGACTCTTGAAATCGCAACGTAAAACTGTCCATGTGTGAAAACCGAAGACTTCATGTCAAGGCCAACATAAGTAACGGATTGGCCCTGGGACTTGTTGATAGTCATTGCAAAGCAAACTTTGAGTGGGAACTGTCTTCTTTCCAATTTGAAGGGAACTTGAGATTGTGTAGGAGTGAGGATGATTCTGGGAATAAAGACCTTCTTGCCTCTGTGCTCTTCTGAAAGAAGCTCTATCTCGATAACTCGTGTGGACATCCTTGTGATGATTCCTCTGGTACCATTGCAGACTCCCTCAGAAGGATAAAGATTTCTGAGAACCATGACCGGACAGCCAATTTTTAGCTGCAACTTTGCCAAAGGAAGACCTGAGCAGTTGATGCTGTTGAGGTACTCTGCTGGATACATGAGTTCACCCTCGTCAGGCCTGTCATTGGCAACAGAGTCTTGGCTGAAGAAAATGCGACCTTGGCCAGGATATTGATTCAGGATGAGATCATTAAGATCATCCACATCGTCATTGCGGCTTGAGAGAATCATGCGCTCAGAGAAGTACTGATGAAATGGTGGCTGAAGATGATTTAGGCCTGGGTAGATATGCTGGATGAGAGCTTCAATGGTGTTCTCCTGCAATCTGAGATTCTGAGGAAGGGTGATCCTATCTGAGTCATCTGTGTGCTGTCCATGACCAACTTCCAACTGCCATTTTGCAAACGCCCTTTCCTCCTCAATATCAACATTCAAGCGCATGTTCTGATGGAGATGAAGAACTTGAAGAGAAGGCCAGATGTGTGATCTCTGAATGCATGCTCCCACAATCTCTGCTCTAGAACCCTTCTCAATGACAGGAAGGATCTGCTGGAAGTCACCACCAAAAACAATGGGAAGACCACCAAAAAGCAAATCTGAATTGCGAATGTCCTGAAAGGTCCTGTTGACTGCCTCATGAATATGACGATGTTGCATAGGGGCCTCGTCCCAGATGATGAGGTCTGCCTGACGGATGAGATCTGCCAAGTCAGAGTTCTTCTTAATGCCACAGGAAGAGGATTCATGGATTTCGAGAGGAATCTTGAAGGTGGAATGAGAAGTCCGACCTCCATCGAGAAGCAGAGAAGCGATGCCAGAGGAAGCAACACAAAGAACAATCTTGGCTTGACCACGCAAATGAGGACAGACAGTGTTGTAGACAAAAGTCTTGCCTGTGCCACCTGGACCATTGAGGAAAAAGGACTGGCCTGACCGCGACTCAACAGCCCGAATGATCTGATCGAATGCAAACCGCTGTTCCTGATTGAGCAGTGTGACACGTTGTTCAGCCAAATGAGCCTGGTGATCTGCATCATAGTCTTGCTCGCGAGCGATCAAAGGATTCAGAACAGCTGCAGCCCACTGCTGCTGAACCTGTGGCAAATCCATCCAGTCTTTGAGGGATTTGTTGAATTGAGAGAGCAGACGGTCAATTAAAAAAAGGCCATAGTCGCTAATGTCCTCATCCGAAGGATCCTCTCGTATATGTCTGCGCTGAAGGGTACGTCTGAGGTCATCACATAGCCTGTGCTTATGAGTGTCCCACAGCTGCCTTGGATATGTTGGAGAGCAGTCAATGAGAATGGTGACGAAAAGAACCCTGAGCTGATGTCCGGTGGCCATGAGGCCTGCCTCCTCCAAACATTGATGCCACTCATTGTCATCAGAAAGAAGACCCAATGCAATGCATGCCTCCTTGAAAGTGGGCTTGAGCTGATCATTGACTGTCCGAAGAGCGTCAAAGGATGTAGCACCCTTGACTGCAGTGAGAAGGAGTCGAAGATAAAAACGCTCTGAGTCATTGGCCTTGGGAGACACATAATACATGCGGCCAATTGCAAAGCCCCTCTGACGTGGAGTCCACTTCTTCTTCGGCTTGGAGAATACGAACTGGGTGGGAAAGTCCTGGTAGTAGACGTTGCGGGCCTCTTCATATTCTGCGTTGGCTTTGAACCATGCAGTGAGAGTGGTGTCCTTAGCAGCACCTCGTTCAGCGATCTCGTTCATGGTCTCTGCTGAATCCTCATTCCAGGTGACGTTCTGCATTCCAGGAAGATGAATGTCGAGACGATAGACAGCTGGAGAAACATAGTGCATCTCATAGGCCATAGTGCGCCAGAAGGCCTCACACTGAGCAACATAGCGGGCATCCAAGTACTGCTTGACCTCATCCTGACAGGTGCGAAACTCCATGGTAGTGCGATCGTGGCCCTTGTAGATGTACTTGTAGATGTACTTGATGGCTTTGATGGATGCAACCCACTCAACGTTAATGTGGCAACGATATTTCCAGATGAGGTAAGGACTGTGAGGCACCACCCAGCGATTGTCGACCTCCTTTCCATTTATCTCAAATGTTCTCCCTGTATCACGACGACGAAGAACAGCATAAGAATCCTCAGAAAGAGAAGTCTGATCTCGGAATGGCTTTGGAAAGTTCTTGGAGCACTTCTTGGTTTCGGGATCCATACAGGGAGCAGTTGGATTATGGATGCCGCAGGGATTGTGGACCATGAACTTCTTGACCAACTCGAAAAGCTCTGGCTTCGTGTCTGGATCAGGAAACTCTGCAGAAAGAAGACTGTCTATGTCCTCAGAAGTGCGAAGCTTGCTTGCAGGATCAAGGTAGCCAACCGAGTGGGTATGAGGAAGCCCCCGCTTCTGAAACTCATTAGAGTAGCTGAGGCCCACACTCTTTCCAAAACAGTCATTGACCATGATGTCCCTCATAAGCTCCTCTCGCTTTGCATGGAAAACCCGGCAAACAATATCAGGACGATCTTCTGGCCTCTGGCCTGGGAGCAAAGCAGCCTGAACCTCTGGCCAATGCGGATTTGCAGTCATGGTAAGGAAAAAGTCTGCGCGACTGTTGAAGTAACGGTTGACAGCGAGAGCATCTTGACAGGTGGCCTGCATGTGTCTTGTGCTGCCAGTGAAAGAAGAGGGGAGGATGATCCTGGTGCCGACTTGAGCGAGGTCCAGCTGTGGATTCTGCTCAACCGCAGACCTGAGATCTGAATACTGCTCCATCCGAAGCTTTTTTGGATTGTTCCTGATGTAGTTGAGGCGTTGCTGCTCGCAGATGGCCCAGGAATCCACCAAATATTCAAAAAAGAGCTTTCCAGAAAGAAAGATATGGTTGGATTCGTTTGTACGTGAATGAAAGCGGTAGGCCAGAAACTCTCGCATGCTAATATGGTCCTCTCCTGGTGCCTGATCCCGATTCTGCACAGTAGCAGGAACATAATAAGGTATGTTCAGGTTCCAACCCATCTCTCCCTTGGGAAAAAGAAGAACATAGTGAAAAGCGGGATAGAATGGGTGTAGCTCAGATATCCGTTGGAGGGGTTCCCCTTCTCTGCGGTAGAGAATGATGTCCCGGCTCTGTGATAATCCTTCACCTGTTCCTGGAATGACTGCAGCAATCTCGCCAGAGATGGTAGGAAGATTGTAGCGGCGACGATCAGTGCCAGGATCATAGCGGAGACCGATTTTGCATTGGTGCTCAGGAGGCATGTCCCTGGTCAACTCCATGGCAGATTTGTACAACGTGACTCCATGGTGATGACGATGTAGCATATCCTGAAGTTCGCGCATGATGTTCCTGTCCAGATTGAGATTGTTGGGGTTGCCCATGCGGTAAGCCAATGCATCCTCTGGATCATAGATGTACAGCTGTGCATAGACAGGGGGCCGATCGGGAGCAGGGAGAAGAGAGCCAGCACGGTGGGAGAGAGAGCCATGGACTTTGAAAATGTATGGGCCCCCAGCCTCCATAGGCCGCAGATCACGGCCAACTGAGGTTAAAGCAAGTGCATCGTTGTATTTTCTGATGTTGGTGCGAAAAGCTTTGGCCCTCGGATCCTGACTGGTTAGGAGATTGTGCAGCTCAGGTGGAGGTTGATCGAGTTTTGGTAGCCAGACTTTGCCGCTGAGACAACACTTGCCAAATTTGGGATTCCGAAGGGAGGATTTGGCCAAACGCTCTTCTTTCCAATGGAGTGCATGACAATATGGACATTCCAAATTCATGGGACCCATGTCGTGGACTGGCCAATTGGGAGAATAAGGAGTGCGGGCAATGGGAAGATTCAGAGGAGGAGCAGGTGGTGGTGGTGGCGGAGGCAGCAGCATGGGCTGAGGTAAATCTGGAGCCTGAGGAGGAGGAATGGGCTATATGAATACCATGAGCATTTACCCTCTTCAGTGAGTATATATATTACTTACCATTTCAAAATCAGGAACAGGAGGGTCTGGATTCATACGCTCTTGAGGAACAGGGGCCACAGGCTATAATTTTCCATATGTTAATTTCATATTTTCCAATTATAAATAGATCACTGCCACACCATTTGTAAATTTGGAACAGCGGGCAAAGCGGGAGGCAAAGGCTGCGAAAAAGTGTTAGCAATGAGAATCTATGCATCTTTAAAATGATTACCTCTGGATCTATTTGGCGCCTTTGACGGCCGCCATGACGACGAACAGGCTGCAAGGGAGGCAACTGGGCAACAGCTTGGGCCAGATGGGCAGGAAGATGGTGATAAGCATTCAGAGGCGGTATGGCTGCAGGAGGAGCATAGTTGTTTTGAAAGGGGTCATCAAACTGGGTCGGTCCAATCTGAGGAGGAGGAAAAGCAGGCAGCTGGAATGGCTGCACAGGAGGAGCCAATCGGGGTACTTGAGGTGTTCTCCGTCGTTCCGGGCTATCGAGCGTGCGTGCGTTGCGTTCGTTTCGTCGTGCGTTCGATCGAGGGGTATTCATTATCGTGGGGCCTTGATCCATAGCTGACTAATCTATTCTCACTTCTGAGGAGAAGGACCCAATTTCTCAGCGCAGATGGGAAATCGGTGTTTGACAGCGGCAGTTGATAATAGAGCTACTCCAATGAATGGAGGGACTACGAAACCTCACAGAGGTGCCGAAGCAAGTAATCCAATCTCCCTGCACACTTGTATCTCTGAAGAGGTCCAAAAAGGCAACCGGCAGACACTCCTTTTGTTGAAAAAGAAGAAGCCAGGGAAGTAGGACTTTGCAGAGAGGTTCACCTTGGTCTCCAAATGCTCTAGAAACCAAATACAATCCCCAAACAGGGAGAACAGAGAAGCAACTATTTATAAGCAGGCAAAGACTAAGCAGAGTGCAGTGGCCACTCAAAACTGTGCATATATACATACAATAATAGTTAAGTGATGACAGAAGAATATACAATCAACTTACTCAGAGTTAACAGAGGGAAGCAGCAAGAAAGAGTTTCATTATTGCAATGACTACCTATATAGTGCCTTGAGGAGGCCATGAGGCGGCCCCGAGAGGCAGGCCGGAGGCTGGGAACGGCTGACTAAAAGTGGCGGTGTTTTGGGTCACCTGACCCGTCCTCTTTTATTATATAGATTGT
>Ga0310811_10012089_pt1 | contig 11201 bp, 7 predicted proteins | sample YCmetagenome_FD_207642 | JGI IMG/M metagenome (GOLD analysis project Ga0310811, IMG submission 207642) | Soil microbial communities from experimental microcosm in Duke University, North Carolina, United States - YC | ecosystem: Engineered > Artificial ecosystem > Soil microcosm > Unclassified ... | reverse complement strand
GTTACCCTTATAATATGATCTTTAATAAACCCGGCGCCTTCTCTTGCACCGTCTTCCGGATGTTTCAATGCGCACTCCCATTCCAGCACGGCCCATCCGGTATAATCATATTGAGTCAATTTACTAAAAATACTTTTAAAATCAACCTGCCCATCCCCTAACGAACGGAAACGCCCTGCACGTTCAACCCAATTCTGGTAACCACCATAAACGCCTTGTTTTCCTGTCGGATTAAACTCAGCATCTTTTACATGGAACATTTTGATCCGCTCGTGATAGTTATCAATGTATTCCAGGTAATCCAGGCATTGCAATACAAAGTGCGATGGATCATAAAGCAAACAAGCACGTTTATGCTGATCTACATGATCCAGGAACATTTCGTAAGTGATACCATCATGCAGATCTTCACCAGGGTGAATCTCATAACATAGATCAATACCGCATTCTTCGTAATAATCCAGTATCGGTCTCCAGCGTTTAGCCAGTTCGTTAAATCCTGTCTCAACCGAACCGGCAGGTCGCTGCGGCCATGGGTACACCATTGGCCAAAGTAATGCACCGCTAAAAGTTACGGCTGCATTGAGACCTAAATTTTGTGATGCTTTAGCCGCATATCTCACTTGCTGAACGGCCCATTTCTGGCGTTCAACCGGGTTATTCTTATAAGCGTCAGGTGCAAATGCGTCGAATAATGTATCGTAAACTGGGTTTACTGCCACCAATTGTCCCTGTAAATGCGTAGACAGTTCAGTTATCTCTAATCCGCAGGCATTTACCTGTCCTTTTATCTCATCAGCATAAGTTTTGCTTTCAGCAGCTTTTTGCAAATCGATAAAACGGGTATCATTCGTAGGCAATTGTACGCCCTTGTAACCAAGGCCTTTTGCCCACTTGCATATCGATGTTAAGTTATTAAACGGCTCCTGGTCGCCAATGAATTGTGCGAGAAAGATGGCCGGCCCTTTGATTGTTCTCATAATGCTTAATTAATAACGTAATCGGTCCACTTCTTATCCGACTGGCTTGAGGCAACTACATTGTCGATGAATGCCATGCCTCTTATACCATCTTCAATACCCGGAAAATCCAGCCATTCTTTGTGTGGTTGTTCACCGTTCAGTTTAGCGCTCAGGCTTAATGCGAAATTGCGGTAAAGGTTACCAAATGCCTCCAGGTACCCCTCAGGGTGGCCTCCTGGTGTACGGCAATTGTGCGTAGCATAGGTCGACTCACGGTCTGAATAGTTGTTACCTGCGCGGAAAGTCTGAGCGGGTTTATCGCTCCATCTAACAGTCAGTGTATTTGGTTCTTGCTGAGCCCACTCCAAACCGCCATTTTCACCATATACACGAATTTTAAGTGCGTTTTCTTCACCGGCAGCTACCTGTGATGCAGTAAGCACACCAGTTGCATTCTTTTCAAAACGAAGCAGTATACCGCCATCATCGTCCAGCAAACGGCCTTCGACTACCGTATTTAATGAAGCGCACATCTGGGTGATCTTCAATCCTGAAATATATTCGGCCAAATGAGCAGCATGTGTACCTATATCGCCCATGCAACCGCTTTTTCCTGAACGTTTAGGGTCGGTTCTCCAGGCTGCCTGTGCATTGCCTTCGCGTTCTGAAAGTTTGCTCAACCAACCTTGATGATATTCAACATATATTTTGCGAACTTTTCCCAACGTGCCGCTTTTAACCAGCTCACGCGCTTCTTTTACCATTGGATAACCTGAATAAGTATGTGTCAGTAATAACATTAATCCGGTTTCATCAAGCTTCTTTTTTAGTTGCTTGGCTTCATCCAAAGTAAAAGTTACCGGCTTTTCGATAACCACATTGAACCCGTTGTCTAAAGCCATCATGGCCGGGGCAAAGTGTGCAAAATTAGGAGTAACAATGGTTACGAAGTCCATGCGTTTATCTGCGGGCAATTTAGCCTCAGCAGCAATCATTTGTTCGTAACTTGTATAGGTTCTGTCTTCGGGAAGGAAAAGCATTTTACCGCTTTCTTTTGCTACATCCTCGTGAATGCTGAGTGCACCGCAAACCAGCTCGATCAGCCCGTCCATGTTTGCAGCAATGCGGTGTATGGCACCGATAAAAGCGTCTTTACCGCCGCCAACCATACCCATGCGCAATTTTCTTTTGCTCATAAATAGTGTAGTAGTTTAGTTTTGTTTAGTTAAGTGGTTGATTGAGTTAGATTAAGTTGAATGAGTTGATTAAGTTAAAAGGAGAAACCATTCAACTTAATCAACTACTTAACTCAATCAACTAATATTTAGGACAGCGCCCAAGCCTTATCACCTTTTTTGTAAGGGATGCAGCCGTCAAATCTCCCTGGTACCGGTACATAGCGCAGCGCTTTTGTACAACCTACTTCCGATGTAAAGTAACCCAATAGAGTCAGCTCTTTTATCATACGGAAATAGTGGTTAGGATCCTTCGGTTTTTTAGTTTTTGAATATTCCTGTTGTTCTTTATCCAGATCAGTTAACAATGCAGTACGTTGAGTGGCATCCAGGTCCATGTATTTTTTGCTGAACTTTTTATTGGCAGCATCATCAATTTGACCTAAGCCTTTCAGGAATATATCCTGATCAGCAGGCTCGTAGCAATCTCTTACCATCACAGCAATAAAGTTGCCCACAGCAGCTGCTTTTGCACCTGGTGTACTGGTAGTTGGTAAAATGGTTTCAGCTACTTCGTCCAGGAAAGCTACGTGATCTGCATTAAACAGATCTTCTACCTTGGCGGCTTTTGGCTTACAACCCGATAAAAGATATTCGGCCCCTATAAGGGTTCCACCCATAATCAGGGCTACCCGGCCGATGGCGTCTCTTCTATTCATTTTCTTTAGTTGATTTATTTGAATTAATGAATTACTGATTTACTAATTGGTTTGTGAAATAAATATAGTCTTAAAAATTATCCTTTTAAAACAAATCCTTCTCTGTATTCACGTTTTACGTATTTGTTAACGGCGTCAAAGTTGCTCACCTTCATGGCATTATTATCCCATTCGTAAGTAATCTGACCACCTTTCAGGTCATGACCACGGACAGCAAGGTTAGCCATCAACAAAGCTTCGGTCAGCGGACCAGCTTTGTCAAATGATGAGCTCAACTCTGTTTTGCCATAACCTGCAATACATCCCTCTACCCATTGTGCGTAGTGACCTTCTGCGCCACCCGGTACCCTGTCGTACTTTTTAGGCACAGTTACTTCTTTAGTGCGAGACATAGGCAACAATGTTGCACCGTCAGAATAAGTACTTGCATACATTTTTCCTTTGGTACCAATGAATAACGTACCATTACCTTCTTCTCCCGGGTAGTGTTCATTAGCGCCTAATTCGATAGGTCTTTCCGGTGTAATGCCACCGTCCATCCAATGCATGGTCACATCACCCTGGGTTTTCTCTGTTTTAGGGAAAGTTAAGGTAATGTGGCTTGACGGAGGACAGCTTTCAGGGAAATGTCCTTGTTTAAATTCGTCAACATAAACTGAACCTACGCTCGCCTGCACGTTTTTAACATACTGTAAGCCTAACACTCTGAAAGGAGCTTCCACCAGGTGACAGCCCATATCGCCTAATGCGCCGGTACCGTAATCCCACCATCCGCGCCAGTTAAATGGCACCAGTTTATCGACGTAATCTTTTTTAGGAGCAGTACCCAGCCAAAGGTTCCAATCCAATTCTTTAGGAATATTTGGTTGTGGCGGCGGCCATGCAATACCTTGCGGCCAAACCGGGCGGTTTGTCCAGCAGTACACGGTATGCACATCGCCTATAATACCGGCATCATACCATTCAGCCATCTGGCGGGTACCATCGTTAGATGAACCCTGATTACCCATCTGTGTAACCACTTTGTATTTCTTAGCTGCTTCGGTTAGCAAACGTGCTTCCCAAATATCGTGGGTCAATGGTTTCTGAACGTACACGCCTTTACCCAACTGCATGGCAGAGTAAGCAATAATAGCGTGGTTGTGGTCAGGTGTTGATACCGATACCCCATCAATATGTTTATGTTCTTTATCTAACAGTTCGCGCCAGTCTTTATAAACTTTTGCTTTAGGGAACCTTGATACCGTCTTGGCTGCGCGGCGGTCATCAACATCGCACAAATAGGCAATATCAGCTTTCCCACTTTTAGAGAAGTTGTAGATATCGCTTTCTCCCTTACCCCCAGCACCTATACCGGCAACCTGCAGCTTGTCGCTCGGCGCAATGAAACCTTTGCCGCCTAAAACAAAACGCGGAACAATCATAAAGCCTGCAGCAGCAAGCGATGTATTTTTGATAAAATCCCGCCTTGAGGGACTTTTAGAGGCATCTTTTGGTTCTTCAGTCATTGGTCTATGTTTTTTAATAATTAGTGATTTAGTGAATTAGTGACCGTTGATCAGGGTGATTAATTGATTTCGCAGATACTAACTATTCAACTCAATCAACCTGATCAACTACTCACTGATTACAAGTTCCCTTTCTTAAGTTCCTCAACAGCGTGGTTTGCAGCACGGGCTGTTAATGCCATGTAAGTTAATGATGGGTTCTGGCATGCAGTTGATGCCATTGCAGCGCCATCAGTTACAAACACGTTTTTAGCGTCCCATACCTGGTTCCATTCGTTCAGTACCGATTTTTTTGGATCACGACCCATGCGGGCAGTTCCCATTTCGTGGATACCACGGCCCAAAACAGGCTCACTATTAAAGGTGTGTACATTTTTCACACCAGCCGCTTCCAGCATTTCCTTGGCATCATTCGCCATATCGATACGCATCTTCATTTCATTATCCTTGCAGGTAGCGTCAATAGCCAATACTGGAAGTCCCCACTTGTCTTTTTTAGATTTATCCAGGTAAGCACGGTTTTCGTGATATGGTAAGGTTTCGCCGAAACCGCCCATACCGAAGGTCCACTGTCCTGGTTCTGATAAAGCGTCTTTAAAGGCGCCTCCAATGCTCATTTCAGGAATGCTTCTGCCCCACTCTTCACGGCCTCCGCCTCCCTGGTAACCGAATCCGCGGATATAATCGCGTTTTTCGCCGTTCAGGTTTCTGAAACGTGGGATATAAATACCGTTTGCACGGCGACCGAAGTAATATTTGTCTTCATAACCTTCAATTGTACCGCCGGCACCTACACCTAAGTGGTGATCCATCAGGTTATGGCCAAGCTCGCCGCTGCTGCTGCCTAAACCATCAGGCCAGATATCAGTTGCAGAGTTCATTAACACCCATGCAGAGTTTAATGCTGAAGCGTTTACGAAAACGATTTTTGCATAGTACTCATAAGTTTTGTTTGTTTCTGCATCCAGCACTTCAACACCTTTTGCCTTTTTGGTGTCCTTATCATACAATATCCTGGTAACAATAGACCATGGCCTTACAGTCAGATTACCGGTTGCCATAGCTGCAGGCAATGTGGATGATTGCGTACTGAAATAAGCGCCAAACGGACATCCTAACCAGCATTTGTTACGGTATTGACAGTTGGTACGGCCCGGAAGCGGTTTGGTGATATTGGCAGTACGGCCAATGATCATATAACGGTTATGTTCTTTATAGAATTTATTAAAACGCTCTGCTACGTCTTTCTCCACGCAATTCATTTCCATCGGCGGCATAAAGTTGCCATTAGGAAGAATAGGCACATTATCTTTATTGCCAGAAATACCAGCAAACCCTTCTACATAGGTATACCATTGCTCCAGATCTTTATAACGGATAGGCCAGTCGGTACCGATGCCGTCTTTTAAGTTAGCTTCAAAATCAGTATCATGCCAGCGATAGCTTTGACGGCCCCACATTAATGAACGGCCACCCACGTGGTAACCACGGAACCAATCAAATCTTTTAACTTCTACATACGGGCTTTCTTTTTCATCTACCCAGTAATCAAGGTTGGTTTCATTGAGCGGATAATCTCTTTTCAGTACAGGGTAATCCTGGATCATCTTTTGAGTCCGTCCACCGCGGTGTTCAAATTCCCAGGGAGCCTTGTTGGCATTTACATAATCCTTGACGTGTTCGATATTACGACCACGTTCGAGCATTATGGTCTTCAATCCTTTTTGAGTAAGCTCTTTTGCTGCCCAGCCGCCCGAGATTCCTGAGCCAATGACGATAGCGTCATATGTGTTTGTAGACATGATTTTATTGTTAAAATTGGTTAGTCCGACTAATGTATAAAAAAATAATTTTCGTTCCTATGTATCATTGTGTTTTTTTAACACAATAGTGCCTTTTTAAAGCCATAAGGGTGATTTTACCCCATTTTATATAAGTTTTGAGAATTGAAAAGCACTTATATATTTGCTTTTTTCATCTCAGAAATGGCATAATCTGAAGCTCTTGCAGTTAATGCCATATAAGTAAGCGACGGGTTCTGACATGAAGTAGACGTCATGCTTGCGCCATCCGTTACAAAAACATTTTTGCAGGCATGTATCTGGTTCCATTTGTTCAGAACCGAACTCTTCGGATCAAGCCCCATCCGCGCTCCTCCCATCTCATGAATATCCAATCCAGGCGCCTGATGATTGGTTGAAGCCTTGATATTTTTGAACCCCGCGCTGGTAAACATCTCTGTTAACTGCTCTACATAATCCTTCTGCATTTTCATATCATTATCATCATAATCAACAGAGATTTTTAACAGAGGCACGCCCCAGGCATCTTTCCGGGTTGAATCAAGTGATACGAAATTGCTTTCCTTCGGAATAGTTTCGCCCATCATGTGTGAGCCTACGTACCACTTACCATATTCTTTGCCGGATAGGCCTGCTTTAAAGTCTTCGCCTACGCCTTCATAATTATGATTATATCCACGGTATCCATATAAACCAGCGGCATAGCCACGTAAAAAGTCAGTTTCCTGTTTGTATACATTTCTGAAACGAGGGATATAGCCACCACCTGCCGGGTTACGGCCGTCGGTAGCCCATTCTTCAAAACCTTCTACTTCGGCACCGATATGTGCTGAATAATTATGAAATGCAACATATTTACCTAATACACCGCTGTCATTGCCCAAACCATTAGGGAAACGGTGCGATGTTGAGTTGAGCAGGATAAGATTAGTATTTATAGCTGCCGCATTTACAAAGATGATGCGGGCGTAGTAATCAATAGTTTCTTTGGTATTGGTATCTACCACACGTACGCCGGTCGCTTTGCCTTTTTGTTCGTCGTAAATTATGGATTGTACTACTGAGAAAGGTCTTAGGGTGAGATTACCAGACTTTAATGCCCACGGAATGGTTGATGCATTAGCGCTGAAATATCCACCAAACGGACACCCACGCTGGCAAAGTGTGCGCCTTTGACATTGAGCACGACCCTGATCCAGATGTATCTGATTCGGGGTTGATAAATGTGCGCAGCGAGCACTGATCACATGGCGGTTTTTATATTTTTCTTTAACATGCTTACTGAAATAAGTTTCCACCGCATTTAACGGGAAAGCAGGCAGAAACTCACCGTCAGGTAGCTCAGCTAGTCCATCTTTATTACCTGATATACCCGCGAATTTTTCAACGTAACTATACCACGGAGCGATATCCTTATACCGTATGGGCCAATCGACCGCAAAACCGTCACGTCCAGGGCCCTCAAAATCGAAGTCGCTCCAGCGCTGGGTCTGGCGGGCCCAAAGCAGGGATTTTCCACCTACCTGGTAACCACGAATCCAATCAAATGGCTTAGTTTGTATGTAGGGATGCTCATTATCCTTCACAAAAAAGTGCATGGCATCTTCTTTGAAAGCATAACAACGGTTTACCACAGGATTAGCTTCCTGAATATCCATTGGCACCTCGCCCCGGTGTTCAAACTCCCAAGGATACATATTGGTAGTTGGATAATCCTTGAGGTGCTTTACATCACGGCCACGCTCGAGCATCAAAGTCTTCAGCCCTTTGCCGGTAAGCTCTTTCGCCGCCCATCCACCGCTCATCCCCGAGCCTATCACTATCGCATCAAAGGTGCGTTCTTTAGCGCTATCGATATTTAAATTAGCCATTCTTTGCTACTGCCTTCCCATTTTCTACCGGATACCAGGCGTTATACCTGCCGGGCACCAACTCATAAACAATCTCCTTCGTCATGAAATACTTCGATTCAGTGTATCCGAATACTGTCAGCCCTTTAACTGTCTGGTAAAATGCCTGCAGTTCTTTGGAATAACTATTATCTTTTTTCTCAAAACTCTTCAACACTTCTTCTTTTTCTTTTTTACCGCAATCGGCAAAAGTTTTATTAAACATTTTCTTCGGTACATCATCAAATCCGGCCAGACCTTTCAAAAATGCTTCCTGATCTTTTTTCTTTGTGCATTCGTCTACCATTTTCATAACAAAGGCATACAGATTCAGATCAGTAGCGCCTGGCGTATTGGTTTTGGGAATAATGGTTTCAGTGATATCAGTTATCAGCGTTTGCTGACCGAATGTGATATCAAAATGTTTAAAATGAGCAGAAGGGTTACTCTTCGTACAGTGCGGCAAAAGCACAGCACCACCTATAACTAAGGCCAGATTCTGAATCGCTGTACGCCTGTCCATGTTTAAATTTGGTTGTTAAATTGGTTGGCTGTCTCTCTTAAAAATAGCCGGGTACAATATAGATGTATAATTGACATTATTAAAATTGAAACGTAAAAAAATTCAGAAAAACTTTATTTATCTCCCTGAATTTCTTTGCGGCATGACTAAGTGTCTAATTTACACGAAAATGGATCAGAAGAGCCATTTTTTCGCGATTTGTAAATCAATTTTTACACAATCGAACGGATCCTTACCCTGGTAAGATTCTTGTTCGATGATAAATTGAGAAGTACCGCCGTTTTTCCGGGCTTCTTTTACGATCTCTTTCACCGGCATTACACCTTGTCCTAGTATAGTGCTATCGTATCCATCCATACCGCCACCAGTTGTACTCTTTATCTCATCCTTTACGTGCATCAGTTCAAAACGGCCCGGGTATTTTTTAAGCAGGTCTAAAGCAATGCCACCAGCGCCGAGCATATTGCCGATATCCATTTGTTGCGCTACCAGTTTAGGATCTGTATTAGCCAGGATGAAATCATACAAAGTGCCATCACCTACCTTAGTGCTAAATTCAAAATTATGGTTGTGGTAACCAAATTGAATGCCTGATTTCTGAGAAAGTTCGCCGCATTTGTTAAACAGGTCCATAAACCGTTTCAGTTTATCATGGTCAGTACGCAGGCTTTCATCCAGCCACGGACTTACCAGGTAACGTTGTCCGGCTTCAGCAGCATCCTGGATGGTATATTTCCATTTATCGGTAAAGTCATTTTTGGATGCGTCCCAATCTTTTTCAGTCATTACTACGTGACCACTATTCATTTGCAGCCCCAGATCACCCAATATTTTTTTAAACTCCTTTGCACTAAAGCCATAAAACTTACGATCGATATAATTAGCATGCTCCACATGAATATATCCCATATCCGACAATTTCTTCAATGAGCCCTTTGGATCGGCGTGCATAGCATCTCGCACTGAATAAAGTTGCAAACCAAGGCGCTGTATTTTTTTAGGCGATGATGCGAACAGATCGTCAGATTTTGATAACAATGCCGCACCTGCTACCGCAAGGGTAGTATTCTTGATAAAATTCCTGCGTGAAGTATTCATTTTTATGCGTTTATAATTGGTTAAATAAATTTTACTGACCTATTGGGAATACTGGAAATAACAAACCTGAATTGCTTACGAATGCCAGGTGCTTGCTGTCAGGCGCCCATGAAGGGGTATTGATTGTCCCCTGACCACCGTATAAATAAGCCACCACTTTTGATGGCCCTCCACCTACAGGCATCACTCTTAAGTAAACATGTTTATAGAACGGATGGTCTCCCGGAGACACTTCATCCTTCAGAAAAGTAATATATACTATCCATTTCCCATCAGGTGAAACATGCGGGAACCAGTTATTAAAGTCGTCGTTGGTCAACTGGGTTTGCTCACTACCATCAGCTTTCATGCGCCATACCTGCATTAAACCACTGCGAACTGAATTGAAATAAATATACTTCCCGTCAGGACTATATTCCGGGCCGTCATCCAAACCTTTAGTATCGGTCAGGCGTACTTCCGGGCCACCTTTTGACGGGATGCGGTACACATCGTATTCCCCATTGCGGTCACCACAAAAAACAATGTATTTACCATCCGGCGACCAGCCGTGCATATACGAAGGACCAGTTGGCGTGATCTTCTTAACTTCACCACCGCCGATAGGCACTGTAAAACCTAATGAAGCGCCTTTTTCTCCATTACCGCTGCTAACGGCCAACATTTTGCCGTCGAAGGATATCACATGGTCATTGTTGTTTTTATTAGCCTCACCTGTATTAATTTCTTTTGGTGTACCTGTAGCCAAATCGAAATTATAGAGCTTGCCGTCACGGTTGTAAATCAATGATTTACCGTCATTTGTCCAATTTGGAGCCTGCAGCGAATTTGGTATCTGGTAAATAATCTTGCTGGTTGCCTTTTCTACATCAAGTATTTCAATGCTGCTGCCCAGGTAATCTTTATATGGAACAAGAGTTTTTCCTGCCGGAACGACAATGCGTACGTTATCAAAAGTTGCCTTCTCAGTTACATCGGCATTGTGAGAGCAAATGAATATTCCCACATACACATCATCGCCTAAATCCAGATCATCTACTTGTTCGTTTACGAAAGTTTCTCCTTTATGAGCTACCGACATGATGTAAGAACTTCCTTTCCGCTCTAATTGAATCACGTCTCCATGCGTCAGCGTCGATTTCTTTTCTTCAGTAACACCACTTATCTTTTTCCGGTATTGCAATGAGGTCAACCCATCACCATGCAATACAGCGTTGATATGTTTTGAATTGGTATCGAGTGATGAACGCACCATCCAACCTATTTTCCGGTGATCTTCTACCCCTTTGCCTATAAATGCCACATTAGCTCTGAGGATGAAATCACCCTTCATCTTTTTCCATACAAAATGGAACTCATCATGTGTGCCCCAGATATTGGTACCTGCACCGGTAAGGGTATATTGCTGGGTAGTTGCATCAAACGAAGCTGTACCGGGATGTTTTGCCGGGCCAACATCAGATTGGTTGTCGAAAATCCCTACTTGTGCATAGGCATTAGTACAGAAAAACATTAAACTAAAAAA
>Ga0310811_10012088_pt1 | contig 11201 bp, 12 predicted proteins | sample YCmetagenome_FD_207642 | JGI IMG/M metagenome (GOLD analysis project Ga0310811, IMG submission 207642) | Soil microbial communities from experimental microcosm in Duke University, North Carolina, United States - YC | ecosystem: Engineered > Artificial ecosystem > Soil microcosm > Unclassified ... | reverse complement strand
TGGGCACAACATTCGCCTAATAATTTCCGCGACGGCGCTACGCTCGTCGCCGCTGAAGTCGCGCGAATCGAACAACGTGTGCCGGACGCGATACGCCTCTATGAAGAAGCCATCGGCCGGGCGCGCGAGGAGGGCTTCCTCAATGACGAAGCGCTTGCGAGCGAACTGGCTGCACAGTTCCATGCGGATCTCGGTTCGACGACAAGCGCGCGTGCTTACTTGCGCAATGCGCGGCGCGCCTATGCGGCGTGGGGGGCGGATGCAAAAGTCGGCAAGCTGGACGCAGCTTCGCCCGATCTCTCATTGCCGGACGAACCGGAAGTCCTTTCCAGCGTCGTCAACCAGCTCGATGTCGGCGCAGTCATCACAGCAACCCGTGCGTTATCACGCGAGATCGTACTGGAGCGTCTCGTTGAGACATTGATGAGATGTACCCTCGAACATGCCGGCGGTCAACGCTGCGTACTTGTAACAATGCATGCCGACGTATTGCAGATAGAGGCTGAAGCGCGGGTGTATGGCGACTCTGTCGACGTTCAGATGCGATCGGGGGAGGCGTGTTCAACGGACCTGCCGCTCGCGCTCGTGCGCTCTGTGATGCGAACTGGGGAAATGCTGGTGCTGCATGACGCGCGGGAAAATCGTGAGTGGTCGGGCGACTCATATGTAAGTTCGGTACGACCACGTTCGGTGTTGTGTCTGCCGCTGCTCAACCAGTCGCGGCTGGTGGGGTTGCTGTATGTCGAGAATAATCTGGTGGCAGGTGCCTTCACGGCCAAGCGCAGTTCCGTCCTCGGTGTCCTTTCAACCCATGCGGCTATCTCGCTCGAAAACGCAAGGTTGTATGCACAACTGGTCCGGGAAAGTGCGACGCGCGAACAGGTCGCCGAGCGCCTGCGAACGACGCAGGACGAACTTGCTCGCGTGGCACGGCTCACGACGATGGGGGAGCTCGTTGCATCGATCGTGCATGAAATCAACCAGCCGCTTACTTCAGTGAATACGAGTGCTCATGCCGCGCTGCGCTGGTTAGGCCGTGATGAGCCGCAGGTCGGCGAAGCTTGTGCGGCACTGAATCGGGTGACCGCAGATACGACGCGCGCAGCAACGATTGTCCGTGGACTGCTTTCGCTTGCGAAGAAGGCGCCGCCCGAAATGAAGCGGTTCGACCTCAATCAATCGATTCAGGAGGTGTTGCAACTTTTGCATCGGGAGATTTCACACCACGAAGTAGATCTCGATGATCGATGCGTGGCGGGCGAACAGATCGCCTATGGCGACCGCGTTCAGTTGCAGCAGGTCGTACTGAATCTCGTCGTCAACGCGCTTGAGGCGATGTCCGATGCGCCTTTGGACTCGCGTCACCTCCAGTTATCGACGGAGTTGAGCGTCAATGGTCGAATTATCGTTTACGTGATCGATACAGGGCCCGGCATTAGCCAGGCGGTTCTCGGAAAGATTTTTGAACCGTTTGTGACTACGAAGGACACCGGCTTGGGGATGGGGCTGTCAATCTGCAGGTCGATCATCGATGCGCATGGCGGAGAACTGACGGTCGCGTCGAATTCGCCGCATGGTACGCGCTTTCAGTTCACGATTGCAGCCGCGAGCTGATCGGACGAGGGTCTCGCCGATGGTGTCTGTTTTGTCGACAAGCGAGAATGGCCACATCTCCGAGGCGGCTAACGGCTAAGTACGCCGTCTCGGGATGCGTGTCGTGGCCGGAACGGCTTCTACACTATCTCATGAATCCGGCTACCGCGGCGCGGGGAACCTGACGAGTCGACTGTCGATTCGGCCGAGTTATTTTGGGGCTGCTCGTCGCTGTTTGGTCTGCCGGACGACGGGTGTGCATGCCCCGTATGTTTTGCCGTACGCCCGCTGTTCGAATTGCTGAGGCCGGCAGGGGGACTGCCAGATCCTGCACCGAGCAATGGGTCACTCGATCCCGAGTCCAACAGAGGATCACTTGTGGGTGTGCCCCCCAAACGCCCCTGATTTGTCTGCGCGTCAATCTTCTGAGCCAGAGCCATCGTCTTGAAGTATTCGGAACCCGCAATGCGCATGCTGAACTCCTATAGTGTTAAGCGCTAGAAGTCGGCTTAACGACGAATTTGTTCGAGTCTTTAGCGGCGTCCCGGTGCATTCAACTTCGGACTCACTGGTTGACTGTTGTTCAACAGTCGGCGAACAATTCAAAATATCTGGAGTATCGAACCGACCAGGGAGAATGCCGCAGCCAGGGACATGCAAAGAGCCATGCCCCCATGCAAGTGCCAAGGCGTTCAATTTGATTGAACGCTTTCATGAAGTGGTCTCCGCGTGTGTGGCGAGCTTGTCGACCAGCGCGTCGGCGAGAATGTCATCGCCAATCACGACGGCGGTAGCGCCGGCATTTTGCAGCAGCGTTTTTCTCAAGTCGTTTTCACCGGGCGCGATGATAGGTAGCGACTTGTTCATCGAATTTGCCAGTAGCGTGACCGCCAGATTCGCGTCGCCATCGGGTGTCGTAACAACAAGCGCCTTGGCACTGTCGAGCCGGGCTCGCCGAAGCGCATCGTCGAATGTGTCGGGCGAGCTGAGGATGACCAGATGACCATGCTCGACGGCCAGATCGGCCAATGCCTCGACGCCAACGAGTACCAATACCGTCTCGCCCGCACATCGTAGCTTTGATGCAATGCGCTGCCCGAGCGACCGATACCCTACGATGACGATGTGATGGGCAAGGCGTTCAAACTTGCGTTCCATTATGCGGTTCTCCCTGTATGCAATCACGTCGTCCCCTGACAGGATTCCCGTCAGCCTCGATATCGCAAATGCGGCGACCAGCATCGTCACAAACATCGCCGCGAGCATGAATAACCGCTGGTGCTGGTTGAAATCTGAAAAATCACCGAGCGTGGTAGTCAGGTTGACGGCATCCCACATGGCGATGAAGAGGCGCTTACCGAAAGGCGCGTTCGAATCGTCCAACAGCACGAGCCCAGTAGTGGATGCAGCGAGCGACAGCACAAGCAGGGCAACGGCATGACGCGCTCGACGCCGCCATTCGCGCACCCGAACGGCGCCGAGGCGTGGTTCATTCACACGATAGATCCACATAGACGCTCCCGGCCATTTGCCGACACCTCAGCGCCAATGGCGCGGATATGCGACGCTTCGCGCAAGCTATCGGGACCTCACCTCTCGTTCACCGCTACGACAGCCTCTATTCTCCCGGCCTGCTTTCGCTAGCCTGCAACCGGATCACATCGACGTGGCCGGGCATATCTCCAGCCAGTTCTGTTTCGGTGTAACTGAAATACAGCACGGTCAGCCGGCTCGAGTCCAGGATCCGGAACAGATGAAGCTCCTTGAAGATGGGATCCACCGACTCGTCGAACACCTGAGCCTGTTTCGGAATCTGTTTTGACATGCTGATCTTTCCGACTTGATGGCAGCTAATTTCGGCATTAGGCGCACGCGCCGGATGAGCGTTACCGCCAAAGGAATTATCGTCATGTGTTCTGGAGACGTAGCACGTGACCCCTTTCAGAAGAGGGTCGTCAAAAGCTGAGATTCCGATTTGCCCTCCATAGCGCTGAGAGTGCGTCGCGATACGCGCGAATTCTTCACCTTGAACCGGGATGGACGCAGCCACGGCCAGGGCAGTCGCCGCACTGCAAAGAAAGGCATGGCGTGTCATGGTTCAGCTCCTTCGGTCAGGACGGTAAAGCCTCATCCCAAATCTTCAGGCCGACTGGTCCGTACCGTCCCGGCCAGACTATGACTTCGTCTCCGCGGGCTCTTGATACACGTCAACGAGGGTCGATCGGGAGACTCCATCTGTCTTCTCCCGGCGTGCGAGAGGCGATTTCAATGCCGCTTCTCGCGAACATATTGAGCCGATCCCGAATAGGTGAGCTCGATGCAACGGTTACATGGCGCTACCCATCATGCGCTCAGCTACTTTCAGGTCCGGGGCGGCTGGACGCGTTCTGGTGAACGAGCAGGAGCGGGGTCTGTGTAATACGCGCAACCCGCGCCGCGACGCTGCCGAGTATCCAGCGTGCCACGCCGCGTCTGCCATGCGTACCCATCACGACGAGTTGTGCGTGCCAGCTGTTCGCTTCGCGTACGATTGCGTACGCAACGTCATCGTCGTTTCGGCCTGTCCTGATGAGGGCCGAGGTCGGCTGACCCGATACACCGGGGAAAACGCTATCGGCAGCCGCGAGTGCACGCCTGCCCTCATCGGTAAGTGCGGCCTCGAGCATATCGGGGAGGACGTCGGTTAGCCGTATGGCGTCGTCGATCACATAGACGGACCGCAGACAGGTGTCGTGGGTCGCAAATCGTACGCCATACCGTAAGGCGCTCACTGACTGAGGGCTGCCGTCAACCGCAAAAAGAATGCGCTCCGGTAATCGGTCAATCGGTGTGCTGCAAATCTCGGGAACGATCAGCGTGGGACATTGCAGCTGCCTCGACAGCGGCTCCGACACGGCGCCCTCGATCCAGCGCTGTAACCCGTGATGTTGGCGGGTGCCAACAATGAGCAACTCGGCGCTGCATGCAAGAGCCGCGTCGATCAATGCACTGACGACGTCGCCGCCATGTTTTGACAGGTCGATTATTTCCGTAGCAGTTTTGAAGTTGCGGTCGGCGATGCGTTGCTTCGCGTCATCAAGTGTTTCGGCGGCATCGTGCAACAGTTCCTCTCGAGCCAGATCCAGCACCCGCCCGGCGTACCGGCCAAGCGGAAGAATCGAGCGTGGATTTTCGGCTACGCTGACGAGCCGAACCTCCGCGTCGTCTGGAAGGATGTTTCGCGCGTAGAGGACGGCCTGTCGTGATGCCGCGGAGGGATCGACGGCAATCAACACCCTGCGCGGCAGCGTCGATGTTCTCTCACCTGAAGAGGTGAGATTCAAGATTGGCTCCATCGTGTCACCATGAGCCCCAATACGAAGTGATGCTGATAATCGGTCATATGTGACTTTCAGCGGGTCCGAAACGGCGTACGGATAGGGTCGCGCCTCATGGCCATGACATCTTGATTCAGATCAACCATTGCCTGCATGCGGTCATGCAGGCACTTCAACGTCTTTCTTGACACGCGTCAAAGGGCGACGCTGACCGACGCTTACTCTCCAAGTAAGGCGGCATCTTTCCCATAGCAGTCGCCGTAGTCCTGCGGAGACTTTTATGAAAAACCTGGTACTTCTGATCGCAACCTGTCTGGCACTGACTTCGTCGATGCTCCATGCTGCGTCGAAGGACACGGCTGCTGCGCAAAGCGCACCGAAGTCTCAAAGCGCGGATACCGCGGCCTTCGATAAAAATGTGGCCCAGTTTCAGGAACAGATTAAGACGATGCACGCGCAAATGGACGCGATTCGCCAGACTCAAGATCCGCAGGAACGCCAGAAGCTTCTGCAGCAACATTGGGCGACGATGCAGAGTGCGATGGCAACGATGCGCGGCATGTGGGGGCCCGGTACGGCCGGCCCGGGCCGGATGGGCCACGGCATGATGGGGCCAGGGATGATGGGCGGCGGCTGGGGGCACATGGGTGGGTACTACTCCAGTCTTAGCCCCGAGCAATTACGACAGCGTCAGTATATGACCGACCAATACCTGCAAATGCAGCAGGAGATGATGAACAACATGATGTGGCAGCAGCAATACCGGATCCAACCCCCTGTATCTCCGCAGTAAGCTATGAAGGCGGGGTCGATCGAATCTTACGTTCGCGGACGAGCTCGATGCGGTGGAGATGATGCGTCGAATGACGAAAGGAGAACGTCCGCACTCGTGTCACTTACGTCCTGAAAGTGAAACTTAAGTACTTCCTCAGCGTCGCATGTCAGTCTACGTCGATCGAATCGTTCAGCTAATACGCTTTCCACTGGAGTGCGTCGAACCATGTGGCAAGAAACCTTTGGCTCCCGGGCTGCACGCACGGTTCGCACGTACCTTCTGATCGTTGCGGCGGGATGCCTGACACTTCAATTGCCGTTGCTAGGCTCGATTTTCGTTTTCAGGGTTTCGGAAGACGCGTTCGAAACCGCTTCGTTTCGCGGCTTTTCCGCCGCCTACATCCTCTGCTTCGTTTTTACCGTCCGGCTGGCGATGTGGATTGCGCACCATCGAACGCAAGCCGGACAGAAAGTCCGCGCCCGGCAATGCCCGGCGCGAACTGCAGCGTCGCATCGAAGTACTGGGCGATACGCGCGACAATCGAAAGCCCGAGTCCGGTCCCTCGCGCAGTCACGTTTGATCCCCGGAAGAAGCGATTTGTAATCCGCTCGCGTTCGGCCGGCGATACGCCGGGCCCATCATCGGACACGGTCATCACGGTGGAGGGCCCTTCACGCGTTATCGCGAACGCGATCTTTCCTTCCGGGCGACCGTATTTGATGGCGTTGTCCAGTACGTTGTCGATCAGGATACGCAATAACGTCGCATCGGCGCGGACGAAAGCCACTTGCGCCGCGTCGAATGAAAGATCGATGTCTTTCTGTTCCATTTCGTCATGACGTGCGAGCACTGCGTCCTGGGCGATGGCAACCATATCGACATCGGCCGCGGCGATTTTTTCATGTTCGTCGAGACGTGCCAGCAGAAGCAACTGTTCCGCAAGCCGTGCACTGCGATCGACGCCCTGCGCCACACGCTCCATTGCGACGCGCGACACTTCGGGGTCACGTGACGAAAGCGCCACTTGTGCCTGCACCTTGATCGCGGCGAGTGGCGTCTTGAGTTCATGCGCGGCATCGGACGTGAATGCGCGTTCACGGCTGAATGTCGCTTGCACGCGCGCGAGCAGCTGATTGATTTCTTCAACCAACGGCCTGACCTCGACGGGCCCTGGCCCCGGTGCGATCGGATCGAGGCGCGTGGCGTCGCGTGCACGCACGGCACGGGACAACGCCGCGAGTGGCGCGAGGCTTCGTCCAATGCTGACCCAGACCAGCACAGCGAGCAGGGGAAGTCCTATCAGCATGGGCCTCGCGATTCTTCCCGCGACGCCACTCACGAGGTCGCTGCCCGTCAGCGCGGGCTCGATGAGACTGATTGTCCTTCCGCTATCCGCGTCGCGCGCTGAAGCCGCGTTCCACAGCGCGCCATCGACCACGAAACTGGACACGCCATTTGCGTCGGGCGAACTCCGCTTGTAAGCGGAAAAACGCCCGAAATCGGGACTGCTTGCCAGAATTTTGCCGTCCCGGTCGCGGACCTCCATCAGCGCTCTGCGAGGAACCTGGTCGCCATCAATGGCAGAAGCGGAATCGGGGCGTTCCGGATACTCGTTCCGAACATCGACGCCATCGGGGGCAAGGCGCGCAAGACTGTCAAGGTCGAGGTCTTTGAGCAAGGACGCGATCTGCAGCAGTCGCGTACGGTCCCACTGGCGGACCTCGTGTGTCGTCTGTTGGTAGCTCCAGGCGATCGCAACGCACCAGACCGCGGCGATGCCTGGAAGCATCAGTGCCAGCAGGCGGGCACGGATCGAAGTCGTCATGAGTCTTTATCCATCACATATCCAAAACCGCGCACCGTCTTGATGAGGTCTCCACCCAGTTTCTTCCTCAGGTTCGAGATGTGCACTTCGATGGCGTTGCTTTCAATCTCCGAATGCCATCCGTACAGACTATCTTCGAGTCGTGCGCGCGATTGAGGTTTGCCAAGATGAGCGAGAAGATGATTCAGCATGGCCCACTCTTTTGCTGTCAGGGAGACCGGTGTGTCGTCGACGGTGACGGTTTGAGAAAGCGGATCGACGCGCAGGTTCCGGTACTCGATCGCCTCAGTACTACGTCCGTGTGAGCGGCGCACGAGCGCGCGGCAGCGCGCGATAAGTTCGGTCAGATCAAACGGCTTGCCGAGGTAGTCGTCCGCTCCTGCCTCGAGACCGATTACCCTGTCCGCCACCGTTCCCTTCGCCGTTAGCACGATGACCGGCACATCATTGCCCGAATGACGAATCGCGGCCAGCACATCGTTTCCCGACATGCGCGGCAGACCGAGGTCCAGCACGACTAGCGCGTAGCTCATCGTACGCAGCGCAAGCAACGCTTCAACGCCGTCGTGCGTCCAGTCGACGGCGAATCCCGCCTGACGCAAGCCCGCATCGACGCCGCTACCGATCAGATCGTCATCTTCGACGAGGAGAATTCGCATTCGGGTGCTCCATGGGGGTCAATCGCCATTCGGTAAGACACGGAGTCTAGCCGTTTCCACCCGGCGGGCATACTCGCCTTTGCTTAAGGTTTTCTTCAGGGAGTTTAAGTAGATTGTCGGGTTGCGACTGGTCTGTCGCTTCGATACATTAGCGCGCGTTGGCGCGCGTATCGATCTCTCTGGCCGCTTAGCAAACTTCACCCCATCTTGACGAGACTACCTGTCCGATACGACGGCATTGCCCGCACGCTGCACTGGCTCATCGTGCTACTGATTGTCGTGCAGTTCATGCTGGGCTGGATCATGCCGGACATCCATCGCGACACCGTGCCCGATGGGCTGATCGCATGGCACCTGACGGTAGGCGCAACGATCGTCGCGGTGATGGCAATCCGTATTCTGTGGCGCATCAGCCATCCGTCGCCGCCGGCAGATTTGCCCAGGGCAGTAGCCGTGCTTTCGCGTACGACACACGTTCTGCTTTATGCGGCGCTGATCGGTGTGCCTCTGCTTGGCTGGACCAATGCTTCATCCAGAGGATGGGCGGTCTCGCTACCGGGCGGCGTGCCGTTACCGGCACTTTCCGCAAAAGGCGCTGCGTTTGGACTTGCGATGGGCGATGTTCATAGCGTACTCGCATGGGTGCTGCTGGTTCTGATCGCGCTGCATGTGGCTGCCGCATTTTTTCATCACCTGGTATTGAAGGACGGCGTGATGCAGCGCATGGTGCCGTGGACCGGGCGATCGTCGTCGCGCCGCAAGCAGGCTGATGACAAGGTGACTTAGGACGATCGATGCCTGTTATAAGGGCTATCGCTGCATTTATCCTCATCGCCGTTGCCCCGATAGGTCCGACGCACGGCGCACCGTTGGCGAATCCGGCCGACACCCGGGCGACCGGGTTCGTTGTCGATGTCACCACGCGCGACTTGCGCGATGCGCGCAATGGCAACGAGCACGTGTTTTCATATGCCCCTGAGGAAACGGACGCGAGGCTTGCACAAGCCGTGCGCGACTGGCTAGCGCACGGAGATGCAAACGATTTGCATCTTGCATTGACAGATCGCCAGACACTTTTCGCATTTCACTGGGCTGCAATGCAAATGCCGGCCAATTCACGCTGCTTCCGCGAAACCGACAGCGACGATTGCGAGAGAGAGCTTGCCTACTGGTTAGGGCGGGTGAGAGACGGCGATCCGCAATTCGTCGCCGCATATCGGCGTGACGAAATTCGCCTCAAGCTGCCTCCCGCCCGCTGAGCACCAACCATCCCGATTCCCGAAGTCATTCGGTGCACCGCCGCCTGCTGGACGCGTCTGCTTGATGTACGTCAAGCAGCCAACTGCCAATGCCGTCCATGATGAACCGGTGACAGTACGCCGCGCCTCCTGACGCCGCTCCCGGAGGCCGGATACGCAACGGGACGGAGGCTCATATGGCAGGCGCGCAGAGCGAAACGGATGTTCGAGGTGCATTTTCGCGTATCGCGGTCGCATGCGAACGCGGTAGCGGGTTGCTGACGCTGGCGCGATTCGCACTGCTGTTCGCGGCGAATAATGCGACCGTCAGACTGATTGACATTGTCTCCAACCCGGCGTCGCTGTTTCCCACGCTGATGCTCAGTTATCCGGATTGGAGCGAAGCGCATCGGGCGATGACTCGCGCCGCATCGACGATGCTCAAGCAGACCTCGGACGAACTGGCCCGTGCCGGCATTAGCGCGGACACGCAACTGCTCGATTCGCCGGCGCTCCATGTCGACACTGCCGCTTTACTTGGCCGCGCGGTGAAGTCCTGGCAGGCCGATCTCGTCGCAATTTCCTCGCCTTCGCGTAAGCACCACTGGGCCTGCCACTTCAATCCGGAGGAAGTGGCCGCTTCGACTCATTGCCCGGTTTTATACGTTCCCAACGCACAGCTTTCGGCTGAAATTCCACGCCGCGCGCGCGTGCTGATACTGGTCGACGGCACACGCGCGTCATTGCAGATGCTGCGCGCCGCGCTGCTGTCGGTTCCTGCCAACGCGGAGTTAAAGGTCGCCTACGTAATCGACGGCCTCTTCCATCTGCGCAAATGGTGTCCGCGCGATCTGCTTTGCTATCAGGGCGAACGCGCACTCGACGCAGCCGCTGCGGTGCTGCGCGAGCACGGTGTCGATGCGCGAACGACTTTACTCGAAACGGAGACCGAACTCGACGACGTGCCCGATGCCATTTCGCGCGAAGCCAGGCAATGGAAAGCCGACGCGATCGTCATGGGGTTGCGCAGCCGGCGCGCGCTTTCCGAAACGTTGCCGGGACGTGTGGTCTCGCGGGCGCTGCGCGACCCTCCCTGCGCGGTTGTCGTCTATCCGCCGGCATGGGTCGCTGCGAAGCTCGCACAGCACGTCGATGACGCGCCGGTCGCCATCGGTACGGACCCGCCACCGGTATTTCTTTAGACGCATTCTCCGGTTTCATGCAGTGTTCATTGGAGGTCAATCATGTATCAGAAGATCCTGGTTGCCGTCGACGGCAGCGACACATCGAAGCACGCGTTGAACGAGGCGGTGCGTGTCGCGGCCATGACGCACGGTAAAGTGCACGCGGTTTATGTCGTCGACCAGGCGGCACTCTTTCCTTATGCGGGTTACTACGACCCTGTGGCGATGATCGATGCGTTCCGCCGCGACGGACGCGTGGCGCTCGACGATGCGTCGGCCCGCTTTGCCGCGGCGGGCGTCACCGGCGAGGCCGAGCTGGTCGAAACCGAAACAGTCAGCGAGGACGTCGCGCATTGTTTGCTGCGGTGCGCGCAGCGGTTTGGCGCGGAGCTCGCGGTGATGGGCACGCATGGCCGACGCGGCATGCAGCGAGCGATTCTCGGCAGCGTCGCCGAGCGCTTCGTGCGGCTCTCCGAATGTCCCGTGCTGCTCGTGCGCGTCGACGATGCGCATCCGCAAGCATCGAAGGAATGAGATCACTGGCGGCGGCGCGGAGAAACATCATGAAGGTCCTCGGTCAGTGGCGCATCTCGCTCGCCATGATTGCCGT